>WNGL01006905.1_pt1 | contig 13351 bp, 13 predicted proteins | sample 5400591 | NCBI WGS metagenome assembly WNGL01 (sample SAMN13153377, study PRJNA577476) | soil metagenome | isolation source: 80 cm soil or saprolite under Garry oak tree replicate 1 | place: USA:California | collected 2016-06-15
CTTGATCCTGGGAGCAATGGCAAGTAGGTTTGCCACAGCGGAAATGGCTCAAGCTGAGCGAGCCGGGGAGCAGCTCGGCGGGAATATTAAAGCGGTCGATGAGTTCAAACTTTCGCTGGCGCAGGCGCGCGGCTTGCGGCCCTTTGGGTAGGCTATTCATCTAGTGGTATAACTACTACTAGATACATACAGCCGCAGCCGCGAATGTCGGCTCTCTGAGCGGCTTGCAGCGATGCCGGTACGCATCAGATACGCGAACGCCACAGCTCCCGATGCTTGGAGAGAAGACTGGCCGGCGGTGTCGCCAAGAGGTGAACGGGCGACCAGCGAGGCCCAACCGCGGCCTCTGAATCAGGCAAGTTGAGCCCTTACGCAACAACGAGCCATCATCGACACCTATAACCCGCAATGCACTGGACTTGACCATAGCAGAGACTCTTCTCCAGTTTTACATGAACGTGCTCAAACTCCGACCACAGTCACCGGGACAGTGGGTCGTCGAATAGGATATTCCCGGGTCCGGCAACAGGTTTTCCATCTCGTTCATTTGTGGCTGTGAATCATTTTCTGGATCGCCTGGAGAAGCGTCTCCAGTTCGAAGTCGCCATCGTGCCGCTGGCTATTGATAAAAAATGTCGGCGTACCGTTTACCCCGTTGCGTACGCCGCTCGAAAAGTCTCCCTGCACACGCTCGGCAAAGGTACCAGACCTTAGCGCGTCCCTGAGCGCTTGTCTATCAAGCGTGAGGCCATGCGCCAGTTCCTCGAGCATTTGCTCGCTGAGAGAATTCTGGTTCTCGAAGATCAGGTCATGCATGTCCCAGAACTTGCCACGTGTTGCGGCAAACTCGGCCGTTTCGGCGGCGACCTCGGCATTTGGATGTATTTCTCGCAGCGGGAAGTTTCGAAAGACAAACCGCAACTGATTGCCAAACTTCTTTTGAAGCGCTTTGACGATCGGGTATGCATGTCCACAGTGAGAGCATTCGTAGTCGCCATACTCGAGCAGCGTGACCGGAGCGTCGGCGGGACCTTGGGCGTGATCGTCAGGACCGACCGGCACTTTCAGTTTTGCCATAACGGCCTCATTTCGCAAGATTCTCCAGAGCTTCGAGAATCCCGTCGGCCCCAGGGTTGACTGCTATCGGAGAGCAATAGCTCCAGCGGATGGTTCCGTTCTTATCGATGACGAAAAGAGCGCGCTCGGCGATTCCTTCTCCGTCGCGGAAAACTCCGTAACGCTTCGCCACCGCGCCTTTGGGTTCGAAGTCTGCGAGCAGCGGAAAGTGGAGCTTCCGATCGCGTGAAAACGCGGCGTGGCACCAAACGCCGTCCACGGAAATTCCCAGCAACTCGGCGTTGAAACGGTGAAACTCCGGAAGGACCTCGTTGTAGAGCGTCATCTGGTCCCCACACACCGGGCTCCAATCGGCTGGATAAAAAGCCAAGATAACAGGTCTGCCGCGCAGTCCCTTGAGCGCCAGCGTCTGGTCCGGCGTGGCATGCAAAGTGAAATCAGGCGCCGGTGTACCCGCCGGCAAAATATTCGACATGGAACCTCCGCTTTTCTGCGGTATCTTTCGGAACTATTGTCAGTTACACCGACGGGTCAACCAACTCAGTCTGGACACCGATCCTCGAAGTCAACGACTTGTGCACCGGACAAAGATTTGCGATCACCAATAGCTTTTGCCGTTGCTCTGCCGACAGCTCGCCAATCAGCGTAATTCGTCTCACGATTCGATCGAGCATTGCTCCTGGTTCTTCACAGTTACCGCAGTCCTGGGCGTAATTCTTCGAATGTGTCAAGACGACCTGAACCTCCTTGAGTGGCCACCCTTTGCGGTCAGCATACATGCGAAAGGTCATGTTCGTACATGATCCCAACGCGGACAGCAGCAACTCGTACGGATCCGGCCCCTCATCGTGGCCGTCAGATGCCTTCGGTTCATCCGCGAATAGCTGGTGCCGACCGAAATGATTTGGCGCAGGCTAGAGGGACCACCGATTACTGTTACCGCTCTCGACATGTTCTTGCCTCCAAGGTGATGTCATGGCCCGCAAATTCCTTACTGCTCCCACCCGCCTCCGATATCGATTGATCTCCACCAAATACTGAATTCGTCCTTGTTTATCGATACCCTCGTACAACTTGCCCGCCCTTGCTCATGAAGTCGTTGTAAGGATCGACGATTAGCAGGGCGGTTCGGTCTGCGGTGTACGTGGTCGTTGTCATGGATTGTCTCCAGACCTGAAGCTTCTACGGCTTCGTTGTTGTTGTCTCTGGTTACTTCGAAATCACAGCCACATCAGCAGCCCCCAAACTGGAATAGGATCTTGCCGCTGCGATTCGATTTCAAGGACTGCTTGAACGCTTCCTTGAACTGGTCGAGCGGGTACACATGCTCCACTGTGGCGGAGAGCGATCCATCAGCTACCAGGTCTCCCAGCTTCTGGTAAATCTCCTCGATCTCTGTGCGGGGCGCGTTGCGTATCCAATTGATGAGCCAGAATCCGTGGAGGCTAAGACCACGGTAGATGAGGTCTCTGGGCGAGATGGCCGGGAACTGCCCACTTTGAAGGGCGTAGACGACAATCGCGCCGCCAGATTTAAGCGATTTGGCCAACTCGCCAACGGGAGCTCCGCCCAGCGAATCGAGCACGAGGCTGAGTTTCTTCCCGTCGAGAACCTCCTCAATATTCTTGAGTAGGTTGTCGCCTTGGAGGACTACCCGGTCACCTCCGCACTGCCGCACCTGTTCGGCAGCTTCTTCTCGCCGGACGACATTCAGCGTCTTGACTCCGGCGAGCTTCGCGAGCGCAATGATGTACTGTCCCATGGCCGAATTGGCTGCGGTCTGCCCGATCCAGTCGCCGGGCATCAGGGCAACGTATCGGTTCAGCAAGAGATAGGCGGTAACCGAGTTAATCCCTATCATCGACAGTTGCAGGGGATCTGCTTCGTCGCTCATCGGCACGAGGTTGCGCACTGGGGCGACAACTTGCTCTGCCCACGTGCCCTGCTCGTAGTTAGGAAGAATCAGGACTCGCGTGCCCCGCAGAGCAGCGTCAACCTTCGATCCGATCTTGACGACTCTGCCTACACCCTCCGCCCCTACCGAGGATGGGAAGGCCGGCCGGATGCCGTATATGCCGCGGACGAACAAAAAATCCGACGGATTCATCGGGGCCGCTTCCATCGAGATGAGAACTTCCTCCTGGCCGAGAGCCGGTTCGGAGACCGTGTTGAGTTCGATGACATCTGAAGGTTCGCCATGAGCTACGAGCTGCAACTGCCGCATAAGAAAACTCCTTTGGTTCGAAACAGTTTAAGGTTTGACCGCCCGCGCCGAGAGCCAGAGCTCTCCGCGGAAAGCGGGGTAAGGAAACCGCTAGATTCCCCGAAACCACCTCGACAATGTCACTTGCCTACTCTGTACCGCGAGGCAGGCTTGCCGGTCTGCGAAGCGGCAAACAGCTTTAGGCGCGCATCGTCGAAGGCCGCCCAGAGCTTAGGATCTTCCACCGAGGGAAGCGTGACAGTTTCACGTCGATCAAGACCTGCAAGAGCAGCATCAACGCAGTCTTCAGCTGTCATGATCGTGGCCGGATCCAGGATGTTCAAGCCAACGCCCGCTACGTCCCAGATCTCGGTCGCTGTAGATGCTGGCAGCACAAGCTGGATGAAGACGTTTGTATTGGCAACCTCTTGTTGCAGTCCGAATGTGAACAGCATCACGTGGCCTTTCGTTCCGCTGTAGGCCGTAGTTAACGGAAGCGCATAGAATGAAAGCACCGAACCGATGTTGATGATCGCGCCCCGGTCCCGCTCTTTAAAACCAGGGAGCACGGCGAGGCTCAAATGCGTGAGCGCCCTGGCATTCACGTCCAACTGACGGTCTACCTCGGCTAAAGGAACCTCGAGAGAAGGGGCCATTTTCGAGGTGCCGGCATTGTTCACCAGCATGGTGATTCGACTGTCATTGGCAATGGTGTTGGCTACTTTCTTCAGATCGGCCGGGTTACCGAGGTCGGCAACCAGAATCTCCGCCGATACCCCTTGATCGTTCTGTAGCTGCTGCGCCAACTCTATTAGTCTGTCTCCCCGCCGTGCAACGAGAAGTAGGTTGTAACCACGTTTTGCCAGTCGGTCTGCATAAACCTTGCCGATGCCCGACGATGCGCCCGTGATGACAGCGGTGCCTTTTTCTGAGTTCGGTGAAGCTTTAACGCTCATGTTCTCTCCTTCTCTATTTGCCTATTCATACTTGTGGATTATTGTTATAATCCACATACAGGATTAGATTCGCAATCCTGATTTAGTTGCAGTTTATTTTGGAGGAGGGTCACATGGGGTATTCGAAGGCTCAAAAAGCGAAGACTCATGAGCGCATTGTTAAGCTCGCCTCAAAAAGGTTCCGCGAAGAGGGCCTTGCAGGGATTGGAATCGCCGAACTAATGAAGGAGGCGGGGCTTACCGTGGGCGGCTTCTACAAGCACTTCGATTCGCGTGATGACTTAGTGGCCGAAGCGGTCAACTCTGCATTCGGCGGGTGGAAGCGTCGAGTGGAAGCTGCCAAATCCAGCGGTCCGCCAGTGTCCTACGAAAAGCTGATTGACGACTATCTGAACGAAGCGCACCGCGATAATCCGGGCACGGGCTGTGCCTTCAGCGCGTTGGCGCCGGAGATCGCACGCAGCGGTAAGCGGACCCGGACGCTCACCTCTGAGCAGGTCCGGAACGACATTCAGTTGATTTCCACTTTGCGTCCAGCCACAGATAAAGACAAGCGTAGGGCGAGATCGAGAGCGATTTTGACTTTCAGCGCGCTCGTCGGGGCGATGGCTCTGGCGCGCGCGATATCGGACGAGGCGCTCTCGCGCGAGATCCTGAAGACGGTGGCAGAGCTTCTGAAGAATTCAGCCTCAGAGCACCAGGACGTTGGACGGGCGTAACAATTTGCGCTACGTAGCGACTAGCTCCGCGGGAGAGCCGCCGGTCCGCGGAACTCCGCCAAAGACGGCCACGCATCGGGTATTATGGCGTTTCTCAGTGCTATTGGCAGGCTAAATAAGGATGAGAAAAGAGATCCACTTGGTGACAGTGCGCTCTGGACGGGTATCCCACAACTAATTGAAAATACTATAGATATGCTTTAGACAGAATGGCAGGGCAGCGTTCTAACCAACTGAACTACGTCCCCACTTTGTTTTGGTCGGGTTAGCGGGAAATCTGATGTTTACTGCACTTCCCTGTTGTCAAATGTTTCGCTGGTTTCAACCATCTGTGAAATTGTGGCCGAAACGAACACCATGCGAGACCGTTACCAGAACATCTGTCCCTGCTCTGTGAGTTAAATTGTAACAGAACCCTCTGCTCAGCCGTCAGCCTGGACAGCAAGACCGCTCGCGGCGGCAAACCTTGCGTTGTGCAGCCTACTTCTTTGGACGCGACTCCGGCGGCACCAAGCCTGCCAGTCGGTAGTAAACCGTGAGCTGGCCATAGATCTCTCCGGAGTGCTCGACGAAACCATAAGCGAAATCGCTGATCCGGGTCTGCTCATTGCTGAACGGATCCACCACCAGGTCAGACATCCCCTTATCGCCCTTCTGCTTGATCGCTGCGGCCCCATCAGCAAATGACTTTTTCACGAACGCCACCACGTCAGCTTTGGCTTTGAACTGGTCACGTCTCGGATCGTCCATCTCGGGCGGTTTCCGGTCCAGCACCACATTGATGAAGAACTGATTCGCATGGGCAGCGTGGATCAGTCGCTCAGCGAAACTGTGCACCGCAGGAGTGGCCTTGAAGTCATACTTGTCCTCGGGGAAATCTTCTGCCATCGCGATCAGTTTGCGCCCGATATCATTCCACTGTTCGAGCACGGCCTGCGACCGGCTCGGCACCGGCTTCGGTGCTGCTTGTTTGTTCGGCATTTCCTGCGTCAGTGCTGGTATTGCCAAAACAGCGGCACCAAGTATTGATAGCACCAACAAACCGGCTTTTTTCATCTGTGAGTTCCTCCGCATATCTGGTTTGAGAGCGCAATATTACAGGATTTTCCTCCAATAGAAAATGAGAGGCCTGACTGAGGGAAAGTCTGCGCACGCCGTTTCCGCTCCGCTATGTTCGAGGATGCATACTTTCTCTCACTTTTATCTTGGAGATACTGGTACCTCTGCGTTTCGCAAATCCCGGTAAAATCCCTGCAGCACAAAGAAAGCCTTCTTTTTTTCTCCGCGATCGCTCACCAGCCCTTTGCGATTGAAGTAATCCTGAATACCGGGCAACGTCCGGCGTGGACTACGGAAATCCTTCAGTATCCAGGGCGAGGTCCCGCGAAGAAAAGAGATGCGCTTCAACATCGCGATCTGATGCTGATAAAGATTCTCCTGATACTCCTCGGTCCAACGTGTGCTGGCAGTGCCGTGGAGGCCGAAGAGTGCGTCGCCGCCAAATTCGCTCATGACCAGTGGCTTGTCGTACTTTGAAGTCCAGTCTGTAACATCCGCATCCTCGGGACGACGGACGTACCAGCCGATATATTCATTGTTCCCCATTACGTCGAGATCGTTGGCAATGGGGTCGTTGATATGAATCAGGAAGCGGCTTCCCTCCACCGTCTCCTCGTTCTGGAGAGCGGCAGAGACCAGGCGCGTAGGATCAGCGGAGTGCGCATCCTGAATGAGTTGCCGCAAAAAGCGATTTCGGGCATCACCGATGGGTGTCTCGTTGGCTACCGAGTAGATGATGAGAGCCGCGCGATTATGATCGCGCGTGATCATCTCGTTTAATTGATTTTCCGCGTTGCGCAAGGTGCTGGGATTTTCCCACTGAATAGTCCAATAGACAGGAGCTTCTCCCCAGACCAGGATTCCCATTTGATCAGCCATGCGTAGCATCGCCTCATTGTGCGGATAATGCGCCAACCGCACGAAGTTGCAACCTAGTTCTTTAGCCCAGCCGAGAAGCGTTCGCGCGTCATCCTCGCTCCAGGCGCGTCCGGCGCGCGTTGGCGCCTCTTCGTGGATATCGATTCCGCGAAGGAAAACGGGTTTCGCGTTAAGCAGAATGTTGGTGCCGCGGACCTCGATCGAGCGGAAGCCGATGCGGTCGGTGACTTGATCGGTTTCGCTGGCGATCTCGAGGTCGTAAAGTTTTGGGTTTTCAGGAGACCAGAGCTTCAAGTCAGCGTCAAAAGAAAACTCGGCACGTCCTTTTGCGTCAGTCTGGAACGTCTGACTGAGTCGCGCCTCAGGAATTCGGACTGTGACTTTCTGCTGACGTTGTGCTCCGTTAAGTTGCACCCAACCTTTAATCTTATGAGTTGAGCCTCTTTCGAGCTGAACGGAATAGTCCTGGACAAACGTCTCGGGCACCTCCACGAGCGTCACTGGTCGGGTAATTCCGCCATAATTCCACCAATCAGTGTTAACCGTGGGAACCTGATCTAGTCCACGAGTGTTGTTGACGCGCAGAATCAGGAAATTGCCTTGCGGCTTTACGCGGTCGGTGACTTCAAAATCAAAGGGAGTGAACCCGCCTTCATGATGACCCAGCTCCTCTCCATTCAAATAAACCCAAGCCTGATAATTGGCGGCCCCGAAATGCACGAACAATCTTTTCTTCGACGACTTCATGTAATCGAACGACCGCTTGTACCAGACGCTCCCTTCATAAAAAAGTAACGAGTCGCGCTGGGTGTTCCAGTCGCCGGGCACATTGAGCTGACCGGAAGTATCGAAATCATATTCGACCAGCTCTGATTCAGACTGCGGTTTGTAGTTCATGAAAAAAGCGCCATTGCCTTGAATAGGCTGAGCGCGGTAGTCGAGCGCACCGACATCGTAGGGATCAACGATGGTCTGCCAGTGGCCGTCCAAGTTTGTTGTCTGGCGCGCGTTGATGTTCTGGATCAGCGGGGCAACCTGCGCCCGGCCTTGGTTCTCCAGAAGAAGGACAGACAAAGCGAGCGTGAACCAACACAAGAATTTCATCATGGGAAATTATTCGTCCAGAAGAATACAAGGTTTCTGGACTTCAATCGAATTCTTGGATGTGATTTCTTTGCGTTTCTTTACAGGCTGTGGAGACGCCACCATGATCCGAACGTTTCCAGCAGGGTCGCCAAGACGCAATGACTCATGAAGCACAGTTCTGCTGGTTTTAGAAAGTGAACTTCCCACCAAACTGCAACTGGCGCGGTGGATTGGCGCTAGTGATCTGTCCCGCCCCGGCGTTGGCCGATGTGCCGGGGTTGCCCCAGGTTGAGCCGGTCCACCCACGATTCCCTTGCTGTTGCGAAACCACGGCGATTCCACGGTATAGCTGGCGAAGAATATATGGGTCCGATCAAAGGCAAGGTCTACTTTTGCTTCCGGAAAGGCGGCAACATCGAATGCTTCGAAACGCAAAGAGCTCGAAAGCTGATTTGGGTGTCTGCAGGTTATTGAAAATTGGCGGAAGCGAGTGGGGGTCGAACCCACCGGCGACGCCCGAAAGACGCCGCCCGCCGGTTTTGAAGACCGGGACGATCACCGGACCGCATGCGCTTCCAGATACCGCGATGAGCGTAAGAAAAAATCCGCCACGGATCAGAACGGATTTTCACCGATCTAAGGAAAGATCATTGCCCAGATCCGGTTCATCCGCGCTAATTCGTGGCTAAGGTTCGCTGCGCAACCGCGACCGCCAAAAACTATTTCGGCTGCGGTACGATCCGCAGATACGGCTTTGGCGACTTCCATCCGCCAGGATACTTCTGTTGTGCTTCCTCGTTCGAGACGGCCGGTAGGATGATGACGTCGCCGCCCGGCTTCCAATTCACCGGTGTGGCAACCTTGTGCTTAGCCGTGAGCTGCATCGAATCGAGGACGCGCAGCACCTCGTCGAAATTGCGGCCCGTGCTCATCGGATAACTGAGCTGGAGCTTGATCTTCTTGTCTGGACCGATTACGAAAACGGTGCGTACGGTGGCGTTGTCCGCCGCGGTGCGGCCTTCAGAAGTGTCGCCGCTTTCGGCCGGCAACATGCCATACAGTTTGGCGATTTTGAGCTGCGGATCGCCGATCATCGGGTAGTTTACCTTGTGGCCCTGGGTCTCCTCGATATCGGCTGCCCACTTGCTGTGATTGCTTACCGGATCCACGCTCAGCCCAATAATTTTCGTGTTGCGCTTGGCGAATTCCGGCTGCAGCCCGGCCATGTAGCCGAGTTCAGTGGTGCACACCGGAGTAAAGTCCTTGGGGTGTGAAAACAGGATCGCCCAACCGTCGCCGATCCATTCGTGAAAGTTGATGGTGCCCTCCGTGGTTTCGGCGGTAAAGTCGGGGGCAGTGTCGTTGATGCGGGGAATGCGGGATGTTTCAGCTGGCGTCAAAGTTGCGGTGCTCATTATTTCCTCCTGATGAAATCATTTCTCCGGACGTTCCGGGTGTCGAGACCTCCATGGATCGCAATATGGGGGCAAGAACGCGAACAAAATCCCACCCGCGTTGCGCCGGGTGGGTCCAGAATCTCTTGGCTACCCACAAACCGGCGCGCGACAACAACAGCACGGCATGGGGCAAATTCGCATGGAGATAGGATACGCAGGGCCAGATGGGGCGTCAAACCAGCAAGACCCGTTCAGCTGTGGCACCCTGTGCTCCATCTCGACGCTCGTAAACTATTGATACCGCCTAAACAGACCGCCGAGACTGGATTGGGAAAAGAACATGCAAAAACTTACGACTCTCGAAGATTTCCCCAAGTTTGTCGTCAGTGCCTCGCACCGTGGCCCGACTTCCGACACCGGTTATACGACATTCGAGTTCGATGGCAACTTTGACCGGATCATCGAGAACATCGACCCGCACTGGTTTTGGCTCTTATTCGGCGAGCAAGACTACATTTGCGCTAGCCTCAAGTCAACTGCAAAGGAAACCGGCGTGGCCACTCTCACCTGTGACGCAAGAGATGAACCAAAGATTGTTGGGCAGACGCTCGCTTATCTCAGCCCTTATTGGCAGGCTTATCACGTATGGATGGTTCTCGATCGAAATTGGGGCTGGGAGAAAAGGGAGTTTCAGGGAGCCGATGCTGTTGCCGAGGATTATGAAGCGAAGGACGTATCAATCGTTGCTGGACGAGAAGTAAAAGTCTGGACGAAATTGGAACCCGCTGAAGGAAGGGGAGGCCAGAGTCGACATTATCCGGCGCCCGATCAAACTCTGCCTCCTGTCTCCGGATCGCGACTGGTTCCCGCTGGGTGGGGTCACGAGCACTGCGAGTTGTGCAACGCCCATATCGACGCGGGGGATTTCGGATACTGTGATCCCGGAGAACGTTGGATGTGCGAGAAGTGCTATGAACGATACGTGATGCAGCGCGACCTCGCCTTTGTGGACGAGCTTTGACGTCGATCTTTATCCGGTTGAGGCGGCGCGAAAACTTTGCCGCCTGCGAATGTTTAGTGAATCCAATCCCGTATGACTCCTTCTTCCCGCCGTCTCGCTTTTGTTCAGTTTGATGTGTTCACCACGCGGCCGCTTGAGGGCAATCCGCTAGCCGTCTTCCTCGATGGCCGTGGCCTCAGTGACGACGAAATGCAAGCAATCGCACGAGAAATGAACCTATCCGAGACCACATTCATCTTTCCGAGGGACTCCGGAGCAGAGAACGCCCGAGGAGTTCGAGTGCGCATCTTTACCGTACAAGAAGAGCTGCCGTTTGCCGGACATCCAACCCTGGGCACGGCGTTCGCTCTCCGCGGCAAGGGCGGTGCGAGCGAGATCAAGCTTGACTTGAACGTTGGCCCGATTCCTATTCGCTTTGAAGAGGTTTCTGGCGAACCCGCTTTCGGGGAAATGACGCAAGCTGAGCCAACTTTCGGGCAAGTGCATGACAGAAAGAAGATTGCCCAGGTTAGCGGCATCCCCTTGGAAGACATTGACACCGAGCTCCCAATTCAGACGGTCTCGACCGGCGTTCCCTTTACCATTCTCCCTCTCCGAGGCTTGGAGACCATTCGCAGGCTCCAGATCAACCAACAGCGTGCGTCGGAGTATCTGAATGCCTCTGGAGGAAAGTTCTTCTTTTGCGCGACTCGAGAAACAGTTGACCCTGCAGCCCGACTACACGCGCGAATGCTGTTCTATAACGGCGAAGATCCCGCCACCGGCTCAGCTTCCGGATGCGCAGCCGCATGGATGGTCGAGCACAACCTAGCGCAACCAGATGAGCGCGTGCTCATTGAGCAAGGTATGGAAATGAAGCGTCCCAGCCGAATTTTTGTTCGTGCCTCGCAACGTAGTGGCAGAGTGGTTAATGTACGCGTCGGTGGAAATGTTGTTGAAGTTTTGCGCGGAGAACTCTTCTTTTAAATGCACAGGCACAAAATCCCGCGAAAACTCATGCCCTGCACACCTGCCGCACTTTTGCAAGGTGGAAAACTCGCATTGGCTTTCACGGCACTTTACACGAGGGTTCCCCGCCGATAGGATTCAGTTCGCTCTGGTTCATTTTTCAACGAACATTTTAACTTTTTCGCGCGCGCAGTTTTTCGCCGCGCTCTTTGGAAAGCCCATGAAACCAAAAAGAACGATTCTGTGCGTTGATGACAATGAGCAGTCACTCTCCATTCGAAAAGTCTTACTGGAAACACGAGGGTACCGGGTGCTGGCCTATTCGGACGCGCAGAAGGCGCTCGACCGGTTCACTCAGGGAGGCGTGGACCTGGTGCTGACGGACCTGATCATGCCTGGCATCGACGGTTCAAAGCTGATCCAGGGCGTGAAAGATTTTTCTCCCGAAACCCCCGCGATCCTTTTCTCCGGAAAGATCAAGATTTACGAGCACGAGACCGGCGCCGATGTATTCCTGGCGAAAGGAATGTATGCGCCCGCCGAATTGCTGGAGCGGATTCGCGTGCTGCTGGTACGCAAGCGCGGTCCCAAGCGCGTTCACCCTCGCGCCCAGGCTCCGCCAGTTCACATTGCTTCTGCCTGAGTCTCCTGATCTGCGCTGCGCCCCGGCACAGGCAGTGTTGTAAGATCAATACTTCGCATGGCACCTATCATCGAAGCAGTTGATCTGCGCAAGACTTACCACATCGGCAAGATTGACGTGCCGGCACTGCGCGGCATCTCCTTCAGCGTGGAAGGGGGGGAGTTCGTCAGCGTCGTGGGGCCCTCGGGGAGCGGCAAATCAACGCTGTTCTACGTTATCGGAGGACTGACGCGGGCCGACTCTGGCAAGGTGATGATTGGCGGCACGGACTTTTCCCGGCTCTCCGACGCCGAGCGCACACGTATGCGCAAATCCAAGATCGGATTTGTGTTCCAGAAATTCAATCTGCTGCCAACGCTCGACGCCCGTTCGAACATTGATGTAGCCATTGACATCGCGGGCAAGAATGGCGGACGCGATGCCGCCCACTTCGACAAGATTGTCGGACTCTTGGGACTAAGCAAGCGGCTTCATCATCGGCCATCAGAGCTTTCCGGAGGCGAGCAGCAGAGAGTGGCCCTGGCACGGGCGCTGATCAACCGGCCGGCGATAGTGCTTGCCGACGAACCCACAGGCAATCTCGACTCCAAGAATTCCGAGATCGTTCTAAATATGCTCCAGCACTCGAATCAAGAGCTGGGTCAGACCGTGTTGATGATCACGCACAATCCGGAAGCAGCGAAATATGGCGACCGCATCATCCACATGCGGGACGGCGAAATTGTAACCCCGGATAAAGACCCGCAATGGGTCGCGGCGCCCTGAGTTCATCCAGCGGGCGGTTTCCGGTCATAGTTTATAATGCTGTTTATAATTCTGTTATCCGAGCGGAGTAACTTGAGGCGTTTGCGTGGCGTCTGAGCTACGCGCCGAAATCCCGAGCGCCGCCGAGGGTTCTGTCAGTAGAAGTGAGCGGGAGTAACTCAGTGGTAGAGTGCGACCTTGCCAATTCTCTCTCGGAGCAGCCCTGATCTTGCTGGTTCCGGCAAAGGAGTTAGGCGAGCGACCATCCGCGACCCGCTCGTAGGTTTGCAGTTCGGGAAGACGACCCAACCCACCACGGTTCCTGCTTGAAACCACTAAATCGACCAGAACCGGGTCAATGCGTGCAATGGCGAGTAGAGTCGAGAACAGGCGCAGTAACTGTAGTCTCCCGGTGGATATTTGGGACTGGGCTTTCGCCTCGTCACCTCAGTCCGGTTTGGCTTGGTTCTGTTCCCTGTCCGCCGGGTGGGGCAGTGGCGCGGACCGGGCTTCGAATGATGCCGACGTTTCCACTGCTCCCCCTAAAATTCCGTAGGGCGGATTTACTCCGCTACGGCTTCAAGGCCGGTCTGTCAGACGGCGCCTTCCCATCGATTGG
>WNGL01012072.1_pt1 | contig 13351 bp, 15 predicted proteins | sample 5400591 | NCBI WGS metagenome assembly WNGL01 (sample SAMN13153377, study PRJNA577476) | soil metagenome | isolation source: 80 cm soil or saprolite under Garry oak tree replicate 1 | place: USA:California | collected 2016-06-15
ACGCGGTCCACTGTGGAGTTTTCGTCAGCGCTTTTGTTGTGTCTTCGTCGAGTACTTGCGCCATCAGAGCAATCAAATCGCTGATGATCCGCGTGTGTTCGAGCAGCGACTGGATGATTGAATAAGCCAGCCGAGCCTGCTCTTGATCGAGATCGCGGGTGGTTGGTCGTTCCTGCGGCGAAGTAGTCTCGCCGTTCTCTGATTGTTTGCTCATTCTAAGCCAGTTTCCACCATCACCGAGATTGAGGACGCTTACCAACTGCCGCGAACGAATGGAAGCTCAACAATGCTCGCGGCCTGCTCGACCTCGGCTGAGACAACCCTCACGTTGGTGCCGGTCGCGAGATAATCGAATTTGATATAAGCAAGGGCTACGGTGCGGCCGAGATGCGGCGAAAGCGTAACTGAAGTAACTCGTCCAATCTCTTTGTCGTCGATTGAACGAATCCGGGCTCCGTTATCGATCTTCATGGCGTGTTCGAACATCACGCCGGTAAGTTTCTTTGCGACGTGGCCGCGATACTTGATACGCGCGATGATCTCCTGGCCGACGTAGCAGCCTTTCGTAAAACTGATCGCGTTGTCCAGATTCGTCTCCGACACGACGTTGGTTTCATCCATATCAACGCCATACCGCGGTTGGCCAGCTTCGATACGCAGAACCTCTAAAGCGTCAAAGCCGCAGGGTCGCGCGCCTGCGGACTGCAAACGATTCCACAACGCCGGGGCTGCCTTTGCGCTGATTAGAAGATCGAAACCGTCTTCGCCCGTGTGCGTCGCTCGGATAATCGTCACTTCATCATCTTGCCACTCGACAGTTTGTGAGCCGTCGCGCTCGATACTAGCGCTCGCCTCATCAAACGCCGCGCGAATCACCTCTGGGGCTTTTGCGCCTTGCACTGAGAGATGCGCCGTATCGTCGGTCAGATCCGTCACCCGAAAATCTCCGGCGAGCGTGAAGCGGTTGAGGCTCTTCAAAACGGGTTCGTGCGTGGCCGGTTCCGTATCGATCAAAAAACCATCCTGCCGGTCAGCGACGCGCACACTCGCAATTAAACGACCCTGGACGTTCGGAAACGCCGCCGGCATCCAGTGATTCTTTGCGAGTGTCTTGACGTCATTCGTAATCAAGCCGTTCAGAAACTGGATCGCTTCAGAGCCGCTAACTAACAAGCGACCGCGGGAAGAAAGATCGATCAAGCCAGCGCCACCCTCGCGAACAGCCGCATACTCGAACAATTCGTCGCCATACGATGCAGGCACAGCCCAGCCATCGCGCTCGGTCATTACCGCGCCGAGATGAAGGTGTAGCTCGTGTAGCGGAGAGCTTTTGATTGCCGTTTGTTCGACTGCTTCGTTCATTGTGGATAGTTCATCATTGGTTTGCGGCTCTGCCGCTCCACAGTGCGGAAAGGCTTCGCCTTTCCGTTAGTCTGCCTTGCTTTGAGAGGCTGTGCCTCTCAAAAGGGCGGCGAAGGCAGCCTCGCGAGCGGGATCGGTAAGGCAGAGCCTTACCGCACTGGACGGCGGCAAAGCCGCAACAATCACCCTTGCTCGACACGGCGAATCGCGCGCGCGACCACTTTGTAATCCTGCAACTGTTCAGCTTCACGCCGATGCGATGCGAGCACCTGCGGACTAGGATGATAAATGGGCACGAGCAATCGCGCGTTCCACCGCTGTATCTTTCCCGCTGCCCCTTTCAAAGTGAACTCATGATAGTGAATGCGTTTCAGCGCATCAAGCGCGACCGATCCCAGCGTCACGATCACTCGAGGATCGACAAGTTCGATCGTGCGTCGCAAAAACTCAGAACAGTTACCAACCTCGGCCTGCGTCGGTTTGCGATTTGCTCCTGACTCCGTGCGCGGATTGCAGAGCGCCGCGCTGGTGATGAAAATCTGATCACGTTTCAGATCGATTGAAGCAAGATAGCGATCGAAATTCTTTCCCGACTGATCGCCGGAAAAGGGAATGCGGGTGCGGTCTGCTCCTTTCCTGCCGGGCGCTTCACCGATGAACATCACGCGCGCTGTGACTGGCCCGTTCAAGTCGCTGAGCACGGCTATTCTGTCGCACATCGCGGCGCAGCGCGTGCACGCGGCGGCCTCTGCAGCCAAATCTGAGAATAACTCACTTTTCACACCGACTGGCATTGGGGTCAATCCTTGCTTCTAATCCGATTGACTTACCGCTTCTGGTAGAGTAGAAATACGCCGCCCAAAGCATTTCTACCATTCAACCAAATTAAGGAGGAAATTAGTATGCGTCGAGCTTTCCTTTTGCTTCTCTTCATCCTGACATTGGCGGTGTCATCCGTTCTGGCTCAGGATCCAGTCAAGGTCGATTCCAAACATTACAAGGTGGAGTTCGAGAATTCACAGGTGCGGGTGCTGCGCATCAAGTACGGCCCACATGAGAAGTCGGTCATGCACCGGCACCCGAACAGCGTCGCGATCTTTCTCACGGACATTAACGGGAAGTTCACGTTTCCAAACGGCAAGACCCAGGAGATCAGCTCCAAAGCAGGTGAAACGCAGTGGACGCCGGCAGGGCTTCACCTTCCGGAGAACACTGGCGACCAGCCGTTTGAACTGGTCCTGGTGGAGCTAAAGAGCAGGCGAACTACACATAAACCTGCAGCGAATAAACCCGCCAACGCCGCGACAAATAGCAACAAGAAGCAGCAGTAAGCAATGGTCGCCAGCAGTAATCACAGGCAGCGACTCGGTCTGCGCGGACCCAGCGCAGAAGAGTCGCTGCCGCTGCTTGCAACGGTAAGTTCAATTCAATAACAGCCTATGCTCGGGGTAGTTGACTTGAACCACGGCAGGCTAGACTTTTCTCCCTCACAGTGCAAGAATCCGCGTCAACGGCATCACGTTTTTTTGTTTCCAAGACTAACTCGAATGGAGGGCAGCGCTGCGGTCCACCTCTCTTTGATCATTGTGGACGACCAGCGCCCAAAAGACTGATGAAAGAAAATCGAGAGCATTTCAGCTATTTGATTGTCATCGCACTTCTTCTTGCGCTGGTTGGAATGATTTCAAGTTGCTCAATGTTCAGGTCCAGGAAAGCCGAGTTCAAGCCTGACATTCAAACGCTTCCGGCTCAACTGAGTACTTACGCGCCGATGGTAATTCCCGCCGACAATCAATTGACGCCAGAGAAGGTTGCGCTGGGGCGCGAGCTGTTCTTTGACGAACGATTGAGCGGAGATGGAAAGCTTTCGTGCTATTCGTGCCACGTTTGCGAGAAAGGACTGACTGATGGGTTAGCGAAAGCTGTAGGTGCTTACAATAAGCAGCTTCCTCGGAGCAGTCCCACGCTCTGGAATATTGGTTATCACCACGACTTTTATTGGGATGGGCGCAGCGCGTCGCTCGAGAAGCAGGCAATGGCGGCGTGGACGGGCGCCAACATGGGCGCAAAGCCCGACGACATTCTCAAGAAGATAAATGCTCTCGACGGCTATCGCCAGCAATTTCAAAAAGTTTTTGGCGGCGGCGGCGTCACACCTGATCACGTCGTCAAGGCGATTGCTTCCTTTGAGCGCACGATTATCAGCGGCGATACGGCCTGGGATCGTTTCCGCGCCGGCGACGGTTCGGCAATGAGCGACAGCGCGAAGCGTGGCTGGCAGGTTTTCCAGGATGCAAAGTGTACTAACTGCCACGACGGCGTGTTGCTGACCGATCAGCAGTATCACAACGTCGGCATAGGAATGGATCAAAAAGAACCTGATGTGGGTCGTTCCAAGGTTACGAACAAGCCGGAAGATACCGGCGCGTTTAAAACGCCGACTCTGCGCGACATTGATAAATCAGCTCCGTATTTCCACGACGGCAGCGTGAAGACGTTGGAAGAGGCAGTCGACCTGATGCTCGGCGGCGGCAAGCCTAACGATCATCTGGACAAAAAGAACTTGCAGAAGCGAACCTTAACAAAGCAACAGCGCGACGACTTGCTGGCGTTCCTGCGATCGTTGAACGTGGATTGCAAACTGACCAAGCCGCCGCTGCCGGAGAAGTAGAAGCTTGTTCGAATGTTTGGAGGCGGGCGTTGCCCGCCGGCTCAAGGTGATTTTAATCGAAGTGACCGATTACCTTCGACATTGAGCCGGCGGGCAACGCCCGCCTCTAAACAATTCGTCGCTCTTCAGCTAAGCGGCGACACGCCGTGCCGTCTCAGCCTTTAGGCGCTTCTCTACTGTCACCCAATCGGTATTCGAGAAGAAGGCTTCGATGTATTTCGGGCGCTCAGCCGGTTTGTAATCAAGCAGAAATGCGTGCTCCCAAACGTCCATTACCAGAATGGGATTGAAGCCGGCCACGTTCCCTGTCTCGTGCAGCGTGATCCAGTGATTTGAAAGCCGGCCGTTCGTCGGGTTCTCGTAGCAGATCGCCCAACCCACACCGCGCATCTTGCCGATGCCGACAAAGTCCGCTTTCCAGATCTCGTAACTGCCAAAGCTTGATTCGGCAGCTTTGAAAAACTGTGATGTGCGATCCGGATCGCCCAGGCCGCCACCCTTCTTCAAGTTGTCGAAGTAGTATTCATGCAGCACCATGCCGTTGAATTCAAACCCCAGCCGGCGCGTCAGTTCCGAATAGGCCGGCATCTCATCCTGGTCTACGTTGCCGTCCCGGATGAACTCCGAAATTTTTTCCGTCAGCTTGTTTGTCTCTTTCACGTAACCTTCGTAAAGTTTGAAGTGCATCTCAAGCGTGTCGTCTGAGATGCCCTTCAGACCACTCAGATTGAACTGCCTTGCCTTGTACGTACCCATAAAACTCATGCTTACCTCCCAAATGACTACAGTTATGGACTGGGTCTTTTAACACACCAGCCCGCGCAGATGTTCGTTGTCTGGGGAGACGACAAAACTATTGCGCGCAAGTGTGGCGAATGAGTTGAGAGGGTGACTCTTTAGTGTTGCGGCGATGGGGCAAAGAGCTAAGGGCAAAGCGCAAAGGGCGAAACGGGCTCGCCCTATGCTCTCTGCCCTTTGCTCATTGCGTTTCTTACTTGCCGCTGAAAATGAACCAGTCGCCGTGTGACGTTCCCATGAACAGCAGCATGGGCAGCGATAGCCATGCGTTTGTCCGCGAAGCAATAAAGGCCTGACGGGCAAGCTCGGGCGGCGCCGCCGGACCCGTCCCCGCCGTGGCCGCGAGGATGCGCTTGTTGTTTGGCCAGATTATGCCCCAGACGTTCAAGAGCATCACGATGCCATAGCCACCGCCAACGCCAATTGACAAAGTCTTGTTGCTGGCAAAGCTCTCGCCGCCGACGCCCAGTTTCGCTGTGAAGAACTTGAGCACACCCCACGAGACAATAGCTACCAGAATGATCATCACCACCGCGAAGACTCGACCATCTTTAGTCAGCGCCGGGACTTTCTTAATGATGAGGTATTCGATCAGAAAGAGCACGATCGGGTAGGTCAGCCACTCAAGCAACAGCACCCAACCATTGACGGAACCACCCTTACCATTCGCGAGGTGCACATCCGGCCTCAGGATGTACATCGCGTAGTAGCCAAAGCCGGCAATCACCGTAAAAACCGCGCCCCAACGGAAGAACCAGAGAGCGCGCCCCAGCAGATCGGGATTGACTCGCTTTTTCGTTTCGGCATCAAGACCCTTCTGAAACGGCACGTTAATCAGATTGAAGAAGTAGAGCAGTCCAATCCAGGCGATGCCGGCGACGAAGTGAAGCCAGCGGAGAGAGATTCTGGCCAGTTCAGTTGAGTCTGGACGCTTAAGCAGACCTTGCAGCATACCGAGACTGACGGGGAGATGAACAGTTGACTCGATTAGCATAAGACCTCCGAATGGTTGAAGTAAGACAGACGTTTCCGCTGTCGGATTTGTGCGCTTGCACAGGCGCACGCCTGCCCCGCGTCATATGTCTGTTGAATACGCCGCGAAGATTACACCCAACCCAGTCTGGAAGCAATAAGCTTACTGGTCTAAACCCAGGTAAAGCGGAATGTCGGGAATCATTCGTCGAGCGGTCGCGGACCGGCATCCATCCCGCGCACACTGACTTGATTGATAACCCGGACTTTCAGATCGGCACTGAGATGGATCTGGCACGACAGTCTGATGTTGTCGGCGAGCTCGGCTTCCAACGCCAGACGGTTGCGCTCCAGCTCCCGCATTTCTTCCGGGTTTCCTTCGAGAATCTCAACCCGGCAGGTAGTACACCTGGCATTGCCACCGCAGCGATGAAGGATGTCGATGCCGGAATCTTCGATTGCCAGCACCAGTTTCTTGCCGGCTGGTGCTTCGAAAGTTTTTGTTCCGGTTGCAGTTTCCGCTTCAATCCTGGGCATTGTTTATGACTCCGAAGTGATTCCGGTTTGAGACCAATGAATTTGGCATAACTGACGCTGTTGAGCAAGTCGTGATCTAACCGCCAAAACGCCAAGGACGCAAGGATGATTGCGCAAACCTTGGCTGTAGGAGATTTGTAACTTCGTCCTTCGGTTTCCTGTTTGGATTTCTTGGCGGTCTTGGCGTCTTGGCGGTTCGGACTCTGGACAATCAGAGCAATAACTCCATGAATGTCGCACCTTCGACGGGGTTGTGATAGTAGGCCGGAATCTCCTGGAAGCCAAGTGCGCGGTAGAGTTTGATCGCCTGGTCCATTCTTCCTGGCAAGGTATCGAGTCGCATGCGCTCGTAACCGATCTGGCGCGCTTCCGCTATGATCGTTTCCGCCAGCTTTCGTCCCAAACCCTTGCCGCGAAACTGCGACCGCAAAAATAGACGCTTCATCTCGCACGTGCCCTCGCCAATCTTTCTCAGCGCGACGCAGCCGGCGAGCTGATCATCTTCAATCGCCATGAGCAAGCGACCATCTGGCGGAGCGTATTGTCCGGGAAGACCGGCAAGCTCTTTGTCGAAACTCTGAAAACAGAGATCGATCTGCAACCACGCGGCGTATTCTTCGAAGAGTTCACGTGCGGATTCAATTTCTTCGGGCGAAGAAGCTTGAATGAAATTCATCGCTCATGCAGACAGGATGTCTGCGCTCCCAGCAAAAAACTTGCGCGCTACACGAAAGCAGGCCCGGATGTCTTCGTTCAGACTTCCGAGCCTCGCCATCGCGCACCGCGCCAGTAGGACAGACTTCAGTCTGTCGTTTCTGTTACCAAAACCTTACGCTGTAAACGACGTCCCGCAGCCGCAGCTTCCGGTCGCGTTGGGATTGGTGAAAGTGAAACCGGAGCCCATGACGCCGGTCACATAGTCGATCTGGACACCGTTCAGATACTGTGCGCTGAACATATCAACGAAGAGCCGCACGCCCTTCTCGTCAAGTACGAAATCGCCCTGACGCGATTCTTCTTCAATGTTCAAGCTGTATTGAAATCCTGAGCAGCCGCCGGGCACAACGCGCACGCGCAATCCCGCTGTCTCGGGCAGCCCCTCTTCGCCCGTCATGAACTTCTTAATCTCAATGGCCGCAGGCTCTGTGACGTTCAGAGTCATGCTTGGGGCCGCAGGCGTAACGCCCGGGGTTCCAGTAGTGGAAGTTGTTGCAGACATTTTGTTATTTCTCCTCGTTAAATACTGCTCAATTACCGTGAGACTTGCGACCGCCAATAAGTCTAGATCAAAATCGCAAATCCAAAACCAAAAATCAGTTTACTGGGCTTTCCCTAAAACGACAAGTTCGGGTTTCATGGCCTCGATCGAAACCTGCCGGGCTACTTCTTCAGCCACGCTACGAAAGCCCTTTGCCTGCGGCGAATCGGGGTGGCTAACCACGACCGGCACGCCGTTGTCGCCGCCCTCGCGTACGTCCATCCCCAGCGGAATCGAGCCCAAAAACGGCACATGATATGTATCCGCGAGTTTCTGACCGCCGCCTTCGCCAAAGATGTTGTAACGAGTTCCCGTGTCGGGTGCGAGGAAATAGCTCATGTTTTCGACAATGCCGAGCACCGGCACCGCCACGGTCTCAAACATCCGCAACGCGCGCCGGACGTCCGCGATAGCCACATCCTGCGGAGTCGTTACGAGCACTGCGCCCTGCACCGGCACGAGTTGGGCCAGAGACAACTGCACATCGCCGGTGCCCGGTGGCATGTCAACGATCAAATAATCGAGTTCGCCCCACTTAACGTCAGAAAGAAACTGTTTCACCAGACCATGCAGAATCGGACCGCGCACGATCATCGGTTTATCGCCGGGCTGCAGGAAAGCCATCGAAATCAGCTTTACACCATAAGCCTCGATCGGGATCAGTTTGTTGACGTCGACTTCCGGACGCGCTTCGCTGGCGCCAAGCATGATCGGCACGTTGGGCCCGTAGACATCCGCGTCCATGAGGCCGACGCGCGCACCGTCGAGCGCGAGCGCCACTGCGACATTGACTGCCACGGTCGATTTGCCGACGCCGCCTTTGCCGGATGAGACCGCGATAATGTTGCGCACGCCGGGAACCGAAACTTTGTCGCCGAGGCCGCGACCTTTTGGCACTTCCGCATCCATCTTCACGCTGACAGTCGTGACGCCGGGCAGCGCGCCAACAAGTTCGCGGGCCGCGTCTTCCATCTCCTGCTTTACCGGACAGGCCGGGGTCGTCAAAACGATGCGAAACGAAACTTCGCCGCTTTCAATTTTCAGATCTTTGATAAAGCCCAGCGTTACGATGTCTTTGTGCAGATCGGGATCCTTGATCTGCCGCAGCGCATCGAGCACTAGTTGTTCAGTTGGTTGAGACATAGTTATTAGACTATCAATGAGAGCGTATCTGATCTAACCGCTTTTTGACAAACAAGGGGTGCGAGATTAGCCTTCCCTGGTCTTCGTTTCTGAGAAACAGGAGCGCTGGGATGCACAGCTACTCAGGTTTAGCAAAGGATCATTTCTTCAATCCGCGAAACGTGGGCGCGCTCGACGGCGAAGCCTTTATCGGCCGCGCCGGCTCGTTCACCTGCGGCGCGGTGGTGCGCGTCTCGCTCCGGATTGACGAATCGCAGCGAATTGCGGAGGCAAAATTCAAGACGGCCGGTTGTGGTTTTCTGGTCGCTTCGTTGTCATTCTTGACCGACCAAATCCAGGGCAAGACGACCGGAGAAGCGGCCGTCTTGGCGCAATCACCCACAAGCGCTATCAGCCAACCCCTGGGCGGATTTCCTGAGAACCGAACAATCTGTGCCGCCCTCGCGTGTGAAGCTTTGCTGTCAGCCATCACTGATTACAGTAATTCAGTGCGCGATGAATGGGAAGGCGATGAAGCGCTGATTTGCACCTGCTTTTGCGTTTCGGAAAGAACAATCGAACGCGAGATTGAAACGAAAGGTTTGCGCACGATCGCCGAGGTCACGAAAGCCTGCAGGGCCGGTGCTGGTTGCCACTCTTGTTATTCGTTGATTGAAGATATTTTGGATGACCACCGGCGAAGCCAGGGGATCGCCAATCCGGCATATCGGTAAGACGAAACTAATTGTCAAATCCTATGAAAGAGACCATCTACCTCGATAACAACGCCACCACGCGTGTCGCGCCCGAAGTATTTGAAGCGATGCGGCCTTACTTGACTGAGCATTACGGAAATCCGTCTTCGGCGCACGCGCAGGGTCGCAAAATGAAGGCAGCGATTGAGCATGCACGCGAACAGGTCGCTGAACTTCTGGGTGCGAAAGACACGAGCGAGATTGTTTTCACTTCGTGCGGCTCAGAGTCTGACAACTGGGCGATCGGCGGCTTTCTGGAACAGAACCCGACCAGGCGTCACATCATCACGACCCGAGTCGAGCACGAAGCAGTGCGAAACCTTTGCGGGCACCTGGCCGACATCGGTTGCGAAGTGACCTGGCTCGAAGTCGATCAAACTGGTCATAAGCTCCACGCGCCGCAGGGTGTCGGCGCGCTGTACATTCGCAATGGGGTCAAGCTGCCGCCGTTCATTATTGGCGGTGGACAGGAGAGCGGGCGGCGCGCAGGCACGTCCGCGGTTCCCAACATTGTGGGCTTAGGCGCAGCCTGCGGCTTGGCTAAGAACTTTGACGGTCACGAGCGTGTACGTCGTCTGCGTGACAGACTCGAAGACCAGATTCTCAGCACGATTCCCAACACTCTCCTGAACGGCACGCCGGATCGACAAAAGCGCCTGCCGAACACATCGAATATTTCATTCCAATACCTCGAAGGCGAAAACATCACGGCGCATCTCGACGAAGCTGGTATTTGCGTTTCCACCGGTTCGGCCTGCCACTCCGACGCGCACGAAGCCTCGGCGACGCTGCGAGCCATGAACATTCCTTACTCGGCGGCACGGGGGTCGATCCGTTTCTCGCTTGGTCGCTATAACACCGAACAAGAGATCGACTATACGCTCGACGTCTTGCCTGGCATCGTTAGCCGCCTGGTCGAGATGTCCCCGTATGACAAGGAATTGAGCGCCCCTTGAAAGTCCGACGAAACTTGAGAAAGATCCGATCAAGTTCAAGATTCTTTCGAACCGCAACGCGGTTGTGCAACCCAGCCCAGGGTTGCCGCGCCGCGCGGCTACCCTGGGATTGAGAGCCCAAAGATGACACAACCCCAACCGGGGTTGAGGCGTCATTTTCACGCTGCCTACCCAACGTAGCCGCCGAGCGGCAACATTGGGCTGGAGGTCGTTACCGCTTCGCGGTATAAAACTTTGCATCGCGCTAACTTCATGCCAAATCACTATCATCCAGCTTGATCAGACCTTACTTCTGTTCGTCGCCGGTTTCGTCGTCGCCCTTTCCGAGTGAACGGCAAACTGAAGCTCCTCGGACAGTCACGCCATCAACTGCTCTTGCCTTCCTTTGTGCTTTTGCCCCTTGCGACTTTACTGTTACAATTTGTCGGAGATTCCGCCAACAGGACAAATCAGCAATCGTAAATCGGCATCAAAACGGACTGAGGGCTAAGAGCAAACACACATGAGCACTGTTATCGAACCGCCTCTCGCACACCTCGAAAAACACCTTGAAGAACTGGAAACGGTGACCATTCGCTTTGCCGGAGACTCTGGCGACGGTATGCAGTTAACGGGCACGCAGTTTACGAACACGTCGGCCGTAGTCGGCAACGATATCTCGACGCTGCCCGATTTTCCGGCAGAGATTCGCGCGCCCGCGGGTAGCTTGCCGGGCGTCAGCGGCTTTCAGTTGAACTTTTCCAGCAAAGACATCAAGACGCCCGGCGATCAGCCAAACGTTTTGGTGGCGATGAATCCGGCAGCGCTGAAAGTCAACATGCCGGATCTGGAAGACGGCGGCACGATCATTATCAACACCGACGGCTTCACTCCTGAGAATTTGAAGTATGCCAACTACGCTTCAAATCCGCTCGAGGATGGATCGCTCTCCGGCTATCGAGTACACAAGTTGCCGATCTCGACGCTCAACATGAACGCGTTGAAAGGCGTCGTGCAGCTTTCGCGCAAAGAGATGGATCGCAGTAAAAATTTCTTCGCGCTCGGCGTACTCTACTGGCTCTATGACCGGCCGATGGAGCCGACGGTCAAATGGATCAACGCCAAGTTTGGGAAGAATCCCGAGCTGGCAAAGGCCAACGAGATCGCGATGAAGACCGGCTATAACTTTGCCGACACAACCGAAGTCTTTACGACGCATTACACGGTCAAAAAAGCACAGATTGCTCCGGGCAAGTATCGCAAGATCACCGGCAACGAAGCCACGGCGATCGGTTTTGTTACCGCGTCACAGCTTGCAGGCCGGCCGTTGTTCTACGGCTCGTATCCGATCACACCGGCCTCAGACATTCTGCATGAGCTGGCGCGTCACAAGAGTTTTGGTTGCCGGCCACATCGGCTTGACGGGAACTTCGGGACCAGGTATCGCGCTAAAGCAGGAAGCGATCGGTTTGGCGGTGATGACCGAGCTGCCGCTGGTGATTATCAACGTGCAGCGCGGCGGTCCATCGACAGGTCTGCCGACAAAGACCGAGCAGGCCGATCTGTTTCAGGCAGTCTGGGGACGCAACGGCGAATGTCCCGCGATCGTAATAGCGCCGGCAACACCGGCCGACTGTTTCCACATGGCGATTGAAGCCGTGCGTCTGGCGTTCAAATACATGTCGCCGGTGTTCTATTTGTCGGACGGCTATCTCGCCAACGGCGCCGAGCCCTGGTCTATTCCCGAAATCGATCAGTTGCCGAAAATCGAGATCAAGTTCACTACCGATCCTACGAACTTCATGCCGTACGCACGCGACGAGCAGACGCTGGCGCGTCCTTATGCGATTCCGGGCACGCCGGGACTCGAACACCGTATCGGCGGCATCGAGAAACAGCACATCACCGGCAACGTTAATTACGATCCGGAGAATCACCATCTGATGGTGCGACTGCGACAGGAGAAGGTTGACCGGGCAGTGAATGACATCCCTCCGGTTGAAATCTTCGGTGAAAACACCGGTAAGGTGTTGGTGCTCGGCTGGGGTTCGACCTACGGCTCGATCAGCTCGGCGGTTGAGAAACTGCAAAACGAAGGCAAGAGCGTCTCTTCTGCTCATCTTCGTTACTTAAATCCGTTCCCGAAAAATCTCGGTGAAGTCCTTTCCGGATTCGAGACGGTGATTATTCCGGAGATGAATCTGGGCCAGTTGTGCACGATGATTCGGGCGAGGTATCTGGTGGACGCCGTGCCTTTCTCGAAGGTGAAAGGCCGACCCTTCCAGATTCGCGAGATTGTCCGAAAGGTTGAGGAGTATTTGTGAGTACGACGATCACAAAGCTAGTTACTGCCGACGAGTTGCTGGCGATGCCGGATGACGGTAATCGCTACGAACTCGTGAAAGGAGAACTTCACATGGCTCCTCCTCCAGGATCGGAACACGGTGAAATCACAATGAACTTAGCCGGACCGCTGCACCTTCACGTGAAGCACAATAAACTCGGCGTCGTCTACGCAGCGGAAACCGGATTCAAATTGGAATCTGATCCTGACACCGTTCGCGCTCCAGACATCGTTTTCGTTCGGCAGGAGAGTATCGAGCAGATTGGTCGTATGACAGGCTACCGGCCAGGCGCACCGGACCTGGTCGTCGAGGTTTTGAGTCCTGGTGACCGGGTAAGTGAGGTTGAAGAAAAGGTCGCGCAATGGATCAAGGCGGGTGCGCGGGCAGTGTGGGTCTTGAGCCCGAAACTTAAGAACATCACGGTATATCGCTCCCTCACCAACATCGTGACCCTGACTGAAAACGATACTCTTGACGGTGGTAATGTCGTTCCGGGTTTTCAGATTTCGATAGCGGAAATTTTTGCAGAATAGTAATTCTGTTCAAGGAGCAACAATGAGCACAAGCGGTAATGGCAGCAGTGGCAACGGAAACAA
>WNGL01015833.1_pt1 | contig 13351 bp, 10 predicted proteins | sample 5400591 | NCBI WGS metagenome assembly WNGL01 (sample SAMN13153377, study PRJNA577476) | soil metagenome | isolation source: 80 cm soil or saprolite under Garry oak tree replicate 1 | place: USA:California | collected 2016-06-15
TCGCGATGGCTTCAGTGTTTGTCGCGCAAGCAGCGGAGACAACGATGGGCTGGCACATGGCGCTCGGCCAGCAGATCACGATGATGCTAACGTTGATGCTCACTTCCAAAGGCGTCGCAGCCGTGCCGCGCGCATCGCTCGTGATTTTGCTGGCGACGTTGAATACGTTTATTCCGGCGGGTCTCGGTCCGATCGGGATCGCTGTCATCTTCGGCATCGATGAATTAATGGACATGGGACGCACCTGCGTGAATGTGATCGGCAATTGTCTCGCCACGGTTGTGGTCGCACGGTGGGAAAGGGAGTTCGACGACAATCGCGCGCAAGTCTTTGGCACGCCGGCCGAGGCCGAGCTGGATTTGAAATCCGGCGATGTCGCGTTCGCCGATGCAGTCGCGCAAGGCGACTAAGAGACGCACTACAAGAGCCAATCATCATGCGTGTATACACGCTTGAGGGAAGAAATTCAGCCTGAGAGAGGGTGAGCGGGACTGATTGCGAGCTTTCTGGCCCCGGCCAGTCGAATGGCTAAAAAAAGAAGAGCTTTTATGGTGTCGAGACGATTGGATAGACTGTGCGTTGCGCCGATCACGCGCGCCTGCGCAACAGAGAGTCTCGGTTGCCATGACATCTATTTTTGTCCGATATAAGTCCCGGTTACGGATAATCGCTTTGGCAGTTTTGCTGTGCGCGCTGGCCGGTTGCGGGAATCCTACCATTGTCGGTAAATGGCGGACATCAGCAGATCCGGGCGCAATGGTATGGGAATTCACCAAGAATGGGTCTGTCCTCGTCGGGACTGTTCGCGGCAGGTATCAATTTGGTGACCAAAATCGAGTCAAAATCGAAACGCCCTTCGCCACTTCCGTTTATCAAATGGAAATCTACGGCGATCGAATGATTCTCAGAGAGGCTAACGGCTCCAAACTTGAATTCACAAGGATACGAGAAAACAGGAGCTGATTTCTTGGTCTTTAATCGCCGCCACGCGCCCATTCATGCGTGTAGATACACGCTTGAACGAAACAATTCATATTGAGAGAACGTGAAATCGGTCCGACTGCGAATTTCCTGGCTTTTTGTCACCGAAATGCCTCTAGAGATCAGCGATCGGAAGTCAGAGGTCGGCTGGCGTTGCGCTCGAGTAGCCTAATGAAAATGGCGATGTGAACTGCCACCAGTAGCGGGACCAAAAAGCCCGGAATCAAGAGCCACGGCAATGTTGTCATGATGGCCGAGCTAGGTTCGGCGAAGATCAGGCGTGCCGGACCGGGCGAGGAAATTACTCCCAATCCGACTGCGGCGATCAAATCCGCTAATCCGATGATATTCCAGATCCATAAGATCGGCCGAACGTTCTGATACCGAGCAGACGAACCGCATGCACGCCGACAAGCAGCCAGAGCGGTACCCGATGAAAACCTTCGCGCAACGACGTCGCGCGCGAGACAACGATGCAAAGGATCACGATCGGAAGCGCTACCGCTATACCCAGACCGGGGCTGCCGAGTCCATGTTCGTAATATAACGCGCGCGTTGCGGCCAAGATTACTACGACGACAAACCAACTGCTAAGCGAGAGGGCGATACGAACCTGCGCGGCCGCATTGGAACCGAATCCGATCGACAACGCAGCAATGACGATGGCAGCCGACGCGGTCAATTCGATGGAACCGATAAGGTCAGTATTCATATCCCTTTCTTTTTATCATTCTCTTCCAATCATGCGTGTATATACATTTTTCCTGGCAAAAAAAATTATTTGGTTCGCATTGATGGCCGGGACCGCAAACCGAAGCGCCTTCGTGGTCGAGCGCAGAGATCCAGCTTTTGTCTTCGATCAGCCCCAAATTTCGCGACAGAGTGGTTCGCTCAAGGCTGGGAAGCGCGATCACCTGCTGCCGTTACAAGATTTCTACATCTGGAGCGCGGAGCGCAGATGTGGAATAAGGCGCTTAGTAAATTCAACGGAGTCGCCGGCGGAAAGATGCGACCACTCGGGACAATTAAAGCTCGAGAGCTCCGGATAATCCTCGAAGTAAATGCCTGGAGTTCCGGTGCGCTTTACCAGTAAATTCCAAATATCGGAGCGTGGAGTGATTCGATCTTCAAGCGCTTTGAGTTCACCCGTAAGTGGAAACCGAACGAAAACGATCTTGCCGCCTCGAGCGCGAAGCTTAGCCACCGCAGCAGTCGTATCTCGAAAGCGATCTTCCTTGGCCTTCTTCATTTTCTCCGTGAAGACTTCTTGTGGGATATAGGTTGGAGGCGGCGGTGGCGTGAAAAGTGGGAGCCAGATTTGCTGAATCCTGCTTTGCAGCTCCCCGGGCTGCGCGCATTGCTCAATCATGCGGGCGCGACGCTCCCGATCCTCGGACTGGAAATACGGCGGAAAACGCGGCGGGACGAGCGCACCGGGACGATTTGGGATGGGCAACCGTTTCAGGAGGTCCTCCAGCGTAAGCTCCTCCTGCTTGAGGAACGCCACATGTTCCTCCAACGGCATTGCGAGGTACTGACTCGCACGTTGGGCCAGGGTCTGTGTGTGATAACGGCGAACGGCCTTTTCTGACCGATCCATGGGCGGTGATCCCGGCGGCGCAAAGAACATGCGCGGGACGACGCTGCAAATGATGGTCCCGTGAAAACGTTCGTCGTTAGCCAAGTCCGCGAGCACTGGATATGCGCAGCTGCCGCCAGCCGCGAGTTGCACCGGTCGTTTGCCCAATCCTTTTTGCAGCTCATCAAGGTCAAGATCGAACCAGGCGCGCGAATCACCAATAATCACAATCGATTCTGGCTTCACTCTGCGCCGAGCTTGCGTCCAGAGATCTTCGTTGTCGTTTAGAGTCGGACCGTAACCGATCGAACGGCAGTAGAACTCCCACGCCGCAGCGGCGGCGATCACGACCAGCACAACGGTAACGGTCATGCCACGCCACGGCAGAGCGGGAATCGGTCGCTCATAATCCCGAGGAGCTATTTCTGACGGTTTGGCGAAGAACAAACGTGGAAGCCGAAGCTTACGCTTAAAATTGGAAGTAAATGAAGGCATTACTATTTCCTTGAGTGAGAATGATGGCGCAAGCCATGAACGCCCATACCCCGGTCACGACCCAGCGCGGCAAGCGCGTCACCGCGGTTTCGATATTGCTGTCACGCAGCGAGCAGTGCACGAGAATCATTGCGACGGTGACGACACCAATCTGCAACATTTCGCGCGTGGAAAGGATAGCGTCGCCGTGCGCGTGTCCGCCAAACATGCCGTGCAGCATTCGCGTGGCGATGGTGAAATCGGGCGATCGAAAAAACACCCAGGCGATGCAGACGGCGACGTAAGTAGCAAAACCGGCCAGGAGCCGGGTCGGCAGAGTGTTAGCCCATGCTTTGTGCTCGAACAAAACGCGAAAAACGCGTTCTACGACAAGATAAGAACCGTGAAGTAAGCCCCAAACGACGAATGTCCAAGCTGCGCCATGCCACAGACCGCCCAGGAACATGACAATGACGAGATTAGAGGCCGCGCGCACAGGCCGGACCTGATTGCCGCCAAGCGGAATGTAAAGGTAATCGCGCAGGAATGTGGAAAGTGAAATGTGCCAGCGTCGCCAAAAATCGGAAAAGCCGATGGCCGCGTACGGAAAACGAAAGTTATCCTTCAGATGAAAGCCGAGACACAGAGCCGCGCCGATCGCGCATGTAGAGTAACCGGCGAAATCGAAAAATATCTGGCCGGCGAACGCTATGACGCCGAGCCACGAATCAAGCGCGACAAGCGGACCGCCGTAACCAAAGATGCGATCGGCCGAACCGGAAAGCATCGTGTCGGCCAGCACGATTTTCTCGAAGAGGCCCAATGTCATAAGCAGCAAACCCCAAAAGAACCGACCGGTCTGCGGCCTGGGCGGAGCCGCCAGTTGGGGAAGAAAATCACCGGCGCGCACGATCGGTCCGGCGACGAGCTGCGGAAAAAACGAAACAGCCAGAATGAAGTCACGCAGCGATTTTGTCGGCTGCAATACGCCGCGATAAATGTCCAGTGTGTAGGAGAGGGAATGGAACGTGTAAAATGAAATGCCGACCGGCAGAAGGATATCGAGATGCGGTGGCTGGTAGATGACGCCGATGCGCGCAAGCAACCACTGGAAATTCTGGAGCAAGAAGTTCCCGTATTTAAAGAACCCGAGCATGCTCAGATTCATGCAGATACTGGCGACCAACCACGCGCGATGCGACTGCCGTCCTTTCGCCTTGGCGATGCGCGCGCCGAGCCAAAAATCCATCGCCGTGGTGGAGAAGAGTAACGCAGCAAAGGGCGGGTTCCACGCGCCGTAGAAAACGTAACTCGCAACGACGAGGAGGTTCTTCCGCATCGTCCACGAGCGCATCCCCCAATACAGGCTGACCACGACCGCGAAAAAGACAACGAAGGTAAGCGAGTTGAAGAGCATGAATCAGAAGTCTGCTCTTTTAGCTCAGGACGCGAAGAGCGCCAGCAGATTTAGCGTTCAGCAAATGTTATCTGGGTCTCGCGTCGCCATCCGATCTCTTACAAGGTCGAGAATAGCTTAGCTGAGTGGCAGCCAGTTTCCCGGTTGCGGCGAAGACTTTGCGCCGTTGAGGGAAAGATAAGTGTATTCCTGCAGAAGCCGCTCGTAGTCGGATAGAAGCTTCATCGCATCGTTTGGCTTGAGGCGATCGCTTTTGATTGCGGCGTCGACTTGCGTTTTTAGCAACCGCATCAGTTCGACTTTGTCCCATTGCGTCATGGCAAGGACTTCACTGATCGTGCTTCCTTCGATCACTTCCTCGATGTACCAACCGGACTCTTCGTCGGGATCGAGGAATACGTGTACCTCGGTGACGCGGCCGAACAAATTGTGCAAGTCGCCCATGATATCCTGATAAGCACCCACCATGAACACGCCGATGTAATATATTTCGCCAGGCGGAATACGGTGGAGCGGTAACGTGTCCTTCACGTCCTGGAGATCGATGAACTTTGAGATTTTGCCGTCGGAATCGCAGGTGATGTCAACGATGATGCCGTTGCGATCTGGCGGAGTGGTGAGCCGATGGATCGGCATGATCGGGAAAAGTTGGCCAAGCGCCCAGTGATCGAGCAGGGATTGAAAAACGGAAAAGTTGCAAATGTATTGATCCCCCAGTGAAATCTCAAGCTGCTTTACTTCTTCGGGCACAAAGCGCAGACCGCGATGCATGTTCACAATCTGCTGCGCGAGCTGCCAATAAACGGTTTCGATCTTCGCTTTGGATTCGAGATCGAGTAGCCCGAGGTCGAACAGCTGCTGCGTTTCCTCCTTGATCTGTTGACTGTCATGCAGGCTCTCGATGCGGTTGCCCCGCCTCAGCCGCGATTTCACTTCGAGAATGTCGCGCACGAGTTTGTGATCTTTCTCAGTGGCTTCGACTTTCAGTTTCGGCGCAGTTCGCTCGATGGAACTGAACGCTTCCATCACCAGGACGGAATGATGCGCGACGATGGCGCGTCCGCTTTCGCTTACGATAGCGGGATGCGCGACTCCTTCGGAATCGCATATGTCCATGATGTTCCAAACGACGTCGTTGGCGTATTCCTGGAGGGAATAATTGGTGGAACTGTCGAAATCGCTGCGTGATCCATCGTAATCGACACCGAGGCCGCCGCCGACATCGAGATAACCGAGCTCGTGGCCGAGTTTGCAAAGCTTCGCGTAATACCGCGCCGCTTCGCGCACCGCGCGCCTGATCGTTGAGATGTCCGGCACCTGCGATCCGACATGGAAATGAACGAGTTTGAAACAATGAGTCAGACCGGCTTCCTTCAGCATCTGACTGGCAGCAACGAGGTTGGTTGTATCGAGGCCAAACTTCGCGTTTTCGCCCCCGCTCGGCGACCATTTGCCGGAGCCTTTGCTGTGCAAGCGCACGCGAATGCCGATGTCTGGTTCGACGCCGACTTCTTTTGACGTGCGAATCGTTTGCTCAAGCTCTTCCAGTTTTTCGATAACAATGATGACCGATTTGCCAAGTTTGCGGCCGAGAAGCGCGATGCGAATGAAGGCCGGATCTTTGTAGCCATTGCAGATAATGAGGCTCTCCGGGTCTTTGTGCATGGCGAGCGCGGCGACCAGTTCCGGCTTGCTCCCAGCTTCAAGGCCGAAATGAAACTGCTCGCCTGCATCGACAATCTCTTCGATGACTTCGCGCAGTTGATTGACCTTAATCGGAAAGACGCCACGATATTCGTTGCGATAACCAAACTCAGACATCGCGGTTTGAAACGCGCGGTTGACAGAGTCGACGCGGTGCCGCAGCAAGTCCTGAAATCGGATCACCAGCGGAAATCCGAGGTTCCGGGCGCGCGCTTCGTTGACGACCTCGAGAAGGTCGATGGAACCGCCGCCTTCTTGCAGCGGCCTCGCCTCGACGTTGCCTGAACTGTTGACCGTAAAGTAGCCGCGGCCCCATCCCTCCACGTTGTAAGTGGCAATGGCGGACTCGACGTCCCACTCGGTTTTCATTTCGATTCGTGATGCGGCCGCAAGTCGCAAAGCGCACATTCAATCAGCACGTCGAACATGCAAGCCCGCTTCAAAAGAAATTCGCGCCGGAGACGCACGCTGGTGGCACCGCTTGTCTTTCATTCCTGGACGGATACCGTGCATTCGATGAACAAAACGGTGATCGAGGTGCAGGTGCGCGCAGTTTTGCCGACGAGCGGCGGATGCGCCGTGTTTATTGGAAATAACGATAAAGTGTTCATCATTTATGTCGATCAGACGGTCGGCAGCGCGATTACCATGTTCATGCGCCAGGTTACCAAAGAGCGTCCGCTCACTCATGATCTTATCGGGCATCTCATGACGGCCCTGGGGGCGAAAGTCGAGCGCGTCATTATCAACGATCTCAAGAATGCAACCTACTATGCCCGAGTCATCATTCGCGTCGAAAACGAATTGCAGCAGAAAAAGATCATCGAGCTCGATGGGCGACCGAGTGATTGCATCGCCATGGCAACACAACAAAAGGCTCCCATTTATGTGAGCCAGGAAGTCTGGGACGAGGTGGATGACATGAGCGATGTTTTGCGCAAGATGGAGGAAGAGGGGTTGAAGCCCGATCCGGAAACGGAATCAGAAGAATAACTGGTGTAGCGGCGGCTGTCCGCAGCCACAAATCGAGCGAGGTCCTGCGCGTGAGGACACGCGCCTCTACATCAGCCCAGCAAATCGCCGTAGCGCTTGTCCGCCAATTCCAGGCAACGCGCGAGAATTTCCGATGGCGTTCGGAGTTTGAGCGCTTCCTCGACAAGCTGTCGGCACTCGGGAATGGCGAGACTTTGCACGGCGCGCTTGACCCGCGGTACCAACGTCGCGCCCGCGCTCAACTCGTCCGCGCCAAGACCGAGCAAAAGCGGGATGAGCGCGACATCTCCCGCCATCTCACCGCAAACACCAACCCAGATGTTGTTGGCATGCGCCGCATCAGCGATCATTTTAAGCAAACGAAGTACCGCCGGGTGTGTTGGTTGATACAGATGCGCGATCCTTTCGTTGACGCGATCAACCGCGAGCGCGTACTGAATCAGATCGTTTGTCCCGATACTGAAGAAATCGACCTCGTGCGCCAGTACATCCGCGAAAATAGCGGCGCTCGGGATTTCGATCATCGCGCCAACTTCTGTTTTTTCGCCGATATCGATCTTCGACTCATGCAATTCTTCTTTACACTGGGCGAGCACGGCGAGTGCGCTGCGCAATTCATCCAGGCCGGATATCATCGGGAACATGATTTTCACATTCCCTACAGCGCTGGCGCGAAGAATTGCACGCAACTGGGTTTTGAAGATATCGACGTTCTCGAGGCAGAAACGGATCGCGCGCCAGCCAAGAAATGGATTCAATTCGTCGCCGATATCCACCGTTCCGGGGGCTAGTTTATCGCCGCCGAGATCAAATGTTCGGATAATCAGCGGATTAGGCCGAACGCACTGCGCGACTTTCCGATAAGTTTCATATTGCTCATCTTCCGTCGGCAGAGCCGTACGATTCAAATAGAGGAACTCAGTGCGATAAAGACCGATTCCCTCCGCGCCGTTGGCCGCGACTGTATCGACGTCCTCTGGAAGCTCGATGTTGGCCGAAAGTACAATGTGGCGCCCATCGCGTGTGGTGGAGCTTGTCTCGCGCAGCTCTCGCAGTTGCGCCACGACTCTGATTCTTTTTGATTCGATTTTGCTGTAATGCGCAAGCGTCTCGGGCGTCGGATCGACAATCAGCCAGCCGTTGGTTCCATCGATGAGCACCACCTGACCGGTCTCCAGTTTTTCAGTTATGTCGTGCAAACCGACCACTGCCGGGATGTTGAGCGAACGCGCCATGATTGCCGTATGCGAGGTACGACTGCCAAGATCGGTGGCGATTCCGAGTACGCGCTCCCTATTCATGGTCGCTGTGTCTGACGGAGTAAGATTGTGCGCAACGAGAATGTGCGGCTCAGTCAGGCCAAGAAATGTTTTCGGCGCTTTCCCCTGCATGTTGCGGATCACCCGCTTGGTCACGTCCTGGATGTCCAGCGCGCGCTCGCGTAAATAAGGATCGTCGATCTTGTTCAAGGTTTCGGCATAACTCGTGGCGACTTGCTGAAAGATCCATTCGACATTGCAAAGGTCGGTTTCGAGTTTCCGCAGCACTTCGTCGATCAAAGTGCGATCCTCGACCACGAGGAGATGGGCATCAAAAATGGCCGCGTCTTTTGCTCCAATCGATTCCGCGATGCGCTGCTGCATCTCAAGGATCTGCATGCGCGTTTGAATAAGCGCGGCTTCGAAGCGCCCAATTTCGTCCGTGACTTGTGAGGGCGAGATGCGATAACGCGCGACGTCGTCGAGGTCGTCCCGCACGACATGAACCTTGCCCCGGGCAATTCCGGAGGAGACGCCCGCTCCTTGAAACCGAATTTCCTGCCGCGCGTTATGGCCGTTCATCCAATTGCGAGAGTAGCGGCAGTGTCAACCTTTGTGGAGGGACGCGGAGTGTCTCTCCAAACAGAAAAAGCTGCCATCAATCTTCGTTGAAGCGCGCGTTGATTAATTCTTCAAGTTCCTCCATCGCCTTGTCGGCATCCGGTCCTTCGCAGCGGATGTGCAGCTTCGATCCCTGCCCGGCCGCCAGCATCATCAAGCCCATAATGCTCTTGCCATTGACCTCCTCGCCTTCCTTCGACACCCAAATCTCCGAGCGATAACGGCTTGCGATGCGCACAAACATCGCCGCCGGGCGTGCATGGAGACCGAGTCGATTCACGATTGAGATTTCCTTCTCGATCTTCTGGCCGGCCGCCGCGCGGCTCGCTCTTCGATACAGCAAGCCCATCACGTTACTCCTTCTGCTCCATCAAATTGAGTAGCTTGGTGTTGAACTCGAGGGCGCTGTTCTGACCGAGGCCCTTCAGTTTTTGATCCATCGCCGCGACTTCGATTAGACGAGCCATATCACGGCCCGGCCGCACCGGAATCGTCACATGCGGTACTTGAAGCCCGAGAATTTCGTAAAACTCCCGATCCAGCCCAATCCGATACCGCATCCATATCCTGCCAATCCTTTAGCGTAACGACAAGGTCGAGGCGCTTCTCGATTCGAATACTGCCGATGCCGAAAACGGCAGCCACGTTAATGATGCCAATCCCGCGAACTTCGATGTGATTGCGAGTTAGGTTCGGCGCCGTCGCCATGAGCTCGCGCCCTTCGAGCGAAGTGATCCGCGTGACATCATCAGCCACGAGGCTATAGCCACGCTCGATCAAACCGAGCACGCATTCGCTTTTGCCGATGCCGCTCGCGCCGCGAATCAAAACGCCCACCCCCAAAATGTCCACCATGCTGCCGAACTCGGTTACGGTCGGCGAAAAATCGACTTCGAGTGCAATGGTCGCAGCGTTAATGAATTTCATCGTGATCATCGGCGTACGAAACACCGCGATATTTTCTTCGGCTGCAACGGCAAGCAGGGAAGGATCGAGATGGAATCCACGCGAGACAACGAGGCACGGAATTTTACGCGCACATAAGGCGCGAAACCGGCGCACGCGTGCTCTCGGGGCCAGGCTTTTCAAATACGAGTGCTCAGCCGCTCCAAGCACCTGCACCCGTTTCTCCGCGAAATAAGTGTAGAATCCAGAGAGCGCCAGGCCGGGACGATTGATCGTAGGCTCGCGAATTTTCCGATGAAAGCCCACGCGCGGACCGTCCAGTTTCATCTGCAGCTTCTCCGCGTGCGAATTGTAAAAGCTCTCGACTGTAACTACCGGGACGCTTTTCTGCTGATCGCTTGTCGATGTTATTGTCTGGGTCCCGCTTTGCTCCTCCATTAGGGATTAACTTCTAACGTCAATAACGCGCAATTTCCAATCTGCATCGTGCGTTAGTCCAATATCGATGCGCGGTGGATCTGTTACGCGAGTCCGACGCGGCGCATCAATCGCAGGGCGAAGCCCGTGCGAAAATTCATGTGCGGCCAATCACAGACTCCTGGTCAGCAGCTTCCCATTCGCGCAAAATCCGAAGATCGCTTTGGATGGCTGACATATCGGCTGAACCAGAATCCGGTGCAGCTTCAAAGTGTGCGCGTTGCATGTCGGCAAACGCAGTGAACGCGTTGCGCAGCGCGTTGATGCTCTGTTCCATCCAGCGACGGAGACGATTTGCGTAAAGACTTAGAAATTCCAACAATGCGCGATCATATTCGCTTCCCAGCTTCCGTCGCACATGAGATGCGAGCATTCCTTTGCCAAACAGTGAAACTACGGCCGGCTTTTCGATCACAATCTGTTTGGAAATTTCGCTGACATCCAGCATTGGCATCCCAGCCGGTTTCGGTAGCTCATCCGGGGCGGTCCCATCGCGACCCAAAGCGGCCACTTGCATCGCCTCATCCAGAACGTCCCGCGTTTCTTCGATCGACCGCAAAATGCCGGCTACGGGGTCGGCCAGCATGCCGGCGAGCGTTTCGGCAAAAAGTGCTGCAGCGTCCACATCGTCCGATTCCATTAGTGTGGCGGCAATTTTCTTCGCCGCGGCGTCAATGATCTGTGGCTGCATCTTCATCACCTTGTGCGTAAGAAAAAAAGCTTCGGATTGCGCCCGTTCCAAAATGCGGTCGCCGTTGCGCAGTGCTTCGATGGTCTCGCTAGGCTGCGGCGCCTGCTCGGTTGACATGCCTTTTGAACCGGCGTGCAGCCTGCGCTCCAAAGCGCCAATGACAGCTTCACGCAAACCACCGATCTTGCGTTTTTGCGACGCGATGGCGAGCTCCTGATGCTGGGCGAGAAATGGACGAAGCTCGCTTTCAAACCAGCGATCGCATAGCGCCGCGTCCGCGCCGAAGACACTGACCGCATGCACTGGCGCTTCAACTTGAAGCTGATTATCAAGGTTCGTCTTTACATACTCGATCATGCGTTCGCGGTCGGCAGTGCTGAACAGATCTGCTTTACTAATGAGGATCATGGCATTCGCGCCGGCTTGATAAAGCGCCTGTACGACGACCAGGCCGTCCTGCGTAAGCCCGGCACTGGCATCGATCAGCACGATCCCGAGGTCGCAGCGCGGTAAATAGGCAATCGTTTCTTCCGCGCCCGCAACCGCCAGCGAGCCGAGGCCTGGCGTATCCACAAATGTGACACCTTCGCTCAACCGCTCGGAAGGCAATTTAACGAAAATCCGTGCGACGTGCTTTTTGTTCCCCGGATTTTTCTGTTCACTCGCAAACTCGAGCAGTTCCGATAATGGGATGATCTGCGGTTGTGCTTCGGCGAATTCAATTCCGGCTTCCGCGACCGGTCCATGACTAATGCGGGTCGGGATGGCGGTCACCGGCGTGACACCGATCGGGAGCACGTCCGTTTGCAAAATGTAATTCAGCAGCGACGACTTGCCGGAGCTGACTCTGCCAAAAACGCCGACCTCAAAGGCCGCCCCTTCCATGCGATCGAGCAGCATGCTGAGTGTGCCGCGAAATTCAACGAGCCCGTGCGCGGTGATGATCCTTTCGATTTCACTGAGCAACCGAATCTCGTCGCCCGTTTTGCCTAGTTGCTGCAGCCGTTGTTGCAGATCGCCACCGGCGCCTTTGCCCAAATAACCTCTCAGCTTTGCCACCAGTCCATTAAGATCGGCCCGGATACCATCCAACCTGTGCGCTGCATTGGCCGAAAGAGGTCCATAGGCGCGCATCCGGTCTGGTGTTAGTTCATTGAGCGAGATCGAGCAGAACATCAGATTGATGGCGGCAGCCCATACAGCGCCGGAGTGCGGCTCGGACGGCGGAATGTCTAACTCCTCCATGACGCGCCGCATCGCTTCGCGGATCCGCAGAATGTAGTCGTGAGTTACCTTGCGCTGGATTGGCGTGGTGTCGTCCGAATGCATCCGAAACGGAGACGGCGAGCCGGCATCCGCCATGGTGTGCTCAGCCTCGCAAAGCAACTTATCGATGTACTGAAACGTCGTGCGTACGTGGCGCTGATGATGCTCGCTAAAACCATGTGCTTCTGTCTTGTCACTCATTTTTCATATCGCCGTTGTCTCCCACGTCCTCCACGCTTAACACCCGCATGCGCTTGCGATAGAGACGGCCCCACGCGTGCATCGCCTCGACTGATGGCTGGAAAAACTTTTGCGCGATCAGCGTCGGTATAAACGCGCTCAGGATCACGACACTGACAAGAATTGTGTATTGCCGCTGGTCGATGATTTTGTTTTGGAAACCAAACAGTGCCGAGATCGTGCCGAAGGTCAGTCCGGTTGTCATTAGAAGCGTTGTGTAACTCGCTTCGCGCTTTCCCATGTAGTGCATGCGTGCCAGCGGGAACACGCCAACAAGCTTCGTGATCATCTTCACGAGCAAGAGAGCCCCAATTATTCCGAGGCCGGTCCAGAGCACCGGCAAGGAAACGTAAAGCCCCGCCTTGATGAAATAGAATGGCGTAAAGATCGCGAACGCGATACTGCGCATTCGGTTTACGAGCGTTTTGTCGCGCAGAAAAACGCCGGCCACGACAAGACCGACGAGATATGCCGGTAAAACGGCCTCGCTCTTCGCTGTTGTGGCCAGGCCGCCCAGAAAAAACAGGATAAAAAAGATGAATTTAACCTCGGGCTCACTAACGCGCGTCGCACCCAGTCGCACTATAATAAACTGCGTCCACGTCGGCATAAACCAAAGCACCACGCACATCACGACCACGAATAGGACAAGCCACATGTTGAAGTTTGCGAACAAAACCCCGAGTGCGAGAACTGTGCCGAGGTCCGTAATAAAACACGCAGCCAGAATCGTCTTACCCATG
>WNGL01020960.1_pt1 | contig 13350 bp, 13 predicted proteins | sample 5400591 | NCBI WGS metagenome assembly WNGL01 (sample SAMN13153377, study PRJNA577476) | soil metagenome | isolation source: 80 cm soil or saprolite under Garry oak tree replicate 1 | place: USA:California | collected 2016-06-15
TCAGCTTCGACGTCGAGCCTGGCGAGGTGCTGGGCATCGTCGGCCCTTCCGGAGCCGGAAAGTCGACCCTCGCCCGCCTCATCGTCGGCGCGACCGAGCCGACCGCAGGCGGCGTGTGGCTCGACGGCAACAGTACTTGGCACTGGGAACGCGGCGATTTCGGCCGCCATATCGGCTACATGCCGCAAGCGACAATGCTGCTTGAAGGCACCGTCGGCGACAACATTGCGCGCATGCGCCTCGCCGACCCGCGTGACATCGTCGCCGCGGCGCGACGCGTCGGCTTGCACGACGTCATCCTGCGGCTGCCGAATGGTTATGCAACCCCTGTCGGCGATGCCGGGTTCGTTCTCTCCGGCGGACAGCGCCAGCGTCTTGCCTTGGCCCGGGCCCTCTTCGGCGACCCCAAGCTGCTCATCCTCGACGAGCCCAACTCGAACCTCGACGAGGAGGGCGAACAGGCCCTGCTTGCCGCGGTATCGGCGGCGCGCGAAGCCGGGACCTCGGTGCTGATGATCGCCCATCGTCCCTCACTCGTCGCCCTGGCCGACAAACTCCTGGTGCTGAAGGACGGCGTCGTCGACCGCTTCGGCGCGCGCGAGGCCGTGCTGCGGGTGCTCAACGGACCGACGATCCAAGTCGTCCGCAGTACCGAAGCGCAGATGCCCGAGCAGCGACTGGCACGGATCGCCGCAAGATGAAGGCGCTACCCGCCAATTCGACGACGGACGTGCCCGCCGCGCTCGGCCTGATCCGCAGCCTGCGGCACGAGCTTACGACCGCCTTCGTCGTCGCCGGGTTGATCACGCTCTTCGTCAACCTCGGCCTGCTCTTTGTGCCTGTCTACGACATGATCCTCTATGACCGCATTCTGCAGTCGAAGAACATGGACACGCTGACGGTTTTGACCATCGGCTGCATCGCCGGCATGGTTCTTTACGGCGTCCTCGAATTCTGTCGCACCTCGGTCTTCATCGTAATGGCCGACCGCCTGGCACGTCGCCTCAACCTGCCGGCGCTCCAGGCGGCGTTTGGCAAGAGCCTCGGCGGCGAGGCATCAAATGGCGCCCAGGCGATGCGCGACATCAACGAACTCCGGCTGTTCGTGGGCGGCCCAACCGCGGCGATCCCTCTCGACGTGCTGTGGACACCGGTGCTCGTCGCGGTGCTCTTCCTGCTTCATCCGGCTTACGGTGTTTATGGGCTGCTGTGTGCCGGAATCTTGTTTACGCTCTCGCTTCTCACCGATGTATGGACGCGCGAAGATCTACTGCAGGCGAACGGGGCGACCGCGCGCGCGCTCAACGATTTGTCCGCGACGCTGCGCAAAACCGAGCTCCTCGAGGGCATGGGAATGCTGCCCGATGTCGCGCACCGCTGGCACCGCGACCAAGGCAAGATGCTCGACCTTCTCAGGCTCGCATCCCGCCGCAGCAAAGCGTGCGCTGCCATCGCCAAGGTCGCGCGCTTGGCAATGCAGGCCGGCATCATCGCTCTCGGCGTAATGCTGGTGCTGCACAACGAGGCGTCTCCCGGCAGCATGATGGGCTCGAACCTGTTGGTCGCCAAATTGCTCCTGCCCTTTGAGCGGCTCGTCTCGGGATGGCGGCAAGGTGTTGCAGCGCTCGCAGCATGGCGACGTATGCGCGATCTCCTCCTAGGGGCGCGTCAGCCGCAGGCGCGCGCGGCACCCGAAGATTGTGAGGGACGGCTTGTCGTCGATGGCTTGAGCTTTACCCCGCCCGGCGCCGCCCAACCGATCTTCGGCGAGCTCTCGTTCATGATCGAGCCCGGCGAGGCGGTCGGCATTGTCGGTCCCTCGGGCGCCGGGAAGTCCAGCCTCGCCCGTCTCGTTGCCGGAGTCTTTCCGCCAAGCGCCGGAACGGTGCTGTTCGACGGTGTGCCGACGGCCGAATGGGAGCGGGTCGAGTTCGGCCGCCGCGTCGGCTATCTTCCACAATCGATATCGCTGCTTGACGGCACTATCCTCGACAACATCAGGCGGATGCGGGATGACGATCCCGCGATTGCGGTCGAGGCGGCGATGCGCGCGGGCGTCCATGAGCTTATCGGTCGCCTGCCCGCGGGCTATGCGACCTGGATCGGAGGCGCGGGTTACGCTCTCTCCGGCGGTCAGCAACAGCGCGTGGCGCTGGCGCGAGCGCTCTATGGTCAGCCCAAGCTGCTCATTCTCGATGAACCCAATTCGAATCTTGACCACGTGGGCGAGCAGGCACTGGTCAGTGCCATTCGCGATGCCAAGCGCGAAGGCGCCGCCATCCTCCTGATCACTCATCGCCCGGCGGTCCTGGCAGCGGTCGACCGCATATTGACGCTCAAGAAAGGCACCATCGAGCCGACGCCGCATCTCGCGCCGACATCAACGATGCCGATCACTTTCGCAGCTACCAGCGACGCGGCACTCGATCCCCGCGGCCACCTCGCCTCGGCGTGACCCGATCTACGCAGGAGGACATCGCGATGTTGCAGACAATTCCGGCTTGGCAGATCGAGATCGAGGCGCAAAGTCCCGAACCGTCGCTCCGCCGCATCGCACTCGCCAGCCTCGCCATTATCAGCATCGGCTTCGGCGGATTCTTCACTTGGGCCTGTATCGCGCCGCTCGACAGCGCGGTCCCGGCGACCGGCTCCATCGTCGTCGAATCGAAGCGCAAGACCGTGAGTCTGCTCGATTCCGGAATCTTGAAGGCGCTCTATGTCAAGGAGGGCGACCAGGTGCAGGCGGGCCAGCCTCTCCTCCGCCTCGACGAGGAGCAGATCCTTTCGCAGCTCGGCTCGCTCAGGGTGCAGCACTGGACGGCGATCGCCAAGATGTCCCGGTTGCGCGCCGAGCAGGATAACCAACACGATATCGCGTTTCCGGCCGAACTCCTCACCGCTGCATCCACCGACCGTGCCGTCGAGCAACTTGTCGTCAACGAGCAGCGGGTCTTCCAGGATCGCTGGACCTCGTACGCGGGCTTGCTTGCCGTGCAGCGCAGCAAAATCGCCCAGTCGAGAGAGCAGATCGTCGCATTGCAGTCGCAGATCGACGCGGTACAGCTGCGGCTTGGCTATACAATGAAGGAGATCGAGGGTACGACCGAATTGCTGGCGAAGGGTTTCGCCACCAAGACGCGACTCTACGAAATGAAGCGCGCTGAGGCAGAAATGCGCGGCAATCTCGGCGGATTGGCGGCCAAACGCGCCGAGACTCACCAGGCGATTGCACAGACCGAGCTGGAGATGATCTCGACCACCAACCAAAGGCGGCAGGACATCTCCAAGGATCTGCAGGAGGCGCAATCGATGGCCGCCGATCTCGCTGAGAAGATCCGCGGTGCCGAGGATACTCTAGGCAAGCGCCTGGTGGTGGCGTCGGATGCCGGCACGGTGACCGACATCAAATTCTTTACACCCGGCAGCTCAATCGGTGCCGGTCAGCCAATCCTCGACATTGTGCCGCAGAGCGACAGGATGATCGTCGAGGCTAACGTGCGGCCCGAGGACATCGCTCACGTTCATGCCGGGCAGGTCGTCAACATCAAGCTGACTGCCTACAAGCAGCACAAGGTCCCGACTCTCAGCGGCCGCCTGGTCTACGTCTCGGCTGATCGCCAGCAGGATCCGAAGGGCGAGGCGTTTTTCCTGTCGCGTGCCGAGATCGACCAGGAGGCGCTGGCGGCAGTCAAAGGCGTCACGCTTTATCCAGGCATGCCGGCGGAGGTCCTAATCATCAATGGCGAGCGCGCCGCCATCGACTTCTTCATCTCGCCGATCACCGATAGCCTGCGCCGTTCGTTTCGCGAGGAATAGACCAAAGCGGAAGATGAGCCGAACAAGTCGTCCGAGGCCCTCATGCGGTTACTCGGCCGCCGTCTTCCGCGTCAACGGATCATGTCCGGCGGTCGACCTGAAACGGTGCGAAGCTCTGGGCGACCGGCATGAGCTCGATCGTATTGACGTTGACATGGTCCGGCAGCGACGCCGCCCATCCGATCGCCGCGGCAATGTCGTCCGGCGTCAGCGGCTGCATTCCGGCATAGACCGCGGCCGCCTTGTCCTTGTCGCCGCCGAAACGAACCTCGGAGAACTCCGTACCACCGCATAACCCGGGTTCGATACAGGTCACGCGGACGCCTGTGCCGTGCAAGTCGCTTCTTAGATTGAGGCTGAACTGGTGCACGAACGCCTTGGTGGCGCCGTATACGTTGCCGCCCGGATAAGGATAGGTGCCGGCGACCGATCCGAGATTGATCACGTGACCGCGCCGGCGGGCGACCATGCCGGGCAGCAGCGCTCGCGTCACGTAGACGAGGCCCTTGCAGTTGGTATCGATCATGCGGTCCCAATCGGCGATATTGGCGACGGGCGCACCGCCCAGTCCAAGCGCGAGACCAGCATTGTTGACCAGGCAGTCCACCTCAGCGAAATCAGCGGGCAAGGTAGCGACAGCCCGCTCCACCGCAGCCCGATCCTGAACGTCGAGGCCAAGCGGCAGGACGCGATCGGCGCCGAGTTCAGTGGCTAATGCCTTGAGCTTGTCGGCACGCCGAGCCGTCGCGATCACGCGGGAGCCGCGTGAAGCAAATTGCCGCGCGATTGCGGTGCCGAAACCGGCGCTGGCGCCGGTGAGGAAGACGATCCTCGGCCGACCATCGACGCGGTCGCTCATCGGGCAGATCCTCTCCTCACGCGACTACTGCCACGGCGGCAAGAAGACGACTGACCGCCGCGCTAAACAGGATAGGCCGTTCGAGGTTGGGCATGTGCCCGGCTCCTTCCATCCAGACCACCGATGACCATAGCACGAGCGTCGAGGTGATCGAGAAGAGCCGCGATCTAACCGAGGTAACAATCAAAGGCGATCCGAACGCGTATCACCTCTGGCCGCAAGTGACCTGAACTCTGGTAAACGCATAACCGTTGATATACGGTTTGTTGGTTATTTCATGGGATGTCGGTGCTCGCAAGATGCATCTGCCCGTTCCCCGGAATCGATCAATAGGCGGCAATGCGCACCATTCGACTTCTTTTGCTCCTGACCCTGACGAGTTGCAGCCACGTCGACATTCATCAGGCGGAGGTCTGTGAGGGCGTCGCCAAGCTGCTGTTCGCTGAGGGCTCCATCGCCGGGCTGACTAGCGCAACCGATGCCGGCGCCGCCCATGCCATCGTCACCACCGTAAGGATGCGCGACTCCGGTTTGCGTCACCGGGTCGGCTGCAGTTTTGAGAGCAGCGGTCCGAAGAGCGCCGATTTCCTGGCGCTGACCACGGTCGCTAGCGATGTCGAGGGACCTCTGGATGACAGCCGGCTAGCCGAACTGCGCACCGCATTGGAAGCCAAGGGGATCTCGTGGAGAGTGTCGTGGATTCCCCGGTTGGGGCCTCCACATGGCTCCATCGGTCCCGCCGCGCTTGATGTTTCGATGTTGTATTTCCTGCAATTGCTGATCAACGGGCTGACCTACGGCTCGGTCATCGCCCTGGTCGCCGTCGGCTATACGCTGATCGCCGGGATCAGCGGCATCATTAATCTCGCCTTCGGCGACGTCTACATGATCGGCGCCTTTGTTGCCGTCGGCCTGGTCGGCGTGGCAACGGCGCTCGGAAGCGGATCCTTTCCGCTCAGCGTCCTGTTTGCCCTCGTACCGACGATGGCAATCACCTCCGGCTATAGCGCGCTCACCCATCGCGCGATCTTCCGACCTTTGCGGAAGGCCAACACGCAAGTGCCGCTCATCGCTTCCATCGGATTATCCATGGTTCTGCAGGGCTATGTCTTTACTACTGGCGGAGCGCATGATCTTTGGCTAACGGCACCACTACCTAGTGGTTTCGTTGTCGCCGAGACCGACGGTTTCAGCCTCTATGTCAATTGGCCGCAATTGGCGATAGTCGGCACGACGCTGGCTTCCGCTCTGCTGCTCTGGTTCGTCCTGATGCGAACGCCGTTTGGTCGGACCCATAGGGCCTGTGCCCAAGATCGCAGGATGGCAGCCCTGCTCGGTATCGACGTCGACCGGATAATCGGCCTGACCTTTGGTTTTGCCGGTGCGTTCGCAGCTGTGGGCGGCCTGATCGCGGCGGCTTATTACGGCAGCGTCAGCGTTGTGATGGGGGTCATGATGGGCCTCAAGGGCCTCACAGCGGCAATTGTCGGCGGTATCGGCAACCCACGAGGAGCCTTGCTCGGTGGATTCATCGTGGCCCTCATCGAAAGCTTCGCTGCCGGGTATTTCTTCGCCGCCTACAAGGAAGTCGCGGTATTCGCGCTGCTGATCCTCCTGCTGATCTTCCGCCCGGAGGGCTTGTTCGACGAACCGTGAGTCGATGGGCTGTGCGATCGTGCGGCGACACCGGCGGATCGATCCCTGTTCCCAGAACCGTCGGCGGACTTCACAATAGACCGACGTGCTCGAAACCTTGGGAATGGGACCTGCAATGCTGCGTACCGGAACGGAATACCGCGACTCGCTCCGCGACGGACGCGCGGTCTGGATCGACGGAGTGCGGGTGCGCGATGTCACGACACATCCCGCATTCAAGCCAATCATCGATGTGCGGGCGCGCATGTACGACATGGCGCATGAGAAGAAATTCAGCGACGTGATGAACTATCGGGGCGAGCAGGGCGAGGAGCTCTCGCGCGCCACCAAACCGCCACGCAGCCAGCAGGACTGGCATGACAAGCGTACCTGGGTCGATGCCGTGCTGGGCGAAATCGGTGGGGTCGTCATCCGTGTCGGCGACGAGACGGTTGGCGAGATGTGGTCGCTCTATGACGGGCGCGACGTGCTCAACGAGATCGATCCGCAGTTCAGCGCCAACATCACCCGGCATATTGCCCGGGCACACGAGCTCGACGTCTTTCACGTCTCTGCGAACACCGATCCCAAGGGCGACCGCTCGAAGCGGCCGCAGGATCAGGATCCGGATATGCTGCTGCACGTGGTTAAGGAGAGCGACGCCGGCATCGTCGTGCGTGGCGCTAAATACGAGACCGCGGCTGCCTATGCGAACCAGGCTTTCGTCAAGCCGACGATCGCCAATTGGGGCGACGACAAATTGTCGGACTATGCCGTCGGCTTCATCGCCGAGATGGCTACGTCGGGCGTCAAGCATATCTGCCGCTCCGGATTCGCTGGCCGCCGCTCCGCTCTCGACTACCCAATCGCCAATCGTTTCGACGAGATCGCTCTCGCCACACACGCGCCGCCACCTACATCCGAGGTACGCTGCACCGCTACAGCGCCTTTCCCTTCGTGCAGCGGGTCCTTGCCCTCGCGGATCTGATGATCGGCGTCGCGCTCTTCAATGTGCGTCAAACTGGCCTCGACAAGCAGCAGCCGGTCCGCGAGAAACTCGCCGAGTTGATCTGCTACCGCGAGGGCATCAATGCCCACCTCACCGCCGCGATCGCCACGGCACAGCCGAGCCCCGGCGGCCTCCTTATGCCGAATCAATCGTTGCTCTACACTGGCCGTGTCCACGCCTGCTCGCGCCTGCCGGCGATGATGCATCTCGCGCGCGAGCTGTGCGGCGGACAGATTTGCGTCACGCCAGACAGCGCCAGCTTCGCCGCCGAGGAAACCCGCCCGTGGCTGGAAAAATTCTACACCGTCAACGAATTCTGGTCGGCAGAGGATCGCCGCCGTCTACTCGCCTATGCGCGTGACCTGCTCAATTCCGACTATGCCGGCCACCGCGTGACCTTCGAGCTCTTCGCGCAGTCGCCGCCGTTTGCGCATCTTGCCGCGGTCTACAACAACTTCGATCCGGCCGGCGCGCTCCGATTCGTCCGCCGTGCCGCCAATCTGTCGGAAAGGGTGATGGTGCAGAAATAGGAGCCATCCGCATAGGGCGCCTTAGCGCTTTTGCGCACCTGATCAACGTGGTGATCGATGCGATAGGTCATCGGACTGCCTGGGCCGACGCTGATCGTTGTAGGCGTGCTGTTTCTGCATGTACCGTTGCGCGAGTTCCCCGACTCGCAGTCGTCGGCTGGGCGCCACCCTCGCGAGGGATGGTGACACGATCTCCTTCCCTCCTGCGCCTGGTTGTCACTGTCAGCCTCACCCTGCGATATACTGGGCACCTTCGAAAGGACTAGAGTTTCTCGGTCACTGTTGCAGAAAGGCAACGAGCGGCGATGACTTTTCCGGACGTTTTCACTATTCGTTGACTCGTTTTGTCGGCTCTGTAGTAATCGACTTAGACGAACCTTACAAATCTCGGCAGAGGGGGGCTATATCTTGTATATAGCAAGAAGATACTAGCGTGGTGGTTGTGTAACTCTCGTTAAGCTCGCGAGTTCATGCAATCCACCACGAGGTAAACAGGGCGCCAGGATGACGAACGTTATCCCCTTTCCTAGATGCACCGAGCATCGGCCGATGCCCCGATCGGGTACCATCGCAGCCTATGAATTTACAACCGCGGAGCTGGCCAAGCTCTGCCGTTGGTACTCGGCAATGAAATACGCGTTTCCCCAGATCCAAGGGGTCATGACCGTCTCTCACAAAGAGAAGGTGTCGGCCGTTGGCCTGTTCGGACGCGACGGAACGACGCCGAATTGTCTGATCAGCAAGCATGAGGCGCATGCGCGGGTCTATTTGTTGTGGGCGACCGATCCCGATCCGCCGCGGCTGATTGCTTCGATCTCCGAGATCACCGACGCCCAGATCATGGCGATTGAACCGCCGACCAATGAAGCGTCATGGCTCGATGCGGTGGGCTGGACGAAGGTGCTGGCGAACCGAACGATAGGTGGCCATCTCGACGCGACGGAGTTGTCGTCCAACCCTGCCTGACGGCTGGCACCGACCGCGCCGAAATCGAGCGCAAAGAGAACGCCAACTGCCGCTCCTCGGATATAATGGCTCGTTGTCGCGCCCGGGCTCATCCGGCACCGGCAGAGGGGAGAGGGCGGCGCGATGGCCTGGCAGCGGCTCTTTTGCGTCGCCGTTTACGCATTGGCGCTTGCGTCGATCCTGGAGGCCAAGGGAGCGCTGCTAGCAGAGGGCGCGCCGGGTGCCGTCGAGAAAGAGCCGGCGGGAAAGACCAACGCCCTCGGGACCCAGGATCGGGTCAAGGGCAAGGTTGCCATCGGCAAGGCCAAGCCTGGCCCGGCCGGGCCGGCGCATGCGGAGAAGAGAAGGACCGGTCAGATCGGCTATGCATCATGGTATGGCGGCGAGCGGCATGGCAGACGAACGGCAGGCGGCGGGCACTTTGACAGGAACGAGCTGACCGCGGCGCATCGTACGCTGCCGCTGCACTCGAAGGCGCGGGTAACCAACATGGCGAACGGACGCGCCGTAACGGTAAGGATTACCGATCGCGGTCCGACGCGGAAAGGCCGCATCATCGATTTGTCTCAATCGGCCGCCGAACAGCTTGGCATGCGCCATCGCGGCGTGGCGCGGGTCGAGGTCGAGCCGGTCCTCGCCGGGCAATGAAAGCAGGTTTCCGAGCGCTCCGGACATGATGCTGACACCGATCTCCATGGCAGCGCTGCCCGCCGCGCTCGATCGCTTGGCGGCGGGCCTGAGCGCCGAGGAGCCGCGCTGGGTACTATCCCGCATCGCCTGCCCCATCGACGCGGAACGGGCCATCGGTAGCCGCGCCGTCGAACATTGGCGGCGAGCGATTGATATCATCGGCGAATACGGCATGGGTACGCGTTCCGGAAGCCCGGCTCTCGATTTCAGCTGGAATGGCGAGGTTCTGCGCACCGGCATTGAGGCCTACGTGCTCCTTCACGAAGTCGCGCACTACCAGATCGCGGAGCCGGCGAGGCGCCGGATGATCGATTTCGGACTCGGCGCCGGTCCGGAGACGGGCGACCGGGAAGCGGCTGACGCCACTGCCTGTCTCTTCGGAATCGCTCGCGAACGCGAGGAGGCGATGGCTTCGCTACTTGGTATTCTCTGGGAGCTGGAGCTTGGGCAGCCCGCGCTCGCCTCCTTTCTCGACCAAAACTGGCTCGAGGGACCGGGTGCGGCGCGTCATTTCGAAACGATTCTCTTCGGCCTGCGCGAAAGCGGTTTCGTTGACGCGGATTTCCGGCCGACGCGACGATTGCGCCACGAGCCCTACGCAGCGGCGCGGGACTACTCCTTCACCGCGCCGGTCAAGCTCGATACGTAATGCTCGACGAAGAACGAATAGAGGATGACGACCGGAACCGAGCCGAGCAGCGCGCCGGCCATCAGCGATCCCCAATGGTAGACATCGCCTTCGACGAGTTCGGTGATGACGCCGACCGGCACTGTCTTGTTCTCCGAGGAGGAGATGAAGGTGAGCGCGTAGATGAACTCATTCCACGACAGGGTGAAGGCAAAGATCCCCGCCGAGATCAGGCCGGGAATGGCAAGCGGTAGCGTGATCTTGATGAGGATCTGCAGCCGCGATGCACCGTCGATCAGCGCGCATTCCTCAAGCTCATAGGGGATCGAGCGGAAATAGCCCATCAGCAGCCAGGTGCAGAACGGAATGAGGAAGGTCGGATAGGTCAGGATCAGCGCCCAGTCGCTGTCGAACATGCCGAATTGGAAGACCATCGTAGCGAGCGGGATGAAGAGAATGCTCGGCGGCACGAGATAGGCGAGGAAGATGCACATCCCGATATAGGACGAGCCGGTGAAGCGCAACCGCTCAATGGCATAGGCGGCACAGACGCTGCAAAACAGCGACAGGAAGGTCGAGGAGACCGAGATCAGCAGCGTGTTCATCAGCCACGACGGGTAGTCGGTCTCGAACAGCAGCTTTTGGATATGCTGGAGGGTCGGATGCACGACCCACAGCGGATTGTAATGCGAGAAATCGTAGAGCTCGATATCGGGTTTGAAGCTGGTCACCGTCATCCAGTAGAACGGGAACAGAAGGACGAAGATGAAGATGCTCAGCGGCAACCACAGGGTGACGATCCGACGCGGCGTCGAGGCAAGATAGTCCATCCCCTCGAGCTGGCTGATCTTGGCGGCCATCGGCTAATCTCTCCCGCCGTGTTGCCATTTGCGGCGTTGCAGGCCGAAATAGCTGAACAGGATGGCGGCGAGCAGGAACGGGATCATTGCGTTGGCAATGGCGGCGCCCTCGCCGAGTTGGCCGCCGGTGATCGCCCGCTGGAACGACAGCGTCGCCATCAGATGGGTGGCGTTGAGCGGTCCGCCCCGCGTGATGACGTAGATGAGCTGGAAATCGGTAAATGTGAAGAGCACCGAAAAGGTCATGACCACAGCGATGATCGGGCTCAGCACCGGCAAGGTGATGTACCAAAAGCGCTGCCAGGGCGTGGCCCCGTCGAGCGTCGCCGCCTCATAGAGCGAGGGCGGAATCGTCTGCAGCCCGGCGAGCAGCGTGATCGCGACGAATGGGATGCCGCGCCAGATATTGGCGGCGATGACCGCCCAGCGCGCATTCCACGGCTGTCCGAGGAAATCGATGTAGCGGTCGATCCACCCCCATTTCACCAGGACCCACGAGATGATCGAAAACTGCGCGTCATAGATCCACCAGAAGGCGATCGCCGAGAGCACCGTCGGCACCACGAAAGGCAGGAGCACGAATGCCCGGATCATCGCCTTGAACGGCATGCGATTATTGAGGAGCAGCGCGAGGTAGAGGCCAAGGCCGAATTTGATGACGCTGGCGACGACGGTGTAGAGCAGCGTGTTGAAGATCGACAAGAGGAACACGCCGTCATGGGCCAGCGAGGTGAAATTGCCGAGGCCGATGAACCCGCCGGTGCCGTCGATCTTCTGGTCCGTGAGGCCAAGCCACAGGCCGAGCCCCAGCGGGTACGTGAGAAAAAGCAGCAGCAGCGCTGCTGCCGGCAACATGAAGACGAACCCTAGGAGATTGCGGCTTTCGAGCCAGCTCGCCTGGGCCAATCGCATGGCGGGTGGCGCGGCCTGCGTGGTTTGCGTCTGGACTGCCATGTATCCAATACCGATCGGGCGGTAGGGCGGCGCCGGAGCGCCGTCCGCTCTGCCTCAGACCTTATAGTAACGCGAGGCGCGATCGTAAGCTTCCGCCGCAGCGTCCTTCGGCGACTTCGAGCCGGTGCAGGCCTGGCCGAACATGTCGACGTTGATGAAGTCGCCGATCACCGCCGCCGAGGCGTAGCCGAGGCTTCCGGCGTAGCCGTTGTAGCGCATCTTCTTGGTGGCGTCGCGGAACGGCGCGTTCTTCGGATCCGCCGTCCAGATCGGATTCTTCTCGAAGGCCGCGAGCGGCTGCGAAACGTAGCCGTTCGATGCCTGCTGCCACGGCATGTACTGCTCGCCTTCCCACATATAGCGAAGGTACTCCTTCGCCGCCTTGGGATACTTCGAGTACTTGAAGACGAAGGCTTGCAGCATCAGCGAGTATTCCGTCGGCACGCCAACCGGGCCGATTGGGAAGTTCGAGTGGTCCATGTCCTTGGCGATCGCCTGCAGCGCCGGGTCCGTCGAGGTCTTGGCGACCGTATAGATTGAGATGCCGTTATTGGTGACGCTGATTTGGCCGTCGAGGAATGCCTTGTTGTTGCTCGGATCGAGCCATGACAGCGTGCCCGGGACGAAGGTCTGATAGAGCTGCTTGGCGTATTCGAGCGCGGCAACCGTCTCCGGCGAATTGATGACGACATTATCCTTGGCATCGACCATCTTGCCGCCATGGCCCCACAGCAGCCAGTGCGTCCAGGCATTGGCGTCGCCAGTGGCATGACCGAGCGCAAACCCGACCGGCGTCCCCTTCTCCTTCAGCGTCTGGCACATCTTCAGAAAACCGGGAAAGTCGTTGGGCGGCTTGTCGTAGCCGGCGACCTTAAGATGACTGATCCGGTAGTTGATGCAGGCGCCGGGCGTGCCCTGAGGCAGCGCAATCCATTTCTTATTGCGCGTGCCGTACTGGACGCAGGAATCGTACCAGCCACCGTATTTATTGCCGAGATAGGTCGCGAGATCGGTTAGGTCGACCAGCTTGTCGGGGAATTTATGCGGGTCGTCGTTGGTCCCGATGATGATGTCGGGACCGGCACCGACGTTGGCGGCCACCGCGGCCTTCGGCCGGACATCCTCCCAGCTCTCCTTGTCGACACGCACTTCAATGCCCGTCGTCTCGGTGAACTTCTTGCTCATTTCGGTCCATTTGTCCCAGTCACCCTGGACAAATTGGCTCCAGCGCAACACCCGCAGCTTGGCGCCTTTCTCGGGATCGAGCTTGAAGGCGGTCTGCGCAATCGCCGGGTCGGCGGACGCCAACCCGCCGGCGGCAGCTATCGTGGTCGCCGCAACACCGGCTTTGAGGACGTTTCTTCTCGTTAGATCAGACATTGTCTCCCTCCCAGGTAGAGTTT
>WNGL01018285.1_pt1 | contig 13348 bp, 17 predicted proteins | sample 5400591 | NCBI WGS metagenome assembly WNGL01 (sample SAMN13153377, study PRJNA577476) | soil metagenome | isolation source: 80 cm soil or saprolite under Garry oak tree replicate 1 | place: USA:California | collected 2016-06-15
GTCGATGCCGCGATGCGCGAGGTGCGCCGCGCGCTGCTCGAGGCCGACGTCTCGCTCGACGTGGTCCGAAGTTTTACAGAAAAAGTCCGCGAGCAGGCGATCGGCGCCACCGTGGTCAAGTCGGTGACCCCCGGCCAGATGGTGGTGAAGATCGTCCATGACGAACTGATCGCCACGCTCGGCTCCGACGGCCAGACCATCGACCTCAACGCCGTGCCGCCGGTGGCGATCATGATGGTCGGCCTGCAGGGCTCGGGCAAAACCACCACCACCGCCAAACTTGCCCGCCGGCTGACCCTGCGCGACAAGCGCAAGGTGCTGATGGCCTCGCTCGACATCTATCGCCCGGCGGCGATGGAGCAGCTCGCGGTGCTCGGGCGCGACCTCGATATCCAGACATTGCCGATCGTGGCCGGCCAGAAGCCCGCGCAGATTGCCAAGCGCGCGCTGGAAGCAGCCAGGCTCGGCGGCTACGACGTGGTGCTGCTCGACACCGCCGGCCGCACCACGCTCGACGAAGAGATGATGGCGGAAGCGGCCGAGATCAAAACCGCCGCCAACCCGCATGAAGTGCTGCTGGTCGCGGATTCGCTGACCGGCCAGGACGCGGTCAACCTGGCGCGATCCTTCGACGAGCGCGTCGGCCTCACCGGCATCGTGCTGACGCGGGTCGACGGCGACGGCCGCGGCGGCGCGGCGCTGTCGATGCGCGCGGTCACCGGCAAACCGATCAAGCTGATCGGCACCGGCGAAAAAACCGACGCGCTGGAAGACTTTCATCCGAGCCGGATTGCGGGGCGCATTCTCGGCATGGGCGACGTGGTGTCGCTGGTCGAGAAGGCCGCCGCCAACATCGACGCCGAAAAGGCCGCACGCGTCGCCGAGAAGATGCGCAAGGGTCAGTTCGACCTTTCCGACATGCGCGAGCAATTGCTGCAGATGGCGAATATGGGCGGCATCAGCGGCCTGATGGGCATGATGCCCGGCATCGCGAAGATGAAAAACCAGATCGCCAACGCAGGCATCGACGACAGGATTCTGAAGCGCCAGGTCGCGGTGATCGATTCGATGACGCGGCAGGAACGCAAGAACCCCGACATCCTCAAAGCCAGCCGCAAGAAACGGATTGCCGCCGGCGCCGGCCTCAAGGTCGAGGAAGTCAACAAGCTCTTGAAGATGCACCGGAACATGGCCGACATGATGAAGGCCATGGGTTCGGGCAAGCGCGGCCCGATGGCCGGCATCGCGCAGGCAATGGGCTTTGGCGGCGGCATGCCGTCGCCCGAGCAGATCAAGGCGCTATCCGAAAAAATGCCGGGCGGTGCAGGTCCGGCAGGTCCGGGCGGCATGCCCGCGCTGCCAAAGGACCTTCCGGCCGGCTTGCGTTCCGGCCTGCCGAATTTGCCGGGACTCACGGGCTTAAGCGGCAAGCCGAATTTGCCTGGCCTCGGCGGCTTCCCCGGATTGGGGAAGAAGAAATGACCTCTCTTTCGTCAATGCGAGCCCACGACGACAACCACTCACCCGAATCCGCTCACGATACTTTCGGCACCTCACAGGAGAACCAAATGTCAGTCGTTATCCGCCTCGCCCGCGCAGGCACCAAGAAGCGCCCGGTCTATCACGTCGTCGTCGCCGACTCGCGCTTTCCGCGCGATGGCCGCTTCATCGAACGGCTCGGCCATTTCAATCCGCTGCTGGCGAAGGACAACGAAGCCCGGCTGAAGCTCGACATGGACAAGACCAAGGCCTGGCTCGCCAAGGGCGCGCAGCCGTCGGATCGGGTGTCGCGTTTCCTCGATGCCGCCGGTGTCGCCAAGCGCGCCGCGCGCAACAATCCGGAAAAGGCGGTGCCGCGCAAGGAACGCAAGGCCAACGCCGAAGCCGCCGCCGCGGCTGCAACAGCGAGCGCGGCAGCAGCCAAAGCGGCAGCAGCCGCCGCAGCCAAGAAGTAAGCGCGACGGCGCGCGGCGATGGCGGCTCACATCTGCATCGCCCGGATCGGCGCCGCGCATGGCGTGCGCGGCGCGGTGAAGCTGTGGACGTTCACGGAGGACCCGCTGGCCGTGAAGGCTTACGGCCCGCTTCTGACCAAGGACGGCGCGCGTTCGTTTGAAGTCGCCACCGCCCGCGAGGCGAAAGGCCATCTGGTCGCGACGCTGAAAGGCATCGCGACCCGCGAGGATGCCGAGCGCCTCAACGGCCTCGAACTTTATGTCGCGCGCGAAAAACTGCCGGCCACCGAGCAAGACGAGTATTACCACGCCGACCTGATCGGGCTTGCCGCGGTCAACGCCGCCAGTGAGCCGATCGGCCGCGTCACCGCGATCCACAATTTCGGCGCCGGCGACATTATCGAAATCGCTCCCGCGCATGGCGCGACCATGCTGCTGCCGTTCACCAACGCCGTAGTGCCATCGGTCGATGTTGCTGCCGGGCGCGTGGTGATCGAATTGCCTGATGAGATCGTGGGCGAAGACCCCTCCAATGCGGACGCCTGAGCATGGCTGCCGAGAAAAAAACTTCCGAAGCACAGATCTGGCACGCGACCGTGCTGACGCTGTTCCCGGAGATGTTCCCGGGTCCGCTCGGCGTCAGCCTCGCCGGCAAGGCGCTGGCCTCACGCCTTTGGGCCCTGGAGGCGCGGGACATCAGGGACTCGGCCACTGACCGACATCGCAGCGTCGACGATACCCCGGCCGGCGGCGGCCCCGGCATGGTGCTGCGCGCCGACGTGCTGGCGGCGGCCATCGACGCCGCCGATGGCGCACCGGATTCGCAGAAGGATCGACCAAAGGATCGACCGAGGCTGCTGATGAGCCCGCGGGGTCGGCCATTGACCCAGTCCCGGGTCGCGGAACTTGCCGCCGGCCCCGGGCCGATGATTGTCTGCGGGCGGTTCGAGGGCATCGACCAGAGGGTGATCGAGGCCCGCGGGCTCGAGGAGGTATCGCTGGGGGATTATGTGCTTTCGGGAGGTGAAATCGCGGCCTTGGCGCTGATCGATGCCTGCGTCCGGCTGCTGCCCGGCGTGATGGGAAAACTGGCTTCCGGGGCGGATGAAAGCTTTTCCGATGGCCTGCTGGAATACCCGCAATATACCCGGCCGCAGGAGTTCGAGGGCCGGCCGATCCCCGAAATCCTGTTGTCCGGCGACCACGCCCGGGTCGCGGCCTGGCGTCAGGCCGAGGCCGAGGCCCTGACCAGGTCGCGGCGCCCGGATCTGTGGGCCGCCAGACAAGTCCAGACCAGACCTGGCCAGACAAGGCTTGGCCAAAAACGCCCAAAAAACACGACGGAAGGGTGACAAGCCGCGGCCTTTGCCGTATACGAGCGCCAAATCCGCGCAATGGCAGGATAAATGGACGTTCGCGCAGCCCGCGCGCTTTGCAGGCTGGGGCGCGCCGCCGATGGAGATTTTGCGATGAACCTCATTCAAGAGCTCGAAAAAGAGCAATTCGACAAGCTGTCCGCCGCCGGCAAGACCATTCCGGAATTCGGACCGGGCGATACCGTGATCGTCAACGTCAAGGTGGTCGAAGGCGACCGCTCGCGCGTGCAGGCCTATGAGGGCGTCTGCATCGGCCGCTCGGGCGGCGGACTCAATGAGAGCTTTACGGTGCGCAAGATTTCCTACGGCGAAGGCGTGGAACGCGTGTTCCCGGTAATGTCGCCGATGATCGACTCGATCACCGTGGTGCGCCGCGGCAAGGTGCGCCGCGCCAAGCTGTATTACCTGCGCAGTCTGCGCGGCAAGTCGGCCCGCATCGTCGAGAAGAAGACGGATCGCCCGCAGGCTGCCGCCGCCGTCGGCGAGTAATTTCCGCCGCAATGGTTCTGACAAAGGCGCGGGTTCACCCCGCGCTTTTTTGTTGCGCCACACTATCCAGGTATCTCCACTGCCCATCGATTGATTGTCGCGATGGCAGGCTGTGTGCTAAAAAAACAGAATGGTTCCAGACCAGACCAGCATTGCGTACGAACTCGCCGGACGGATCGTGACGCCGCACCCATCGTGATCGACGATCGCTGCCGCCTGCCCGGCCGCTTCTTCGGACGGTTCACGACCTCGGCGACGTCGGGGCTTGCGCGCGCGGCCTGATGCCGCGCCGGCGTTTCGACCTGTTTCGCGCGCATCCGCGCTTCTCCCGTTCACGCAAATTCTTTTATAGGGCTTACGCTCATGTCCCAACCGACCACGCTGTACGACAAGATCTGGAACGATCATCTGGTTCACGAAGCCGATGACGGTACCTGCCTGCTCTATATCGACCGCCATCTGGTCCACGAGGTGACCTCGCCGCAGGCTTTCGAAGGTCTGCGCGCCACCGGCCGAAAAGTTCGCGCGCCGGAGAAGACGCTGGCGGTGGTGGATCACAACATCCCGACCACCGACCGCTCAAAACCCAATCCGGATCCGGAAAGCATCGAGCAGATGCGGGTGATGGCCGAGAACGCCCGGGAGTTCGGCATCGAATATTACAACGAGCACGACAAGCGTCAGGGCATCGTGCACGTCATCGGCCCCGAGCAAGGTTTTACGCTGCCCGGCACCACCATCGTCTGCGGTGACAGCCACACCTCCACCCACGGCGCGTTCGGCGCGCTAGCGCACGGCATCGGCACCTCGGAGGTCGAGCACGTGCTGGCGACGCAAACCCTGATCCAGAAGAAAGCCAGGAACATGCGCGCCGTCGTCGACGGCGTATTGCCCGACGGCATCACCGGCAAGGACATCATTCTGGCGATCATCGGCGAGATCGGCACCGCCGGCGGCACCGGCTATGTGCTGGAATATGCCGGCGACGCGATCCGTTCGCTGTCCATGGAAGGCCGCATGACCGTCTGCAACATGTCGATCGAGGGCGGCGCCCGCGCCGGCCTGATCGCACCCGACGAAAAGGCCTTCGAGTTTCTCAAGGGCCGCCCGAAGTCGCCGAAGGGCGAAGCCTGGGACGCCGCGATGCGTTACTGGGAAACGCTGCGCTCCGACGACGGCGCGCATTTCGACCACGAGATCAGGCTGGACGCGGCCAAGCTGCCGCCGATCGTGACCTGGGGCACCTCGCCCGAAGACGTGGTGTCGATCTCAGGCGTGGTGCCGGATCCCGACCAGATCGCCGATGAAGCCAAGAGGCTCTCCAAGCATCGCGCGCTGAATTACATGGGGCTGAAGGCCGGCACCAGGATCACCGACATCAAGCTCGACCGCATCTTCATCGGCTCCTGCACCAACGGCCGCATCGAGGATCTGCGCGCGGCGGCGAAGGTGGTCGCAGGCAAGACCGTCAACGGCAATCTCAATGCGATGATCGTGCCGGGCTCCGGCCTGGTGAAGGAACAGGCCGAAGCCGAAGGCCTCGACAAGATCTTCATCAAGGCCGGTTTCGAGTGGCGCGAGCCGGGCTGCTCGATGTGCCTCGCCATGAATCCCGACAAGCTGTCGCCCGAAGAGCGCTGCGCCTCGACCTCGAACCGCAATTTCGAGGGCCGCCAGGGTTTTAAAGGCCGCACTCACCTGGTGTCGCCGGCGATGGCGGCCGCGGCGGCGATCGCCGGGCATTTTGTCGACATCAGGGAGTGGCGGTAGAGCATGATCCCCGCTCTAACGCGCCCTTGCCTCAACGTCGAGGCATTCCCGAAGGGAGTCCTTAAGCAGTTGGGAGCACACTGCGCCGGCGAAGGCGAGGCTTTTCGCAGGAGCGAGCCATGGCCGACAAGCCTGAATTCGTCGATCTGATCAGCGAGGCGACGCACCAGTCGAGGCGCCGGATCGCGAAGCACGTCGATGAGCCCGAGGTCAAGGAGAGGTCGCGTCTCAGTACCTGGCCGCCGGACCGCTGGGTGCAGTGGCGGCTGGAGACGCTGACGCCGTGGAAGCTCAAGTCCTGGAAATTCAAGAATTGGGATTGAGGGCCGGCAATATTTCTTTACGCAATTCAGGCGCCCCACGGGCGCCTGATTCATTTCAGCAACTCGCAATCCTTCAAGGCTCACCAGTAGCGATAATGCCGGTGGTGGTGGCGCCAGTGATGGTGATGCCACGGGCGATAGCGGCAGATCCTGCGCGGTCCGTAATAGGTCCAGACCACCCGGCAGTAGCGGTGCGGGTGATAGTAGTAGGACGGCGCATAATAGAAATGCCGGTGAAAGTGATGCCGGTGGACGAACCGATGTCCACCGTGGCGAAAGCCGCCGTGGAAGACATGACCTGAACGAAATCCGCCACCACCGTGGCCACCGCCATGACCGCCACCGTGGCCGCCACCACCATGACCTCCATGACCGCCTCGGACTTCGGTCGTCAGCCCGTCGGAAGCGTGTTTCGCTGCTGGCGCCGAGGCTGGATTGATCGGCGAAAGCGCTTCCGCGCGCTCGCTGGTTGCGGCCGACAGCATCAGCATCGCGGCCGCCGCAAGCCCCAAAGAACGGACAAGGCCGCGCCTGCAATCTGGAATCTTCATCATGCGTGAAACTCTCCGGATTAGGTAACGAAAGCCAAGGGAAAGCTAAGACCGCAGACCGGCCTGCCCTCGGCATATTCATTTGCGATCGCCCGCAACATTAAATTAAAGATGACGACGTGAACGCGCCATGAATGCGCGGGCCGCGATGATGAACGCAAAGATGAACGAATGTGTTCGCTGACATCAGCTCACGCGCGCACCGGCGATGGATGGGAAAAGGCGATGACCGTCTATGTGATTGTGCAGCTCAAGATGACGGACCGTGCCGCGTATGATCGCTATCAGGCACGGTTCTTCGACGTGTTCAAAAAATTCAGCGGGCGGCTGCTGTCGGCCGATGAAAAGCCCACGATCATGGAAGGCGCGTGGGATCGCGACAAGCTGGTGCTGATGTCGTTTCCCGACCAGGCCGCGTTTCACGCCTGGGCGGACTCACCGGAATATCTGGAAATCTCGAAAGACCGCAAAGCCGGCGCGCAAGGCATCGTGCTGCTGGCGAAGGGATTCGCGCCTTAGAGCGTCACCACGACGGCCCAAATCCAAAGCCAAGAAAAAACGGCACCGGCGTTTGATACGGATACGGCCGATAGTCATGAGGCCGATCGTAATAATAAGGCCGGTCGTTCGCCCGGTACGCATAGTGCCTGACATGCCGGGTGCGACGCCGCGCGCCGAGGTCGGTCGCCTCCGACGCTTGACTTGCATGGATGCCGGCTTTCGAGTTGGTCACGGCGGCACCCGCTGGCGCAACCGGCCCAACCAGCGCCAGAGCCGCTACGAGGACAGCGCCTGCAATCCATGTCTTCATGCGAACCATGTCTTCATGCGAGCGCTCCCCCGGACGATCTCGTCAGCCACGCAAGACAGGCCCGCGGCTTGCGAGCCTGTCTCAACTCACTCGCACACAAGCGGCCGGTATTACCAGTGGTGCCAGTGGCGATGATGATGGCGATGATAACCCCAGTGGCGCCAATGGTGGTGGCGCCAGTGCACTTGGGTGGTGATGTCCTTGGCGTCATCCTGCACCGCGGCGGCGCCACCGGGACTGGCCAGCGACAATGCCTGGGCGCGCTCGGTTGGAGCGGCCAGGATCAGCAACGCGCCAACGGCAGCAAGCCCCAGAAGTCTTGTCACCTTCATATATGCATCCTCCTTTGGGTCATGTGTGTCACGCCCGCGCCGCACGGCTGATCGAACAGCCGCCTCGCCGCGACGCAGTTCGCAAGGCTAGAATGAGGGACGTGAATGAGAACTGAATAGGTGCGCCCCGCATAGATGAATGCGAATCCCGCGAACCGGTTCCCGCCTCGCACGACAACATTTTTTCGCAGAGCAGTTTCGAAACCGGTATAAGCTGCCGTCCGTATCTTCTGAACGCTTCCGGTCACAGGAGATCGTCATGACGTTGTCTCGAAGAATGACATCGTCTCGAAAATTGCCACGGATATCGCACGCCGCCTTCGCCACCCCGTTTGCCGCAATCTGCTTGTTGTGGGCGAACGCGGCTTTCGCGTCCCAGGGACCCGGCGGAGGTCCGGGCACCGCAAGCAGCTTCACGCAACTCGCGATGGCGATTATCGTTTATGGGACGTCGGCGCTGGTGGTCGGCATCGGACTGATCGGCGCGGCGCGCCGGCGTTGAGCGCGAGCAATACTTTAGCCGCGACGCCAATAGCAGTTCATGTGGGGCACGATCACCGTACCGCTCGGCCGGTATTCCTGAACGTAAGTTGCGGTGCAGTCCCGTACCGCATTGCGGCCGGGGAAATACCGGGGATAGACCCCGTCGGGTTCGCCTTCGTAACGCGGATAGATCGGCAGGCGTCGCAGCGGCCGACGGCGTTGCGCCGACACCTCGGTGGCCATCGGCTGTGGCGCCTGCGCCGTCCGGATCCCCGGCCGCGCCGTTTGGGCCCTGGTTTCGGCCTGGGCTCCAGCCGCGGGCAGCGCAAAGCTACCCGCCAAAAACAGTAATATTGCCGCAGTCCCGATCCGCATCATTACGCCCACCCAAAGCTGTTGCGAACCGCACGGTCTCCGATTGCCGCGCCAACGTCAACTGGATGCGAGGTGCAATATTTAAACCGGTAGGCAGCGATACGGAACACGCGCTAGAAAGCCGCGATGTGGACTGAAGCGAAAGCGCCCTCGCTTGCCGAAATGGAAGCCATGGCGCACCAGGTTTTCGAACGTCTGCCGAAGGGCTTTCGCGATCTATGCGAGGGCGTGATCATCCGCGTCGACGATTTCCCGACCGACGAGGTGCTCGATGAGATGGAGGCCGCGAGCGAATTCGACCTGCTCGGCCTGTTTCAGGGCATCGGCCTGCCGTTCCGCAGCAATGACGACATCGCCCGGCTGCCCAATATGGTCTGGCTCTACCGCCGGCCGATCCTGGATTACTGGGCCGAACATGACGAGACGCTCGGCCATATCGTCCGCCATGTGCTGATTCACGAGATCGGCCACCATTTTGGCCTTTCCGACGCCGACATGGAGGCGATCGAAGCGCAGGAGGGGTAGATCGTCGCAATTTGGACTTTAATACCGGCCGCATTCGCGATAAACCACGGGCACAACGGCTTTCGATAATCCCAACCCGAGAAGTGCGATCGATGGACAAGTTCACCACGCTGGAGGGCGTCGCGGCGCCGCTGAAGATCATCAATGTCGATACCGACATGGTCATCCCCAAGCAGTATCTCAAAACCATCAAGCGCACCGGCCTTGGCAAGGGGCTGTTCTCCGAACAGCGCTACAAGGATGACGGCAGCGAGAACCCGGATTTCATCCTCAACAAGCCGGCCTACCGCAACGCCAAAATTCTGGTCGCGGGCGACAATTTCGGCTGTGGTTCGAGCCGCGAACACGCGCCGTGGGCGCTGCTGGATTTCGGCATCCGTTGCGTGATCTCGACCTCGTTCGGCGATATCTTCTACAACAACTGCTTCAAGAACGGCATTCTGCCGATCCGCGTCACCCAGGACGACCTCGACAAATTGTTCGACGATGCCGAACGCGGCGCCAATGCGACGCTGAGCATCGATCTCGGCAAGCAGGAAATTCGCGGGCCCGACGGCGGCACCGTCAAATTCGAGATCGACCCGTACCGCAAGCACTGCCTGATGAACGGTCTCGACGACATCGGCCTCACCATGGAGAAGAAGGCCTCGATCGACGCCTATGAGGCAAAGGCAAAGACCGCACGCGCCTGGGCCTGAACCTGCCGTTCTGATTGAATCGGAACCGAGGTTCTTCACGCGAGCCGGTGTCCGGACCCGAGTCCGGGGCTGGCTTTGCTGGAAAACGCTCCCGAGGTGACATGCATGCGGCCCGATGTCGTCACCTTCTGGCATGGCCCGCTCGATCGGCTCCGACGCACCTGCCTGAGATCGCAGGTCGCGGCGGGCCACAAGGTCACCGTCTACAGTTTCGAACCGCTCGGGCAACTGCCCGACGGCGTCGGCAACGCCGAGGCCGAAGCGATCCTGCCGCATGCCTTCGCGGAAAGGCTGCGTCCGACGGGCAACGATGGCGTATGGCGCGACTGGACCACGCTGCAGTTCAGCGATTTTTTCCGGATGCGGCTGATGGCGCAGAACGCAGGCCTGTGGCTCGACGCCGATGTGCTGCTGCTCAAACCGGTCGAGATCGATCCGGCGAAACCCTATTTCGCCTGGGAACGGCCACGTCAGCTCGGCAATTCGGTGCTGTATCTGCCATCCGGCGATCCCATCGTGGCGGCGTTCACCTCGCTGATGCGGCAAGACGAACTGACGCCGGACTGGCTGGCGCCGCGGCACCGCCTGGTTTTCGCATGGCGCAAGCTGCGCGGCTCACCTCGCCTTTCGGATGTTCGGGTCGCGATCTATGGTCCGGCGGCGCTGACCGCGCTCGCCCGCCGCGCCGGCGAACTGCGCTGTGCCCTGCCGAAGAAATCATTCTATGCGGTGCACGCCGAACCAAAACTGTTCTTTGAGCCCCAGGATTTCTCGGCGCTGATCGCCGATCCCGACATTATCGGACTTCACATTTCCCCGAAAGGCCGCGGCAACCAGCGCCCCGTTGCCGGCAGCCTGTATGCATGGGCGGCGGAACGGTTTGGCACGGCACACAACCACGTGACGTGATGTCTATTCCGGTCGAATCGTTGACGACGCAGACCAAGACCGAGCGTCGCTATGGCGGCTCGACTAGCCAAGCACCCAATCTTCCTCATCAATGAGCTGCATGAGGTTGACGCATTCGACCTTCATCGCGTTACACACGCCCGGAATTTTCGAGAGGCTGGTAGGGCCAGTCTCTTCCGTGATGACTGTATGGCCGCTGACTTTTGCCAGCGCGATTACAAATGGATCAGCTTGGAATTTTTCCTTTCCCGCCGCCACCAGGCCGGTATATGTGTTCACGATGCGATCAACTTGGCCTTGTACCGCTTCATCTGGCACAAGGAACATCGCCTCGCGTGGCTTGAGCCATGCGTGAAGTTCTTCCGAGCGCTGTTTGCTGCATTCACGCAGTACCAGCGATGAGGATACAAGTCGGCCATCGGTGATAAGCTGATCAAGCTGCTCCCACAGTTTCGGAAAGCGGTTTGGCTTGTAACGCTCGTACCAAGCCGCAATCAATGCGCTGGTATCGATGCAGTAAATTTTCGCCATCGGCGGGTTATCCCGCCAATCCGAACGCCGCTTTTTCCATTACGGGAACCGTTGTGACCTTCATATTTAAAAGGCCCGCGACATCGCGCAGCGTGAAATAACGGTCGTGATAGCCTTGGAAAACAAGTCGAGTAAACGTGCGTCCAAGTTGGCTCAACACAACCAGATGATATTTAGGCCCGCCGTCGGACGTTTCTTTCTTTTCATCAAGATCATCGTAGAGTTTCTGAAACACGGATCGCCGGCTATCATAGAAGGCCTGCGTCGTGCGGCCCAGCGTCAGCAGCCTGCGCAGCACGGCCTCTTGGCTGACCCCGAAGCGAGCGGCGAGAGCTTCGAGTTCATCGTCTCGCCAACTTTTCTGGGCCCCCTTTTGCACAACTAGCTGTTCGCGCAGTAACCAGTCGCTGGGCATCAGCGCCGCGGCAGCGACGGCGTTGCAGAACCTTTCAACCGCCGGATTGGGCGCATCAGTTCGATCGCCACCGATATTGCTCACACCGCTTTGTCGCAAGGCCAGGTGGCAGAATTCGTGCAGCAGCGTAAACACGCGACCATTGCCGCGATCCTTGCTATTGACGAGGATCACCGGCAGCGCGGCTTCCACGAGTGCTGTCCCGCGCATCTCTTTCATTTTGAGGCGCGGCACCACAAAGACGAGAATATCCTTGGCCTCAAGCGCCGCACGCCAGCCTTCGAACGCCCTTTTGCGGAAAAGCTGCTGCTTGGCGTCAGTGACACCCAAGAACTCACGGATGCGACCGCCTAGCGTTTCGATGTTGGCCGCAAGCGTCGCCTCGAACGCGAACTCCTGCACGGGTTCCTTCAGCTCGGTGCGCACGGCTAGCGCAACCTCACGGCGTTCCCGAGCCTGCCGAATCGCATAGGTGAGCTGCGGAGAGAATCCACCACCGGCGCCAGGCAGGCGCCGAAAGTCCTGGATCGGCTGCCAGCCTTGCGGTGGCTTCTTGAGGTAGAACAGACTGACCGGCCGCTTGTAGAGGTCGGCCATGTCCAACAGCTTGGCGAAGGTAGGCGTTTCGGCACCTGCCTCAAGCCCTTGCAGGCGCGGCTCGTCGAAGCCGAGCTTATGCGCGGCGTCGGCCAAGGTGTACCCGGCCTGATTCCGCGCCCACGCAAGCATCGCGGGGTTTATCAAGGCTTTGACGCTCTTTGCCATCTCACTAGATCCAGCGGGATTGTAACCGGTCCATCAACAGGTAGCATCAAATATGGCCGTGTTGCCTAAAAGAACCGTTCCCATCGTAGGCGATTCAGCACTGCCACGGCGCGACCAGCGGTGGTTGCCTGGATACCGACAAAAGAGGCCTCTAGAATTTTACCGCGAGCAGCCCCGACCGGCAACCGCCGGTATTAGGTCGCGATCAGGGGAGACAGGAAATTGCCTTGGGCCCACACGCTTGCGGGACCGGAAGTATCCCGCAGGCTTGTTTGATCCAGCGCAACGACGCGCCCCTCCATCGGTGTTGATATGCGGATCGGAGGTGTTCCATGTCCACCCAAGATCATCCATATCCCCGCGTTGAGTTTCTGATCGATATGTTTGCCGACTGGCTGAAGCACCGGCGGGAGCTCAGCGAGGTCCGCCAGATGGACCGCTCCGATTTTGAGCGTATCGCAAGCGATCTGCGGGTTTCTCCCGGTGAACTGGATACGCTGGTCGATCGGGGGCCGCATGCCGCCGATGAACTGCCGAAGCTGCTCAAGGCGCTCGGCATCGACCAAAGCGATCTCGCGCGCACCGAACCCATGGTGCTGCGCGATATGGAGCGCGTTTGCGCCCTGTGCCATCACAAGCGCGAATGCGACCGCGACCTCGCCGCCGGCACTTCCGCCGGCCACTATGAGGGATATTGCCTCAACGCGCCCACGATCGACGCTTTGGACCGACAGGCCGTCGAATAAGCCGCGACGCGGGGGCGCTGTCACACGGTGAACAAATGAAAATCTCGCGCACCACCTGGATGCACGTTTTTCTGGCCGTTGGTCTCGCGCTCGCTGCGCTGCTCTTTATCAAGCTACACAATGCGAGCGGCGCCACGCTGTCCTCGGACAGTGGATCGGCCGGGCATCGCCTGGCCGACGCCTGGTGCAAGGACTGTCACGCCATCGAAGCAGTGACCGCGGGGAACGCAGACGCAGCACCTGCTTTCGCTGCCATCGCCAACCAGCCTTCGACCACGGAACTTTCATTAAAGG
>WNGL01006910.1_pt1 | contig 13346 bp, 8 predicted proteins | sample 5400591 | NCBI WGS metagenome assembly WNGL01 (sample SAMN13153377, study PRJNA577476) | soil metagenome | isolation source: 80 cm soil or saprolite under Garry oak tree replicate 1 | place: USA:California | collected 2016-06-15
GCGGCGCTCGTCACCCAGGTCCTGGTGGACCAGGACGACCCCGCGTTCCGGAAGCCCGACAAGCCCATCGGCGCCTTCATGTCGAAGGAGCAGGCGGAGCGGCACCGCGTCGATGACGAGTGGGAGGTGGTCGAGGACGCCGGCCGCGGCTGGCGGCGTGTCGTGGCGTCCCCCGTGCCGAGGGCCGTCCTCGAGATCGCCGCCGTGAAGAGCCTGCTCGACGCCGGCTTCGTCGTGGTGGCTGCCGGCGGCGGCGGCATCGCGGTGGTCCAGGACTCGAGCGGCGCCGTGACCGGCGCGTCGGCAGTCATCGACAAGGACCTCGCCTCCAGCCTGCTGGCGCGCCAGCTCGGCGCAGACGTCCTCGTCATCTCGACCGCCGTGGAGAAGGTCTGCCTCGACTATGGCAAGCCGACCCAGCGGTCGCTGGATTCCATGACGCTGGCCGAGACGAAGCGGTACATGGCCCAAGGTCACTTCAAGCCGGGCAGCATGCTCCCCAAGATGCAGGCGGTCGTCGAGTTCCTCGAGGCGGGCGGCAAGGTGGCGATCATCACCGACCCCGACCATCTCGGCGCCGCGCTGAACGGGCGGGGCGGCACGCGGGTCGAGCCCTGACCCGCGGCCGGCATCAGGAAACCATGCGGCCGGCCATCAGCGTCTTCGACCTGTTCAAGGTCGGCATCGGTCCCAGCAGCTCGCACACCGTCGGGCCCATGCGCGCGGCCCTGACCTTCGTCGCCAATCTCGAGGCAGCGGGGCGCCTGGATTCCGTGGGCCAGGTGATGATCGAGCTCTTCGGCTCGCTCGCCGCGACCGCCCGCGGCCACGGCAGCGACCGGGCCGTGCTCCTGGGGCTCTCCGGCGAGTCTCCCGAGGCGGTCGACCTCGAGACGATCGAGTCCCGGCTGGACGCGATCCGAGGCTCGGGGACCCTGCGGCTGCTCGGGCGGCAGGCGGTTCCTTTCCGCGAGGCAGACCACCTCCGCCTCGACCTGCGCCCCCTTCCATTCCATCCCAACGGCCTGCGCCTGACCGCGCTCGGCCGGGACGAGACCAGACTCGAGCAGCGCACGTTCTACTCGGTCGGCGGCGGCTTCGTGGTGGAGCACGGCCGGGACTCCGACGCGGTGGAATCCGGACCGGCGCTGCCGCACCCATTCCACAGCGGGGCGGAGCTCTTGGGCATCTGCCGCGAGCGGCAGATCCCGATCAGCACGCTGATGCTGGAGAACGAGATCGCCTTCCGCCCGGAGGCTCAGGTCCTGGCCGGCCTCGCCAGGATCTGGGAGGTGATGCAGGAGTGCGTGCAGCGCGGGTGCAGGGCCGAGGGGGTCCTGCCCGGCGGCCTCGGCGTGAAGCGCCGCGCCCCGCCCCTGTTTCGCCAGCTCACCGAGTGCCCGGAGAAGGGCCTCGGGGATCCGCTCACCGCCATGGACTGGGTGAGCCTCTACGCCCTCGCCGTGAACGAGGAGAACGCCGCCGGGGGGCGGGTGGTGACCGCGCCCACGAACGGCGCCGCCGGTATCTTGCCGGCGATCCTCCACTACTACCGTCGTTTCGTGCCCGGAGCGACCGACGAGGGCGTCCAGAGGATGCTGCTCACCGCCGGCGCCGTCGGCGTGCTCTGCAAGACGAACGCGTCGATCAGCGGAGCCGAGGTCGGCTGCCAGGGAGAGGTGGGCTCCGCCTGCTCGATGGCGGCGGCGGCGCTGACGGAGGCGCTCGGCGGGACTCCCGATCAGGCGGCCAACGCGGCGGAGATCGCGATGGAGCACAACCTGGGGCTCACGTGCGATCCGGTGCGCGGGCTGGTGCAGGTGCCCTGCATCGAGCGGAACGCCATGGGAGCCGTGAAGGCCCTCAACGCGGCGAGGCTGGCGCTGCGCGGCGAGGGCGAGGGCTTCGTCAGCCTCGACAAGGTCATCTGGACCATGCGCGAGACGGGGCTCGACATGAAGGCCAAGTACAAGGAGACCGCCCGCGGCGGCCTCGCCCTGGACGCCCCCGATCCAGACCTCAGCGTCGGCCTGCCGAACTGCTGATCGGTCTCACGCTCACGGGCTCTTCGCCTTCTGCTTCCGCAGCGCCCCCGGCTGCATGGGCAGCCAGTGCTCCACGAACAGCGGCTGAGCGACCTTGTCGGCGGCCTTCAGGCGCTTGAGGGTCCGCGCCTGATCGCGAGCTGCGAGCACGATGGCGAAGGCGTGCGACAGCGCGGCGAACGAGGTGAGGCTGAAGCTGAAGAGCAGATCCTCGCTCGGCACGGGGACCAGGATGTCCGCGTGCGGCGCGAGCGGAGACTCCCTGCGATCGGAGAAGGCCAGGACCGGCGTCCCGTTCTGCTTCGCGAAGATGGCCGCGTCGACGCTCTCGCGGCTGTAAGGCGGGAAGCTGATCACCACGAGCAGGTCGCGAGCGCCGAGGTTCGCCACCTGGTTCGAGAAGTCCGACGGCAGGGCGGCGATGCAGGGCACGCCGGCCTGGGTGAGGTGGAAGGAGAAGATGTCTCCCATCACCTGGCCCACGCCGCGGCCCAGGATCACGCGATGCTCCGCTCCGACGAGCATGCGGCAGGCGGCGTCCAGCATCGAGTGGTCCACCACCTGGATCAGTCGCTCGAGGTGCTCGCCATCGCGGCGCAGCACCTCGCTCAGGGCGCCGAACAGGTCAGTGGCCGGCTTCAGCTCCTCGAGCTCCGACTCGCCGGAGCGCGCGCTGCACGCCTCGCGCAGGGCGTCGCGAAAATCACTGAAGCCCCGGTACCCGAGCCGCTTGGCGAAGCGCGCGACGGAGCCCACGCTCACCTGGGCCTTCTCGGCCATGACCTCGATGCCCCAGAGCGCGCCCAGCAGCGGATCTCCCATCAGGAGATCGGCGATGGCCCGCTGCGCCTCGGGCAGCTCGCGGTACACGTTCGCGAGACGTGCCTGGACATCCGGTGCGTTCGACGCGTTCGGCATGGGAGAAAATAAATATCAGACGGGCTGAAGTTTCTCTACCGACGCTGGCGACCCCCAGTGCGGCGGGCGCCGGCTCGGCCGCAGCGCGCGGCCAGGTCGCCCCGCGAAGGAGCGGCGACCCGACCTCGCGCCGTCGGCTCAGAGACCCGTGCTGAAGATGAAGACGTCCTCGTCCGGACCGGCGGAGCTGGAGTTGCGCGTGTCCGACCAGACCATGTGGACCACGTCGCCGCTCGGGCTCGCCGCGATGCTGGAGTAGTCCCCGAGGAAGCCCCTCTGCGCGGCGTTGGCCTGCGGGCTCGGGTTCGTCTGGCTGTCGCTGGCCGGATTGTATCCGCCGAACGCGGTCCCGGCCTTCACCTGGAACCCGTAGCCGAACGTGCCGTCGCCGACGGCCGCCACGTGCAGCGCCGTGTTGGCGCGGTACATGCTCAAGGCCTCCCTTCCGCTCGGCGACGTGACCGCAACCGACGGGAAGAAGAACGCCCCGGCGGTGGTGAGCACCGCGCCGCCGCCCGTCCTGTCGCTCCACGTCACCCCTCCATCGGTGCTCTCCGAGACCACGACGTCGTAGTTCCCCGTTCCGACCGAGGCCCGCGTGTCGGTCCAGACCGCGACGAGATGGTTGCCGTTCGTGGGATCGAGCGCCACCGTGGGGAAGTCGTTGCTGCGGACGTTCAGTGAATCGACGCACTGCTCTGGCCCGCGGCCGAAGTCGCAGAGCGCGGCCCTCGTCTCGTCGTCGACACCCACCTTCACGGGCGCGTCGGCCGTCAGCACGTCGCCGTTGACGTGCACGTGGACGCCGAGCTGCTGATTGACCAGGGTGGGCGTGTTGCCGTTGTTGAAGACCACGAAGACATCGCCGTCCGGCAACACCACCGGAAAGGATCCCTGATCGAAGTTGCAGGAGTCGCCGGGGAGCTGGGGGGTGAAGGTGTTGCCGGCGACGCAGAGCGACGAACGGCCGCTGATCGACACCGGGGTGGTCCAGGCCGAGCCGTTCCACTTGGAGATGTAGATGGGCGATTCGCAGAAGCCGCCCGCGTTGCCCGGACGCTTGCACACCGGGGAGAACTCGAAGTGGGTGAAGGTGATGTACACGGCGGTGGCCCCCGCCCGCTGATCGCCCGCGATGAACTCCTTGTCGAAGAACACCCCGCCGCTGGCGTCCTCGCCCACGACGAAGGGAGAGGGGCCCTGCACGACGTTGCCGTAGGCGCTGCCCTTCAGCCCCGGGGTGGACCGCACGGCGATCAAGCCGCTCGCGTTCGTGGCGACGTCGGCGACGACGCAGCTGAACCACGCCCGGCCGGTACCGTCGAAGGTCACCGCCGGGTCGCTCGCGAAGTCGTAGGTATGATTGAGCGGCGAGAAGTGCTGCCAGAACGGCGGCAGGCCATCGCCGAACGTCACGCCACGATTCAGGGAGTAATCGAAGCCACAGTGGTTGAAGCCGATCCGGCTGTCGTTCTGGCCGGCGATGACGTTCGTCGCGTCCACAGGATTGACGGCGACCTGCTCCTCCGCCTGGCGTCGCAGCGTGCAATCCTGGTTCACGCGCGGGTTCGTGACGCTGCCCCGGTTGGCGCATCCGAGCGCCGACGCCGTGGCATCGGGTGGGGCGTCGGAGGCGGCGCTGCCCTGGGCATCGGCGGCCTCCGCGCGCTCCTCGTCGAAGCTCACCTCCGTGCCGCCCGACGGGTGCGCCAGCGCCTTCCCGCTGGGGAGGTGGGGATGTCCGTTCGCGCGATCCAATGGGGACGCTCTCGCGGCTCCCACCGGCGCGGCGGCGATCAAACCGGCGGCCGCAAACATCGACACGACATGGTGTGCTCTGAGCGATTGCATCTCGAGACTCCTCCCGAGCCCATCCGAGGGCCCCCGCGGACGAAGAGGATCTTCGTCGTTGCGGCGAAAGCGACCTCGGCTTCGCCGCTGCACAAGTAAGGGAGCCGCGCCGTCACGGCGGATATCGGGTGGGTCGCACTGCGATGTGGCGCACCCTCGCAGGTGCCCCAGCCTGGGACTCGGCCGCGCTATCCGATCACGCCGTCGTAAACAGGTCCGAACGGCGCCCTCGGCAGGTACCGTCCCGAGCCCGCTTCCACCCGCAGATCGCCGTCCGACCAGAGATGGCGGCCGCCCGCGAGGGTATGGACGACGACGCCGCGCACTTCCCGCCCCTCCCAGACCGAGAAGTCGGTCCGCTGGTGCTGGCTCCTCGCCGAGAGCGTCTTCGTGCGCGACGGGTCGAGGACGATGACGTCGGCGTCGGCGCCGACCTGGAGCGAGCCCTTCCTTGGCCAGAGGTTGAATACGCGAGCCGCGTTCGCGGAGGTGAGCGCGACGAACCGCTCCGGCGAGAGCCGTCCCCCGTTCACGCCGAGGTGCCACAGCACGTGCAGGCGGTCCTCGACGCCGCCGCAGCCGTTCGGGATCTGCGTGAAGCTCGCGGCGCCAGCGCGCTTCTGGGCCCTGGTGAAGCAGCAGTGGTCGGTGCCGGTCGTGCTGAGCGCGTTCGCCGCCAGCGCCTCCCACAGGGCCGCCTGGTGCTCCTTCGGCCGGTAGGGCGGGCTCATGACGTGCCCCGCCGCGACGTCGAAGTCGGGGTCCGCGTAGACCGAGTCGTCGATGGCCAGGAAGCCGGGCAGCGTTTCGCCCACGATCCTGGCGCCGCGCCGGCGGGCGCGGCCGATGGCCTCGGCGGCGTGCGCAGCCGAGACGTGCACCACGTAGAGCGGCACGCCCACCATCTCGGCCATGGTCACGGCGCGCAGGGTCGCCTCCTCCTCGAGCTGCGGCGGGCGGGAGAGCGCGTGGCCGCGCGGCCCGGTGACCCCGCGCGCCAGGAGCTCGGCCTGGAGGTACGCGATGAGCTCGCCGTTCTCCGCGTGAACCTGCGGCAGCGCACCGAGCTCACGGCAGCGCACGAAGCCGGCCACGAGCTCCTCGTCGCTCAGCATGAGCCCGCCCTTGTAGGCGAGGAAGAACTTGTAGCTCGTGATGCCGTGTGTCCGGACGAGCGTCTCCATCTCGGCGGCGAAGCGCTCGCCCCACCAGGAGACCGTCATGTGCAGGCCGTAGTCCAGCGTCGCGCGCGACGCCCAGGCCTGCCACTGCGCCAGCGCGTCGAGCGGCGACTGCCCTCGCTCCGGGCCGACGAAGTCGAGGATGGTGGTGGTCCCTCCGGACGCGGCGGCCGCGGTGCCGGAGAGGAAGTCGTCCGCGACGACCGTGCCCATGGTCGGAAGCTGCATGTGCGTGTGGGGATCGACGCCTCCCGGCATGACGAAGCACCCGCCCGCGTCGACGATCGCCGCGCCCGGGCCGGCGGCGAGACCCTCCTCCACCGCCGCGATGCGTCCGTCGCGGCACAGCACGTCGGCGCGCCGGCGGCCCGCCTCCGTCACCACGGTGCCGCCGCGAATCAGGGTCTCCGCCATGGGGCATTGAAGCACCCCGCGCGCCTGCCAGGTCAAGCGCGGCGCGGGCCCGTCTCCGCCCGCCGGGGTCCTTCCCTTCGCTTGAACCCTCAGGGCTTTCGCGCCGATACTGCGACCTTGACCTCATCGCTCCTCATCGACCCCGCCGGCGCTCTCCACATGACGGACGGAAAGGTCCTCTTCACGTGCCACGGATGCGGGGCGGCGGTGGACGCCACCCGAGCGCTGCCGTTCCGTTGCCCGCGCGCCGGTGCGCCGGGCGATGACGCCGATCACCTGCTCGTGCCGGCGGATCTCGAGGGCGCCTACCCAGGCGGCGGCGAGGCCCACCCGTTCCTGCGCTATCGCGCGCTCCTCTCGCCCTACCGCCTCGCGCGCGCGTCCGGCCTGCCGGATGCGGCCTGGTTCGAGCTGGTCGGCGCGCTCGACGAGGCGCTCGTCCGGGTCGACGGCCGCGGCTTCCGGGTGACACCCCTGACCCGCCAGCCCGCGCTGGCGCGCGCCACCGGGATCGCCGGCGAGCTGTGGGTGAAGGACGAGACGGGCAACGTCTCGGGCTCACACAAGGCCCGCCACCTCATGGCGGTCATGCTCTACCTGCGGGTCCTCGAGGCGGCGCGCCTGCCAGCGGGCGAGGGCCTGCGCAGGCGCCGCCTCGCCATCGCCTCCTGCGGCAACGCCGCGCTGGCGGCAGCGGTGGTGGCGCGCGCCGCCGACTGGCCACTCGAGGTCTTCATCCCGACCGACGCGAGCGCAGCCGTGGTGAGGCGCCTCGCGGAGCTGGGCGCCGCCGTCACCGTCTGCGAGCGGCGCCCCGCCGAGGCGGGCGATCCCTGCTTCCTGCGCTTCCGTGAAGCGGTCGGCGCGGGCGCCCTCCCCTTCGGCGTGCAGGGCCCGGAGAACGGCCTCGCGGTGGAGGGCGGCCGCACCCTGGCCTTCGAGCTCGTGGACGGGCTCCGGGCTGCAGGTGCCTCACCGGGAGACCTCTTCGTGCAGGTGGGCGGCGGGGCGCTGGCGAGCGCGCTCGGAGCGGGCTTCGCCGTCGCCGCGCGCCTGGGCGCGCTGCTACGAGCACCGCGGCTCGTGGCAGTGCAGACGGAAGGCTGCGCGCCACTCGCCCGCGCCTGGGAGCGGCTCGGCGCGACCCCGCTCGCCGAGGCCGCGCGCGCCCGCTCGCGCTTCATGTGGGCGTGGGAGACGACGCCGCATAGCATCGCGCACGGCATCCTCGACGACGAGACGTACGACTGGTGGGAGATCGCGGGCGCGATGCGCGCCACGAGCGGCGCGCCGCTGGTGGTGGGGGAGGACGTTCTCACCCGCGCCCACGAGCTGGCGCGGAACCACACCGGCATTTCCGTCTCCGCCACCGGCACGGCCGGGCTGGCCGGCGCGCTCGCCGCGCGGCCGTCCGGCGACGCGCTCGTCATCTTCTCGGGCGTGGAAAGGCCATGAGCGACCGCATCCGGTTCATCCTCGACGGAAAGGTGAAGGAGCTCGCCGGCGTCGACCCGACGCTCACCGTGCTCCGCTGGCTGCGCGAGGTCGAGCGCCGCACCGGCACGAAGGAGGGCTGCGCCGAGGGCGACTGCGGCGCCTGCACGGTGGTCCTGGGCGAGCTCCGTGGCGGAGCGGTGCGCTACCGCGCGGTGAACGCCTGCCTCCTCTTCGTGCCGGCGCTCGATGGGAAGGCGCTCATCACCGTGGAGGACGTCCGCGGCGCGGAGGGAGGCCTCCACCCGGTGCAGGACGCGATGGTGGAGTGCCACGCGTCCCAGTGTGGCTTCTGCACCCCGGGCTTCGTGATGTCGCTCGTCGCCCTCTACGAGAGCGAGCCCACGCCGTCGCGCCAGCGCCTCGACGACGTGCTGGCCGGGAACCTCTGCCGCTGCACCGGCTACCGGCCCATCGTGGCCGCCGCGCGGCAGGCCTACGACTCCGGCGCGCCGCGTTCCCTCGCCGCTCAGGAGGCCGCGCTGACGCGCCTGCTCGCTTCCGTCCAGCGCCGGGACACGCTCGCGCTCGAACACGGCGGGCGGCGCTTCTTCGCGCCGCGGACGCTCGAGGCCGTCGCCGACCTCCTGCAGCGCCACCCGGGAGCGCGCCTGGTCGCCGGCGCCACCGACGTGGCGCTGTGGGTGACGAAGGAGCACCGCGCCCTCGACACGCTCGTGTCGCTCGCCGAGGTCGAGGAGCTCCGCGCGGTCACGGTCACCGGCACGCACCTCGAGATCGGCGCGGCGGTGACGTACGCCGACGCGCACGCGGTGCTCTCGGCCCACCACCCGGATCTGGGCGAGCTCGTGCGCCGCCTCGGCTCCCAGCAGATCCGGAACGTGGGCACGCTCGCCGGCAACGTGGCGAACGCGTCGCCCATCGGGGACACGCTCCCGGCGCTGCTCGCGCTCGACGCCTCCCTCGTGCTGCAGCAGGGGATGGTCCGCCGCGAGGTGGCGCTCGACGGGTTCTTCACCGGCTACCGCAAGACGGGGCTGCGCGCGGGCGAGGTCATCACGGCCATCCGCGTGCCGGTCCGCTCACCCGAGCGCGCCTTCCGCGCCTACAAGGTGTCGAAGCGCTTCGACCAGGACATCTCCGCCATCTGCGGCGCCTTCGCGGTGACGCTCTCCGCCGGGCGGGTACGGGACGTCCGCATCGCCTATGGCGGCGTGGCGGCGACGCCCATGCGGGCCAGCGCCTGCGAGCGCGCGCTCGTCGGCCGCGCCTGGGACGAGGCGACCGTCGCGGCCGTCCTGCCGGTGCTCGACGGCGAGCTCGCCCCCATCTCCGACGCGCGCGCCACCTCGGCCTACCGCCGGCTCGTCGCGCGAAACCTGCTCCGGAAGTTCCAGCTCGAGACGGCCCCCGAGGGCGCGGCGACGCTCGCCGCGACGCGCGTCCTCGTCGCCGAGGAGGAGGCGTGAGGCGCGCCAAGCGAGACGCCAGCCTGGTGGAGGGCGCGGTGCACGCGCCGCTCGCCCACGACAGTGCCGTGCGGCACGTGACGGGCGAGGCGCTCTACCTCGATGATCTGCCCGAGCCGCGCGACCTCCTGTACGCCTTCGTGCGCCTGAGCGACCGGGCGCACGCCCGCGTCACGCGGCTCGACGTGACCGCCGCCGCCAGCTCGCCCGGCGTCGCGGCGGTGATGACGGCGCGCGACCTGCCCGGCGAGAACGACATCGGGCCGGTGCTGCCGGGGGACAAGGTCTTTGCCGACGGGCTCGTCGAGTACTGGGGCCAGTCGCTCTTCGCGGTGGCGGCGGACAGCATCGACCACGCCCGGGAGGCGGCCTTCCGCGCCACTGTCGAGTACGAGGACCTGCCGGCCATCCTCACCATCGAGCAGGCGCTGGCCCACGGGTCGTTCGTGCTGCCGACGCAGGTGCTGCGGCGCGGCGCGCCGTCGAAGGCCATCGCCCGCGCGTCGCGCCGCCTGTCGGGACGGCTCGCCATCGGCGGCCAGGAGCACTTCTACCTGGAGGGGCAGGTGGCGATGGCGGTGCCGCGCGAGGGCGGCGGCATGCTCGTCCACAGCTCGACCCAGGCTCCGAGCGAGGTGCAGCACCTCGTCGCGAAGGTGCTCGGGCTCGCCGCCAGCGCGGTGACGGTGGAGGTGCGCCGCATGGGCGGGGCCTTCGGCGGCAAGGAGACCCAGGCCGCGCCGGTCGCCTGCGTGGCGGCGCTGCTCGCCCGGCGGACCGGCCGGCCGGTGAAGCTGCGGCTCGACCGCGACGACGACATGATCTTCACCGGCAAGCGCCACGACTTCACCGCCGAGTGGGAGGTCGGGTTCGACGACGAGGGGCGCATCCGCGGCCTCGAGCTCGTGCTGGCGTCGCGCTGCGGCTTCTCGCCGGACCTGTCCGGCGCCATCAACGACCGGGCCATGCTGCACGCCGACAACTGCTACTACCTCGAGGACGTCAGCATCACCTCGCACCGCTGCAAGACGAACACGGTCTCGAACACCGCCTTCCGCGGCTTCGGCGGACCGCAGGGGATGATGGCGATCGAGGCGATCGTCGACGCGATCGCCCGCGAGCTGGGGCAGGACCCGCTCCAGATCCGCCGCCGCAACTTCTACGGCCGGGCCGGCCGCGATCTCACTCCGTACGAGATGAGGGTCGACGACTTCGTCATCCCCGAGCTGGTGGACGAGCTCGAGCGGAGCTCGCAGTACCAGGAGCGGCGGCGCGAGCTCGCGCGCTTCAACGCCCGGAGCCCCTGGCAGAAGCGGGGGATCGCGCTCACGCCGGTGAAGTTCGGCATCTCCTTCACCGCGACGCAGATGAACCAGGCCGGCGCGCTCGTCCACGTCTACACCGATGGCAGCATCCACCTGAACCACGGCGGCACGGAGATGGGCCAGGGGCTGTTCATCAAGGTGGCGCAGGTGGTCGCCGACGAGCTCGGCGTCGGCGTGGACCGGGTCCAGATCACCGCCACCACCACCGATCAGGTGCCGAACACCTCGCCCACCGCCGCCTCCTCCGGGAGCGACCTCAATGGCATGGCGGCCCGGACGGCCGCGCGCACCATCCGGAAGCGCCTGGCGGCCTGCGCCGCGGCGGCGCTGGGGGGAAAGGCCGAGGAGGTCGTGTTCGCCGGCGGCAAGGCGAGCGTCGGCCGGCGCTCCATCGACTTCGCCGACCTGGCGACCCTCGCGCACCGGGAGCGCGTCTCGCTCTCCGCCACCGGCTTCTACCGCACGCCCAGGCTCCACTTCGATCGGGAGCGGCACCGCGGCCGGCCGTTCTACTATTTCGCCTGCGGGGCAGCCGTATCCGAGGTCCAGATCGACACGCTCACCGGCGAGTACAAGGTGCGGCGGGTGGACCTCCTCCACGACTGCGGCAGCTCGCTCAACCCCGCCATCGACATGGGGCAGGTCGAGGGCGGCTTCGTGCAGGGGATGGGCTGGCTCACCACCGAGGAGCTGTGGTGGGATGAGGCGGGGAGGCTCGGGACGCACGCGCCGTCGACCTACAAGATCCCGGCCTGCGGGGATGTCCCGGACGACTTCCGGGTGACGCTGCTCCACGCGCGGAACCGGCAGCCCACCATCCACCGCTCGAAGGCGGTCGGCGAGCCGCCGCTCATGCTCGCCATCTCGGTCTTCCACGCCCTCGCGGACGCCGTCGCCGCGGTGGGCGAGCACCGGCTCACCCCGCGGCTGGACGCGCCGGCGACCCCGGAGCGGGTGCTCCTCGCGGTGGAGGAGCTGCGGGCCCGTCTCGGGCAGCCGGCGCTGCGGGAGGCGGCTGAATGACGGAATGGCTGCAGGCGCTCTCGGACCTGGCGGCGGCGGGGCGGCCCGCCGTGCTCGTCACCATCCTGCACGTCGCCGGCTCGACGCCGCGCGAGGCGGGCACGAAGATGGTCGTCTCGGGAGACGCGACCCACGGCACGATCGGCGGCGGCCACCTCGAGCTGGCGGCGATCGAGCTCGCGCGCGAGCTGCTGGTGGCGGCCAGCGCGGAGGACGCCCCCGCCGCGCCCGAGGTCCGCGAGTTCCAGCTCGGGCCGAGCCTGGGCCAGTGCTGCGGCGGGGTGGCGAGGCTCCTGTTCGAGACGCTCCAGCCGCCGAGCTGGCACGTCGCCGTCTTCGGTGCCGGACACGTGGGGAAGGCGCTCGTGAAGCTCCTCGCCGACCTGCCCTGCCGCGTCGCCTGGATCGACGCGCGCGAGGGCGAGTTCCCGCAGGCGCTCCCCCCGCGCGTGCGCCGGATCGTGGCCGACGCGCCCGAGGACGCGGTGGCGGACCTCCCTGCCGGCTCCGACGTGCTCGTGATGACCCACAGCCATCAGCTCGACTTCCAGGTGGTGGAGGCGGCCCTGCGGCGCGGCGACCTCGCCTACGTGGGCCTCATCGGCTCGCGGACCAAGCGCGCCCGCTTCGTGAGTCGCCTCGAGAGCCATGGGAGGAGCGAGCAGGAGATCGGGCGGCTCACCTGCCCCATCGGCGTGCCGGGTGTCGGGGGCAAGCATCCAGCCGAGATCGCCATCGCCGTGGCGGCGCAGCTGCTGCAGCTGCGGCGCCCGGCTCCAGTGGAGGGCGCTGTCCGAACTGGCGAGGGGCGCCTCGTGCGAAGTCCTCCCTGAGCGGGGCTCGTCATCTTGCCGTTGCCGTACGCAGGCCGCTTCCGAACAGGACCGTCTCAGCCCGCGCGGGTTCAACTCGAGGTCGGTATCCGCGATATCTCGCGGGGGGGGGTGCCGGACATGGTCAGCCCCACCATGGCGTGGGGGGGGTGGGGGGGGTGCCGGACATGGTCAGCCCCACCATGGCGCGCAGCTTGCTTTGGCCGGTTCGCCGTGCCCCGGATTCCGCGCCGCCACCTGGTCGAGAAGAACTCCACCAACCACTGCACCTGGCGGAGCCACGGCTTCGGTCTCGTCCTCGACTCCGACGCCGCCCGCGAGGAGTTCCTCGCACTCCTCCGAAAATACAAAGAGAAGTTCGGCATCCAGATCGTCTCCTACTGCCTCATGGGCACCCATCCGCACGTCATGTGCAGGGCCACCAAAGGCCAGGTCGCCTTCAGCGCCTTCTGGAAGGTCGTCAACTGGAAGTTCGCCTACTGGCACAATCGGCGGACCAACGGCCGCGGACAGGTCGTCATGGAGCGCCTGCGCTCCCCCCTCATCCAGGACGACCGCCATCAGCTCGAGGTCATGCGCTACGGCGACCTCAATCCCGTGCGAGCCAAGCTGGTCCGGTTGGCCGGCGCCTGGAAGTGGTCCAGTCACCGGCACTACGCCTACGGCGAGGAGAACGACCTCATCACGGACGCCCCGGCGTACCTGGCGTTGGGGGCGACCGCGCCACAGCGGCGCAAGAGCTACCTGCATCTGTTCGCGCGGCAGTTTCTGGACGCCCTTCTGATTCGACGCGCTGACCTCGTCCAGGCGCCGTTTGTCGGCGAGGCCTCGT
>WNGL01008454.1_pt1 | contig 13346 bp, 11 predicted proteins | sample 5400591 | NCBI WGS metagenome assembly WNGL01 (sample SAMN13153377, study PRJNA577476) | soil metagenome | isolation source: 80 cm soil or saprolite under Garry oak tree replicate 1 | place: USA:California | collected 2016-06-15
CCTCGAGGCTGGCGCGCGCCACGCCGGTCAGCTTGAGCCCGGTCTTTTTGGACGTGCCACTGGCCTCGCTGCCCTCAGCGATGTTTTGCGCGCCCGAACGCGCCGCCTGCACCATCTGGTCGTGCGTGCGGCTGCGCTTCTCGATGTAGTGGTCGCAGAAACGCACGGTCACATCATAGACCAATTGCGCCACCTGAAAGCTCTTTAACTTCCGGTAGCCGCCATGCGGGGGGATGAGCGGCAATTCACTCATCGGATCAGCGCGGTTTCAAGTTCACGGCGAAGTTTCTCCCGCACTTCGGCCACGGCGGCCTGGGCTTTTTGATATTCGGCCAGCAGCTCGGCGGGATCGCGGTGGGCGTCGTCCACGGTGTGTGGATTCTTCACGTCGAGATTGTAGCCGCGCGCGGCGATGTCCGCGATGGAGACGCGCCAGGCGAATTCGTTTTCCTTGCGTTTGCTTTCCTGCCCTGGCTTCACCCACCACTTTTTCTCCGCCTCGAATTCCTCGATGCGAATGGGTTTGGTTTTGTTATAGCTCTTCACGCCCGGCGGATACGGGTGTTCGTAAAACCAGATTTCCTTCGTCGCCTCGCCTTTGGTGAAGAACAGGAGATTGGTTTTGATGCCGGTGTAGGGAGCGAAGACGCCGTTGGGCAGCCGGACGATGGTGTGCAGATTGCACTTTTCCAATAGTTCCTGCTTGATGCGGGTCTTGATGCCCTCGCCAATCTTTGACGGATTCAGTCGCGAGATTGCCGTCAGCGCCGATGAATTGGACGCGCTCGCGAACGATTTTCACGGGCACGTCGCCAACGTGGTATTTGGCGCGGCGCGGTCCCGGCGACGGCGGCTCAACCGGAGGCGCTTCATCTTCGCCCGGCGGCCTGGGTGGATCGTCGGGGTCGGGATCGTATATTTCCACCGGCTCACCGTCGAAGTCCGGATCGGCAAAAAGGCTGGTCGCACCTTTGAAATCCATGATCGTGAACCAGGTCTTGTTGTATTCCTCGAGGATGCGGGTGCCACGTCCGATGATCTGCTTGAAGGTGGTCATGGACTCGATGCGCTGGTCCAGGACGATGAGTTTGCAGGTGCGTGCATCGACGCCGGTGTTGAGAAGTTTGGAGGTCGTAGCGATGACTGGATATTTGCTCTCCGGCAGAATGAAATTGTCCAGTTGCGCCTTGCCCACACTGTCATCGCCAGTAATACGCATAACGTATTTGTGGTTCTTCACCACTTCGTCGCCGTTCCACATGATGAGCGCCTGGCGCATGCGTTCGGCGTGGTCGACGTCCTCGCAGAAGACAATGGTTTTGGCGAACCGGTCAGTGGCCTTCAGGTATTCGGTGATTCGCCAGGCGACGGTCTTCGTGCGCTCGTCGAGCACGAGGGAACGGTCCATGTCGTTTGGGCCGCCAACCGTGGATGTCTTTGTCGAGGTCAATGCGAACGACTTTGTAGGGCGCAAGGAAGCCGTCGGCGATGCCCTGCTTGAGGGAGTAGGTGAAGATCGGTTCGCCGAAGTAATCTATGTTGGAAACATCCTTGGTCTCCTTGGGCGTCGCGGTAAGGCCGATCTGTGTGGCGCTGGAGAAGTATTCGAGAATCTTCCGCCAGTTCGAATCTTCGGCGGCGCTGCCGCGATGGCACTCGTCCACGATGACGAGGTCGAAGAAGTCGCGTGAGAACTCCTTGTATGCATTGGCCGCGTCTTCATTGCCGGAAACACCCTGATAGAGCGCCATGTAAATCTCATAGGACTTGTCGATCACGCGTCCTTCGATCTTGGTCATCTTGCCGCCGAAGGGTTTGAAGTCGTTCACACGGGTCTGGTCCACGAGAATATTGCGGTCGGCGAGGAAGAGGATGCGCTTTTTCACGCCGGCTTTCCACAGCCGCCAGATGATCTGAAATGCAACGAAGGTCTTGCCCGTGCCGGTGGCCATGGTGAGCAAGACACGGGTCTGTCCCTTGGCAATCGCTTCGATGGCCCGGTTGATGGCGATCTCCTGATAATAGCGCGGTTCTTTGTCCGGGCCTTGCGCATAATAATCCTGTGCGACGACCGCCGTCTGCGTCGGGGTTAAGCCCTTCCACTCGCAACAGCGGTGCCACAAGTCTTCGGCGGAAGGAAATTCTTCGAGCGTCAGTTCTCTTTCGACGGGCTGCGACTGGCCGGTGCGATCATGGAAAAGGAAGGCGTCGCCATTGGAGCTAAAAGCAAAAGGAACATCAAGCGTTGTGGCGTATTCGAGCGCCTGCTGCATTCCTTGACCGACGGTGTGATTGTTGTCTTTCGCTTCAAGGACCGCCAGCGGGATGCCGGGCTTATGGTAAAGAACGTAGTCGGCACGCTTTGGTTCGCCGCGGGTCGATAGCTGGCCGCGAACGATGACACGGCCCTTGGTGAAATAAACCTCCTCGCGAATCTGATTCATCAGGTCCCACTTGTTGTTGGCCCTGAGGGCGGGCGTGATGAACTTGGAGCAGATGTCGCGTTCGCTCAGGCTCTTTTTGTCTATCTTGGGCATTTGATGATCAGAGATTTTTCGCCTGACCCGCCTCTAACCAGCAGCATCCTTCTACCTTTTCATTCTCCAGTCGAGAAGAAGACCGGTGTCACGCCGATGGCTCTGCAGAGTCGTGGGCTGGCTCACGGCCGGCCTCCGGGATGGCGCGGAGGTCTATGGGGAGCCATGGGATGCCCGCGGATTGGGTTTGCTGCGGTACGCGAGTCGGGCGCGGGTCATGCGCTCGCGAAGGCCGCCTTGTTCCAGGAAATCTTTCTCCAAACGGCGGAGCTGCTGGTCAATCAAGTAATTGGCCTGATGAATCAGGCAGATGGCAATGTTGGCGACAACTTCCGGCGGGCGGGTTTCGACGAACTCGCGGTAGAGCTCATAGTTCTGCGGCGTTTTGCGTCCGAGCCGCCTGACATAAAGCGCTTCCTTGGAATCTTTGTCCCACATCTTCAGGTCCCGCGCGCGGAGGTAGTCTTTGTAGTCGTCCAGCAATTCTTCGAGGCTGGCTCGGCCCACGTTCGTGAGCTTGATCTCGGTTTCCTTGGAGGTGAGCGCGGCCTTGCTACCTTCCAGGATGTTCTTCTTGCCGGAGCGCGCGGACTGGATCATCTGATCAACGGTCCGGTCGCCTTTGGAGAGATGCTTGTGGGCAAAGCGGAAGGTGAGGTCGTGGATGACCTCGGCTTTCTGGAAAGAGTGGAGCGTCTGGTAATCGCCGCGCGGAGGAAGCAAGCGGTCTGGCGGATGGGACGACTGGGAATCAGGAGACGAATCTTTCCCACGGCTCTCATTATTCGCATTATCCCCATCTCTTCTCATAGCAGTCTTCGGATGTTTCCCCGGCCGCAGCCTAGCGGACCGCGCGCTTCAAATCAACCGGATGCTTCCGATCAGCAATACCCTTGGCCTTCCGGGCGCTCAGCATCTGAACATCACCCAATTTCATCAGAAACCTCGCGCGGTTCGAGGCGCCGACTCGCTTGCCTTTCGGTGGCGCTCAATCGCCTTGGCGATTTTCCCTGTAATTTCCAATGGCATTCCCGGCCGGTTTCTGATAGTCCGCATACCATGAACAAACGCCACCTCGTCAGCCGCCGTCGTTTCCTGAAAACTTCCATCGCCTCGCTGACGACGCTGATCATCTTGCCGCGGCACGTCTTGGGCGGCGCTGGTTTCACTCCGCCCAGTGAAGTCCTCACACGCGCGGTCATCGGCACCGGCGGCATGGGCATGGGCCACGTCAAATCCATCAATACCGCCTGCAAGCTTCTCGCCGTTTGCGACGTCGATGAACAACATCTTCAGGCCGCGGTCAAATCGGCCGGCGCCGACGTGAAAGGTTACAAGGATTTCCGCGAAGTGCTCGCCCGCAAAGACATCGACATCGTGCATATCCCCACCCCGCCGCACTGGCACGCGTTGATTTCCATTGCCGCCGCCAAAGCCGGCAAGGATATCTGGTGCGAAAAGCCCATGAGCCGGACCATTGCCGAAGGTGAAGCCGTGAAGGCCGCGATCGCGAAATACAATCGGATTTTCCGGCTCAATACCTGGTTCCGCTTCGAAAGCAATTTCTATGGCATGGGCATTCCGGTGAAACCCATCAAGAAACTCGTGCAAGCCGGACTGCTGGGCTGGCCGCTCAAAGTCACCGTCGGCGGGCCGACCGGGTTTGACTGGAAACAGAATCAGTGGTGCGGCCGCACCGACCTGACTCCGCAACCCGTGCCTCCCGAACTGGATTACGACCTCTGGCTCGGGCCGGCCCCGAAAAAACCGTACCATCCGCACCGTGTTCACCAGACCTTTCGCGGCTATTGGGATTACGACGGCGGCGGCCTTGGCGATATGGGCCAGCATTACCTCGATCCGGTTCAATACATCCTCGGCAAGGACAACGAAAGCCCGGTGCGGATCGAAGCGGATACCGGCCCGCAGGATGCCGATGCGGTTCTTCCCTGGCGCCGGATATCACTGAAATATGCCGACGGCTGTGAAATCATCCTCGACGGCGAGAACAAAGAGATCGAGGCCGCGTTCATCGCCGGTCCGAAGGGTAAACTCTCCAAAGGCTTTGAGTCCGATATTCCCGATCTCGCCTATAAGGCTCGTGAACTGCCGGAACCCGAACCGCAGCTCACCGATTTTGTTCAAGCGGTCAAGGCGCGGAAAAAATTCGCTTTGAACGAAATCAACGGGCATCGTTCGTGCACGTTGATCAATCTGGCCAAGATCGCCGTCGAAACCGGCCGTCCTCTTCGCTTCGACTCCAAGACTCAGAGGTTCATCGATGATCCCAACGCCAATGCATACGTCGAGCAACCCATGCGTTCCCCGTGGAAGATCGAGATTTGACGCATGACGCTGCTCGGTAAGCCTTGGATCGAGAAAGACCCACTCCGCTCAAACCGTGTGAATCCCCATGTTGTTGGTCTCGGTAGGAGCGCAGGCTTCAGCCCGCTTCAACGTCTGGATGGGGAAAACGCTGGCATTCCCCGACTGCGGTGGCGTGCTTGAGTTGAAGCGGCGTAAACACCGCGCTCCGTCCCCAACGACTTTCGAATGCACTGCGCACACTTTCCGCACGGAAAAGACCAATGGATTTCGGCCGCCGGGACGGCTTGGTCCACCATGGCCCTGCTTAACACACTGTGAACGAGACCTCCGGCGGAGCCGGAGGTTTCCTAAAATGCCTATGAACCGAAGAGCTTTTTTAGCAACGATGAGCAGCGTGACGGCGCTTGAGGCCACTGCTGTGCTGGCCGCCAGCGGCAACGCGAAGGGCAGGAACACTTCCAACAGCCCACCCCGGAAGCTGATCGTCGGTACAGCCATGCAATCGTTTTGGGGACCGTATCCCGGCCTCCTAAACCGTCTCGAGCAACTCGGGGGAATTGTGGACCAGATGGCCGTGGAGGCGAAAAAGAAATACAGCCGCGGTCTCGATCTCGCGGTGCTGCCGGAAACGGCGATCACGGGCGAAGCCGAGGGCGATGCGTTGGCGCACTCGGTTCCTTTCGAAGGGCCAGTCCGGGAAATGTTCAGCCGGAAGGCACGCGAACACGAATGTTATATCGTGGTTCCCACCTATCTGCTGGATTCGAGAGAAAAGAGGTTGTGCTCCAACGCAGCGATCCTGGTCGGGCGCAAAGGTGAAACGGTGGGAACCTACCGCAAGATTCATCTCGTCGTTTCGCTCGAGCGCCAAACCATGGAGGACGGTGCCACACCCGGCGACGCGCTGCCGGTGTTCGACTGCGACTTCGGCAAGCTCGGGATTCAAATCTGCTACGACATGGATTTCGCCGACGGCTGGGCCGAGTTGGCCCGCCGTGGCGCGGAACTGATCGCCTGGCCCACGCAATCGCCGCAAACTTCACAGCCCGCATTCCGCGCGAAGGAACACCGTTGTTACATCGTCTCCAGCACCTGGCGGCATAACGCTTCGATATTCGAACCCACGGGCAAAATCGCCGCGCAGATTAGGCCGCCGCAGAGCATCCTGGTCCACGAACTCGACCTCAGTTACGCGTTGCTTCCGTGGAGCTCGAAATTGCGAAATGGCGAAGCGCTTCGGCAGACTTACGGCGAGAAAGTGGGTTTTCACTATTACGAAGACGAGGATTGCGGCCTCTTCTGGTCCAATGATTCCAGGACTCCCATCGGCGAAATGGTGCGCTCGCTCGGCGTGCTGGAACTCGAGGAGGAAATGGCGCGCGTCCGGGAGTTCTATCGGAAAGCAAAGGTACAGAGATAGAGAAGCTTGTTCGAGAGGGCGATGTAATTGACAAAGAGACGAATGTAGCCTCATTGTATCTACACTTTGAAGACGCTCGTTCAACGATGGGGCAACAGCCTGGCTCTCCGAATACCCAAGGCTTTTGCCGAGGAAATCTCCGTGCGTGAAGGCGATGAAGTCGAGATGAGCGTCGCCAAAGGGCGGTTGATCGTCGCCCGGCGTCCCTCGCCAGAATATCAAATCGCTGATTTAGTGGAGCAAATCCGCCCCGGCAACCTACACAAGGAAATCGTCGTGCAGGGTCCGCAGGGCAAGGAGGTCTGGTAATGCCGCGCCGCTACGTCCCCAAACGCGGCGACGTGGTCTGGCTGTATTTCGATCCACAGGCGGGCCATGAACAGGACGGTCGTCGGCCTGCCGTGGTGCTCTCGCCGGAAACCTACAACGTGAAGACCAGCCTCGCACTTTTCTGTCCCGTAACCAACCGGGTCAAAGGCTACCCGTTTGAAACACCGCTTCCGCCGGAATCACCCGTCAGCGGCGTCGCGTTGTGCGACCAGATCAAGAGTCTCGACTGGGCGGCGCGCGAAGCCGAGTTCATCTGCGAACTGCCGGAGGACACAATCAATGACATTATGGGCAAGGCGCTTGCCTTGTTGAGGTAGGGAAGGACGGCAAGCTGGCCCTGACCCATTACTGCATCATGGGCAATCGGCCTGGCATGCTCCTCAAGTCGTCGGACGCCAAGACGCTGAAATTCGACTTCGACAAGACGTGCGGGATCAATGTCGCGAAGGAGTCGCACATGCACTCCTTGACGATCAGTTTCGACGATGCGGACACGATCACGGCGAGATGCAAAGCGACCATCGATGGCAAAGAGGCGCCCGAGCATCCGACCACGCTAAAGCGGGTGAAGTCCTGAGGGGGCCGCGCTAAGCCGTAAGTACGCAGTCGGCATCGCCCCTCAACTTGATCCTCTCCCCGCTCCGAGCAGGGAGAGGAAAGCTGGAACGCACTCGCAAAGGCGCGGGGCGATGTTCATGTTCAACGGCGTCGTGTGCCGTTCCATGAACCGACCGCGACTCCTCCCAGGAGAGGAGCGAGCGAGCTTCCGCGCCACGTTGGTTCCCCTCCCGCGAGGGGTAAGGGGTGGGTTCATGATCCCAATGCATTCGGAAAAAACGAAAGGATTCCACCTCGGGACTGCCGCACCACCAAACGAGCGGGAAAGCTTGAGACCAGCCCTTGACAAACGTCGCGGCCAACGGCAAGCCTCATGGTGCTCCGAAGACGAATCTTGCCCATTTCAGGGCCGTAAGAGATGCGGAAATCTATGACTAAATCCGACAAGGCGCCGAGTACTGATCCACTGGCGCGTTTCAAAGAAGCTCAACGGGAAGGCTGGGCGCACTTTGCGCCGCTCGAGACCCTGACCACGCCGGCCGCGGCTGAGCTCGTCCGTCGCGCGAGTCCACGCGCGGGCCAGCGAGTGCTCGACGTGGCGTGCGGCACTGGAGTGGTGGCCGTCACTGCCGCCCGTTCAGGGGCGCGAGTGACCGGCCTGGATCTGACGCCGGAGCTCCTCGAACGCGCTCGCGAGAACGCGCGGATTGCCGGTGTCGAAATCGAATGGCACCAAGGCGACGTTGAGCAGCTTCCCTTCGCCGATGGCACCTACGATATGGTGTTGAGTCAGTTCGGGCACATCTTCGCGCCAAGACCGGACGTTGCGATCGCGGAGATGCTGCGGGTCTTGAAGTCGGGGGGAACCGTTGCCTTCTCGACCTGGCCTCCCGAGCTGTGCATTGGCCGTCTCTTCGCGCTCACCGGAGGGTATTTGCCTCCGCCGCCGCCAGGCGTGGTACCGCCCCACCTCTGGGGCGATCCGAACGTCGTTCGCGAGCGCCTCGGCGACGCGGTCAAGAACCTCCGGTTCGATCGCGCGACGATGCGGGTGCCGGCGCTGAGTCTCCAACACAACCGCACGGTGATGGAAAAGACCGCGGGCCCAATTCTCAAGATCGTCGAGTCGCTGTCTTCAACCGATCCCGCCAAGCTTGAAACCTACCGGCGGGAGTTCGAGGCCACCGTCGCCGATTATTTCGAAGACAACTTCGTGCGGCAGGATTACCTGATCAGCCGAGCGACGAAGATCTGAATCGAAACCTAGCAAGCCGGAGGCGACTCGCCCAGCCGTATCCACGCAGTCGAGACGAACCCCCACCCTGACCCTCTCCCTTTTACGAAGGGAGAGGGAACCTTCGGTGGCACCGAGTCCGGGTCCCCGAGCAGGGATTCGAGACATCTGCGTTCCGGCTCTCCTCACTCGGAGCGAGGAGAGGATCAAGGTGAGGGCAGCTTCCGACTGCATACTTACGACTCAGAGGTCGGCGTCCAGCATCCGGTCGTAGAATCGGGAGCCGGGCAGCCCGAGCAAGGACGGGCTGGGGATCTCTTTAGCCTTGGACTCCGGGAGTCTGGTTTTCAGACGGTTCTCGAACTCCTCTTGTCCCTGAGACCTGGTTCATGTCGGCCGCTCCTGCTTTACCGCTGGCCGACGCGACCCTGCGCCGGCTCCAGAATGATCCGCCGCGCGTTCTCGTGGTAGAACTTCTCCAGTAGAGTAGCCAGTCGAACCAAAGGCCGCAAGCAGATGACGACTTCGCGGTGTAAACCAAGGTGAAACAAAGCAAGGCGTTTGAGAGAGCCGCCGGCTGACGGCAAAGTGATTTGTGTCCCCAGGACCGTGCATGGTAGCCTGAACCGGTGACCCGAATCCGCCTGATCCTGACTGCGATTGGCCTCGCGACTCTGTCGGTAATCTGTTGTCGCGCCGTCGAACCCTGGGCCGACCCGCGTCCAACCATCACTAACGGTCTCGTGGTTTGGTTGGACGTGTCGCGCCAGAATGCCGCGCGTGGCGCCGCAGGACTCCCGCCCCTTCAATCCTGGAACGATGCGCCCGACCTGTTGTTGGACGGCTCAGGGCAACACCGGGACTTTGCTCAGCCTGTTCTGACGGCGCGGCCGCGGTTCCGCCAGGAGTTCAACGGAGCCATGCTCTCGTTCGACGGCCAGGACGATTTCCTCGCCGCCACCCGGCGGGGAACCGTGTTGACCAACGTCACGATCTTCGTGGTCGCGGCGCCGCGCACCAACGGCGGTTACAGAGCCCTGCTCTCCTTCAACGCCACTGGACGCAACGACTATACCTCCGGCTTGAATCTGGATTTCGGCAGCGCGCCCGGGCCTGCGCTCGCGCGGGTCAATGCCGAGGGCGCGGGGTTTTCCGGCGAAGCCAACTTGCTCATCGCCCCGCAACCGTTGCCGCCTTGGCGCGTCTTCACTCTCGTCGCCGAGCGCGGCCCGACCGGCGTGAAGCTGTATCTTGATGGCCGGCCGCAGAACAGCCGCAGCCGCGAAGATGTTTCGATACTGCACGCCGATGAATTGACCCTCGGTGCCCGGCGCTACTCGAACACGCCCGACCGTCCGCACGTGCAAGGGTTCTTCGCCGGCGAACTGACCGAGTTGCTCCTGTTCGATCGTTCCCTGACGGACGCCGAACGCGAGTCGGTGGAGCAATACCTGGACGCCAAATACGGCGCGCTGCTCCATGGCATTGGCGGTTCGCCCGCGCGGGAGGGGGCCGCGCCTCTGGTGGCCGTTTCCAACCCACCGCCGGTTCAGGTCTTCTTCCCCGGGTTTGAGGCGCGGGCTTTGCCGGTGGACATCAATAACATCAACAACGTTCGCTATCGCGCCGACGGCAAGCTGGTCGCGGTCGGATACGATGGGCGCATCTGGCTGTTGAGCGACACCGACGGCGACGGGCTCGAGGACAAGGTCGAGCCGTTCTGGGAAAAGCAGACGATTCGCGCGCCTATCGGCGCGGCATTGACACCCACCGGCTACCCGCGAGGCCAAGGCGTTTTTGTGGCGGCCAAGGAGAAAGTGTCGCTCATTGTGGATAAGGACGGCGATGACAGGGCCGACGAGGAGATCACGGTGGCCACCTGGACCGAGCGCAGTGAACAACAGGGCGTGGATGCGCTGGGCGTTGCCGTTGCGCCGGACGGAAGCATTTATTTCAGTCTCGGCACCGCCAGTTTCACCGAGCCGTATCGCGTGGATAAGGCGACCGGACAAGCCCGTTACCGCACCTCTTCCGAGCGCGGCACCGTTCAGCGTGTCAGCCCCGATTTTTCAAAACGCGAAACGGTCTGCACCGGCATCCGCTTCGCCGTCGGGATGGCTTTCAATGGGGCCGGCGACCTGTTCGTCACCGATCAGGAAGGCGCGACGTGGTTGCCGAACGGAAATCCATTCGACGAACTGCTGCACATTCAGCCGGGCCGCCACTACGGTTTTCCGCCTCGCCATCCTCGTCATCTACCGGACGTAATTGATGAACCGAGCGTATTTGACTACGCGCCCCAACACCAGTCCACCTGCGGATTAACCTTCAACGAGCCGATTAAAATGTCTCTCTCCCGATCGGAAGGCGCTGCCGGCGTCTCGCCGGCAGAGGTCCGCCGGCCTGGTACCGGCGGCACCTTCTTCGGCCCGACCAATTGGGCTGGCGATGCCATTGTGACGGGTTACTCGCGCGGCAAACTCTGGCGCACGAAGCTGGTAAAGACCGCCGCGGGTTATGTGGCGCAGACCCATCTCCTCGCAACCCTGCAGGCGTTGACCGTGGATGCCTGCGTTTCGCCGGCTGGCGACTTGATCGTGGCTACCCACAGCGGACAGCCCGACTGGGGAAGCGGCCCGAACGGCAAAGGCAAACTCTGGCGTATTCGCTATTATGATCGCCAGGCACCCCAGCCTGTTTCCGCCTGGAATTCGAGTCCGACGGAACTGAAGATGGCTTTCGACAGAGCGCTCGATCCGGCTTCCTTGAAGGACCTGGCCAAAACGGCGCGCATCGAGTCCGGCCGTTACGTTTCGGCAGGCGATCGTTTCGAAACAATACGTCCGGGTTACCAGGTGGTTTACGACCAACAGGCAGCTCCGCGTTACGCGCACGAAGCGCTGAGTTCTCAACTGAGTCCCGACCACCGCACATTGACGCTGGTCACTCGTCCGCGCACCGTGGCGGTGAGTTACGCGGTGACACTCCCTGTCGTGACCGCGGACGGGAGCCCGCGGGTCGCAACCTCGACAGATTCTTCCGTTGCCGAGGATCACCCGCGCTCTCACGAACGCAAGGAAATCGATCTCATCACGGACCTCTCCGGCGTCGAGGCGCGCTGGGAATCGAGCGACGGAAAGGAGTCTTGGGACGATTGGCTTCCCCATGTGGATTTGCAGGCGGCTGCTGCGTTCACGGGCGGCAGTTCCTCACACGAGCAATTCTTCGCGCTCGTGAACAAGCCCGGTCGGCTCACGATCCGCGGCCAGATGAATCTCTTCGAGATGCTGCAGCCGGCGATTCAACCCGGCGCCGCGTTGGACTACGAGCGGCCACCCGAAGAGGTCAGCGTGTCATTCGTAGCCTCGACGCCTTTCACCGCATTGATTGGAGGGCAACGCTCCAGTTCTGCGCAAGTTCCCGGCAGCGGGCACCGCTTGCTCCATACGTTCCACGGACCGGGCACGCGCTGGCAACCGTTCGAGCTCAAACTATCCACCGGCCGCGACCTGGCTCTCACGGTTACCTGGTCCACCGCTACGGACCCGCGTCCGCGCCCGTTTCCGCTCCGGCGATTCCTGTTGCCGTGGGCGCAGCCGCCCGACGCATCCGCGCCGGCGCCCGCGGAACGCCGGATTCCGGAGATTGCCGGCGGCCGATGGCTGCGGGGCAAGGCGCAGTTCTTCGGCGACAAACTTGCCTGCGGAAAATGCCACGTGATTCGAGGCGAAGGCAGCCAGGTCGGTCCGGATCTCTCCAACCTGGTGTATCGCGACTACGCCAGCGTGCGGAAGGATATCGAGTTCCCGAACGCGGCGATCAATCCGGACCACGTCGCGAGCGTCATCGAGTTGGCCGACGGAGAAACGCTCACCGGAATCGTTCAACGCGAGGCTGACGGAATGCTAACGATTGTGGACGGCACGGCGGCCCGCCAATTGCCGCGGACCGGCTTGAAGTCCGTCAAACCCGCGGCTGTGTCCCTGATGCCGGAGGGACTGTGGGCTGGGATGAACGACGAAGAGCGACGTGATCTGATGACGTTTGTGCTGACCACGCCCTTGGATCCCTGGCCGGTGCCGCCGGAGGTGCAGGGACACGCGGCGCCAGCGGCGCGGCGGCGGGCTGAATTCGAGTCGCTCCTGGCGACCGCCGTTGCTTCGCGCACGCCGCAGCCTGGTTCAGCCGGTGCAATTCAGCGCGGCGGGACGGACGGCAGTCCGACGCCAATGAAGATCGTGCTTTGTGCCGCGGCCAAAGATGCCGGCCATGGCGCGCCCGGCTTTCACGATTACCCGCTCTGGCGCGAGCGCTGGACGAAGCTGCTGTCACTCGCGGACGGTGTAACGGTCGAGACTGCGGATCGTTGGCCCGACGCCGAACAATGGAAAACCGCCGATGTCGTCGCGTTCTATCACGACAACCCCGCCTGGGGCGCTGACAAAACGGCGGAGATGGATGTGTTTCTGGCGCGCGGCGGCGGTTTAGTGTTTCTCCACTGGTCGATGAACGCCTATCGGGACGTGGCGCCGTTGGCCGCGCGACTCGGTCGCGCCTGGGGGCCGGGCGCGCGGTTCCGGCACGGGCAGGAGGAACTCCGGTTTCTGCCGCACGAAATCACGGCTGGCTTCGGATCGGCGACGCTGGTGGACGAGACCTATTGGAAACTCACGGGCGATTTCGGCGATTCCTCCGTGCTGGCCACAACCATGGAAGAGGGGGAACGCCAACCGCAGGTTTGGGCACTGACGCAGGGCGAGGGGAGGGTGTTCGTTTGCATCCCGGGCCACTTCACCTGGACGTTTGACGATCCGCTGTATCGAATTTTGTTGCTGCGCGGGCTGTGCTGGGCGGCCCATCAACCCGTGGATCGATTCGCGGAGTTGGTGACAGTGGGAGCCCGGTTGGCCGAATGAATTGACAGGAGCTAACCAAGGAA
>WNGL01006911.1_pt1 | contig 13345 bp, 11 predicted proteins | sample 5400591 | NCBI WGS metagenome assembly WNGL01 (sample SAMN13153377, study PRJNA577476) | soil metagenome | isolation source: 80 cm soil or saprolite under Garry oak tree replicate 1 | place: USA:California | collected 2016-06-15
CTTGCAAGAATAGCGACCCGCTACTCCTGCCCCGACTAGTGGACCACTGTAACCTGCCGCGGACAGAGTTTTCGGCCTGGATTAGCGGGCTTGGTTCGCTATTGCCACACCGACCACACACCATGTCTGACGGACAGTTAATGGAGGAGGTTGCCTAGAATTTCGAGTTGGGAGCAGGAAGCCGATCAAGTTTGATAAACGCCAGAAGGCAATTGCGTGAGGAAACAGCTAGCCGCGAGTGGTTTTAACGATGCCGATATGAGCGCGCTGGGAACGACTGCCGTACCTGGGGTTGCGCCTGACCCGCCGACTGCTGTGACATCATCAGGATTAGTTGTCGCCAATCCAGAATATTCCGCGATGATCAGGCGCACGTTCGCAGCTTGGCTGAGGTTGCATCGCCGCGGCTTCACGCGGGCAACCGAGGGTTGCTGGCGCCACCTGAATTTCGGGCTGTGGTGGCGCATGTTCTTAGACGACGATTTCGACACGAGAACCGAGCAGGCCAAGCAACCTCTATACCTTATGAGGAGAGGTTCCCTATCGACCGAGGAGCTCCCTTGAAGATCCTGCTTGCATTCCCCAGACCACTGGTTCCTGCGGATAGCGGCGGAAAGATCCGCAGCCTGAACATCTTCTCCCGCCTGGCACAGCGGGCGGAAGTACATGCGGTCTCGCTGGCGGACCCCGGGCGCGACGCCGAAGGAATTCGCGAAATGCAACAGATGTTCGCGAGCTACACGCCGGTGTTCTGGCGCGAGAGCATGAAATATTCGCCGAGGTTCTATGTGGAGTTGCTTGTGAATCAGCTCAGCCCGTTGCCATATTTTGTTGCGAAGTGTTGCCGGCCGGAATTCACGCAAGCGCTCCGGACACTCGCTCAAAGCCACAAATTCGACTTGCTCTTTTGCGATTGTCTACAAACGGCTGCACCGGCGCTGGAGCTGTCCATGCGCCCGCGGATGGTCTTCGAGCACAATGTCGAATCCCTTTTGCGCAAGCGGCAGTGGCAGGCGGAGACCATGCCACTCAAAAGGCGGATTTTCGCAGGCGAATGGAAGAAGACCCTTAAGCTCGAAACCAGGATTTGCCGATCCTTCGATCATGTGGTTTCTGTCTCGGAGGAAGACCGGCGGGCCTTCAGACGCGAGTTTGGAGTCACGCATGTTTCGACCATTCCGGCGGGGGTAGACGCAGAATACTTTCAACCCCCCCTGGTCCCCCCTCAGCCGGGGCGCCTAGTCTTTGTCGGCGCAATGGACTGGTATCCGAACGAAGACGGCGTCGTCTGGTTTTTGCAGAAGGTTTTCCCGCGTATATGCCAGGTGAACCCTTGCGCACGGTTCAAGATCGTGGGACAGAATCCCTCCTCACGGCTGCGGCGGACTGCGGCAACCAACCCTGCGGTCGAACTGGTGGGGCGAGTGCCGGACGTGCGGCCTCATGTGGCTCAAGCCGAGATAGTCGTCGTTCCTCTGCGGGTAGGGGGCGGCACGCGCATCAAGATCCCAGAGGCCATGGCAATGGCCAAAGCTGTCGTCTCGACGCATATTGGCGCCGAGGGCCTACCGTTCCGCAACGGTTGCGAGATCTGCCTCGAGGATGACCCGGAAGCGTTTTCGCTCACGGTGATCGATCTGCTGCGCAACCCGAGCCGTCGCAGGGCGATCGAAAAGGCCGCTCGCGAGCGCGTGGTTCGGGACCACAGTTGGGAATCTGTCGTCGACCGAGTGGAGGAGATTCTCGTGCGCGTGAACGAAAACTTCAGAACTGGGGCAGTTGCGCCCGTTTCGGGGCGTGACTGCCCGGCGATCCACAAATCCTGATTAAGGACGCAGGGTAGAACGTTGAGCCAAGCGAATCTGCCCCTAACAAATTCGACCAGTGCGGTGGAAGCATACGACCAATCGCCAGCGCTGACAAGCCAAGGGGGCAAGCTCGCCTTCGCATTTCTGTGGCTGTTCACGTTTGTCGTCTATGCGCGACCGCAGGATATTTTCCCGGCCATCAACCCCTTCCACTTACCTCTTGTATTCGGGGCTTGCGCCGGACTGACTTATCTCGGCGCGTTGATCTCCCGCCGAATCCGCTTCAAGCGATCGCGTGAGGTCGTTCTGGTTCTGTTGCTTACCGTCTGGTTCATCCTTGGTGTGCCGTTCGCGTACTGGCGAGGTGGGAGCTTCGAAGTCCTCACGCAGATATGGCTCAAAACAGCTTTCCTCTTCTTCCTATTAACGCAGATGCTCACCACCAGTGGTCGGATTCGAAAGCTCCTTTGGGCGGTGATCTTGAGCGAGCTGATGGCGACGACCGCTTCGATCATCCTGCAAGGAAAAGAAGCAATCCAAGAGGGAACACGCCTAGTCGGGGTCAACCAAGTAATGTTGGGTTGGAATTTCCTGGGAATCACCGCGGCGGTCACTATCCCTTACATGGCTGCCCTGTACGTTTCTCGCCGTTCCCTGCTCCGAACGGGCCTTCTGCTGGCGACATTCGCCGCGACGTTCTGGATGCTCGTGCTGACGGCTTCTCGCGGAGGCTTCCTCAACGTGGCCATTTCGATCGGTTTGACCTGGTGGTTCGTGCTCCGTCGGTCCCCGCGGGGTCGAACGGCGGGCCTGATCATTACTCTTCTCCTGATCGTGACAGTGGCGAAGGCGCCTGACGTGTTTTGGACTAGAGTGCAAACAATCTGGAATAACTCCGAAGCCACTAGTAACTCGACGGTTGCCTCCGCGCAGGAATCTACCGAGGAGCGGAAAAATCTTCTCGAGCGCTCGATCAGGTACAGCCTGGAGTACCCGATTTTCGGCGTGGGGTTGGGGAATTTCCAAGTGATCAACGGAACGCAATTGGCCCGACCAAACGCATGGTTGGGAACGCATAACACATTCACGCAGATCTCTTCCGAAGCGGGCATTCCAGCCCTGGCGCTGTTTCTCTTGCTTCTATGTGCCGTGCTGCGCAGCGCGAAGGAAGCGGACCAAGAGTTCACCGGGGATGTAACTAACATAGAACTAAACCTGATAGCGCGCGGCACGCTGGTCAGCGTAGTGTCATTTGTCTTCGGGGGATTCTTCGCACACCTCGCTTACGACTACTTTTTCTATTTTCCCGCGGGAATCGCGGCCGGGCTCTGGGCAATTGTTCACGAAAGTGCGAAAGTTCCGGAGCCCTCCGCCAAATCGCCCAGAGTGTTTCAGGCGATACCCTCGACGAAGCGGTTTGCAGAATGGCCTTCGCGCTAAAAGTTGCCGTCTGGGTCTGCTTTGGTGCCGTGGCCTACAACTACGTGGCCTACCCAATTTTGTTGTTCTTGCTCACGAGGCTCGTCCAAGCAAAATGCGATCTCTCGTTCTTGCTACGTCGGAAGTCGCGCCGCTGTTCCGCGACGCTCAATGGCCTACCTCGGGTCGCAATTCTCATTTCCGCGTTCAACGAAGAAGCGTTCATCGAGGCGCGAGTGAAGAACGCTTTAGAAATTAACTATCCATCGGAGCTCGCGGAAATCCTCATCGGGCTCGATGCGCCCACGGATTCGACTGCCCAGATCCTGAGCTGGGTTCAGTCGCCCCGCGTCCGCGTCTGGGCCTTCCCGAGGCGCCGCGGCAAGCTTGCGGTCGTCGCCGATCTGGCACAGCGCACATCCGCCGATATCTTGGTCTGCACCGATGCGGACCAGATGTTCGAGCCGAACTGCGTGCGCAACCTGGTGCGCCATTTTGCCGACCCGGAGGTAGGCGCCGTCAGCGGAGAAGAAATTCGGGTTGCCCTCGCCGGTGCTGATCCCGCCGCTGAAAGTCTCTATTGGCATTACGAATCAGCACTGAAAATCCTGGAAAGCCGCCTGAATTGCCTGCACAGCGCTAACGGCTGCCTCTACGCCATTCGCCGCGCGCTCTTCCAGCCACGCCCCGGTCTAATTGTCGAAGATTTCCAGATCCCACTCGAGCTGCGGTTCCAGGGTTACCGAATTGTCTACGACCCGGAGGCGATTACGCTGGGGGAGATCGCGCCGACCTTCACTTCGCAGTTCGAGCGCCGAGTCCGGCTCGGCGCCGGCAATTTCCAGACGTTGTTCCGAAATCCTGGCTACCTGAATCCTCTGAAAGGGCTCCCCGCATTCGCCTATTGGTCCCATCGGGTGCTGCGCTGGGTGACGCCTCTGCTACTCGCCATCGCCTTTATCTCCACGCTCGGACTGCTCTGGAACCCGGTGTGCCTCGGTCTTTTCGCCGCCCAGTGTGCGTTTTATGCCCTGGCGTTACTTGGGTACTGGAGAAAAAAACGAGGCAGGTTAGCGGGCGTGTGTCGGGCACCGCTCTATTTTTGTGCGATGAATTTGGCGCTGCTCCTCGGACTGTTCCGATACTTAAGCGGGCGCCAGAGCGTTGCCTGGGCGGCGACGCCGCGTCGGATGCCCGGGCCAATCATTCCCGGAACGAGTACAAAACGTTGACACTGTTGGCCGATCCTACGTCCATCGATTCGAGAATTCGAAACGGCCTGGTGGCCACGACTCTAGCCATCAGCCAGGGTGGCCGCGTAACTTTGCACCACCAACTCCCGTGCCTGGGAGTGAGCCGCTCCGTGGGAGATCGTGGGCTGGAATCTCTCGCACCGCTGCCGGACCGAAGACGCACTCGCGGCAGTCGAACAGGCCGTGCTGGAACGGCTGCCCGAAGGCAGCCGCGAGGCCAACTTGACGCTGACCACGGACAATGGCACACAGTTCACTTCGTCCCGGTTCCTGGAAACCCTCGCGCAGTTGGGCATCACGCACCGCGGCACGGCCTACCATCATCCGGAAGGCAACAGTTACATCGAGCGGTTCCACCGCAGCTTGAAGGAAGAAGAAGTCTGGACGGCGGAGTTATCGGAGCACGCAAGAAGCGCGAAACAGCATCGCGCGCTGGATCAAGGAGTACAATCACGACCGGCCCCATCGCCGAGTCAACAACCGCGCTCCACACGAGGCCTTCTTGGCTTCCGCAGGTCTAACTAAAAACGAGGCCCTGAACGTCTAAATTAGCGGGGAGCATTACAAGCTCATGAACGGTCAAGCATTGCTGTACATCATTGTGATCCCCATCTGCTGCCTGCTTTTCTCGAGACTAAGAAACTTCAGATCTCGTCAAGTGCTTTTGCTTCTTATGAGCTACTTCCTGTATTCAAGCTGGGGTTTGGGATTCCTAGGCATCTTGGTGTTGAGTTCGTTGTTGAATTATTGGCTGGGATTTCGCTTGCGTCGGAAGCAATCCGCTGCAACACTTTGGCTCGGCATCGTTGCGAACATCACGATGCTCATTACATTCAAATACTTGCCCGCGATCATGCCTTTGCTCCGACGCATGTCAATCGGGACCTTTGCAAACATTGCCTTACCAGTGGGAATCTCCTTTTGGACCTTGCAAGCGCTCTCGTATTTGTTTGACCTGTACCGCGGAGAAGATATGGAGCCTTCGCTGTTGGAATTCCTGCTCTATATGGCGTTTTGGCCTACCGTTCTGTCAGGACCAATTTGCCGCCTCTCCAGCTTGCTTTCTCAATTTCGGAAGACCTCAAAGCAACTCACCGATGATGTGCAATGCGGGTTGGACCGCATTTCCATCGGGCTGGTTATGACCGCCCTTGGCCAAGTCTTGGCGAGTGGAGTCCACCCTGGGCAAGGACTCGACGCCATCTTCGATAAACTTCCGAGCCGGTTAGCAGGACCCGACGTTTGGTGCGTGGCTATCGGATACGGATTTGAGCTATTCCTTAATTTTGCAGGCTATTCTCACATCGTCATCGGGGCAGCTCGTCTCTTCGCTATCCATTTGGACGAGAACTTCGACCGCCCCTACTTCGCCACTAGCCCGTCCGAGTTCTGGACACGCTGGCACATGTCACTTTCGTTTTGGATCCGCGATTACCTCTTCCTCCCGGTAGCCATGCTTCGGCCAGGAAAATGGTGGCGGAGTTTTTCTCTCGTTTTGTCAATGGTGGTGTTCGGGTTTTGGCACAAGGCGTCCTTACTCTTCCTTGTTTGGGGGCTTTACCATGGGCTGCTCCTGGTTCTGCATCGGCAATGGCAGGAGCTTCGGAGAAGAATGAACTGGCACTTTTCGCAGGTCATCATTGGACCCACCTCTTGGTTGATCACGTTCGGCGCAATTTGCCTTGGGTGGATGTTCTTTCGGGTCGGAACTTTTTCTCAAGCACTTGCCATGCTGCGCGCGGCCGTGAGTCTCGTCACATACAGTGGCCATGTGCTATCGTGGAGTTTGTATTTGGTTGTCTTAACCGTAGTGGTTGCCTACTTCGGGACAGTTAATGCGGGTTTGTTGCGGCGCAGGCATGGCCGAGGGCTTGCAATCCCACAGGAGTTTCGCTTCGCGCTATACGCTGTAGCCGTCTACGTCGGCGTCTTACATACAGCGCAAACACAAGCATTCATTTATTCTAAATTCTAATGAATCAACTATTGCTACGCGCGCGGTGCGCGTTCGGGTTAGTCATCTTCATCTTGGTGTTGGAACTGTGCGCCAGGATTGATGATTTCTTGACTTACGGAGCGCCGTTCTGGGGCACCTACGACGATCAGGTTCTCTATACGCGAGATAACGTCGGTAAGTGGGGACGTCCAGGAGCTCGCTATAAAGAGTGGCAGCTCAACAGTCTGGGGTACCGGGGGCCTGAACTCCGACCCGGAGGTGTGAGGATCGTATGCCTCGGCGCTTCTGAGACGTTCGGGTTATATGAGACCTCGGGCGAAGAATACCCGAGAGAGCTTGAGCGGAAACTGAACGAGAAGGCTGGACGCGAGCGATTCCAAGTGGTAAATGCAGCTTACCCAGGAGAGACGATCGGCACTGCCACACGCCGCTTAAGAAAGATCGTTGAACAAGTTCATCCTTCATATGCCATTATTTATCCGTCCGTGGCCACTTATGTCTCGTTACCACCGACTACAGAAGCGACAGCGTCAGGTGGGCCAGGCGGGATGGAACCGAAACAGCCTGAGGATCATCTCGAATGGAGAACCGGAGGTCGCCTGCGCAGCCTATTGAAGGAGGCGCTGCCGGAGGTCGTTCAAGCACGGCTAAGAGAATGGCAAACTAGAGAGCTAGAGCGTCAGTATGCCGTAATGGATCGGATACCCGAAGAAAACGTAATTCGTTTTCAAGAAGATTTGACCAAGCTTGTGCGTGCGCTTCGCGACCATGGAGTCGAACCAGTATTGGTTACGCACGCGACTGCCTTCGCAAAGAACTCTGCGGACTGGGATCGTAATCTGCTCGTCGCTTGGAGAAAATTCTACCCGATGCTGAAGGAGGATGGTTTCATAGATATGGAAAAGCGCATGAATGATGCGATTCGTAACGTTGCCGCTGGGCAGCGCGTTTTGCTTATTGATGCAGCAAATGAGATACCCCCGGACCGCCCGTATTTTGCGGACTTTTCACATTTCACGTCTGCAGGTGCAGAAGTCATGGCCCGCTGCCTTGCCGATGGCTTGCGACCTTTGATCGATTCTCAGCTCCGAGAGGAAGGTTTTTGAGAGGTGATCTAATTTCCTGGTAGCAGAGCTTCCGAGATTAGGACTAAAGCCTCTCCGAAGATTGATTCATTGATTGCACCGTGCTCACCGACTCACATCGAGTTGAGGAAACATGAGCGATAGGGTGTTTTTCCGTGAACTTCCATACCGAACCTTACCTGACGCGCTATTTGCCGCACCTGAGGAAAAGCCTTTTGTAACAAGTTGGAAGAATAAAGACGACATCGAGTCGGTTACATTTGGAGAATTCAAAAGACGCACCCTGTCTCAGGCGAGGTATTTCCGTTCGAAGGGGGTCAAGCCAGGGGACACCATCATCCTTATAATGCCTCAGAGCATTGCCTTGATGGCTGCATTCGTAGGGGTGATGCTGATTGGGGCAGTTCCAGCAATTCTTGCTTACCCGAACTTCAAAGTTGAACCCACTAAGTATCGCTACGGACTGAAAGGAGTGTCAGCCAACCTAAAAGCCACGCTGATCGTGGTCGACAAGGATTTCCCGGATGAGTTGACGAAGCATATCAGCGTCGAGGGGGCTGCTCGTTTTATTCGATGCACCAGCGAGACTTTGCTTGAGCCATTGACAGAAGCGTACCACTGTCGGCTTCCCAATGACTTAGCGTTTATTCAACACTCTGCGGGGACTACTGGACTGCAAAAGGGCGTCGCCCTTTCACATGCCACAGCGCTGAAGCAAATCAGCTACCTCGCACGTGCGATTGGCATCAGTCCCAAAGACCGGATCTATAGTTGGCTGCCCCTTTACCACGACATGGGCCTGGTCGCGTGCTTTATACTGCCTCTCGTGTGTCATCTGCCGGTAGTCATGCAATCACCTGCTGATTGGGTCATGCAGCCGGCGACTATGCTTGAACTTATGAGCACTTTTCAGTGTTCTTTGGCGTGGATTCCGAACTTCACATTGCAGTTCTTGGCGCGAAAGGTGAGACCTCAAGATCGTTCCGCGTTTGATCTCTCCTGCGTAAGAGCTCTCATCAACTGCTCGGAGCCTGTGCGGGCTTCCAGTATGGACGAATTTTTTTCCGCGTACGCAAATGCCAAGTTGAAGCCAAATATTCTGCAGAGCTGCTACGCAATGGCGGAGACCGTCTTCGCCGTCACGCAGTCCGACGTAACAGACGCGGGGCCGCGCCGAATCTGGGTCGACGGCGACATCTTTCGAAAGCAAGAGCGTGCGTTCCCAACATCGAAAGACGCAGTAGGGGCTGTTTGCCTGGTTTCCTCAGGTAGTCGCCTTCCAGGTACACAGATTCGAATTGTGTCAGACGGAGGAGAAGACCTCGCTCCAGGAAATGTCGGAGAAATCGTCATTCGTTCTGAATCGATGTTGGATGGATACTACAACCGCCCCGATTTGACAACTAAGGCTATCCGGGACGGGTGGTATTGGTCAGGCGATTTGGGATTTCTACTAGATGATGAACTGTACGTGACTGGTAGAAAGAAAGACTTGATCATAGTCGGGGGCGAGAACATATATCCGCAGGATGTCGAAGAAATCGTATCCGTCCACCCTGCAATCTATGATGGGAGGGTCGTGGCTTTCGGGAGATACAACGCGACTCTCGGGACAGAAGAAATCGTCGTTGTTGCCGAGGTCCGCGAAGAGAGCGACTTACAAAACGCGGAAACGATCGAACGCGAACTCAGGAGTTCGGTTACTGCACAGCTCGGTGTCGGGATAGGTTCTGTTTATTTGAAGCCGCCCAGGTGGATTGTTAAAAGCACCGCAGGAAAGCCGGCGCGCTCGACGACGCGTGAAAAGCTCGTCGCGGAATGCGCGGATTTGCAAGTTCCAGGAGGACTGACCTAATGTCAGAACTCGGCATAAAGATGATCGAATACGTCGTGCAGGAGATAATGGGGCGTCGAGACGCTCGGATCGATGAAAATACCCCCTTGGTTTCGTCGGGTCTAATCGATTCACTCGCGCTCGTCGATATTCTTTTCAAGCTTGAGGAACTGACGAACACGCGGATTCCAGCGGGGAAGGTGCAAGCGAAGGATCTCGATACGGTTGAACTGATGTTCCGGACAGCACATCGCGTAGGGAAACCAAGGAAATGACCCATTTCGTGGGCCCCCGCCCACCGGCACCTCCTGATCCTTACGATTGGTCGAGAAAGGGTGCAAGCCGTTGTGGGTTGTGGCCGAATCGTAGTTGATCAGTCAATTGGATGTGTCCCCCCAATATTCACTGGTCCCCGCCAAGCTATTCCCGTTGTCTCTTACCATCTGAAGTACCACTCTGGTCTGGAAACGTCATCCAGCGCGGCATCTTTGTCTCGGTCCCCGACTTGGTATATCGCATCAAGACTTACATCCGGCTCTACAACCGTAATGCCCAGCCCTTCCGCTGGACCTATCGGAACCCGAAAAGGCGCATCCGTGTTTCACTTTCTTCGGAAACGCGACACTGACACTAGTGATGCGCTCTGTCGAGTTCAGCCGCGCGCCTCCCGGCTCTCCCCCCGCCGGGCGGCCATCTCCCTCAGCTCCTGGCTTGGGCTGGCGAGAACTGGTTCTCTGCTGCAACGTCCTCTATCCAAAGTGGTTACCACATCACTGTGGGGGCCTGAAACTGAACAGAATCGAGATGGGCGGGACGGAGCTAGCATTTCCCGTTGCGTCTTTGCCGGTTGCGTTCACCGTGTAGGTCAGGCTTGACGGAATCGCTACGGTCGCGTCGATGACCGTGGTCCCGGTGGTTGGGTCAATGTGCGTTATCTGGAAACCGTTCACGCAACTGGCGGTCACCGTGGCCGAGCAGACGTTTTGGACGATAAGGTTCATAACCCCGGAGATGGTGGGCAGTGATGAGGTGGAGGTGCTGCTGCTGGCCGCAGCAGGCTGGAGCGCCACCAGCGCACCGACCCAATAATCGGCGCTATTGAGTGTGAATGTAGCGTGATAACTCCCGGTTGCCGACACTAATTGGTCCTCGATCGCACTTGCTCCGGTTGGGGTTGTTTGCCGGAGAGTGTAGCCGGTTTCGGCAGTGAACGTGTGGTTCAAGGATGCAGTGACAACATGACCGAATAACAGATCGCCTGGAGTGAGCGTGGTGAGCGCGCCGCTGTCCGCTGTGGTACCGGATGTGGGGCCAGCGGCTGCTGTAGCATCCACGACGGCTGCTATCCCCGAATACTCGGCGATGATCAAATGCACGTTCGCAGCCTGGCTCAGAACAACGGCAACTGTGTCGGCACTGCTGCCCTTCGAGGTAGCCATCCAAATTTGCTCTCCTATTCCCACGAACGGATTGGCCGCAAAGCCTGTCGCTGGGGTGAAGGTGCTCCCGAGCGTATCGGTCACGGATGTGATGGTGGCCGTTGGCACGTTCGTTCCGATGGCAACCAGAAGGAGGTCAGACGTGGTGACAGGTGACGAAAAACTTACGGAGTATGTGGAGACCATTGCACCCGGCGTTCCGGAATTGGTCTGGACCAGGCTTGCGTGCGCGCGCGGTGCCGAAATCAAAATCAGCAGACCGACCAAAATGAAGTTTCCCACAAACTTAGCCATGCTGGTCCCTCCCCGGGCCGAAAAGTCTGTTTCTTTTTAAAAAAGACCGTAATGAGCGTCCGAAGCCAACGGGTGAGCTTGTGAAACCATCAATCCTATGAGCTCAATTTCCTAGAACGGATAGTCCCACAACGGCTGGAATCCCAAGCTAATACTAATACATGGGGCCAATTATATACACGTCGGTATAATTGACGCCCCCTGAAGTACCGGACTGGTTGTAATTGCTGTCGAATGCGACGTACTTTCCGCTCCGGCTTAACGACGCTCGAGTTTGCGCCCAATAAATCGCGGCCGTACGACTGCGATGATGGGCTAGACGGACCGTGTTGCCGGAAGCGTCCCACAAGAGAATCTCGCCGCTGTAGAGGCTCCACCCCGACATGTTCGTTGGGTTGTTGAAACAGTAGAACGAAGAGCCGGGGCAGGCCTCGCTGTCGTCGATTGAAGAAATAAACCAGTTCTTCGATTGCATGTCGCGGGCGCTGTTGTGCGAGGCGTTGCCGACGTTCTGAATTCCGTCGTTAAGGCAAAGACGCACGGCGTTGCTCGCCAGATCGAGCAAGCCATAGCCCCACTGGCTGGGGCAGCCGTTCTGCGCCGTTCCAGGGTACCAGGCGGAGACGGCGACCATTTTACCTGAACCATCGAGGCCCCAGTCCGTGTGGTTGTCCGTCCCGCCTCCCGGCACTTCATAGACGGAGCCGTTGGTGTTGTAGATCGTTCTCGATCCGGAACCTTCTACGCTCACGCCGTTATTGGGCACGATTTGAAGCTTGTGGAAATAAATACTGCTTAAAACCGCGCCCATCGCGGCGCTGGTGGCATTGCCGTTGCCGGCGTTTAAGGTCACTAGAAAAACGTCGGCCGTTGTATCTTGAACATTCGCTCCGCTTGCGAGCCAGATATGGAGGCCGTCATTGGAGATGTCCATGATGCCGGGGGTGATGACGCTCGCGTACTGAGAAAAGGCGGCCAGGACGGTCGGGGTTACCGTGGCGTTCGGCGGCGTTCCGGTGATGGTCCCCTTGATGAATTGATTCCCGCTCGTGTAGTAAAAAACTTTCGGATTCGTCGGGTCCCAAGGCAGAAGGTTAGAGTTCGAGCCCGGCATATTCGATGGAGGGACAATGATGTTGCCGCTCAAATCGACGATGAAAGGGCCGCTGTTATTGTTCGAGAGCACGTAGAGATAACTATCATCGGCGTTGAACGGAGTAACCGTGTTGTAAACATGAATCGCCCCGTAGGGTGCAGAGGTGGTGTCGGTGACGCGCGTGATCTTGCAGCCGAAGACCGGGTCGGTGTAGCTTTGTCCTTTTGCCGGCGGAACGAAGGTATCGTAATTCGGCGGCAGGTAGATATTGGTGTCGTTTAACGTTCCGCAGGTAGGCAAACTGCTCGTTGATGCCACGCCAGAGCCGCTGAGCGTGATGGTAGCGGGCGAGTTGGTGGCAGTGCTCACCACCAAGGCGCTACCGGTCACGCTGCCGGAGACCGCAGGTGCGAATGTTACGTTCATGGTTGTGGAGGCGCCAGGGTTGAGAATGAGTCCGATCGAGATGCCACTAACACTGAAGCCTGCGCCCGAGAGGGTAACATTGGAGATGCTGACAACGGAACCGCCGGAGTTGGTCAGCGTCACCGATTGCGTATTGCTGCTGCCGACATTTACGTTCCCGAAGGCCAGGCTTGAAGTACTGGAACTTAGCTGACCGGGCGTGGTCACGGTGAAGCTCACAGCATTGCTGGCCAGACCAGCCACGGTGACTAGCACATTGCCGGTGGTGGCTCCGCTGGGTACCGGGGCCACGATGCTGGTGGCGCTCCAGCTGGTGGGGGTTGCCTTTGTGCCGTTGAAGGTGACAGAACTAAATCCCTGAGTCGACCCGAAATTCGTTCCGGTGATGGTGACCGAGGTGCCCACGGGGCCGGAGGTGGGCGACAGGCTGGTGACGCTGGGGACCGTGGTCACCGTGAAGCTCACAGCATTGCTGGCCAGACCAGCCACGGTGACTAGCACGCTGCCGGTGGTGGCACCGCTGGGTACCGGGGCTACGATGCTGGTGGCGCTCCAGCTGGTGGGGGTCGCCTTTGTGCCGTTGAAGGTGACAGAACTAAATCCCTGAGTCGACCCGAAATTCGCTCCGGTGATGGTGACCGAGGTGCCCACGGGGCCGGAGGTGGGCGACAGGCTGGTGATGCTGGGAGGCGTGGTCAGCGTGAAACTAACGACATTGCTGGCCAGACCGGCCA
>WNGL01006914.1_pt1 | contig 13343 bp, 11 predicted proteins | sample 5400591 | NCBI WGS metagenome assembly WNGL01 (sample SAMN13153377, study PRJNA577476) | soil metagenome | isolation source: 80 cm soil or saprolite under Garry oak tree replicate 1 | place: USA:California | collected 2016-06-15
GGAATTCGCTATGCTGAAATACTCACACCGACGTTTTCGCCAAAGTTCGGGACGACCCGGTATATCCCAGGATGGCGCGTCGTGCCCGGGTCCCAACGTCCCGCCTGTAGCATCGGCTGTGAATGGGTGAAAAAGAATCTCAAAGATTCTGATAACGGGAGGAAACGGGTTCATCGGCAGCCACCTCGCCGAAAAACTTCTAGCTAAAGGAGACTCGGTTGCACTCCTCGATCTAAAATTCAACACGAACACCCGGTTCCTGGACTGCAAAAAGATCCGCGGCGACATTAGAGACTACCAGACGGTCAGACAGGCTGTTGACGGAAACGATGCTGTTATCCATCTTGCAGCAGTCTCACGCGTCGCCTGGGGCCAGGAGGACCCCTTCAACTGCTGGCTGACCAATCAAGTAGGAACCATCAACGTTCTCGAAGCCTGCAACAAAGCCGCATCAAACCCTGTCCTCCTAGAAGCATCCAGCCGCGAAGTCTACGGAGAACCCCTCTACCTACCAGTGAACGAAGGCCACCCGAAACGGCCAAAGTCAGTCTACGGGTTAACGAAGCTAAGCGCGGAAAGAGCTTGCCTCTCCTACTCGAGTTCATCCGGCCTCGACCCTTCTGTCAATCACGTAATAATGCGCTTCTCAAACGTATACGGGAGCGAGAGAGATCTCCCGGAGAGAGTGATACCCAAATTCATGAACAAAGCTCTGCGGGGAGAAGACATCACTCTGTACGGAGGCGAGCAGATCCTGGATTTCACGTTCATCGATGACACTATTTCTGGAATAATGAAACTTGCCTCTGCAAGCCTCGAAGGCGATGGTAGCATGTTCGGGGAAGATTTTCATTTCGTAACGGGGAGAGGCGTTTCAGTCTCCGAGCTTGCCAGAATGATTGTTGACCTTGTCGGCTCGCGGTCCAAGATTATCCATGGGGCAGCCAACAGCTTTGAAGTCCGTAAGTTCATCGGAGATTTGACAAAGGCTCGGAAAGTGCTGGGTTACGAGCCGAAGACTAGGCTTGAGGACGGGCTGAAGAGGCTGAGCGAACGAATGGTGCCCATCATTATTGCCAAGTGACGAGTTTTCGCTAGCACAGGATCCCTGGCTGACACTTGACAACATTTCGGTGTGAAGATGGAACAGGTAGTAGAGCGGCGTTCTAGCGAACCTCTTCTGGACATGGAGCGTCCAGTAGTCAGAGGCAAGTTTCTCTATGTCGGTGAAGAAAAGTTCTGGGTTAGAGGCGTCAGCTATGGAACTTTCTTAGTGGACGAGGAAGGAAACGAACAGCTAGCTCCTGAAGCCGTCGAAAGAGACTTTTCGCGTATTGCAGAGAACGGTTTCAATGTTGTGCGAGTCCACCTGTGCCCTCCCCGTTGGCTTCTAGACACTGCCCAGAAGAACGGCCTTCGAGTCATGGTTGGACTCAACTGGGGCGAGCATATGTCCTTCACTGACAAACCAGGAAAATCGAAAGAAATTGAGGAACGAATGAGGCGATGGGTCCGTAGCTGTGCAGGGCATCCTGCTGTATTCTGCTACAGTGTGGGTAACGAAATCTCCTCTTCAATAGTCCGCTGGACTGGCAGGCGTAGAGTAGAAGAGTTTGTCAAACGTCTATACCGTGTGGCGAAGGAAGAGGACCCAGATGCTCTCGTTACATACGTAAACTACCCCTCGACCGAGTACTTGCAATTGCCTTTCCTAGACTTTCTGTGCTTCAACGTCTACCTCGAATCAGAACAGGCTTTCGAGAATTACATCGCCCGATTGCACAGCTTGAGCCGGGATAGGCCTGTTCTTCTCAGCGAGATCGGATTGGACAGCCTCCGTAATGGTGAGGAGAACCAGGCAGAGACATTGGACTGGCAGATACGCACAATCTTCCGGCAGGGTTGCTGTGGGGTCGTTGTCTTTGCATGGACGGACGAGTGGTACCACGGAAAGTACCCTGTTGAAGACTGGAAGTTCGGGCTGACGACTCGGGATCGAACACCGAAGCTGGCTCTTCGAGCCGTGAAGAGGGCGTTCTTAGAATCTCCCTTTCCATCGGATAACATCACGTGGCCGAGAATCTCGGTCGTGGTCTGCAGTTTTAATGGAGCATCTACCATACGTGAGACTCTGGAGGGTTTGCAGAACCTTGACTACCCTGATTTTGAAGTCATCGTCGTCAACGATGGATCAACCGACTCGACCCGCGAGATCGTGTCAACTTATCCGGTTAGACTAATCAATACACAGAATCGCGGACTCAGCGAAGCTCGTAATACGGGTATCAAGGCGGCCACTGGAGAGGTCGTGGCCTTCATCGACGATGATGCCTATCCGGACATTCACTGGCTAAGGTTTCTTGCGTTAGCTCTGATGGACGAGAAATATGTCGGGGTTGGTGGGCCGAACCTTTCGCCATCGAACGATGGCTGGAAGGCCGAGGCTATCGCCAATGCGCCAGGGCCCAACCCGGTTCTTCTCTCGGACAGGATCGCGGAGCATCTGCCAGGCTGCAACATGGCTTTCAGAAGAGAAGCACTGGAGGCGATTGACGGATTTGATCCCATCTTCCGAGTAGCTGGGGATGACGTGGACCTTTGCTGGCGGCTCCGAGGCCAAGGAGGGGTGATAGGCTTCGCGTCAACAGCAGTGGTCTGGCATCACAGACGCAAATCGATCCAAAAATACTGGAAACAGCAGTTCGGCTATGGCAGGGCCGAAGCCCTCTTGGAGAGAAAATGGCCTGACAAGTACAATTCGTTCGGACAATTGAATTGGCTCGGGCGCATCTACGGTAAAGGCGTCTCGCTCGACTTCTCCTCTGTTGGTGGGCGCGTCTACCAAGGCGTCTGGGGAACCGCACCCTTCCAGTCTCTCTATGCGTCTTCAAGCTCCATCTGGTCGCTGACCCTCATGCCAGAGTGGTACCTGATTATCGGTCTGCCTTTACTGATGTTCAGCCTGTCTTTCAATTGGGGTCCTTGGCTCATCTTCAGCGCGTTGTCGGCCATAGTAATCGCCCTTCCCGCCGTCGAAGCTGGCATGAACGCGAAACGCGCGAGGCTTAGCCCTGACGCCAAGACTCGCCGGGAAAAGCTCAGATTCCGCGCCACAGTATTCTTCTTGCACCTCGTGCAACCGCTTGCACGACTCTCAGGAAGACTGAGCAGTGGGCTAACTCCGTGGCGCAGGCGAGGTATCAGAACCAAGTACACGTTCCCGCCATTCACGATGACCCTGTGGCGTGACCGGTGGGAAGCACCTGAGGCTACCATGAGAGGATTGTATGAAGGGCTTCGAGAGGCTGGTGCGAGCGTTAGAGTTGGTGGCGATTACGACTCCTGGGATCTCGAGGTTAGGGGAGGTTTGTTCGGTAGGACCCGGCTATTACTAGCTACAGAAGAGCACGCCCCTGGAAAGCAGTTCTTGCGTTACAGGATTACTGCAAATTATTCACGGATTGCACTTGTATCGATTATCGTCTTCGCCGGAATGTCGATCGCCGCGGGCTTGTCCCGAGCCTGGCTACCAAGTATCGCATCGGGACTTCTGGCCTGCCTAGTCGTCGCTAATGCCGTTATCGACACTGGATTCGCTGCCGGGATGCTCCGAGAGCTCTTGGCGCGTATCGGCGCAACCTGATCCCGAAATGGGGCAATGGCTGATTTCCATTTGTTTCGACGCGAACGTCTCGCCGACATGATCACTGTTCCCTTTTCTGAGGATGAACACGGGCTTAATGACTTGAGCGATCGAGTCTCTAGCTGTCTTCATTTTTCTCTCAGCACCACCGGCTTGAGGCGCAACCAGCTTGACCTTCAAGGCAATTTTTACGATCGATTCTACGATGAATCGGAGTGAACCTGATGATGATTGACCTCATCAGCTTCACGCTCATTTCTTCAGCGTCATTTGCTTTGACAATGGGAGTGGGTTGGAGTCTCGTAAAGCTCTCTGAACTGTTAAGATCGCCCTCGAACGCGAGACCTTATTCAACAGATCTCCCCGCCAAGCTAGGCGAGATACATCGAGGTCGTGGGATGTTCGGACGTGTTTTGGCGGATCTTCGGCCGTACTCGTGGCAAATCATCATCGTCCTGATGGTTTCCCTGTCCGCGATACCGATCACCCTGATCACTCCTTTACCCATCAAGCTAATGGTAGACAGCGTTCTCGGCTCCCAGCCAATATCCGGCGATCTCTCACTCCTCGCCCCAGGTGGCTCACAGCCCTCCAAGGACTATGTTCTCTTGCTAGCCATCGGCATACTCGTCGGAAGCACTGTTCTGACCTATCTGCAAAACCTGCTCAACACCTGGTTTAGCACCAAAGTTGGAAACCGGATGACACTCGATGTGCGAGCTCGCTTGTTCCGACAGATGCAACGACTTTCCATCGCCTATCACGATACAAAGGGCACAGCAGACTCGGCATATCGTACGTTGAACGACGCTCCCATGCTCAAGTCGTTCGGGATCGACAGCCTGGTCCCCCTCTTCACCTCTATACTCATGCTCGGAGCCATGATTGTTGTAACTCTGTACTTGGACTGGGAACTCGCTCTGATAGCGCTGCTCGTATCGCCGTTCATGTTCCTTCTCACCCTCATTTTTCGGCCGAGGCTACGCAGAGGATGGCGGAAGTTCAAGACATCAGAAAGTGCTGCGATGGCCGTGGCTCAAGAGGCCCTTGGAGCTTCGAGAGTAGTCAAGGCATTCGGCCAGGAGGAGCAGAAGAACGAACAGCTGGTTTCACACTACAATGATAGTCTTGCTGCGCAGCTCAAGGTCTATTTTGACGGCGCAGTCTATAACCTGCTCGTTGGGATAGTGACTGCCGCTGGTTTGGCAGCAGTTCTCTACATAGGCATCCATCATGTAGAGTCGAACCCCCCCACGCTGACCCTCGGAAACCTGTTAGTGGTGAACTACTATATCACGCAACTATACACTCCCCTAAGGAACGTAGGGCAGAAGATACTTGACATTCAAATGTCCCTCACCGGAATAGAGAGATATCACGCGGTTCTAGACGAAAAGCCCGACGTGCCAGAAACCCCGAACGCGCTTCCATTAGCAAGAGCGAAAGGCAAGATAACTTTCCAGAACGTGTCATTCGAGTACACTAAAAGCCGTCCCGTACTTCACGACCTTTCATTCGAACTGCTCCCGGGAAGCTGCCTGGGGGTGGTTGGTCCAACTGGTTCCGGCAAGACCACTCTGTCAAGTCTTGTCCTGCGCTTCTTCGATCCAACCCAGGGGGCAATCACGCTAGACGACGTGGATCTAAGGAACTACAAGCTGGCAGACCTCCGAAACCAGTTTGCAGTCGTTCACCAGGACACAGTACTATTTTCGACTACAATAACTGAGAACATTCGCTTCGCGAGGCCCGATGCGACAATGAACGAGGTTGTTGCCGCCGCGAGAGCGGCGAATGCGCACGATTTCATTGCGACCCTGCCCGATGGGTACAACACCCTCGTGGGTGAGCGGGGAATGAAATTGTCCGGTGGAGAGCGCCAGCGCATATCACTGGCCAGAGCGTTTCTCAAAAATGCGCCCATCCTCATACTCGATGAGCCAACCAGCGCGTTAGACGTGCACACTGAATCAGCGGTTCTCGAGACTATCCAACAACTCATGAGAACCAGGACAACGCTGATGATTGGTCATCGCGCCAGCTCTCTAAGGAACTGCAACATGATCATGATGATGGAGGATGGAAGGGTAACTAAGATGACCGCTGAAGTCGAGTCCGTCTTGTCCGCCATGGTAGCGGTTGGCGTTCGTCGATGAGCAATGGACCAACCGCGGCTACTATGTGAGCTAAAGTATGTCGAGTTTCAAGTTTCCTGACTCTGAAAGACTTCGGGCCGGGCTGGCTACAGCGCTTCGCCGCGATGGGTCAGCTAAAGCAGATTTGACTGTGCTCGAACGAAAGGCCAACCCCTACAACAGTACTTTTCCGACTGAGATCGTAACTTGTAGAAACCAGCACAATGACGGCGTCCTCCAACTCTTCGTAAAGTACGGGAAGGGAACATTCGACAGCGTCTACGGCCATCGAGGAGATCTTTCCTACGAGGCGAAAGTCTATCGTGAAGTACTCCAACCATTGCACACTTCGGCTCCCAATTTCTACGGGGTCTACAGAGACAAATTGGCAAATATTGACTGGCTCATCATCGAGTATCTACCCGCGGGGCATAGAGCGAGTTGGTCCCGCGATCCACGCGCGATGATCCTGTCCGCTAAATGGATAGGCAAATTCCACGCCGCAAATGAGAGACGCTTATCGAACAGCAGGCTGAGATTCCTTCACGATTACGATCGCGACTATTACACGGGCTGGGCACGCCGGACTATGAGATTCATCGACCATTCTCAACGATTGAAAACCCGTTTCCCTTGGATAATATTGCTCTGCGAAGAATTCCAAGACCAGTTGCCGAGCCTACTCGAAGCACCTAGAACAATTATCCACGGCGAATGTTTCGGGTCCAACATCATATATGCGAACAGCATCAGCCGACCAATAGACTGGCAATCCGCTGCCATTGCCCCCGGAGAAATTGATCTCGCTTCGTTAACGCTCGCGTGGCCGGGACGCTTTGTAAAAAAAATGGAAAGAGAGTATCAGGAATCGCGATGGCCAATGGGCGCTCCCGACAGCTTCGCAGAAACACTCGAGGCCGCAAGATTCTACATGTGCCTCCGATGGTTAGGCGATCCACCTTTAATGTCCACTTGGTTTAGGCCAAGCAAGAGGCTCGTAATTCCTAAGGACCCTAGGCGAATTATCGCGGAACTTTATCGCGTCGGCACTAGACTGGAACTCGTTTAGAAGACTCAGAATTTCACTGGTTCGTTGAAAGCTAGGAACCCCTCGTCAACTATTACTGTGTGTCTAGGAGCCGCTATACAATGATCTGCGGCTCACCGTCTTCAAAGCGCGTCCCTTAAGAAGAGCGCAGACTTAGTCTGCGCAAGGGCTTTGATCTGCGGAATTCTGTTCGACTACGGAAACACGCTTGTCCGTATCAAAAATGAGCAAGCCGTCCTGAAAGAGGTTCTGGCAGAGCTTGGTCACGAAATAGACGACAGCGATGCCTCCAAGGGAATCGGAGCATTCAAAGAATACTGGCACAAGAACTACGAAGGATTTCGAAGAGGGCAACGCTGGACTGAAGAGATCAGAGTCCGTTGTGTTGAGGCCGCTCTTTCAACGATCGGCTTCAGAAGTGGCAACGACAGACTTGCTAGTGATGTCTCTGGGCGGTGGGCTTCTCACGAGAGGGAGGGGCTCTATGACGACGTGCGCCCCGCTCTAGAGATGCTAAACGCGATGCGCCTCAGGCTGGGCGTACTAAGTCAGAATAGGATGACTGGAAGCCAACTCAAGAATGACCTTGAGGCGCTCGCCATTTCTAGATACTTTACAGTTGTGCTTACTTCGGAAGACATTGAATGTGACAAGCCTGATACGAGATTTTTCAGCATCGGGTCCAAGATGATCGGGTTAGAGAACACTGAATTATGGTACGTCGGAAACAGGTATCATGAAGATGTTCTAGGGGCCCGAAACGCAGGGATCACGCCCGTGTTGGTTGAAAGGCGGCCAAGACATAAAACGCGAGACTGTATTTCAGTTGCCAGCTTACTTTCGCTACCATCATTGTTGAAAGAGTGATCAAGATCCACCACGGATCTGAATCTAGATCCGAGTTCACAGTCGACAAGGGGCGGGCGTGTGTGAACTGACGATGTGGAAGGATTGCTACGATCTGGCATCCACAAACCGTGCCCGATAGGATTCCGACTCCTATGCCAACGCGATAAAGCCGAATTGCCTATTAGACGGGCTGCAGTCCATTACTTTGGAAGATTGTTCAATCGGTTCGTGATCTTGTGTTGACGCAAAGTACCACTGTCCGTGACGGCTCACAGTACACCGCGATCCTGGCCAAGCAAGAATTCAGGGCTGAGCTCGAAAGGCTCTTCCCCACCGAAGTAGGTCAGAGGACGCCGGACGAAGTCCGGTTCCAAATCCTACGCTTTCACACAAACCGCTCAGTTTTCAATGTCAGTATCACAACAAACAACGGATGGCAGAGTCTCATCGCGAAGGTGTTCGCCATCGACCGGCCGGACACTCTCCACTCGATGCAGAGGATACACCAAGCTGGCTTTGGTCCAACAGCCCAGTTCGCGGTTCCCAGACCGATTGCATACTTATCATCGTTGAGAATCCTCTTAGAAGAGAAGGTCGAAGGGAAGCCTGTCAAGACCATCTTGCTGGAGGATGATAAATCTGAGCAGATGCGGGCCGTCCGAAGATGTGGAGAGTGGCTGGCCAGGTTCCACACGAAGGCTCCAAGATTCGGCAACCGGGTCGAGTGCAAGCCTTTCTTGGAACACGTTCGCGGATGGGCGGACATGGTGAGCGGGTTCGGGAAGCCCTTCACCGCTAAATGCGAGTTGTTAATGAAGAAATTGGAGGCCATGGTCCCGATTGAAGGGACCTTCGAATATTGTCAGGGACATGGAAGCTACATCCCCAGTCACGTCCTTTTGAGTAATGAACGCACCGTGACAATCGACTTCGATGAGCTTGAACTTGTAGACCCAGCCCGCGACCTCGCATGGTTCCTAATCGCTCTTGAACGGTTCGAGCTGAAATATCGTAGACCCCCAGACTTTTACGAACGCCTCTCCGGGCCGTTCCTTGAAGCATATCTAAAAGAGGCAAATAAGAACACGCTGCGTCACTTGGCTTTCTACAAAGCAGCGGAATATCTCCACCGGGCGCGGCATGATTTGTACAAGAGGATTCCCCCTGTCCCGGAGTGGGCCGAGAAGATGCTCGATCAGGCCCTAATCGGATTTGTGAGCTAGGATGTCTAACCGTATCTCCCCCAGGCTACTGGTCGAGCCTTGACATGAACCCAGCTTGGCCGGTCTGAGCGTTTCGTTAAAGTGTCATTTATGCCAGCGCCTTCGCCTCCAGTCAACATGGGTACGGAATGGTTGCTGGCGGAATCCAAGCTTCTAGCTACGAACGGTTAGGTCAATTGTTTCTTCGCTTCTTTTCGACCGAGTGCCTGTAAGAGAGACTCTGCGACTCCCAGTACAGCTCAGGTGAGCCGATGTCCAGTCGAACGTCGTTCTCCTCTAGCTCGACTGCCCGTACTTCGAGTCCCCACTCAACCATTTTTTGTATGCCGTCCGTAAGTTGAATCTCGCCTCCGACACCGGACTGAGTAACCTCTAACGCTTTCAGAATAACCGGATGGAAGGCGTAGACAGGCCAGATTGCCAATTTGGACGCTGGCTGCAGAGGTTTCTCAACAACTCTTGTCACATGAACGATACCAGCACCTTCTCTGGTCCCTTCTACTACGCCGTAGCGGCGTGGATCCTCGACTTGATGTACAAGAAAGGCGGCGTCAGCTTTCATCATATCACTGACCTCCTTGAGTCGCATCAAGTGTTTAGAGTTCTCAGAGAAAATGTAGCTGTCTCCTGCATGAACTAGGAAGCTATCTCCTCCAATGAACGGTTTAGCCTTGAGGACCGCATCCCCGAATCCCCGTGGTTCAGGCTGATTTATCCATACAAGAGTGGATTCTTCGACCATCTCATAGAATGCTTGCAAGTCTTCAGAGGGCCCGCTCTTATCGTTCTTCCGTAGCATCGATACATAGGAAGAGTCCGGAGTGAAGTGATCCTCTATCGCTCTCTTCTCCTTACCGACAATGAAACAGAATTCTCGAAATCCAGCATGGTGTAATTGCTCAAACACTAGCTGGACAATCGGTTTGAGACATAGCTCCCCGTCCTTGGTCACAGAGAAGACCGGCAGCATCTCCTTTGGCTGTTCCTTTGTGGCTGACAAGAGTCTGGTGCCCAGGCCTGCCGCCGGAATGACCACCTTTCTTAACAATCAAGGATCAGCCAGATTCAATGTTCGTCGCACTATCCTAGGACATTCCAATATATTTCAATATAGGCACCCAAGCATGGACTATCCATATGAAACGAGAATCCGAATCGGCTTCCTTTATCGGTCTGGGATATGTTGGGCTCTGCACCGCCGCTGTCCTAGCATCAAGAGGTATGAAGATAATCGGGGTAGACATCGATGGCGAGAAGATCGCGAAGCTCGCGAAGGGGGAGACCCCATTACACGAGCCGCGCCTTGCCTCAATGCTCAAATCCGCAATTAAGAACAGGAGGATCCATTTCACAACTGACATAGATAGGGTCGTCGAGGCAGATGTCACTTTCATTACGGTGGGAACTCCCAGCAATCAAGATGGATCCATCAGCCTAACGTTTGTGAAGAAAGCCGTGGAAGATGTAGGATCTGCGATCAGAGGCGTTGATGCGTACCATCTTGTCGTCGTCAAGAGCACTGTCATTCCGGGCACGACGACTGGCCTCGTTCGACCCGTGTTGGAATCTTCGAGCAGGAAATCCTGCGGCCCGAAACTGGGTCTGTGTTCAAATCCGGAATTTCTCGCGGAGGGCTCTGCAATAACGAACACCCTTCACCCGGACAAGATCGTAATTGGAGCAAACGATGAAAAATCCGGGAACAAGCTAGTGAAGCTTTACCAGCGAATCTACAAAGAAAGGAAGATTCCCACTATAATCACGAATCCGACGACAGCAGAGACCATCAAGTATGCGAGCAACGCATTCCTCGCCACTCGAGTCAGCACAATCAATACCATCGCCAACGTCTGCCAACGTCTGCCCTCAGGAGATGTCGAGACCGTTGCGAAGGCGATAGGCTTAGACCCTCGGATCGGGTCTCTCTACCTCAAAGCAGGACCCGGCTACGGAGGTTCCTGCTTCCACAAGGACCTCCAAGCCTTCATCGCGTTGAGCCGAGGCCTAGACTACGACCCAGTCCTCCTCACCGCAGTCGAAGAGGTCAACCAACGCCAAGCAAATGAAATCGTAAAACTCTCGCGCAGCCTGTTAGGATCATTGGAGAATCGTCGAATCGCCGTGCTTGGGCTAGCCTTCAAGAAGGACACGGACGATGTTAGGGAAGCAGCTTCACTCCGCGTCATCGAGGAACTTGTGAACAACTCCGCTTCTGTATCTGCCTACGACCCAATGGCGATTGAAAACGCGCGGAAAGTTCTACCTCGACAGGTGGAGCTTGCGACCGACTCCAGATCCTGTCTCAAGGGAGCGGAATGTTGTATCCTGATGACCGAGTGGGACGAATTTCGCCAACTTGAACCCAGAGCGTTCAAGACGCTAATGAGGACTCCAAACATTGTTGACGCTCGCAGAATCCGGCGCCAGGGCGATTTCCAAGGATTCAATTACCTGGCAGTAGGCCTAGGGGCCACTAGGCAGCAATCTGTAGCTTCCTAGATTCAACGTGCCACCGATCTGAGCCTAGAGCATCGTTTTCGAGAACCAACTCCATACGGGTTCTTGGCCGCCGATACCTGTCCATGCAGCGCCTTCGAAATAGAAGAGAAAGAGAACTTCTAGTTACGTCCGCTAGTCCTTCCGCGCCGTCGGCCTGGGTCCCGATATGGCTGAGAGGGCTTATCGGAAAGAATAGAATCATCTTCCTTGCCGGAAATCTCTGGTTCTTTCTTGGGCCGATTCGTGGTCTTGATGCGTCTCGGATGGCCTTCTGGTTTTGCGGAAATGTCCGTGGGACTGGGACTCACAGGTTCATTCAGCTCAGTCACTTTCGCCTCTCTAGTTTTGGATTGTTTCTTGTTCCTGGGCCGTGTCTCCGTCTTCTCGGCGGTGACAGTTGTCCTCTCTGCCGTTTGTATCTGAGGCTTATTGCGGACTTCCTCATGCAGAAGATTCCACTTGTGACGTAGCTCGGAGTAGCTCTCGTCAGCCAACTTGATAAATTCACGTGCAACTGCAATATTCTTCTCAAGGTCCCTGAGGCGAGAATCTAGCTCATTGGCTATTTCCGTGCCTGATAGGTTGTTGAGTAGAGTGTTCTCCTTTTCCTGCACTTTCGACATTCCCAATCAACGAGCAAATCGCAGGTGAACAGTCTAAACATGGTGTTCCTCGCCAAAGACCTGGGCAGTAGCAGACGTCTGGAGGGTCAATCCAGCAATTGGTCCAAGGTAACAACATCATTTTGCTTTGCCTTTTTCCAAATTGCACTCGCTGGTCGAGGTTCGAAGAGAAACTGACATTATTATCCCGGCATCATCTCAAGGGAGCCCGAATGCGATGGGCGAAGCGTCGTAATCGAAATTGGGAATCTGCGCAAGTTGAGTCGAACCACGCGCGACTCGGCAGAAGAGCTGCAGAGACAACCCCGCTTGATGGCCCAGATTATTCTTACAGATGAGACCGTGACAACCGGAGAGGAGTTAGACCTCAAGAAGCTGTTCGCTCGGATCCTTGAGAAGGAGGACTGGACCGACAAACTCGCGTCGGGCTATGGGAAGATTCGAGGCAAGATTCGTCGACCTCAAAAAGACACCAAACTCTCGAAGGAGCTCCGATTACTTGTTCCAGATATGAGAGATGTGGAGAAGGCCTACGTCGAAATGACGAGTGGGTACAAAGACTTCATCAGAGACGTGTTGAAAGCATCGCGTCTGCGTCAAGAAATACAGAAGGATACGTTGTCAGACCCGTCGCCTGGAGATCTCTGAAATCCTGAATACTTCCTGCTGCTAGCTATCTTCCCGTCTCCGTGAGACTTATCAGCAATCCCCTGCCGTCGAAGCTAAGATATCGGGAGAGAAGCACGTCCAATGCCCGCCAGGATAGCCACAAAAATCGTCTGCACCATCGGCCCAGCCTCAAGCTCCCCTAGCGTTCAAGGTCACATGATCCGTGCCGGCATGGATGTTGCCAGAATCAACTTCTCACACGGAACCTACGAAGAACACCTGAAGAACATCAAATCGATCCGGAACGTAAGCCATGATCTTCGCCGTCCTGTAGCCATCCTTCAGGATCTGCCGGGACCAAAGCTCAGAGTTGGAAAACTCGCCGCAGAGCCCATGCACTTGCGAAGACTCGACACTGTAACGCTGACAACCAAACCCTCCAAGTCCAAAGGCAAGATCCCGGTCGCGTATCCTGACCTGCCTAGGACTGTAAGGAAGGGGGATGCAATCTATCTGGCTGATGGATCCATCAGGCTAGAGGTCCTACGTACCACTAGGGACGAAGTAGAAGCACGAGTTCTGGTCGGAGGAGATCTAATCTCGGGCAAGGGCCTGAATCTTCCCAAACTGCGAACACGGGTGCCTGCGATCACGCGGGAAGATCGGGAACACTTGCACTTCGGGTTTGAGAATAATATCGACATGGTCGCCGTA
>WNGL01016269.1_pt1 | contig 13343 bp, 9 predicted proteins | sample 5400591 | NCBI WGS metagenome assembly WNGL01 (sample SAMN13153377, study PRJNA577476) | soil metagenome | isolation source: 80 cm soil or saprolite under Garry oak tree replicate 1 | place: USA:California | collected 2016-06-15
GGCCAGGCACGGCCGCGCCTGATCGGCGAGCGGCGAGGATTCAGGCCTCACCCTCGCCGGCCCCTCGAGGCGGCGATCACGCCTCACGGATGTGAGCGGGCCCCGCTCAGCCAGTGCAGCGCCACGGCGCTCGCGGCGGCCACGTTGAGCGGGGCCCGGTCACATCCGTGAGGCGTGATGGCCGCCTCGAGGGGGCCGGCGAGGGTGAGGCCTGAATCCTCGCCGCTCGCCGGCCGCCGATCAGGCGCGGCCGTGCCTGGCCAGCGCGGAGAGCACCGCCCGCAGTGACGCGGTGATGATGTTCGGATGGACGCCCACTCCCCAGCGCAGAGTCCCGTCTCCGCCGATGGTCTCCACGTAGGCGGCGGCGGTGGCGTCGGCGCCCTGACCGACGGCGTGCTCTGCGTAGTCGACCACGTCGATACTGGCCCCCAGTCCGCTCCGCAGCGCGTCCACGAAGGCGGCGATGGGGCCATTGCCGGTGCCGGTGACCGTCTGGAGGGTGCCCCTCACCACGAGGTGGGCGGTGATGCGCGTGTTCTCACTGCCCGTGTCCGAGACGAGCTCGTGACCGCGCAGCTCGTAGGCGGCCCGCTCGGGCAGATAGGCGGTCTTGAAGGCCTTCCACATGTCCGCCGGGCTGATCTCCGTCCCGCTGTCCTCGGTGATGGTCTGGATGGTCTTCGAGAATTCGATCTGGAGCCGCCGAGGCAGGTCGAAGCCGTGCTCCGCCTTCATGATGAAGGCGACACCACCCTTGCCCGACTGGCTGTTGACGCGGATGACCGCCTCGTACGTGCGACCCACGTGCTTGGGATCGATGGGAAGGTAGGGCACTTCCCACACCTCGTAGTCACGCGGCAAGGCGTCCATACCCTTCTTGATCGCGTCCTGATGGGAGCCCGAGAAGGCGGTGTAGACGAGATCACCCACATAGGGGTGGCGCGGGTGCACGGGCAGACGGTTGCAGTGCTCCGTCACCCGGCGCAGCCCGTCGATGTCCGAGATGTCCAGCTCCGGGTCGACCCCCTGGGCGAAGAGGTTCATGGCGAGCGTGATCACGTCCACGTTGCCGGTGCGCTCGCCGTTGCCGAACAGGGTGCCCTCGACGCGGTCGGCGCCGGCGAGCACCCCGAGCTCGGCGGCGGCTACCGCACAGCCCCGGTCGTTGTGGGGGTGGAGGGAGAGCACGAGGCGGTCACGGCGCGAGATCTTCCGCAGGAACCACTCGATGGTGTCCGCGTAGAGGTTCGGCGAGTACATTTCCACCGTGGCGGGAAGGTTGAGCACGATCTGGCGGTCCGAGGTCGGCTCGATCACGTCCATCACCGCCTCGCAGATCTCCACCGCGAACTCCACTTCCGTGCCCGTGTAGCTCTCGGGCGAGTACTCGTAGAAGACCTCCGTCCCCGGCAGCGTGTCCTCGAGCTTGCAGCAGAGCTTGGCGGCGTTGACGGCGATGTCGACGATACCCGCCTTGTCGAGTCCGAACACCACCCGGCGCTGCAGGATCGAGGTGGAGTTGTAGAAGTGCACGATGGCGCGCCGGGCGCCCTGCAGGCACTCGTAGGTCCGCTGGATCAGCTCGGGGCGACACTGCGTGAGCACCTGAATGGTGACGTCGTCCGGCACGAGGTCTTCCTCGATGAGAATGCGCACGAAGTCGAAGTCCGGCTGTGAGGCGGAGGGAAAACCGACCTCGATCTCCTTGAAGCCCATGGCCACGAGGGTCTCGAACATGCGCCGCTTGCGCTCCGGGTCCATCGGATCGATGAGGGCCTGGTTGCCGTCGCGCAGGTCGACCGAGCACCAGCGGGGCGCCTTCACGAGCTTCTTGCCCGGCCAGGTGCGATCGGGCAGCTCGAGGGGCATGAAGGGGCGGTACTTGTCGAAGGCCATCTTCTTCGGGGTCACGGGTTTCGGTGGCATGTGGCTCCTCGTCAGGCTCGGGTTCGAGCCGGAAAACAAAAAACCTCCTGGCGACACTGTCGCAGGAGGCTCGGCGAGCGCAGGAAGGCGCTCGCCGCTACATAAGCAGTAGGCCCAGGAACGTATTCATTGCGGCCCAAGAGTGCCAGCGAATCCCCGGAATGTCAATGCCCCACGTGGGGAGCGGCGGCTACCCGGCCATGGAGGCCGCGGGGGCGGCCGGCGAGGCCTCGGCGTGGGAGGCGGTGGTCATCCGCCCGGGCAGAAGCGAGACGAAGACGGTGGTGAGGGTGGCCAGCCCAGCCATGACGAGGAGGAGGGCGGTGAAGCCCGCCGCTTTCACGGTGGGGCCGAGCAGGTACACGGCGAGGGAGCTGACGCCGAACGACACGGCGAGCCGGGTTCCCGCCACCCGCGAGCGCATCCGGTCGTCGACGTATTGCACGATGAGCGCATCGACGAACGGGATGGCCCCGAAGACGAGCACCATGATGCCGAGGAGCAGGACGTAGAGCGACCAGCCGCTGACGTGGGCGGCAAGGATGAAGAGCGGCACGTTCGCCGCCGACATAGGCAGCCAGATTCGCTTGAGGGGAAAGCGGTCGAGGAGCTTACCCACCACGAGCTGGGCGAAGGAAGCCACGGTGTACACCGCGGCGAGCAGCGCGCCCACCGTGACGGGATTGTCCACGGTGCCGCGCAGGCGCTCCGTGAGGAGCTGTCCGTTGCCGTTGGTGGTGAAGTTGAACAGGAGCGCGCCGGTGATGGCGGCCAGGGTCATGACGAGGAAGGCGCGCACGATCACCGCCTGGGGGAGGGCCACCAACTTCTTCGGCTTGCGGGCGGGCGGCGCGGCCTCGCGGGGGACGAGGACGGCGAAGAGCACGCCGCAGAGCAGGGCCAGGCCCGCGGGCACGGCGAAGGCCGCGCGCCAGCCGAGCATCTTGACGAGGAAGCCCGTGAGCACGGCGGCCACCGCGATGCCCAGATTGCCCGCGAGGCCGTTCACGCCGATGGTGAAGCCGGGCTTGCGCGCATTCTGCACGAGCATGGGAATGCCGACGGGGTGGTAGATGGAGGCGAAGGCGCCCATCACGGTGAGAGCGACCGCGAGATGCCATGGGCTCGACGCCGCGGCGATGACGAGCCCGGAGACGCCCATGCCGAGGAAATAGACCACCATCATGGCGCGCCGCCCCCACAGATCGCCGAGACGACCCGCGGGAAGGGAGCCCAGGCCGAACATCACGAAGGCCCCCGAGGTATACGGCATGAGATCCTGCCAGAGCATGTCCCACTGGGTAGCAACGGCACCCACCGCGGTGGCGAAGATGAGCAGGAAAAGATGATCGAGGGCATGGCCCACGTTGAGGAGGAGCGAGGTCGGACTGATTCGGGACACGTGGCCTCCGCGGTCAGGTAGTGAGAGATCGCGTCATGTCCGACGGATCTCCTCGACCACCGAGGCATATACCGAGCGGAGCGCCGCCGTATCCGACGAGTAGTTGATGATGGTGGCGCCCAGCGCGATCATCTGGCGAACGCCCTCCACGCTGTCCGTGATCATGGCCACCGCCTTGCCGTGCTTGCGGGCGGCGTCCACGAGCCGCCGGCGGTGCTCGTCGAGCACCGGCCGCTGCTTGGGCGTGCCGAGCACCCCCAGGTCCTGGGCGAGGTCGGTGGGGCCGAGGGTGAGCGCGTCGATGCCGGGGACGGCGGCGATCTCGTCGAGGCGCTCGAAGGCCCGCTTGGTCTCCAGCATGATGGTCACGTGCACGCGGGCATTCGCGGCGGCCATGTGTTCGGCCGGCGGCAGGGTGCGGTACTCCGTGTGAGGGCCGAAGCCGTACATGCCGCGCTCACCCAGCGGGGCGTAACGGCAATACGAGGCGACGGCGGCCGCCTGTTCCGGGGTGTCCACCTGAGGCACGTGAAGATTCCAGACGCCGGCGTCGAGGAGACGGGTGATCCACTCGCGGTTGCCTTCGGGTGGCCGGACGACCATGGGAAAATCCAGGGCGCGCGCGAGGATGGCCATGTCGGCCACCGTCTCCATGGAGAACGGCGAATGCTCCATGTCGACGCGGACGAAGTCGAGACCCGCCGCGCGGAGCAGGGTCAGCACGGCGGGAGTGCGGATCATGGTGACCCACGTGCCGAGCTGCACTTCGCCACGCTCGGCACGGTCCCGGTACGCGTTCGGGTTCATGAGGCCGACGCTCCCGCCGGCGCGAGCCCGAAGGGGACGCCCGCGCTCTTGGCCACCCCGCGGAGCTGCTCCATCAAGTCTTCCGGAATGGGAACGCCGCCCTGGAGCCGCTCGCGACGCGTTTCCATCTCAGGATCGCCGGCCACGAGCACGGGCTGATCGGGCTCGGCCCGTTTCGCGTCGTGGAGGACGTCGACCACCTGATCGAGATCGTTCTCGAACTCACCGTCGGGGCGGAAGGCGCGCGGATCGATGGCGAGGAAGAAGTGGCCGATGTTGTGCGGGTCGGATGGCCCCTGGGTGAGCCTTCGAATGGGCGAGAAGGAGGCCCCGGCGAGGATGCCCCCGAGAATATGCACCATCACGGCGAGGCCGTAGCCTTTGTGTCCGCCCACGTCGCGCGCCCCGCCGAGCGGCGTGATGCCGCCCTCCGCGCGCTCGAAGACGTAGCGGAAGGCTTCCTCCGCGTCCGTGACGGTCTGGCCGTTGCCGTCCACCGTCCAGCCCGCGGGCAGCGGCTTGTGGTTCAGCTTGTAGACCTTGACCTTGCCCGCGGCCACGGTGGTGGTCGCCATGTCGAGGAGGAAGGGCGGATTGCGCTTGGCGGGCGCCGCGAAGGCGAGGGGATTGGTTCCCATGATGGGCTCTGCCCCGAAGGTCGGCACCATGGTCACCCCGCGCGTGGACGAGGTGACCATGCCGATCACCCCGCGGTCGGCGGCGATCTTCGCGTAGCAGCCGGCGGCGCCGAAGTGGTGCGAGTTGACCACCGACACCACCGCCACTCCGGAGACACGGCACTTGTCCACGGCCATGTTCATGGCCTGCGCGGATATGGGGTGACCGAGCGAGGCGTCGGCATCGATCAAAGCCATGGCCGGACCATCGCGCAGCGTCTTGAAGACCGGGCGCATGTTGAGCCGGCCGCTCCGGAACTCTTTGTCATAGGTGGGGAGCATCGAGATGCCGTGGGAGTCCACGCCTCGCAGATCGGTCTCGAGCATCATCTCGGCCGTGGTGTCGGCGTGGGCCTGCGCCATGCCCCAGGCGCGAAGGACGGAAACAAGGTGCTGGCGAATGTGCTGCGCGGGGACCCGCGTCGTGGCGGCCATCGGACGATTCTACCTCCCTTTTTGCGACTATAATCACGGACGAGGTCACTCCCCCGTGGAAATCGAAGCCAAATATGCCATATCCGACCCGGCCGTGTTCGACGCGCTGCTCGACCTGCGCGCCCTGGGCGCCTACACGCTCCGTCCCACCGGGGAGCGACACGTGGTCGACCACTACTTCGACACGGCGGACCGCGACCTGTTCCGGGCCGGCTATGCGTGCCGTCTTCGAGAAAGCGAAGCGGACCGCGGTTGGCTCCTGACCGTGAAGGGTCTCGGCAAGGCGGAGGGGGCCGTGCACGAGCGCGAAGAGTACGAATGTGCCGTGCCCGCGAACGCGGCTTCCCCGGACTGGCCGGAGTGTCCCGCCCGCGAGATCGTGCAGCGACTCAGCGAGGGGCGGACGCTCGTCGAGCTCTTCGCCCTCCGCCAGCTCCGGATCGATCGCGCCGTGGAACAAGGCGAGCGGGCGGTGGGCGAGCTCTCGCTCGACACGGTGGACACCGAGATCGCCGGGCACAAGACGGTCACGCGCGAGCTCGAGATCGAGCTGGGGGCATCGGGAACCCTCGAGGATCTTCACGCCGTCGACGCGGAGCTCCACGCGTACGCCCTCAGGCCGGCACCGGCTTCCAAGTTCGAGCGGGCGCTCGCCATCCTGGATGAACGCGCGCCCACCCCCAAGCCCAAGAAGAAGAAGAAGAAAGCGCCGGGGGTGCGCGCGGATGAGCCGATGGCCGAGGCGGGACGGAAGATTCTCCGCTTTCACTTCGAGCGCATGCTCTCCAACGAGGACGACACCCGCAAGGGCGAGGACATCGAAGCGCTCCACCACATGCGCGTGGCTACCCGCCGCCAGCGCGCGGCCTTTCGCATCGTCGCGCCCTATTTCAAGCGCAAATCAGTGGGAGCATTCCGCGATGAGCTGCGCGCGCTCGCGGACCGCCTCGGCGCCGTGCGCGATCTCGACGTCCTCATCGAGTCGGCCGAAGGTTATCGGTCGTCGCTGCGGCGAGAGGCCGCCGCCTTCACTCCCCTCGTCGAAGAATGGCAGGGGCGGCGCGACGACGCCCGTCATGCGTTGCTGCGCCATCTCGACAGCGACGAGTATCGCGACTTCACCGAGCGTTACCGCGAGTTTCTCTCATCACCAGGCACCGGAGTGAAGGGTGGCGCAGACCCGACCCCGCACCCCCAGCAGGTTCGACACGTGCTGCCCGCGGAGGTATGGGAGCACTACGGCAGGGTGCGGGCCTACGAGGCGGTCATGACGTGGGCGTCCATCGAGACCATCCATTCCCTGCGGATCGAAGCGAAGCGCCTTCGCTACCTGCTGGAGTTTTTTGCTGAGGTGCTGGGCTCGGGGCTGTCCGGCGCCGTGGAGTCCCTCGTTCGCCTCCAGGATCATATTGGCGAGCTGCACGACGCGGACGTGACCATCGGCCTCCTGCGCGACTTCCTGATGCGCCACGCCCAGGCCGCCGCGGATCCGGCGGTCGGCGACGCGGTGGGCCGCTACCTCAAGCTGACCGAGATTCGGCTACGCGACCTCCAGCGCACGCTGAAGAAGCCGTGGAAGCGCGTGGCGGGTCAGCGGCTTCGGGCCACCCTCGCCCGGGGTGTGGCGAGGCTGTAGTACCCGCTTGCGCAGCGCGGCCGCGCTGACTATCCTGCACGCGCCTCTATGCCCAACCTCTGGTCTCCGGAAACGCGCCGCCGCACGTTCTTGTGGATGGCGGGCATCGTCCTCACCATCGCGCTCGTCGCGGTCAGCGCCTATCTATGGGGGGGCTCTCCGCCGAGCAAGATCGTGTTCGCGACCGGCCAGCCCGGAGGAGTGTACGACAGCTTTGGGCGCGAGTACCAGAAGCGGCTCCGGGCGGAGGGCCTCAAAGTCGAGCTGGTCAACACCGCGGGCTCCGTCGACAATTTCCGCCGCATCATCGAGGGCAAGGTGGACATCGCCTTCGCCCAGTCGGGCACCTATCAGACGGTGAACGACCCCGAGCACAAGGTGTCCGGCCTCGCCGCCATCTACTACGAGCCGCTCTGGATCTTCAGCAAGCGCGACATCCGGATGGAGGACAAGATGGCCTACCGCCCCGAGAGCGTAGCGGTGGGACCCAAGGGCAGCGGCACCGAGGCCATTGCCAAGGCCATCATCGCCGAGCAGGGCTACGACATCACCTCCCCCGCCATCGTCAACCTCAGCGCGGCCGATGCCCGTCGCCAGCTCGTCGAGGGCAAGCTCGACGTGGCCTTCTTCGTCACCTCCTACCGGGATCCCGGCATTATCGAGCTCATGCGTCACAAGGATCTGCGGCTGACGAGCTTTCGGCGCGAGGTCGCCTATACCCGAAAGTTCCGCGGGCTCACCCCGGTGAAAATTCCCGAGGGTCTGCTCGACCTCAAGGACAACATTCCCGCGGAGAACATCACCCTGCTCTCGCCGTCGGCCCTGCTCGTCGCGCGTGACACGATCAACCCGCGCCTCGTCGAGCTCCTGCTCAAGGTCGCCCAAGCCGTGCACGGCCCGGGCGATCTTCTCGATCCGCCCCTCAAGTTCCCTTCCCTCGAGGGCGTGGACGTGCCCATCAACGAGGCGGCGGAAACGTACCTGACTTCTGGCGAGTCCTTCCTCTCGCGCAATCTCCCCTATCGTGCTCTCCGCTGGGTCCTCCTCCTCAAGCTCCTCCTCCTGCCTCTCCTCGCGGTGTGGCTGCCCCTCCTGCGCCTCGCGCCATTGATCGCGTCGTGGCGGAAGGGCCGCTGGCTCAAGCGCTACTATGCGCGGCTGCGGGACGTGGAAGGCAAGCTCGCCACCGCGCGGTGGCCGAATGAGCTCCGTGACGGGATCAACGAGCTCGAGTCGCTGCGCGGGGAGGTGCAGGCCGTGTCCCGCAAGCTGCCTCTCCAGCAGCAGCAGGACATCTACCACTGGCGCCTGCACGTACAGCTCATCCTGAACGAGGCTCTGGAGCGGCTGGGCAGAATGGAAGCGGCGACGGTGCGCTAAGGTCCCGGGCCGGAGCCGATCCGCTCCCGCGCCGGCCTGATCGTGTCGCGGTAGAGCCGGACGGCCTCGCGGATCGTATCCTCCGTGGACGGCGATGATCTTGTCGTCACGGCCCTTGTCGTCGCTCATGGAGAGGACACCGATGGCGCGGGCGCGCATCACACACAGGGGCACCACCGGCTCCTGGCCCAGCACCAGCACGTCGAGCGGGTCGCCGTCCTCGCAATAGGTCTGGGGCAAGAATCCGTAGTTGGCCGGGTAGTGCACCGCGCTATGGAGGATGCGGTCGACGCGGAGGAGCCCCGTCTCCTTGTCGAGCTCGTACTTCACCTTCGAGCCCTTGGGGATCTCGATGACCGCGGAGAAGCTCTCATCGATCCGGGCGCCCAGCTGGACGTCGTGCCATGCATGCACGGTCACGGCCCGTCCACTTGTGGGGTGAGCCGTACCTAACCCGCCCCCGCCTCCGAAGCGGCGAAGCGCTCCAGGTGGTGCTCGGCGTCGCCGAAGGTCTGGCTGATCATGGTGAGCCGGCGGAACGTGTGGCTGACCTTGAGCTCCTCGGTCATGCCCATGCCGCCGTGCAGCTGCACCGCTTCCTGGCTCACGTGGCGGCACGCGTCGGCTATCTTGATCTTGGCCGCGGAGACGGCGTGGCGACGCTCGCCTGCCGCGGCCGTGTCCACCTTGACGCAGGCGAGATAGGCCATGGATCTCGCCTGCTCGTAGCTGATCACCATGTCGACCATCCGATGCTGCAACGCCTGGAAGCTGCCGATGGGCACTCCGAACTGCCGTCGGTTCTTGATGTATTCGAGGGTGGTCTCGTTGGCATAGCGAATCGCGCCCACCGCCTCCGCGCAGAGGAGCGCGGTGGCGTAGTCGGCGGCATCCTCGATGAGAGGGAGGGCGCGGCCTTCCGCGCCGAGCACGGCGTCGGCGGGCACGGTGACGCCGGAGAGCCAGACGTCGGCCGCCCGCAGCTCGTCGATGGTCCGGTAATCCTTGACGGTAAGGCCCGAGGCGCCGCGATCCACGAGGAAGAGGCTGATGCCGCTCGGGTCGGTGTCGGAGCCGGAGGTGCGCGCGGAGACGATCAGGGTGTCCGCGGCGGCGCCGTGCAGCACCGCGCGCTTCTCGCCCTCGAGCGTGAAGCCGTTACCCGATCGCGTGGCCCGGGCCCTTACATTGCCCAGATCGTAGCGGGCGGTCCGCTCCGTGTGAGCGAAAGCGAGGCGACGCTTGCCCTGGATCAGGGGCGGGAGGATCCGCTTCTGCTGCTCGGCCGAGCCGCCGCGCGCGATCAGGCGCCCGGCGAGGCCCACGTTGACCCAATAGGGCTCGACCACGAGGCCTTCTCCGATCGCTTCCATGACCAGCATCACATCCACCGCGGTGCCGCCGAAGCCGCCGTGCTCCTCGGCAAAGGGCACGCCGAGCAACCCCATCTCCGCGAAGGCCGCCCAGACCGTGTCGCTCCAGCCCGGGGACGAGGCCACGATCCTCGCGCGGGCGTCGATCGAGTATTCGTTGGCGAGGTAGCGCTTGAGGCTGTCGGCGAGGAGCTGCTGCTCTTCGCTCAGATCGAAGTTCATGACGTCAGAGACCCAGGGTGGCCTTGGCGATGATGTTGCGCTGGATCTCGTTGGAGCCTGCGTAGATCGTGGCCTTGCGCATGTTGCAGTAGCGCGGGGCGAGGCGCGCCGTGAAGTGATCGAAGTCCATGGCGTCCACGGGCCGGAAGGCCTGAGCGAGCGGGCCGGCCGCCTGCATCATCAGCTCGGTGATCGACTGCTGGATCTCCGTTCCCTTGATCTTGAGCATGGACACGTCGGCGCCGGGGGGGCGGCCGGTGCGGCGCATCTGGTCGAGGAAGCGCAGGTTGGTGATCTCGAGGGCCATCAGCTCGACTTCGACCCGCGTGAGGCGATCGCGGAAGCGCGGATCGTCGAGGAGCGGCCGCCCGTCCTTCATGTACTCGGCGGCCAGCTCCTTGAGCCTCGCCAGCTCTCGCTTGGAGGCGCCCACCCGGCCGGTGCCCATGCGCTCGTAGCCGAGGAGATACTTGGCCACCGTCCAGCCCTTGCCCTCTTCGTGCACCAGGTTCTCGACGGACACCTTCACCTCGTCGAAGAAGACCTCGTTCACTTCCTGGCTCCCGTCCATGAGGACGATGGGGCGCACGGTGATACCGGGAGTGTGCATGTCGATGAGGAGGAAGGAGATGCCGTCCTGGCGCTTGCCCGTGTTCGGATCCGTGCGGACGAGGCAGAAGATCCAGTCGGCGTAGTGGGCCAGGGTGGTCCAGATCTTCTGGCCCGTGACCACGTAGTGGCCGTTGTCTCTGGCCGCGCGCGTCTTCAGCGATGCGAGGTCCGAGCCAGAACCCGGCTCCGAATAGCCCTGGCACCAGAAGTCGGTGCCGTCGTAGATCCGCGGGAGGAACCGCTTCTTCTGCCCTTCGGTGCCGAAGTGAAGGAGGACGGGCGCGCACATGCGGAGGCCGAAGGGAATCAGGGGGGGCGTCGCCGCGAAGCCGCATTCTTCCTCGAAGATGTATTTCTGCACGGCGTTCCAGTTGGTACCCCCCCACTCTTCGGGCCAGTCGGGTGCGACCCAGCCTTTCTTGGCGAGTATCTTGTGCCAGCGCAGGAGTTCGTCCTTGGACAGCTCCTGATAGCTCTCCGTCTTCTGGCGCAGGTCGTCGGGCAGGTTACCGCGCAGCCACGAGCGCACCTCGTCACGAAATGCCAGCTCTTCGGTCGAGTAGTTCAGATCCATGGCAGCGCTCCTCGTATGTCGATTCGGGCCAGCGGAAGTGGGCGAGAGAATAACATACTCGAGCCGACGGCGCCCCGACGGGCGGCGGTAAGACTTACCGGGTAGAAGCATCCTGAGGCACCGGACCTGTCAGGGAGGCCCCCCGCCGCCTTCCATAGCTCGCGGGGATTTGGGAGTTGGCATGGGTACTGCCTCGTGGAATCATGCTAGCGGGCCCACCACCAGGTCGTCCGGATCCTGAAGAGGAGACAGCATCATGAAGATTCGGGTGCAGCGCGATGACGGTGCGTTCGAAACCATCGAATTGCCGCAGGATGCATGGCAGGTCCTGCGCCTCGGCTCTATCAATAGCCTCGTGAGCACGGAACGAACGCACTCTTTCGACGAAGACGGCTACTACCTCCACACCCAGCCGGTGGCCGCCGACGTGGAGCAGGAGGCGCCTCCCGAGCCGGGGATCGACGGGCTGGAGCCAACCTTTGCCTGAGACGCCCGCCATGACCGAGCTGCCCGCGCCCAAGCACCTTTCCATGATTCGCGGCTTCTACCTGGCCGACCTCTTCACCATTGCCAACGGCGTATGCGGGGCGACCGCGATCTTCCAGGCGATGAAGTTTCTCGGCAACCACGATCCGCGTCATCTCGTCCTCGCTTTCGCCTTGGTCCTCGCCGCGCTTGTCTTCGATGTCCTGGATGGTTGGATCGCCAGGTGGCGGCACGCGGCGTCCGCCATGGGCCGCGAGCTCGACTCGCTGGCCGACGTGATCTCGTTCGGCGTGGCTCCCGCCGCCATCGCCTTCGCGGCGGGCGTGAACTCGTGGCTTGATCAGGTCATCCTGCTCTACTTCACCGCCTGCGGGCTGAGCCGACTCGCTCGCTTCAACGTCACCGCGGAAAGCCTGTCCGGCGCGACAGGCAAGGTGAAGTACTTCGAGGGCACGCCCAGCGCATCCCCAAGCCGTGACGGGGAGGACCGCTCGCTATTTCGCGCCCCATCGCCAGCCTCGAATCTCCGGCATGTCCTGGCCTTCGCGCGACACGTACTCCTTGTGCTCGATGAGCTTCTCCGTGAGCTCTTGCTTGAGATAGGCGACCCGCGATCCAAGCTGGGGGAGCCGGTCGATCACATCCATGGCCAGATGAAAACGGTCGAGATCGTTCAACACCGTCATGTCAAACGGAGTGGTGGTGGTGCCCTCCTCCTTGTAGCCGCGCACGTGCAGGTTGTCATGATTCGTCCGTCGATACGTCAGGCGGTGGATCAGCCACGGATAGCCGTGGAAGGCGAAGATGATCGGTTTGTCCTTGGTGAACAGGATGTCGAAGTTCCGGTCGCTCAGCCCGTGCGGATGCTCGGTGGCCGGCTGTAGCTTCATCAGGTCGACGACATTGACCACGCGCACCTTGAGGCTGGGCAGCCGCCGCCTCAGGATGTCCACCGCGGCCAGCGTCTCCATGGTGGGCACGTCGCCGCAGCACGCCATCACCACGTCCGGCTCCGATCCTCGGTCCGAGCTGGCCCACTCCCAAATGCCCACCCCCTCCACGCAGTGCTTGACCGCCGCGTCCATGCCGAGCCACTGCGGCGCGGGCTGCTTGCCCGCCACCACGACATTCACGTAGTGACGGCTGCGCAGGCAATGATCGGTGACCGAGAGCAGCGTGTTCGCGTCCGGGGGCAAATAGACGCGGATCACCTCCGCCTTCTTGTTCACCACGTGATCGATGAAGCCCGGGTCCTGATGGCTGAAGCCGTTGTGGTCCTGCCGCCAGACATGCGAGGTGAGGAGATAGTTCAGTGACGAGATGGGCCGCCGCCACGGGATGTCGCGCGTGGTCTTGAGCCACTTGGCGTGCTGGTTGAACATCGAGTCGATGATGTGGATGAACGCCTCGTAGCAGGAGAACCAGCCGTGCCGACCCGTGAGCAGGTATCCCTCCAGCCATCCTTGGCACTGATGCTCGCTGAGCATCTCCAGCACGCGACCGTCCGGGGCCACGTGGTCGTCGAGGGGCGAGCTTTCCCCGACGAACCCGCGATCCGTTGCCTCGAACACCGCATCCCAGCGGTTCGAGCTCGTCTCGTCGGGACTCATGATGCGAAAGTTGCGTGAGTTCCCCTCCAGCACGTCGCGGATGAACGCGCCCTGGATCCGCGTGGCCTCCGCGTCCACCGCCCCCGGTTTCGCCACCTTGACGGCGTAGCTCCGGAAATCGGGCAGCCGGAGATCGCGCAACAGGATGCCGCCGTTGGCGTGGGGATTGGCGCTCATGCGCCGGTTGCCCTTGGGGGCGA
>WNGL01012606.1_pt1 | contig 13342 bp, 12 predicted proteins | sample 5400591 | NCBI WGS metagenome assembly WNGL01 (sample SAMN13153377, study PRJNA577476) | soil metagenome | isolation source: 80 cm soil or saprolite under Garry oak tree replicate 1 | place: USA:California | collected 2016-06-15
CGAGATACGCCCGCCCATGCGACAGCACATCCAGCGTCGTCACCGACTTCACCAGTATCCCCGGGTGGCGGTACGTCACCCCCGTCACCATCGTACCCAGCCTGATATGATTCGTCCGACCCGCCGCGAACGCCAGCGCTGTATACCCCTCCAGCATCTCGTTCTCCGGCGGACCCACGGACCCGATCTGGAAGAAATGGTCCATCACCCACAGGCTATACAACCCTGCCCGTTCGGCTCGTTCCGCGATCAACCCAAAAGTGTCCCCAAGATTGGCCTGCCCACTCGGCCAGGTAAAATTGGGCACCTGCAATCCCAAACGCATATATCTACTCCTGTTATATTTTCGTGGAACCCGTCTACTAACTTTTACATAGCCATTATACAAACGATAGCATTAGAATGACAAACAGGCACCTACTGACGCTTATCCTAGCCCAAATGGCGAATTTACATTCGTCAGATTACAGAACGTCGAGCTTTTTATCCCCCGCATGAATGACGGGGGAAGAAAAGCCGTTCCTTGTTCGGGCCTTGGCTGGGGTAGGTAGGTAGGTAGGGTCATCCCAGGCGAGAAAGGTATCGAGAGCGCGACGTACCAGTTCTGCTATGGCTACTCCCTCTTGCTTGGCACGGAACCGCAGCCGCTCCAACTGCTTTTCGGAAAGATAGACATTTGTTCGTTTCACGTCGGTTTTCCTCTTGACATATGCTAGCTATTGGTGTATATTCAGTCTACCAGAGCAAGGAGGAAAGGGCAAGAGGCAGTGCTGATCTACGAGTATAAAGTGGCTCTTCACACAGCCCAATCTGCCGCTATCGATGAGGCGATTCGCATCGTTCAATTCATCCGCAACAAGTGCGTGCGCAAATGGATGGATGAACACGCCAGCAAGCATGACCTTCAGGTGTATTGTGCCGTGCTCGCCAAAGAATACTCGTTTGCCTCCTCTCTCAATTCCCAAGCTCGTCAAGCCAGTGCTGATCGTGCGTGGTTCGCTATTGCGCGCTTCTATGACAATTGCAAGAGCCAGAAGCCAGGCAAGAAAGGCTATCCTCAGTTTCAGCATGATAACCGCAGTGTGGAATACAAGCAGACCGGCTGGAAGCTAGAGCCGGATGGCAAGCATATCATCTTCACGGACGGCTGCGGGATCGGGCGTTTGCGCCTGGTAGGCAACAAGAAACAGAAGGTAGAAACCTTTCCGACCAAACACATCAAGCGGGTACGGCTCTTGCGCAGGGCTGATGGCTACTATGTCCAATTTGGCGTCAAGACGGATCGCATCATCGACCATGTGCCGTCCGGGAAAGCCATCGGCATCGATGTGGGCCTCACCTCCTTCCTGACCGACTCGGAGGGGAAGACCGTGGAGAACCCGCGTCACTATCGCAAAGCGGAACAGAAACTCAAGCGCTTGCATCGACAGCTCTCGCGGAAGAAGAAAGGGTCAGCCAATCGCAAGAAGGCCAGAACAGCACTGGCAAAAGGCTATTTGAAGGTGCAACGGCAGCGTGAAGATTTTGCCAGAAAGCAGGCAAACGCGTTGGTCTCGTCTCACGACTTGATTGCCTACGAGCACCTTCAAATACGCACTATGGTCCGCAACAGGCACCTCGCCAAGAGTATCCATGATGCTGGTTGGGGGATCTTCGCGCGCTGGCTCACCTACTATGGGTTGCTGCATGCCATTCCCATTGTCGCGGTTCCACCGCACTACACCACCCAGGATTGTTCAGTGTGTGGCACGCGAGTCAAGAAGACCTTGAGTGTACGCACGCACATGTGCCCTGGCTGTGGCGTGGTGCTGGACCGAGATCACAACGCAGCGCTCAATATTCTGCAAGAAGCGCTTTCGTCCATTCGAGGCGGTACCGTGGGGCACACGGAAACCGGCAGGCTTGCCCTGTAAAACGCTTCCGGACAGGGGACCTCTACGGCTGGATCAGCAATGGACAGTGGCAAGCCCCCTGGATGAAGGAAGAACCCTCCGCATCGAATGCGGGGGAGTGTCAGGCTGTAACAAGCTCACGTTATAGAATGTATAGCATATTTACTTTCCCCTACGATGACAAGGCTACCCCTCTTCTGACAAAAGAAACCAGAGGATGGGTAGCCGGAGAAAGGACGAGCCATGTCAACTGAGATTTCCACCACCGGCGTCCATCACATTCGACTGATCGTCACCGACCCCATTCGCGCACGTGACTTCTACACGCGTTTTCTTAACTTTACGGTGGCTGCGGAGTTGCCGCCAGGATTTGTGCTGACCAACGGGAACATACTGCTAGGTGTTAAGCCGCGGCCCTCTTCGAAGAACACGGCGTGGAGCACGGGGAAGTGAGAGATCTTCCACCCTTTGGCATCACCATCCTCAGTTTCAGTGACCCCGACGGCATCCAACTGGAATTGACCGCACCTCTCCAATAGCGAACCCGTATCTCGACCCTTCCCCACAGGGCAGGACCAATACATGTAGGGGCGAGGCTTGCCCTCGCCCTGCCGCCTTGCCCTCGCCCTGTCACGGTCGCCCTGTTGCCTTTCCCAGATCCCCCATTCCTGTCACTCCCTGTCATATTTCTATGGTACACTAGAAAACACATCACAATAAGGAGAAGCAAACCATGCGTGCCGACCGCCTTCTTTCCATTGTCCTACTTTTGCAGATACACCGGCGCATGACTGCTCACGCACTCGCGCAGCGCCTGGAAGTATCGGATCGCACCATCTACCGCGACATGGACGCCCTCAGCGCGGCCGGCATCCCCGTCTACGCCGAGCGCGGCACTGGCGGCGGCTGTAGCCTCCTCGAAGCCTACCGCACCAACCTCACTGGCCTCACCGAAGCCGAAGTACGCACCCTTTTTTTGCCCGGCACCTCGCGCCTGGTAGCCGACCTTGGTATGAGCGAAGCCTTCGAAGCAGCCTTCCTCAAGCTACTCGCTGCCCTCCCCTCCATCTATCACCGCGCCGCCGAAGACGCCCGCCAGCGCATCTACGTCGATACAACCAGGTGGAACCACCCCGCAGAACACGTTCCACACCTGCATACCATCCAGGAAGCCGTTTGGCAGGAACGCAAACTGGAGCTCAGCTATCAACGCGGCGATGGCTCCACCGTCCAGCGCCTCGTCGACCCTCTCGGCCTGGTCGCCAAGATGAGCGTCTGGTACCTGGTCGGGACCGTGGAAGGCGAGACACGTACCTACCGCGTCTCCCGCGTGCAGGACGCCGCCATCACCGATCAGCCCTGCGTGCGCCCCGGCAACTTCGACCTGGCATCCTACTGGGCACAGCAATCTATCCAGTTCAAGGAGCATTTCCCTCGCTACCCGGTCACACTGCGCGCCGCGCCAGAGCTGTTTTCCGTCCTGCCAGAAATCTATGGCACCGGCATGTACGCGCGCATCGAGCAAGATGGTCCCCCGGACGCCAACGACTGGACCACGCTCCACTTTATCTTTGAATCGGAAGATGCCGCCTGCCGCCACATACTGAGCTTTGGCACCCTGGCAGAAGTACTGGAGCCGCAGGAACTGGGCGAGAAAGTCGCAAAGGCCGCCGCGAGCATCGCCGCTGCCTACACGAGTAGATCGTAGAGCCTGCCCTCTCACTTACAACACATCCAGCCACAGATCCCCGAACGCCTGGTCGCGCATCGCGTGCAGGTCCCAGCAGCCCGCGATAGGAAAATTGAAGAGTGTGCCCCATTCATCGCCAGTCCCATTCGCGGTGAGATGCACCAGCGGCCCCTGGAGCGGCAGCAGCCTTATCCCACGCGGCCCAAGCCCGAACACGTAAAAAGGACCCGTACCCGCCATTTCCCAGATAATCTTCACCTCATGCTTCGCCAGGATGGGCAAACCCGCCTTGGACTCAATCATCGCCCCCACCGAGACATTAGTGCCCTTCCCCTGCACACCAGGCCCAAGCGCCGCGTTTATGCAGCGGTTAGAGTCTGCCGGTGACCCAGCCGGCGTGCCCGGCGCCTGCGTAGTCTCTACCTGCGTGGGTTTGTGCGTCATAGGCAGCGAGGAATGAGACGAACCAGCGGAGCACGCCGCCAGCAAAAACGCGAGCAGGAAGCAGCAAACCGGCCACAGACGGCCAGAAATATTCCCTGGCGCTATCATAAACAAACACCTCTAAAATTCCTTAGTTTTCACTTGTGCCACTATACCAGACCTCTACTATTGTCACAAGTCTATTGCAATTCACTTATTTAAAAGAATGCCCTTGAATAACACGATAAAATATCATAAACTTGTGTTCGTGAGAGACGTCGAGTGTTGTTGTTTCGAGTATGTGGGATATGTTTCCACCGACCAGCAATATATGCCATAGACGTCCCCGTGGAGGCATAACCACAGTGAGAATCTACGTAGGCAGTCTGCCTTATCGAGCGACCGAACAGGACCTTGCAGACCTCTTCGGACAAATTGGCCAGGTTCTTTCGGCAACCGTAATCATCGACCGCGACACCGGCCGCAGCAAAGGCTTCGGCTTCGTCGAGATGAGCAACGACCAGGAAGCCCGTACCGCCATCGAGCAGCTCAACGGCACCACCTTTGGCGACCGCACCATCGTCGTCAACGAAGCCCGTGAGCGGCGCGAACAGCAATACGGAGGAGGTGGCGGCGGCGGCAACCGCTTCCAGAACAGGGGACGTCGCCCAGGCGGCGGCAGCGGCGGTGGTGGCGGCGGTGGTCGAGACCGCTACCGCGATAGGGATTACTAAAAAATGTAGGGGCGACCACGTGCTCGATCAATCGGCACGCTACGCGGTCGCCCTGTCATTGTCGCCCTGTCACCCTTGATTTGCCAGGCCAAAATGTAGGGGCGACCCTTGCGGTCGCCCTGTCACGGTCGCCCTGTCATTGTCGCCCTATCATTGTCGCCCTGCTCTATCACTCTGTTGTCACCCTCGCGGTCGCAGGCGCCATCCAGGGTGATGGTGTGCGGGGGACTATGTGGCCCTGCTGACCAGGTCGCACCCTCCGCTCGAACCTCGACGGTCAGCTAGCCTGTTACTGCCACCGTTGTCAAGAGATCTTCGATAATGGCGGATCAGGATGCAGCCCGCTCGCTTCCATATCCGTCCAGTTGCGTATCGGGAAAGAAATTGTACCAGATCATCCACAAAACTCGGCTGGCATGCGGATAAGCATGCAGTCGCTGTCCCTGCGCGGGGCCAGCGATCGCCTCACCTTTGATGTTCCACTGCGACTGGCTTTCGTCGTCCTGGAATAGGAAATCCGAGCCAGCAGGGACCAGGTGGAACGTCAGCGCCGTTCCCTGGTGCATTCGCTCAAAGACATCTCCAATGTCATGAACACTATCGTAGACCACGACGATTGGCAAGTCACCCACCACGTCATTGATCACCTGCTGACCAGTCAAATACGCGAAACTATAGGCCTTGTGCATCCCATTGCGCTCAACGCCAATGACTCTACTTTTCGGATGAAGTCGTGCATCAAAGCGTTTGATCGTTGGAAAGGCGATCCGTTCTGATTCCATGTTCAGATGGGGCACCACGAGTGCGGCTAGCATACGGGCGACAAGGTAGTCTACGAGTCCGCGCTGTGGGTTGTAGAACACGCGGACAGCCGGATAAAGGATTCTGCATGCCGACCAGGGTACCATGCGTGTTGGGTATTCCGTGGGTGCCGTTCCCATCGCATTACCGCTGAGCACCGCGCCATTGATCTGCTGGATCAGTTGCTTGCTGGTATGATCATAGTACACCAGATTGTTTTCCAGTTGCATGGTCACTTCCAGGTTCATCTCCTTGCCAGCGCTTTCAGCGCGAAAGGCTCTGCCCAGGTTACTCAACGCACAGTACGTCATTGACACCGGCTCACCACCAATGCTATCGCGGACAATATGGGGGCGTGTGATCCATTTGACCGGGTACGCCCGTGCATCACCGTTCACTTCTAGCACCAGCACGAGATCTTCGGGAGCAAGTTCGGCAGCGGCCTGTTCACTCGAAATCCAGGTGGGATGACGTTGTATCGCTGGGAACATCACCATTGGCACAGCAAAAAACGCGCCGAACGTGAGCACCAGCAGCAGCACACCTACGACGATCAGCACCACCAGGTTCGTCGGGGCGATCACGATGTGTACTATGATTGCAGATACATAGAGGAGCAAACTGAGTCCAATGAGCAAGTAGCGTGAGCGGAACACCACTTGCACCAACCGGCGGGACGGTTTAAATACCATTTGGGGAAAATCACCGGTGGTCATGAATCCCACAAATACTGGCAGCAGCGAGAGCAAAGCAAGCGCCAGCGCCATAAAACCCTCCTTCACAAGAATGCTTATAGAGCGTTTCCAGCTACAGGAATAGGCAATGCAGGTACAGGGAACAATCCATGCAGTTCGCGAAGATCCTACCTACAGTGTAACTGCTGTGTTTTCTGTTGTCAATGCCGCGTGAATTGCTGACAAAATCTTGCAAGCACGAGAAATTTGCTTTCCAGGGAACCGGCACTCCCTCCCAAACGTCTTTACTAAAGGAGCATCGTGTTCTGACAAACTTGATTTGCTAGGCAGAAATGTAGTAGGCACCCTGCCTGGGGGGCAGGTATCCCGATTGATCGAGGGACCGACCCTTGCGGTCGCCCTGATGGCCCTGCCTCATTTTGATACTTCGCATGCTCTCCAAGGAGTCAGCCATGTCAATAAAGAAAAACCTCTCTCTTCTGCCCGGCCTGCTGTTGCTGGGACTGCTGGTCGTTCTCACCGGGTGCAGCCTGGCTTCAAGCCCCGCTCCCGCGCCAGGCAATACGCCGCGCGGCACACCGGACAGCGTGAGCATCCTCATCGACCAGCCAGGTCCCACCCAGCAAAAGCCCATCGTGACCCTGACCGACGCCAGAATGGTGCAGCAGCTCTATAAGACCATCTATACCCTGTCAATCATGCCCGCATACCAGGCCTGCACAGCAGAGCGCGGGCCGCACTATACGCTGACGTTCCGCCAGGGAACTACAACGCTGGTGACCGTCATCGCCATGCGAGATGGCTGCCGCCCGGTCTCCATCGCGGGCGAGGGCTATGATCGCCAGGCAACGGCGGCTTTCTGGACCCAGCTGGATCAGGCCATCTACGCGGCGACTCCCCCGGCTAATGTGCAGTGGTTCGCTATCCAGCGCCTGCTCCAAGCAGGCCAGCTGCCTCAAACCGCGCGCATTACAGACGCCAGCACGGCACAACGCCTGTATCATGCCATCCTGGCGCTCCCCCTGGCGGGCCAGGGTAATATTTACGCGGATAGTTCGCCCGCGTACCAGCTCGTCTTCCACGCGGCAGGCCAGGTGATTCCTTCCGTCATCAGCCAGAAACTCGGCCTCGTCTCCCTTGAAGGACACTTTCACTCACGCGGCGGCACCTATACCATGAACGAAGCATTTAAGCGCTTGCTGAAGAATATCCTGGCCGGAGCCACCTTCGCGCCAGCGCGTCCCGATGCAGCCTTACTTACCGTCAATACGCAAAAGGGTCCCTTCCAGCAGGGCGGGATCGCCGACGCAGCGCTCTTACAGCAGCTCTACAAGAAGGTCCTCACCCTGCGACCCGCCCAGGCGCCCTCCAACTGTCCTTCGGGCAAGGACAAAGTGGCCGGGGTAGGGACGCTCTACGACGTGAACTTCACACAGTGGGACCTGCCTATCCTCCAGGTCAGCGTCTACGAAGGGAGTTGCCGGCTCATAGAGATCAATTCGACCAGTCAGTTCTTGCAAGGGGACAGGGAGTTCTGGGATCTCATCCACCGCGCTGCTGGCCAGCGCTAAGATGTATCTCTTTCGAACCTATTCCCATCTGCTGTTACGCTCCTGTTCAAAAGGACAGGACCACCCTGGCAATAGGGACAATATATTTCTGCCAGAAAGATGAGATACTCTCCCAGGAGAAGCGAACGTTGGTGCTTCTCCTGACAAAAAGAAGTGGAAAATGTCTCATATTGGGAAGTATAAGGTGCCGTATGAGTAAGTTTACGGGAGCCGAGTTGGAGTATTTAAAGTCGCAGCGGCTTGGACGACTGGCAACCGTGAACGCCCGTGGTGAGCCACAAGTCGCAGCGGTCGGCTTTCGCTACAACCCTGAGTTCGATACCATTGATATCGGTGGACGTGACATCGCCAATACGCAGAAGTTTCGCAATATTGCCCGCAATGGCCTGGCATCTTTGTTGGTAGACGATGTGCAGCCCCCGTGGAAGACGCGCAGCATCGAGATACGTGGGTATGCCCATGCTCTTCCCGATGGTGGGCAGTCCATTGCACCCTACGGAAGTCCCGCATTGATACGCATCACCCCCAGGCGCATCATCTTCTGGGATGCGACCACCGATCCTCCTAAGGGTTCAAAGCGCAATGTGTAATGATCTTCCCCTTGCGCGAGGCAAGCCTCGCCCACGCATTGAGCCAGAGCGGCCATGGACGCGGGTGCATCGTGCTGCATATCGCTGACTAATCCGATTGCCACCTGGCGTTCCGCGTCGTATAATAGTTATAGTTACCTGATTATATGCAAATAATGCACAGTTTTTCCGAAAGTGCAGCGGCTATGAAACACCCGGTGCATCAGCATTATCCTTTTTACCACGCTATCTATGGACTGTTCTTGAGAGGCGAGAAGCCATTTTCTCGAACAGCCATACCTCCTCAATACTGCTCACTTGTAGTTCAGATGTTTGAAGCGATTCCCAATTCAACCAGATCGTGTTTCGTAAGGTAGCGCATCCGAAAGAGGCCAAGATAACCAGTGCTCTACTTTTAATTCATTCCGATCCTTTCTTACTCGTCCTTATTCCATCTGAACTAAAGGGAACAACACGATGACGATGAACGTCTTCCTCTCCTATGCCTACAAAGATGAGCCCTGGCGAGACGAACTGGCAGCATACCTGAGTAATTTGCGCTGGCAAGGCATCATCAGCGACTGGCATGAGCGTAACATTGGCCTGGGACGCGAATGGTCGAGAGAAATCGACCCCGACCTGGACACGGCTCAGATCATTCTGCTGCTCGTGAGTCCCGATTTTGTACATTCCGAGTATTGCTACAGCCTTGAGATGAAACATGCCCTGCAAAAGCACGCGGCTCGCCAGGCTCGTGTCATCCCCATCATGCTGCGCCCCATCATCGATTGGGAGGATACCCCCTTTACCGGGCTCCCAACTCTGCCCACCTACGGCACACCTGTCACTACCTGGCCCGACCGCCAGGAGGCGCTGCTCAACGTCGTTAAAGGCATCGAAGCGGCTGCCAGAGAGCCGGGCGCGGACGCATTCCCCAGCTTGACAGCAGCCACAGATACCACGTTGGCGCATCCAGGCACGCCTCTCTGGAACGTCCCGTACCCGCACGGCCCCTTCTTCACCGGCTGCGAGCATATCCTCAGGTACCTGCACGACATGCCGGTAATCAACAAAGCAATGGCCTCAACCCAACCACAGGTGATCAGCGGTCTTGATGGCAGCGGCAAGACGCAAATAGCCGTCGAATACGCCTATCGCTATCGTGACGAATACACGGCTGTTCTGTGGGTAAATGCCGCTTCCCGCGAGATATTGACCTCGGACTTCGCAAGCATTGCAAACCTGTTGGATCTGCCTGAGAAGGACCAGCCAAATCAAAACATTGCCGCGAAAGCTGCCGGGCAGTGGCTGCAAACTGCCACAGGCTGGCTGCTGATCTTCGATAATGTCTCCGCTATGAACATGGTGCATGATTTCTTGCCCTCAGGAGCTAGAGGGCACATCCTGATGCTATCTCATACACCGGTCCCGCGTACCTTCGCTCTGAACGTTGGGATACAAAAAATGGACCCTCCAGATCAAGCACTACTCCTCCTGCGCCGAGCAGGGATCATCCCTCCAGATGCTCCACTAGCAGCAGCTGCTGCTGCCAATCGCCTGAAGGCCGGCGAAATCGCAGCAGCCCTGCATGGTCTCCCGCTCGCGCTCGAGCTGGCCGGGGCATACATCAGCGAAGCGCAATGCGGCCTGGCTAGCTATCTCAACCTTTACAAGCTCGAAAAGGTCACAGCGTTGAAACAGCGGGCACAGCCCATGCCTGATTACCTGGAAGCCGTTGCTTCTGCCCTGGCGCTTTCTTTCAAAATAGTTGAACGCACCAACCCTGCTGCTGCCGAATTGCTGCGCCTGTGCGCTTTCCTCCATCCTGATGCCATTCCCGGAGACATTTTTACCGGCGGCGCTTGTAAGCTCGGTTCAATCCTTCAGCCTGTCGTGACGGACTGGTTCGAATTGCAAAAGATGATGCGAGAACTGCGCAGGTATTCCCTTGTACAGCGCCATCTCAATCATTCTACCCTGACACTCCACCGTCTACTGCAGGCCGCGCTCAGGGACCGCATGGACAGCGAAATACAGCGCCAATGGGCCAGGCGAACTGTGCAGGCCGTAGAGCAGGCATTGCCATGCGCCGGGTCTGCAACCTGGCAGCGGCTCCAATCCTACTTTCCACATATGCAGATCTGTACCGCATTGATCGAGCAGTGGAACATGGATTTTCCAGAAGCAGCAAGACTGCTGGAGCAAACCGGAGATTACCTACAAGGACATGTACAGTATGAGCAGGCGGAGCCCCTGCTGCAGCGAGCTTTAACCATCAGAGAGAAATTATTGGGGTCAGATCATCCTGATCTGGCTACATCTCTCAACAACCTGGCTTTGTTCTACGAGAAACAGGGTAAATACGCTCAAGCGGAGGCATTCTTCCAACGCACACTGGCGCTGCGAGAGAAGGCGCTGGGGCCAGATCACGCTGATGTGCCTGCCATCCTCAACAATCTTGCCGTGATCTACCGCGACCAGGGGAAGCATACCCGGGCAGAAATGTTCTTCCAACGAGCACTGGCGATGCGTAAAAAGCTGCTGGGGCCAGATCATCCAGGCGTGGCTACCGTTCTCAACAACCTGGCAATGCTCTACCGTATGCAGGGGAAGTATGCGCAAGCCGAGACGCTCTTTCAGCGTGCCCTGGAGATTCGCCAACGAACACTGGGAGTTAACCATCCCGATGTAGCTCAAAGCTGTAACGCGTTGGCCGGGCTTTACCGTGCGCAGAGGAAGTACGAGCAGGCAGAGCCCCTCTACCAGCAGGCCCTGGCAATCGATGAGCAGGTTCCAGGGCCAGTGCGCCCCGATCTTGCCACCACTCTCAACAACCTGGCTTTACTCTATCAAACCCTGGGAAAATATGCACTGGCCGAACCTTTCTACTGGCGAGCGCTGGCCATCTATGAGCAATTACTGGGGCCGGAGCATCCCTACGTGGCTAGCTGCCTGAGCAATCTTGCGCTGTTCTACAACGATCAAGGGCTCTATAATCAGGTCGAGCCACTCTATCAACGTGCCCTGGCCATTTGTGAGAAGGTGCTGGGGTCAGACCATCCCCAGGTGGCGATCAGCCTCAATAACCTGGCAACGTTTTACACCGCACAGGGAAAGTATACGAAGGCCAGGCCGCTCTTTGAGAGAGCGCTGGCAATCGCTGAACGGACGCTCGGGCCTTATCACCCTGATCTTGCTCAGCTGCTGGAGAATTATGCCACCCTGCTACAGAAGGTAAAAGAGACGAGCAAGGCAGTGGGGATGAAGGCACGTGCCAATGCGATACGAACCGGGACGTGTCGTTTCCTCGCTCACCACTTCTCCCAGTGCAGCACCGACTCCAGTGACGCTCTGGGAGCTGGCTTGAAGTCTTTCCCCAACGTATAGGCTACGGGGATGAGCGCTGCCTGAGTCACCTTCTCATGCGGAGCTGCTGCTCATGACGAGGTGCATAACGCTTTCATGACACCCCCTCCTTATACTTGTATGAGAGAGGGCGAGGCACCTCAGTTGGGGAATGGCCCCAAACTCTGCCGGCCAGGCCTTTGCGTGAGAAAATGCCCTCAAGACATTCTTACAGTTCCTAATTTGGTGAGAGGGGAAACCTATGGCTACGAATATCATAAGTACGAAGAGCACTATGACTCAAGAGGAGAAAGATTATCTTTGGCCTCCTTTGCCGTTAGAGGCATGGAAGAAGACGTATGAGACGCTGCACATGTGGACGCAGGTAGTGGGGAAGGTGAAGTTGGAGTTGTGCCCGTTTCTCAACCAGTGGTGGGAAGTGGGTTTCTCGGTGACTGCACGGGGCTTGACGACGTCTCTCATCCCTTCTCCTGCGGGTGCCTTCCAGGTCACGTTTGATTTCATCAATCACAATCTTTCTCTATTTACCAGCGATAGAAAGAGGAAAAATCTGGCGCTGATGCCGCGTTCGGTTGCTGACTTTTATCAGCATTTCATGATGGCGCTGAACGCGCTGGGTATCGAGGTTAAGATCAATACGATGCCCAGTGAGGTGGAGAATCCTATTCCTTTTGAGCAGGATCATACCCATAATTCATATGATCCCGAATACGTCAATCGTTGGTGGCGCATCCTGGTCCAGGTCGATAAGGTGTTCCAGCACTATCGCTCCTATTTTATAGGCAAGAGCAGTCCTGTTCTCTTCTATTGGGGTACGTTCGACCTGGGCCAAGCAACTTCACCGGAGCAGACGCTGCTGGAATTCTTCCAGAGCACCTATGAAGCCAGCGCCACCCTGGCCCATTGGAATCGCCAGGAGCTTGAACAGCAGCCTCCAAATTTATAGGAAACAAACGAAAGACAAGCTCTTTTCTCAGTTTTCACCCGCTTTCACCCTACCGGTAGTTTGTGGACTGGGGAAATGTCGGCATTGGCTCTCCACTCTGCGGCAGATGACAACTGGGCTCGTCAGACGAGAGAAAAAAGCATTGGTTTCCTCTCCGAGCGGGAAATTCCCTTGTCGACAAAGTACCGCTAGTCAAGGCGATGTGGCCGGCGCGGGCGACCATAAAGGCCCTCCCCACGTCGCTGCACCGCCCTCGCCCCTACGGGGGAACCACGTGAGAAAAGGACTTTTTTTTATCGCCACGACGCATGCATACGAGGTTTGATATGCAGGAGCCAGGTGTGCTAAGATTTGCGCAGGAAGCACACTGATAGTAACAAGGAAATGATCGAAGATTCGAGGAGAGATTCATGTCCCAGGAAAAACAGGAGACACGCACAGAAGAGGTTGCCCGCGTTCGTAGTTATCTGGCAAGTCAGGCCATGCGTCGTACCCCGCAGCAGCTCATCGAAACGTTGCAAGAGGCACATCACCAGTTACTGGCAGCGACCGCGACGATCCCTGACTCCGCCTTTCACACAACTCCACGAGAGGGGGAATGGTCTGCGGCGGATGTCCTGGCGCATGTTCGTACCATTGCAGCTTTGGAAGAACG
>WNGL01006915.1_pt1 | contig 13340 bp, 11 predicted proteins | sample 5400591 | NCBI WGS metagenome assembly WNGL01 (sample SAMN13153377, study PRJNA577476) | soil metagenome | isolation source: 80 cm soil or saprolite under Garry oak tree replicate 1 | place: USA:California | collected 2016-06-15
TGCCCCTCTGCCGTCTTGCTCTTCATTACCCCGTACCGCAACTTCAGTGCTCCACGCTGCTTTTTCACGCCTCGGCCGAATCGACCGTGGACTTGTGTTCCTGGAGGGCCATCTGGTAATGGATCATCTTGTTGATCGCGTTCACATAGGCTCGGGCGCTTGCGTCCACGATGTCCGTGCTAGCGGCCTTTCCGATGAACGATACTTTTCCGAAGTCTATTTTCATGAACACTTCCCCGACCGCATCCTTGCCGCGAGTCACACTGTGAACGTTGTAGTCCATGAGGCGCCCTGGAGTCCCCGTGATGCGGTCGATCGCCTTCAATGCGGCGTCGATGGGCCCGTCCCCTAGCGCTGAGTCGCGGAAGGACTGCCCATCCTTCTCCAGGACAACCGCGGCGGTCGCAATAATCTGGTTCCCGCCGCTCGACTGGATGTATTTGAGCTTGTAAGCTTCCGGGAAGATCCTGAGTCCGTCCCTCACAATGACGATCAAGTCGTCGTCATACACTTCCTTCTTCTTGTCCGCAACTTTCTTGAACAGCACATAGGCTTTCTCGATCTCGGCAGCGCCCAAATCGAATCCCAGCTCCTGATACTTGAGCTTCAACGCATGCCGCCCGGAATGCTTGCCCATGACCAGCTTGCTCTCTTTGATCCCCACCGTTTCCGGCAACATGATTTCGTAGGTCGATTTCTCCTTGATCATGCCGTCCTGATGGATGCCGGCTTCGTGGGCAAAAGCGTTCCGCCCTACGATGGCCTTGTTCGCCTGCACCATCAAGCCGGTGAGATTCGTCAGCAGGCGGCTGGTTGGGTAGATCTCCTGGGTGTTAATCGCGGTCTCGATTCCGAAGAAGTCCTTCCGCGTGTGGAGGGCCATGACAACTTCCTCCAGAGACGCGTTCCCGGCCCGTTCGCCTATCCCGTTGATCGTGCACTCAACCTGCCTCGCTCCGTTCTGAATGGCTATCACCGAATTGGCAACGGCCAGACCGAGATCGTTATGACAATGCACCGAGAGGATCGCTTTGTGGATGTTCTTCACATGAGCCCGGATGTACTGGATGCGTTCCCCGAATTCCGCCGGAATTGCGTAGCCGACCGTGTCCGGAATGTTGACCACGCCTGCGCCCGCGTCAACGACCGCTTCCAGCACCTCACAGAGATAGTCGAGATTCGTGCGCGAAGCATCCTCCGCCGAGAACTCCACGTCTCCGCACAGAGTTTTCGCGTAGCGCACCGCTTCACGCGCGTCTTGCAGAACCTGCTCCCGGCTCTTCTTCAACTTATACTTCAGGTGTATATCAGAAGTTGCGATAAACGTGTGAATTCTTGGCTTGGCCGCGTACTGCACCGCCTCCCAGCAGCGGTCGATGTCGAGTTTGTTCGCGCGAGCCAGACCAGCGATAGTCACGGTGCGTATCTCCTCGGCGATGCGCTTGACGGACTCAAAGTCGCCGTCTGAGGAGATGGGAAAACCGGCCTCTATGACGTCGACTCGCAGTTTTTCCAGTTGCCGTGCAAGCAGCAGTTTCTCCTCGAAGTTCATGCTGGCGCCAGGAGACTGCTCGCCATCCCGGAGGGTTGTATCGAAAATGTATACGCGCTCTGTCATGCGTCGATCTCCTTTTTGATTGGCAAAGGCTAACAGTGAATTAGGATTTCCGCCGGTGTCAAGTCTAATCTAACGGACTACAGACTTCAGTTTGACGCCATAACGACTTGCCACGAATTCCACGAATTTCCACGATTTTTTTTCGCTCACTCACGATCGATATCGTTAGTTACGGTAAGCAACCACGGATGAACACTGATGGACACCGATAATTGGTTGTGCCATGAAAGTCAGCAACACTCTGGGAACGGGGTTTTTGGAGAAGGTCTACGAAAACGCTCTGGTCATCGAATTGCGGAAGGCGGGTTTGACGGTAGAACAGCAGAAGGTCTCGAAGGTAAGGTACGACCGAAATGTGGTGGGTGATTATGTCGCAGACATCGTTAGTAAACGGAAAAGTAATCTTGGAGTTAAAGGCTGCGAAAGCGATTGACGATGTCCACAAGGCTCAGCTTCTCAACTACCTCAGGGCCAGTGGACTGCGGATCGGTCTGATTCTGAATTTCGGCACGCCGAAGCTCGACATAAAGAGAATGATCTTGTGATCCCTCATCTGCGTTCATCTGTGTTCATCTGTGGTTTCATCACACTCTGTGTTGACCAGCATCACGTGATATAGCTGCCGTTGATGTCGATGTAGCCGTGGCTCAGATCGCAGGTCCAGATGCGGGCGCTGGCGCGGCCTTGAGCCAGATCGAGATGAATCTGCAGATCGTGGGCCGCGAGCGCCTCTTCGGCGCGGCGTTGCGTAGAGGAGACTGCCATGCCATTTCGGAAGACCGGGATCCCACAGAGCCTCAGCACTACTCTGTCCGGGTTAAAGCGAACTCCGCTACAGCCCGCGGCGGCGACAATCCTGCCCCAGTTCAGTTCCTGGCCGTACAGGGCCGTCTTTACCAGTGGAGAATGGGCAATCGCTTTTGCCACGCGCCTGCCCTGATCGACACTCGACGCCCCATCCACGAGGACCTCCACGAACTTCGTCGCTCCTTCGCCATCGCGAGCAACCATCTTCGCCATCTCTTCGCACACGATTTCGAGCCCTTGTTCGAAATAAGCGGATCCTGCGCCTTCCACCTTGGCGTCCGAAGCTCCGTTTGCAATGAGCAGGACCATGTCGTTGGTGGACGTGTCCCCATCGACCGTCAGACAGTTGAACGTGCGTTCAACGACCCGGCGGAAGACGGACTCAAGGACCGGTCGCGGGATGGCCGCGTCTGTCGTGATGACAGAGAGCATCGTGGCCATCTGGGGGTGGATCATTCCGGCGCCTTTCGCCATGCCCCCGATACGAACGGGCCGGTCGCCGATTCGCCCCTCGACGGCGCAGGTCTTCTCCCGCGTGTCCGTGGTCATGATGGCTCGCGCGGCGGCTTCCCACCCGTCGGGACTCAAGGCGGCAACCGCAGCAGGGATTCCCTTCAACAGCTTCTGGATGGGAAGCGCGATACCGATGACGCCCGTGCTTGCCACGACAACCTGATATGGATCGATTCCCAAGTGCGAGGCCAGACAGCGAGCGCTTCGAACGGCGTCGGCCATGCCTCGTTTACCCGTGCATGCATTGGCGCACCCGGAGTTGAGCAGGACGGCGCGAATGCGCCCACGGGCGCGGCTCAGATGCTTCTTGCTCAGGAGCACCGGCGCCGCCTTCACCAGGTTCGTGGTGAAGACGCCACAAGCGACCGAGGGTCTGGATGAAAAGACCACCGCAAGATCCAGGCTCTGCTTCTTGATTTCCGCGGCGACTCCCGAAGCAAGGAATCCCCGGGCCGCAGCTACCCCGCCGGATATCCGTTGCCATTCGGGCCGGTTTCGAGAGAGGCGATGGGGACCCTTGAAATTCGATCTCATCTTAACCAGCTCCACCACAGAGTTTCCATGATCCTTTGGCTCACCACGGCGAATGAAAACCGGGAGGCACGGCTTCAGTCGTGCCGCCAGAAACCTCCAAGAGACTTTAACCTTTGAGAAAATGACAAATGACAGTTCGTTGTCCCGATTCCGACTTCCATTTGTCATTGTTCATTGGTCATTTGTCATTTGTGAAAAGTATAGGCAACAAGTAGGGGCGGTCCTGTGTGGCCGTCCGTCGTCAACTTAGCGGAAGCACCATGGCCACTTCATCGCAGGTGTTAAACTTGGGGCAGTGGAAACACTCGTTATACACCTTCAAAGGCAGCGACCGATGCTCCACCGCGACAAAGCCGAAACGCCCGAAAAAACCGGGCACATAGGTGAACACAAAAACCTGTTCGAGGCCCAAAGAACGCGCCTCCTCCAGGAGCTGCTCCACCAGGGTGGTTCCCACGCTTTTGCGGGCGCTCTCCGCCAGGACGGCCAGCGCGCGTATCTCCGCGAGATTCTCCCAGTAGATATGCAGCCCGCCGCAGCCGAGAACCGTGCTGTCGTCCGCAGTGTCGGCGGCAACGCTGTGGTCTCGAAGATTCTCGTAAAGCTGCAGGTGGGACTTGGGAAGCATGAGTTGCCGGTCCGCGTAATAGTTGATGATCCGATGCATTGCATTGACGTCCGAGAGTCTGGCCTTGCGAACACGGACTGAAGCCGGGGAACAAAGGTTCCGCTCAGTCGTCACCGCCGTTTCAATCATGTGTCACCCTCCTTTTCCGTCCCGCGCTCGGTAATGAAGCCCGGCAAGCCTCACCGCAGAACCAAGATTCCGCAAATGACAGATGACCAATGACAAATGAAAAATGACAAATGGCAGTTCGTTGTCGGGACTTCCGACTTCTATTTGTCATTTGTCATTGGTCATTGGTCATTGCTTCTTTTCCGCCTCCACTTCACTCAGCACCTCATCGAGAGTCTTCAGGAATTCATCGAGATCTTCGCGCGAGATGACAAAGGGCGGGAGCAGGCGCAGCACGGTTTCATGCGCCGCGTTTGCGATGATCCCGCGTTTCAGCAACCGCTGGACGACGTCTTTTGCCACACTGCCGAGCTCAACGCCGACAATCAATCCCAATCCCCGAATTTCCTTCATAGAGGGATGTTGACCACCGAGCCGCCGCAGGCCTTCCAGGAGATAACCTCCCAACTCCTCCACTCGCCTCAGGAGGCCCTCCTCTTCGATGACGTCAAGTACTTCCAGTGCAAGGCGGCAGGCCAGAGGGCCCCCGCCGAACGTGGTTCCGTGCTCGCCCGGTTTGAGACTCTGTCCCACCCTGGCGCTGCCGAGAACGGCGCCGAGGGGATATCCCGCGGCCAGAGACTTTGCGAGCGTCATCAGGTCGGGCTGAACTTCATGATGCTGAAAAGCGAAATATTTCCCGGTCCTGCCCATGCCGCACTGAATCTCGTCGAAAATCAACAGGGCGTCAAATCGGTCGCACAACTCCCGGGCGGCCCGAAGGAATTCGCGCGGAATCAAGACGACTCCGGCTTCTCCCTGGATCGGCTCGACCACCAGGGCGCACACCCGTTCATTGAAGGCTCTCTGGAGCGCCTGAACTGTGAACTCTTCGATGATCAGCACGTCGGGTACCAGGGGCCGGAAAGGGGCCTGGTATTTCTCCTGGGCAGTTATGCTGAGCGCGCCGAACGTTCTCCCGTGGAAGGAATTCTTGAGCGCGAGGATGAGGGGCTGGTCCGCTTTCCCTCGAGAGCGCGGATAGGCGCGGGCGATCTTGAGCGCCGCTTCCATCGCCTCGGTTCCGCTGTTCGTAAAGAAGACCTTCGACATCCCCGCGAGATCGGCTAACCGTTGAGCGAGCAGGCCCTGATAGGGATGGTAGAAAAGATTGGAGCAGTGAATCATTCTCTGCCCCTGCTCCATAAGAACACGGACCACCCTGCGATGGTTGTAGCCCAGCGAGTTGACGGCAATTCCGGCCAGCATGTCCAAATAACGCCGTCCGTCAAGGTCGTAAACGTGCGCGCCGGAGCCGTGGGTTACAACAAGGTCGGAGCGCTTGTAGGTCGAAAACAAGTATTGTTCCTCCAGAGACCGAATCTGGTCTGTCGTGATGCTAAGATAGCGATCTGTCACCTCAGTTGCTCCTTCCGTACTATTTCACAAATGACCAATGACAAATGACAAATAGAAGTTAGAAATCCGGACAACGAACTGCCATTTGTCATTTTTCATTGGTCATTGGTCATTGGTCATTTTCTTTTTCTGCGCTCTCCGCGTCTCTGCGGTGAGATTTTCTTGGTTGCGGCTTCCTTCCTCCGCGAATACAGGTTCCTTCGCTTAATGTTCCGTCGACAACACGCCGCAGGACTCCGGGACTTGCGCCCGGCAGGACGTAGACGGAAGGCACGCCGCGCTCCAGCGCTTCCAGACAAGAAAGCGTCTTCGGCAGCATTCCTCCGGTGATGACATGCCTGTTGCGGAGATCCTCGATCTCCGCCGGGCCTGCGCTCCTCACGGTGGTTCCGTTGCCGCCGAGGACGCCCGCGACGTCCGTGAGGTAGACCAGCGCCTGGCAGCCGGTCCCCCAGGCGCAGGCAGAGGCCATCTGGTCGGCATTGATGTTGTAAAAATGAAAGTCGGGTCCCAGGGCAAGGCTGGACACCACCGGGATGATGTCTTGACTCAGGAGCAGGTCGAAGAAGCTCTTGTTCACGCTCACGGGGCGGCCTACAAAACCGAGTCCGTCGGCAGAGCCGGCAGCTTCCGAAAGCGGAACGCAGCGCACCGACGCGGCATCGGCGCCGCAGAGTCCCAGGGCGCTCGCGCCGAGCCTTTCGAGGTCCGCGACGAGACTCTTGTTGACTTCCCCGGCCAGAACCATCAGGGCGACGGAGAGCGTCGCGGCATCCGTGACACGAAGCCCTTCCACGAAACGCGAAGGAATGTTCAATTGAGCCAGCCGCCGGCTGAGGCTCTTGCCCCCGCCATGGACCACAAGGACCTCGTTGCCTTCGGCGCGGAGCTGCGCCACCTGGCTCAAGATTCCCTGCCGTATCGGCGCGGCTTCCAGAATGCTCCCGCCCAGCTTAACCGTGAATCGCAACCGGCTCTCCCTCCAGCAATGCCACGCTCTCGTCAAGGCCGTGCATCAGATTGAAGTTCTGTACTGCCTGCCCGGCCGCGCCTTTGACCAGGTTGTCAATCGCGGAGAAAATCACGGCCCGCGTGCCGTTATGAGTCAGCCGCCAGGCTATGTCGCAAAAGTTCGAATCCTTGACCGCGCGAAGCTCGGGCAGGCGCGTCGCTCCCAGAACACGCACGAAGGGGCGAGACCGGTAGCGCCGCTCATATTCCCCCTGGAGCTCCTGGGAGCTGACGGCGCGCTGAAAAGCCAGATACATGGTGGAGAGAATGCCCCGATTCACCGGGAGCAGGTGCGGCACGAACGTGAAATTGCTCAAATCCCACTCCAGCTCCTGGCAGATTTCCGGCGCGTGCCGGTGAGCGACGGGATTGTAGGGGCGGAAATTCTCCGAAACCTCGGCGAAGAGCACATCCAGCCTGGCGCCACGCCCGGCGCCGGTCACACCGGATTTCGAATCGCAGATAATATCGGATCCCGGCGCGACCAGGTCCGCCTTTACCAACGGGAGCAGGGGCAGCAAAACAGAGGTCGGATAACAGCCCGGGTTGGCGACGAGCCTGGCGCCGGCGATCGCCTTGCCGTTCCATTCCGCCAGGCCGTATACGGCCTGGCGCAGCAGATCGGGCTCGTCATGCTTGAACCCGTACCAGGAGGGGTAGCTGATGGCGTCACGCAGACGAAAGGAGCCGCTGAAGTCCACCACGCGGATTCCGTGCGCCAGGAGCTTCGGCGCCAGCTCATACGACACCTCGTTGGGCGTGCAAAGGAATGCCGTGTCCACATCGAGAGAGGCCAGGCGCTCGGGGTCCTGCGGCGTGCAGACAAGATTGGACAGCCCGCGCAGCTGCGGATGGATCTCGCCGAGCGGCCTTTCCCCCGTCGTTTCCGAGGCCATGACGGCGGCGCATTCCATCGCCGGATGCCGCAGGATGACCTTCATCAGCTCCAGTCCGGAGTATCCCGTGACTCCGACTGCCGCCACTCGGATTTTCATGCCATGAGCTCCTCGATGCGCCGCAGGACCTTCTTCCCTGCCCGGGGATTGCGCAGCAAAACAAACACCGTGTCATCGCCCGCCACAGTTCCCAGCACCTCCGGCCACCGCGCCGCGTCCAGCACGACACCCAGAGAGTGCGCATTTCCCGGAGCCGTTCTCACCATCAGAATGTTTCCCGAGATCCCCCGTTCCACCACCAACTGCTGGAAGGTGCGGCTTAACAAATCGCGCGTAGGGACTCCGTCGATCTCCCCCGCGACCCGATAGAGGCCGCGCGCTTTTACCAGCCCCAGCTCCCGGATGTCGCGCGAGAGCGTGGACTGGGTCGCCGCAATTCCCGCCCTTTCCAGCAGGACCGCAAGCTCTTCCTGGCTGCTCACTTGATGGCGGCGCACCAGTTCCAGTATTCTCGTCCGGCGCGCATTTTTACTAGTCATGCATCGGCGATCATAATTATGCAAACGGCTGAATTATACAGGCCTCTCCGCATTTGACAACCCCAAATTTGTGAGATTCGGACTCCGCTTCACCACGGAGACACGGAGGACACGGAGATACACGGAGCAGCCCAGCCGCAAGCCAAAAACCTCACCGCGGAGACGCGGAGTACGCAGAGATTTGGCAAATAAATGACAAATGACCAATGAGAAATGACAAATGGCAGTTCGTTGTCCGGACTTCTGACTTCTATTTGTCATTGGTCATTTGTCATTGGTCATTTGTCATTGGTCGGAAAATCCTTGCCAGGCCGCGAAGAATTTTCACGTTAGTGATACGGAGACGCTGGTGCCTCTGTGAGCCTCCGTGTCCTCCGTGTCTCTGTGGTGAAGACGAGGTATGAACGCTCAAAGACGGATATAATGGGCTCTCAAGAACTCAGTGGACAGGAGCCATACCAACATGACGATACGTTGGGTGCTTTTCATCCTCCTTTTTGTGGTGGCGGCGCTGTTCTCGGGCGGCCAGGACCGGAATGCGCGGAGCGTCTCCGGCTCCCGTTCTCCGGTTCTGGCGCGCAACGGGATGGTCTGTACCAGCCAGCCTCTGGCTACCGCCGCGGGTCTTCGTATTCTCCAGCAGGGCGGCAACGCGGTGGACGCCGCCGTGGCGGCGGCGGCCGTGCTGAACGTGGTGGAGCCGATGATGACCGGGGTAGGCGGCGACGTCTTCGCCCTGGTGTACTGGAGCAAGACGGGCGAGCTCGCCGGGCTGAACGCGAGCGGCCGGGCCCCTTACGCAATGGATCTCGAGTACATGAAAAAGAAGGGATATGACAGATTCCCGGAGCATGGTCCGGACACGGTCACCGTGCCGGGCGCCCTCGACGGCTGGGTTGCGCTGGTGGAAAGGTTTGGCCGGCTCAAGATGGAACAAGTTCTGGCGCCTGCCATCGAGTACGCCGAGAACGGCTTTCCCGTCTCGGAGATCATCGCCAATCAATGGGCTTCGGAAATCGATCTTCTGCGCAAGGACGAGTGGGCCGCAAAAACATATCTCGTCAACGGCCGGGCCCCTTCTCATGGAGAGATCGTGTCCAACAAAAACCTGGGCGGCACGTTCCGCAAGATCGCCGCCGCCGGAAGGAAGGCCTTTTATGAGGGGGAAATTGCCGAAAAGATCGTGCGCGCGGTGCGCGCGAAAGGCGGCGTCCTTTCCGCCAGAGATCTGGCCGAGTACAAGTCTGAATGGGTGCAACCCATCAGCGTCAATTACAAGGGGTACGACGTCTACGAGCTGCCGCCCAATGGCCAGGGGCTGACGGCCCTGATCATGCTCAACATCCTCGAGGGATTGGATCTTAAGGCGTGGGGACACAACTCGGCGGACTACCTGCACCACCTGGTGGAGGCCAAGAAGCTTGCGTTTGCGGATCGCGGGCGTTACATCGCCGATCCCGGCTTTGCCAGGATTCCCCTGGAGCGATTGCTTTCCAAATCGTACGCGGCAGCGAGGAGGAAACTCATTCAGCCCGACAGGGCCGCCGAAGAATACAAACCCGGAGAGATGGAGCAAAGCGACACCGTGTACCTCACCGTCGCGGACAAGGACCACAACGTCGTAAGCTTCATCAACAGCCTTTCGAGCATGTGGGGTTCCGGCATCGTCGCGGGCGACGCGGGCATCTGCCTCCAGAATCGCGGCGCCCTCTTCAGCCTCGATCCCAAATCGTGGAACAAGGTGGAACCGCACAAGAGACCCCTCCACACGATCATCCCGGCTATGGTGATGAAGGACAACAGACCCTATTTTTCCTTCGGCGTCATGGGTGGAGACAACCAGCCGCAGGGGCACGTGCAGGTTTTCCTGAACCTCGTGGAATTCGGAATGACGGTCCAGGAGGCGGGCGAAGCGCCGCGCTTCCGCCACACGGCAGGGCGGCTGGGCCTGGAATCCGGTATCGGCCCGGAGGTGCGCCGGATTCTGGATCTGCGCGGTCACACGGTGGTGACTATGACGGACGGATACGGCGGCTTTCAGGGAATCCTGATAGATCCCAAAACCGGCGTTCTCATGGGCGGGAGCGACCCGCGCAAGGACGGCTGCGCCCTGGGCTGGTGATCTTGAAGCATTCGCCACAGAGCCACCGAGAAAGAGCTTGCCACGAATTTCACGAATTACACGAAAAACAGGATGCCGTTCCGCGGAGCTTTGCATCACGCTCACGAACGGCACACAGGGTCTGTGATCAAAAAAATTCGTGGCAAGTCTTTCACGGAACTAGACACGGACGAGATGAGCGCGTCGTACCGGCGGCAAACCTCGGATGGCCTCCAGCACTTCTGAAGGGACTTCTGAATCCACGTTGACCACGCCCACCGCTTCTCGAGAAGTCTCGCTTCGGCCGAGAGCAAAATTCGCAATATTGATCTGGTGGTCCCCCAGGATTGTTCCGACCCGTCCGATGACTCCGGGCGTGTCCGCGTTCCGGATGATCAACATGCCGCCGCCTATCGGCGCGTCCACATTAATTCCGTGCAAGGATACGATGTGCAGGTGGTTTTGGTGCAGCACGGTCCCCTCCACCCACTCCTCGGCCTGGTCCGTGAAAAGTTTTACCGAAATGAGGTTGGTGTAGCTCCGTTCCCGCGTGCTCATCGATTCCAGGACGTCGAGGCCCCGCTCGCGAGCCGTCTCGAGCGCGTTGACCAGCGTCACACGCTCGGTGAGGATCGGCTTGAGGACCCCGGCCACTATAGAGCGGCAGACAAGGTGCGTGTCCATCTGTGTCAGCTCGCCGTAATAGCGCACGGTAACCTCTTGCATCCGCCCGGACGAAATCTGGCTGGCAAAGTTGCCCAGGCGCTCTCCGAGCTGGAGGTAAGGGGCGATCTTTCGATACTCGCTCATCGAAATGCTGGGGAAGTTCACCGCATTCCGCACGATGCCTTCGCGGAAATAATCCCGAATCTGGATCGCGATGTCGTAACCAACCTTTTCCTGCGCTTCCACTGTCGAAGCCCCGATGTGCGGCGTCGCAATCACGTTAGGCAGACCTACGAGGTCCGGATTGGGATTGGGCTCGGTCCCGAAAACGTCGAGGCCGGCGCCCGCCAGCTTTCCGGTCTTGAGGGCTTCGATCAAAGCGCTTTCGTCGACAAGCTCGCCCCTGGCTGCATTGATGAGGTAGGAACCGGTTTTCATCTTCGCGATGGCGCCGGCATTCATGATGTTTTTCGTCGAGGCGGTCAGCGGAGCGTGAAGCGAGATGATGTCCGATTGCGCCAGCAGCTCGTCCAGCGAGACCAGACGCACATTATGGTCGCGAGCCACTGCATCCGAGACATACGGATCGTATACGAGAACATTCAGCTTGAAGCTCTTCGCCCTTTTTGCAACCTCGGTCCCGATCTTTCCGAAGCCGATGATGCCCAGGGCCTTTCCGTTGAGCTCGACTCCCATGAAACGCTGGCGCTCCCATTTCCCCTTTTTCATAAAAAGGTCGGCTTGAGGAATCTTCCGCAGGAGCGCCAGGATGAGTCCCAGTGCGTGCTCCGCCGCGCTGATGCTGTTTCCCTCCGGAGTGTTCATCACAACGATGCCCCGTCGCGTTGCGGCGGCGACGTCGACGTTGTCCACGCCCGTTCCCGGGCGTCCGACGACTTTCAGCTTCGAGGCCAATTCCAGCATTTCGGCCGTCACTCGCGTCTTGCTGCGCACGACCAGCACTTCGGCCTCGGCCAGGGCCGCCCGAATCTTGTCGGGGCTGTTTTCATACAGCTCTTGCACCTCGAACCCGGGCTCCGCCCTCAATAGATCGAGGCCCGCGGGTGATACTTCCTCGAGCACCAGAATGCGAGTCATGACGCTCTCACGGCCGCCCGGTAAAACTCCGCGGCGGCTTTGGCTCCGGAGCCCGGCTCAAGATTTGCGCCGGCCTCAATGAAACAGAGCTCGAGGCAGCCTATCATCCCGAGAGTTTCCAGAAAATCGAAGTAACCGAGATGCCCCACGCGGAGGATCTTGCCTTTCATGCTCCCCTGCCCTCCGCTGATCAGGACGCCAAAACGCTCCCGCATGAGCGCGATCACCCGCGAGGGATCCACGCCTTCCGGGGGCACGAAACAGGTGATGGCATTACCCGGCGCCCGCGGGAAAATCTTCATCCCCCACCGGATCACGGCGGCGCGTGTCGCCCCGGCCAGAAGCGCGGCATTGGAGACCAGCGCGTCGATCCCTTGCCGAAGCCCATAATCCAGGGCAGCCTTCAAGCCCTGAACCACGGAGATCGCCGGGGTGTAGGCTGCCTGCCCTTCTTTCTGGCCCTTTCTCTCGCGCAGGAGATCGAAGTAGTAACGCGGCCTGGAGCATTTTTCGATCCGGCTCCACGCTTTGGAGCTGACCGAAAGCATCGCGAGCCCCGGCGGCGCCATGAAGGCCTTTTGCGAACCGCCGATCACGATGTCTAATCCCCAGGCGTCCGTCTGAATCGGCATCGTGCCAAGGCCGGTGATGGCGTCCACGACAAGAACCGTCTTTTCGCGGTCCTTCACCAGAGCGCCGATCCTTTCCAGGTCCATGCGCGCCCCCGTGGATGTCTCCGTAGCTTGCACGAAGACGGCTGCTATGTTTTCGTCGGAGTCGAGGGCGGTTTCAATCTGAGCGGGGTCCACGGACTCGCCGTAAGGGACCTCGACCGCCTTTGTCTGAATCGAATATTTTTCCGTCAGTTCAAGCCAGCGCTCGCCGAACTTGCCCGCCACCCCGACCAGTGCCTTCTGGCCGGGTTCGAGCAGGTTTGTGACCGCGGCTTCCATCGCCCCGCTGCCGGACGAGGTGAGGAGAATGATGTCGTTTTGCGTCTTGAAAATCTGCCGGAGTCCCTCCTGCACTTCCCGGAAGAGGGTCTTGAAATCTTCCTTCCTGTGGTGCATGGGCGTTACCAACGCCTGCAATACAGCTTCCGGCAGAAGAGGTGTTGGCCCCGGGGTGAACATGCGCCGCTTGACCAATGGTTTCATTTGGATTCATCCTCAAAAAAGCGGCAGTATAACACAACGCGCGCGGGTTCGTAGTTCACGCTTTGGCCCGCTACCCCCGACGCGTTGCCGGAAGCCAAGATCGAGAAGCATTCAAGCACCTTATTCACACGAAGACACGAAGACGCGAAGAATCGCAAAGGACTTCTTCGTGTCTTCGTGGTGAGATTTTTTGGGTTGCGGCTTTGCTGCTCTGTGTTCATCTGTGGTTTCATTCTATCTGTTTG
>WNGL01015368.1_pt1 | contig 13338 bp, 10 predicted proteins | sample 5400591 | NCBI WGS metagenome assembly WNGL01 (sample SAMN13153377, study PRJNA577476) | soil metagenome | isolation source: 80 cm soil or saprolite under Garry oak tree replicate 1 | place: USA:California | collected 2016-06-15
TTCCGGTTTTTGCTCCCGAGATGATCCATTTTGGAGCGACATCTCCGCTGTCGGTGCGGTTGAAAACCAGAAGCGCATGATCGTTCATAACGGCCATCAGATTATTTATTGGATCTACTTCCACGCGTATGGGGCGATCCAGTTGCGTTTTGGGACCATGCAGGATGCGGATCGGTTCGACATCGCCGCCGGCACCGCTGCGGAATACGAGAATCGAATCCGTGGGGAACGACGCCGTCAGCAGTTCACGATGAAGAGGATCCACCGCCACGTTATCAACCGCGGTCAGTAGTGTCTTGGGTCCCTGAATGACACGGACGGGCGCCTCGTTGCCGTTCGCGCCGCCGCGGAAAATCAGGATTGCCTGTGCAAAAGGGTTGGGGACAGCGAGCTCATCGTGGACCGCGTCCACTGCAATATAGTGGCTCGTGCGCGCCTGGAGCGTTTTTGGACCTTGAATCACTCGAGTGGGCTGAGCATTTCCATCCGCCGAACCGGCGTATGCCGATATTCTCGGTTGGCTCACTCAGTTGGGAGCCAGGATCTCCTTCCGCTTCGGGTCATAGGCGACAGCGCCTATTCTTCCCATACTGGCCAGCGGCGCGTTTTCCGAAGCGGTGCGGATCACGCGAAGCGGCGCGATGTTGCCGTTCGCCATTCTGGGAAACACAGCAGCAACGTGGCTGTCCCAACTGGCCACCCACAGCTCGTTGCGTTTGGCGTCGATCGAGATTCCGACCGGGCCTTTCATCTTGGTCGCCGGGCCCTTCAGCACTCGCACCGGCGTCGCGTCGCCTGCTGCATCCTTCGCGAAAAAAAGAACCGAATCGTCTCCTGTGTTGGCGACGATGAGTTCTCCGCTGACGGGATCGCGGTAAATGCCGTCGGGCAGACTGAGCTGAGTGTGTGGACCATGAATGATCCTCAAAGGCGCAGCGTTGCCGGTGGCCGTCCGCGAATGGACGGTAATCGATGGCCCCAGGAACTGGCCCGTGGAAGGAACGAGTGGAACTACGCGTCCGGGCACATTATAGCCGAGCGATGTGCGCGTAAGACTGTCCGGTCCACGAACCTCGCCCTCTCCCGGCTGGGTCTCTCGCCAATTGCCGTGATTGCTCACAAAGATCTCGTTTGTTGTGCCGTCTATATAGATTCCATGCGGATCGCCCAGCCCCGTGGCCGGGCCCTGGATGAAGCGTAGCGGCTCCTGATCTTCCTGGAACGTCCTGGGATAAACGCTGATCCTGTTGACATGTTCTGTCGTGATGAACAGTTCGTCATTCTTGACATCTAGAAAAACGCCCGCGCTGGCGCGAGGCATAACTCCCCTGAGCCGTCTTGCAGGACCAACATTACCTGTCGAATCCAACGGATATACGTTCAAAGTCCCGGTCTCACCGCTGACCGAATACAGCTCTCCGTGCTCGATGGACAGGGCCAAGCCGCAGACCATTCCGAGATCCGTTTTAGGACCGGCAATTCTTCGGCGCGGTTCCAGGATTCGATTCGTGGGTGGGAACTGCGTGGGGTAGACAAGGACGCTTGTGCCGGCAGACTCCTTGTCGTTGGCCATGAAGACCTCCCCGTGCTCCGCGTCAAGCACAACCGCGCGAAAGACAGGGTTCGGATCCGCAATCATACGTGCAGGCGCCCGATCCAGAACCATGGGACGTCTGTCGGACGTGTTGCTTCGCTGTTGTGCGGCCGTGACCCCAGGCCCGTAGCCAAACTGGATCCACACCGCCAAAAGCAGAGTGCCGACCATAACGCGCCAAAACCTTTCGGGAACTCCCATCTTTTACTCCTTTCTGCCAAAACGATCACACCTGCTTATGCTGCTGTCAAGTAAAGACTAAATACCGGTCACATGAAAGCCGGTTGCTAGTGTTGCGTCTCATAAATAGCTTTACCATCGCCGATGGGGCTTGCGAGGCGAGGTCGAGAAGCGATGAGGAGGGCGATGCTCTTTCATCGCCGACGAATCGCGACGACGAGATCGCCCGCAACCCCCATCGGCCCAAAGGGTTGCGGCGGAAAGGCCCCGTCTTCGTCGTCGCTCCTCGGTCACAATGAATGAGCATTGCTCCCTCGTCGCTCCTAGAATCCGGGGCCATTGCGCTCGCAACGATGGTAAAGCTATTTATGAGACGCAACACTAGACACCCAGGAAAAACTTTCACGGATTCTGCGGTAAGACGCCGCTTCGGCGCCACAACTCCCAACGGGACACACTTGTTGAATGGTACGGAATTTGCCGAAACGCGCGCACCGGCACGGAGGCCCAGTAGCCGCATGAGCGATCCTAAAACTATCCTCGACGCGACTCTCACAGTCGTCCTCGCCGGGGGCGACGGCAAACGATTGCTTCCGCTGACGGAGGACAGACCAAAGTCTGCACTTCCCATCGGAGGTCCCTTCAAGCTGATCGATTTTACATTGTCGAACTGCTTCAACTCGGGATTGCGCCGGCTCTTCCTGCTCACGCAATACAAATCTGAGGCGCTGCACTGCTACATCCGTGACGGATGGAGCGCGTTATGGTATCGCCCAGCCGGCGATACGCGTGAATATATCGTCTGCCTGCCGCCCGCCTGCGGAAAACATTACCGCGGAACCGCCGACGCAGTCTTCCAGAACCTGCAAATCATCACGCGTGAAGATCCGAAATTTATCCTCGTACTTTCAAGCGATCATGTTTATCGCATGGACTACACCCAATTGCTGGAACGTCACGCCAATTCCGGAGCGGCGGTCACTATCGCACAAGTCCGTCAGCCCTCAAAACGAGGGAGCCGGATCGTGAACATAGGCGTTTACGCATTCACGGCACGCGCTCTGGTGCGAGCGCTGGCCGAAGATGCAGAACAGGTAACGAATCACGACCTCGAAGCCGATATCGTTCCGCGGCTGACCCGAACCGGCGCCATATCGGCCTACGACTTTCAACTTTATTGGAGAGCTATCCGCACCATCGACAGCTATTACGAGGCGAACATCGAACTGGCGCAGGCGAAACCGCCTTTTGACGCATACACGAATGAGACGTGGCCCATACGTGCGGGAGATTTCGGGGTTCTGCATCCATCCGATTTCGTTCTACCGGCCGCCGAAGGCGTTTCCAACTCTGTTATCTCGCCCGGCGTTTCCATCGGCGATGATGCCGAAGTGGATAGCTGCATTGTAATGGCGGGAGCGATCATCGGAGAACGAGCGCGGGTGCGCCGTGCAATCATTGAAGAAGGTGTCGAGATTCTTGCGGGGTCAAAGATAGGATTTGACCGGCCCAAGGACCGGGCGCGCTATCGAATAAGCGAAAACGGCGTTGTGATTGTGACTGCGAAATCCGCCGGTATCGCCAGAGGAGTCAGCAGCGGCCCGGTCTAAAACCACTTGTGATCTGCGCCAATAAATTAAAAACTTTTTGAAGCAATTTTCGGAAGCGCGGCGGATTTATCCAGCGTGAATTTCAGCTTCGTTTCCGGCTCGAACTCGACTTCCTTGCCTTTAGTCACCAGTACCGTTCCGGTTCCAGCCGCACCACCAATCAGTGCACCTTCGGCCGCGCCTTTCCCTCCGCCGGCGATTGCGCCGATCGCCGCACCGATGCCCGCCGCACCGCCAATGATGCCGGCATCACGTTTCTTCGTAGATTCCGCTTCGACAGAATACGCGCTGGTTGAGATCGGGTATTCTTTTTGACCATCGAGTACGTTTGTCAAAGCAAGACTCATCTTGGCGCGGCCCTTCACCCGTCCCGATCCTTCGGCCTGGAGTACACGCCCCTGCAGCTTTACACCTCGCGCCAGAACTGTGCCGCCGTGGACGATGATCGGTTCGGCAAGAGTGGCTAGAAAAACGTCACCCGATTTGTTCGTTTTGCTGCTCAGGGCGTCGATCAAAGTGACGTCTAGCGGCGTCCCTTCAGGAATTTGGAAAACTGCCTTGACGCTGGGTCGTTCCGCCTCGCGGTTTCCGGCTTTCGGCGCGTTCGGCTTTGCCGGTGTGGCGGGTGCCGCGGTCTTGACTGATGAGGTCGCGTTGTCGTGCAGCGGCTGGTCCGGCTGGACGGAGCTTGCGGCCGCATCTTCGGTGGAGCCCTTGGAGCATCCACCCAGCGTGAAGATCAGGGTGACAATAAAGAAGATGGACAAAAATGGTTTCATGGATCCCTCCTGACAATTCCCCTCCTCGCAAAGGAGGGGGCGCGAAACGCCGGTTGGTCAGTGCGGCCAAGAGGTTACGCCGGTCTGACCACCCCCTCGGCCTTCGCTTCGCTTGGCGCAGCCTCCCCTCCTGTGCGAGGAGGGGAATATGTCAGCAAAAGCGGTACCATTGATCGTCGATCGTCTTTGGAAAGTGACACAATGGCTGTTCTTGTATTCCTCAGGGGCAAATCTCGCTCGGTTTAGCCGCAGGTATGAAATTTTTCCCATAACGACGTGGTTCCGAACGGCGACTTTGGGCGGTATGATCGGATGCAATCGGAAGGAGATCGTCAATGTCTACGTCAAGAGATCCGAAGTTCAAAAGTGAAAAAGCACAACCTGCCGCTGCGCTATCGCGGCGCGAGTTTGTTGCCGGGGCCGCGGCGGCCGCTGCGCGGGGGTTTGTGCGCCGGCCTGGCCAAACGCCTTCGGGTGGCGTTCTCTCGCCTTACGGTAATGGCACGATTCCAGCGGGTATCCGGTCGCGCACCGTACCTAATGTCAACGGCCTTACCGTGCATGTGCTGGAGGCGGGCTTCGACACGGCAGCACGGCCGGCGATCCTTCTTCTACACGGTTTCCCGGAGCTTGCCTATAGCTGGCGCAAGCGGACGCACCACAGGATGGGACGATTCTTATGACGCCGACCCCGATCCTTTCCGAATCGTCAACATGGTGCGCGATTCCATGGCGCTCGTCTACGCGCTCGGGCACCGCTCAGTAGCGATGATTGCGGGACATGACGCCGGCGCGCCGGTTGCGTCCTGGTCGGCTTTGATCCGGCCCGACATTTTCCGAACGGTCACGATCTTGAGCTCGCCCTTCGAAGGCCCCCCGGCCCTTCCCTTTGATACCGCAAACGGCGCTGCTCCTCCGCCGCGCGCGCTCACGGATGACGAGCTTGATGCGGAGCTCGCGAAGCTCAATCCGCCGCGAAAGTATTACCAAAACTACCAACGCACACGCGGAGCCAACGATAACATGCTGCATGCGCCACAAGGTCTGCACGCCTTTTTCCGCGCCTACTATCACTACAAGAGCGCCGATTGGAAAGGGAATAAACCTCACCCTTTGAAAGCGCGAACCGCCGAGGAAATGGCGAAAATCCCCACGTATTACGTGATGGAGAAGGACAAGGGTATGGCAGAGACTGTTGCCCCCTTTATGCCCTCGCCGGCCGAGATTGCGGCCTGCAAATGGTTGACGCAAGACGAGGTCGAAGTGTATGCGACCGAGTACGGCAGGACCGGTTTCACCGGCGCGCTTCAAGGCTATCGCGTGCGGCGGGGTTCGAACCCGAAAACGCTCGCCGAGTTGCTGACATTTTCAGGACGTAGCATCGATGTTCCTTCGATGTACATCGCGGGTGCGAGTGACTGGGGCGTATACCAGACGCCGGGCGCTGTGGACAAGATGCGGGCGACCGCCTGCACCCGCATGGTGGGATTTCATCTCCTGGATGGAGCCGGCCACTGGGTACAGCAAGAGCAACCGGAACAGGTCAGCAGGCTCTTACTCGCCTTCCTGCGGGAGCATGCTTTATAAGTCCCGCTACGGACAACGTTGACTCCACGGAGCCTCAAAAGTCGAGTCAACATTTTCCAGAGCGAGTTAAAATAATGCGGCAGTTCAACGTTCGGAAGGAGAGAGCGCATGACACGGCGTGAGTTCTTTGGAAGTTCGATTGGGATGGTTGCGGCGTCCGCATCCGCGCAGCCGCCGCAGGAAGGTGCCCGTCAGTTTCCGAATGTGCCTGGGCTGACGAAGTATGTTTCGGAGTTCATCGCGAGTACGAAATATCGTGACATTCCGGAAGACGTGTTGGCGTTGGGGAGGAAATCCATTCTTGACGGCTTCGGTCTGGCTCTCGCAGGTTCCGTCTCGCCAATGGGGCCGCTGATTCGCCAGTACGTCGAGAAATTTGTGGCGCCGGGTTCGAAATCGAGCATCGTAGGAACTGGGATGAAAGTTCCTACGCGCTTCGCGGCTCTGGCCAACGGCGTTTTTATCCATGCCGATGACTACGACGATACACAGCTTTCGGTCGCACCCGATCGTGTCTATGGCTTACTCACTCATCCGACCGTGCCTGTTCTTCCGTCCGTGTTCGCGCTCGCCGAAACGAATCGCTATACAGGCGAAGACCTCACGCTTGCTTACCATGTCGGTGTGGAAGTCGAATGCAAGATTGCCGAAGCCATTTCGCCGCGCCATTACGGCGCCGGTTTTCATTCCACGGGCACGCTGGGATCCTTCGGCGGCGCTGCAGCATGCGCAAAACTGCTGAAGCTGGATACCAAGCGCATCGCCAATGCACTGGGAATCGCGGGCGCACAGGCGGCGGGTCTTCGGAGTAACTTCGGATCCATGACGAAGCCGTTTACTGCCGGGCATGCGGCGGAAAACGGCGTTGTCGCCGCCGATCTTGCCTCAATCGGTTGGACGGCGTCGGAAGAAATTCTCGAGGCGAAGGAAGGCTGGTTCAGTGCGGCCGGTGGAGGATTTGATCCCGAGGCGATTATGAACCGTCTGGGTAAACCATGGACGTTCGCAGATCCGGGTGTGTCGATCAAGCCTTTTCCTTCCGGTTCACTCACTCACCCTGCCATGGGTGAAATGCTGCGTCTGGCGCGCGAAAACAACGTTCAGGCAGCGAATGTCGATAAAGTCGACATGGGTGGAAATAGCGCCATGATGGCGGCGCTGATTCATCATCGGCCCGAAAATTCATTGCAGGCGAAGTTCAGCATGGAGTTTTGCATGGCCATTCTTCTGCTGGACCGCAAGGCTGGATTGACAGAATTCACGGATCCGGTGGTTCGCCGTCCCGACGTCCAGCAACTGCTGCGGCGGGTGAATTTTTACGTGGATCCCGAGGCCGAAAAAGCCGGTCTCAACAAGATGACGAGCATCATCAAGATTCACATGAAGGACGGCAAAACCATAGCAGGCCGCGCGGAGTTCGCAAAAGGGCATCCCGCCAACCCCATGAGCTACGAAGACGAAGCCGACAAGTTCCGCGGCTGCGCCGAGTTTGCGAAGTGGCCGTCCGCAAAGGCGGAATCAGTCATTCAGATCGTCCGGACACTCGAGAAAGCAACCGACGTCAGCAAGATTTCAGCAGCGTTGACCAGTTAGTCGAGACCCGCGATGTCGCTCTTTTTCAACGACATCCAATCGTGTCCTTCACGGTGGCGGTCCTACTTTGATAAACTTTGCAGAGCAAAACTCAAATCGAGGAGGTTAGATGAACCGGAAAGTATTTTTCGTCATGGTCGTGTTTGCGGCCATTCTGCTTCCCATGATCCTCGTTGGTCAGGAGAAGAAGGATTCCGGTGGGGTGAACGTCACCGGATGCTTCAACAAAGGAGCGGACGCAGACCACTACGTCCTCAAGGATGAAAAAGGCAAGGAGTACGTCGTCACCGGTGACGCCGGGATGCTCGCGCGTCATGCGAACAACCACCGGGTTACCATTACCGGCAACATGGCTAAGGAGAAAGACAAAGACGTTCTGAAGGCCACAAATCTGCAGATGCTTGCCGTGTGCCAGTAGGAAATTGCTGTATCGGCCTTCTATGGGCCGTGGACGATCAGCAGCAGGGGTAATCACCCTCTCCCTCTGGGAGAGGGTAGGGTGAGGGTCTCAAGTCTCGTCAAATCTTGAAACCCTCACCCCTCCCCTCTCCCTCTGGCAGAGGGGAGGAATCCGCCCGAAACTCTCCTTCAATTCAACTCCACCGGAAGCAAACCGATCGCCTTCTTCAAATTGTCAAACGGCACCGGTCGTGTGCTGTGTGCAGGAGCGATCGTTTTGATGTTGAGATTGAGCAGCGTGACATTCCGGTACAGGTCGATCCCGTATTCGGGCGTTCGAGCAGGATCAATCGGGTTATCGCCCGGGGGCGGATTGTAGCCGTCGCCGTAATACAAGAGCGCTTCTTTCGGCAGATAGGCGATCAGCGTGGCGACGTTGTGGCCGCTGTTTTGCAGGTGGTACAGCTCCAGAGTCCTTGTCCCGTCGGTGATCACTTTCTTCTCCTGCACCGTCTCGAACACGGCCGGCTTTGGATTTTGCGACAGCATGTCCGGAGCTACGGTGCGCGGGCTTGCCCAGACGGTCTCGAAGAACGGCTTGTTTCTCTCATGGGTAATGACCGTTATACCTTGTGCCACGTAGGTGCGCAGCCCGCCCGCGTGATCGTAATGGGCATGTGTATTAACCACGTATTTGATCGGCTTGTTCGGAATCCTTTTTTGGATTTCTTCGTTGACGGCTAGCGAGCGTGCTTCGCCGTTGGGGCCTTCGACCGCCACGACGTAGTCCTTGAACTCAACGGCCCAACTGCTGATTCCGGCGGCGGTAAGGTACAGGACGCCATCGGCAAGCTTCTGCACGTTCACGGCAGGTTTCGCCGGCGGTGCTGGGGCTTGGGCGACATTCTCCGGGACGTTCAAGGTGACGGCCACATTCGGCTTCACCTCGTTGATCTTCACATCCAGAATGGGGAAATCGGCCTGTGTTTCCACGATGTGAGTAGGAAACTTGATCCCACTGAAAACCGCATAATCGGAATAGGTGATTTCATCGGCGAAATCCCCGATAACTTCGTTAGTACCCAAAAAACTCACTTTCTGGACCAAGTTCTGATCGTTGAGCGTCGCCTTGATCTCGCGCCCGGCGAGCTTGAACGCGACGACCTTGCCTTCAAGCTTCCCATCGTTAGCCATCGCCGCTTTAACCACACCATGCGGCGTCGCCCACAATTGTCGCAGGCGATCGGCAACCGCGTTCGGATTCGGATTGGGCTGGGGGCCACCTTCAGTCCACGCATATTTGCCGCTGACGACCTGAATGGTTCGCTGATCGGCGCCGACCGGTTGTGCGGCGCCCCCACGCGGAGGGAACTCTCCTTGCGAGCGGACAGTGTTCATTCGCATCGCCGGCGTCTGATAGTTGACCGCAACGTTGTAGCTCCGCTGTATGAAACGCGGCCAACGCTCCCCCGGAATGTATGCCTGGCCGAAGCCGAAAAGCTCGCCGCTGCCGGAATATTCGATCGAGTTGAGATTCGTCGCTCCCATGGCATCCGCAACAGCGGCGATACCCGTTCTCTGCTGCGTGCAGCCTACAATCGACATCGTGATCGCAATGCCGGCAATAATTCCTCTGAGCATATTCCAACCTCCTTTACGAAAGGGATCTCGGTCAAAACGTGCCGTCTGCTGGTGCGGTGTCAAACAATGGCGGCATACGTTGTCCAAATTGCTAATCCGAAAACATCAAGCACTCCCGAGGTTCATGCTAGGGCACCGGCTCGGTCTGGGGTTTGTCCTTGTCCGTGATGTTGAGCTCGATCGATCGCGCCGGAAGTTTTGAGAGATTCTGGTTCCGGTGAATGGTGCCGCGCGGGACGTAGACAAAATCGCCGGGCTTCATAACCCGAGGTTGTTGGCCCTTGACGGTGAAGGTGACTTCGCCCTCCTGCACAGCCCACCACTGGTCGCCCGGATGGCGATGGAACTGGTTGCCTGCGCCCGGCGGGATGACAACGTTTTGCAAGCGCACCACACGTGACGGGTCCTTCTCCAGCGGCATCTCGAAATAGGGCTTCGCTTGAAAGCCCGAGGCGGGCGGCCTTGCCTGCTGCGACAACGCGGCGGCTGCCACCATGCCGGACGCCACAATAATGGACGGTACGATCAGTTTGTTCATCGATGCCTCCTTTGTCCGAACAGCGAAGACTAGAGCAAATTCCAGAGTTGGGGTCAAGTTCCAGCCAGTGGTTCAGCTCTTTTTGCGTACAGAAGCGAAAAACGCGCGAAAGTCCTCCAGCCAGAGCCGCGGCTGCTCAAAGGCGGGGAAGTGCCCGCCATGCGGCATCGTCGTGAAGTGGACGACGTTATATCGGGCTTCGGCCGCCTTGCGCGCTTCGGCGCTCGTCGTATCCAGAGGGTTGTCGCGACGATCGTATTGCAGAGGAAACGAACCGCAGCCGGTCGGCGCGTTCACCCGGGCATCAGGCCGAGGGAAAGGTGTAGGAGCCAGGCCGCCAAGCATGTGCCGGCTTTCGTAATAGATTCGGGCGGAGGAGGTGCCGCTGTTCGTAACCCAATAGATCATAATGTTCGTCAGCAGTTCATCCTTCGTGAACACCTTCTCGAGGTCTCCGTCGTGATCGCTCCAGCCGTACCATTTTTCGATGATCCAGGAGGCCAGACCCACAGGTGAATCGCTCAACGCCTGGCCCAACGTCTGCGGTTTGGTCGATTGGATTTCCTGGTAACCCAGATTGTGTGCCGCGTTGACCGCACTGTTTGGTAGTGCTTGCCCTGCCTGAGTTCCGATGTTTGCGGCGGGTACGGTGGGCGCACCCCCACAGCCCGCGAGATGCAGTGCCACCACATGTGTGGGATCGTCCAGCGCCACGCGCGTCGCAATGCCATTCCCCCAGTCGCTGCCATGCGCAGCGTAACGCGTGTAGCCCAGGCGCGCCATCAACTGGACCCACATGCGCGCGATCCGTTCCGGGTTGTAGCCTCTTTCGCGCGGTTTGCCCGAGAAGCCGAAACCCGGCATCGAGGGGATAACGACATGAAAACTGTCGAGGTCGCGGCCGCCGTAGGCAACCGGATCGGTGAGCGGGCCGATCACTTTTTCGTACTCGATAATCGAACTCGGCCAACCATTGAGCAGCAACAGCGGCGTCGCATTTGCATTTTTCGACCGCTGATGGATGAAATGAATGTCGACGCCATCAATACTCGTCTTGAACTGGTCGAACGCGTTCAGCCGCTTTTCCTGAGCCCGCCAGTCATATCTGTCACGCCAGTATTCGACGATGCTCTTCAGGTATGCGAGGTTCGTACCGTAATCCCAACCTGCATCCTGAAACTCATCCGCAAAGCGCGCCTGAGCCAGGCGCCGTTTCAATTCGGCCAATACGCTATCTGGAACTTGAATTTTGAAGGGCACGATCGCCTGCGCGTTCCCATTAACCGCAAGAACCGTCAGCAAAACCACAGCGGCGGGCACGAGTCGAATGTAGCTGCAACGCATTTGAGACCTCCTTTTGGGGGCAATACATATTAGAACCGTGTACGGTGAGTGTACAGAATTGGGAGTCCAATCGGGAACAGGAAGAGACCAGCCACAAAAAGGCACACAGTTCACAAAGTGTTCTCGGCTTCATTTCGTGTGATTGGAAGGGCGCGCCCGAGCGCTGATGAATTTAGCCGGTTTGCGACTTATCAACTGTCAAATGGCTGTTGTCCGATGTCTAATGTACTTGTTTCGACTACCAGATTACCGAATGACCTATCGATCAGATCGCCATTTGGCGGTTCGGTAATCGCACCAAGTACATTCGACATCGAACAACTAGCCATCTGACAGCTAACATTTGTGACCGCCGTCAGAACGTGTACCGCAGCGCAAGCTGAATCTGCCGCGCTGAAGTGCGCGTATAAGAGATCTGTCCGAAGTTTGCGTTCGGTGTTCCGTCGGAATTCACCAAGTACGCATTATTGGGGACGCTGGTCCCGTTGACTGGCGCTCCGAAGTTTGGATGGTTGAACAGGTTGAAGAATTCTGCTCGGAATTGGAGTTTGTGGTTCTCCGCCAGCGCGAAATTCTTGAACAGGGAGCCGTCAAACTCGAAAAGACCGGGAGAGATCAGGGTGTTCCTTCCCAGATTGCCGAACATGCCAACTGGCGCCAGGACAAACTGGCTGGCGTCGACATAGACGTCCGGATTGCCTTTGCGGATGGGATTATTATTGCCGCCCGGAATCAGGCTGGGACGAAGATTGTCGCGATTGCCGATCGCATTCACCTGAGCGGTCCGGTTCTCTTCAACGGAGAAGGGATAGCCGGAAGACATCGTGAGGATTCCGTTCAACTGCCAACCCTTGGCCACAACGCCTTTCCATCCGTTCGCCGTCTTGAAAGCTGGAATCTCATACGAGAAGTTCGTTGTGAAGGAGTGGCGGACGTCGAAGGAAGCGAGACCGCGTTTGAGCTTCATGTCCCAGGTGTAGTCGCCACGCTGCCCCTGGACGAAATTGTCTCCCGTGCTCGTCACGCCGGAGCCGTCGTCCACGGTTTTAGAAAGGGTGTAGGCCACCTGCATAACGAACCCCTGGTTCAAACGCTTCTGCAAACCTAGAGCGAGGTCGTTGTGATAGCTGTTAGCGTTAGGAGACTGAAACCGAATCTCCGAGAAAACTGGATTGATACGCCCCACGAACTGCGGGCTAGTGCGCAACGGAAATACTTTCTGCTCGGTAGGGACATTGTTCGGCCAGCCGACCCAACGATTGACGTTCGGTTCCGACTGTTGCCATAGATGGAGCGCGCGGGAACCGGTGTAGCCCCCGATCACAGCCCATCCGCTGGCCAGTTGACGCTGGAGTGTCAGGCTCCAGCGATAGATGTATGCCGGCTTTTGCTGGTATTCGACAACCCGCGCCGTCAAGCCGCCACCCGTAAGGAGATTTGCAAGTGCCGGATTCTCGATGGCGCGAGGAAATGTAAGCTGGATCCGAGCAGCGGCTGCGTCAGCGGCAAGAATCGAGCCGATCTGCGCGAACGGCGGCATCTCCTGAATATTCGTCCTCAGGTTGTAGAGCATGGGATGCTCGTAAAAAATGCCGAAGCCACCCCTGACCGATGTCTTTTTATCTCCTGGCGCAAAAGCGAATCCGAAACGCGGGCTGAAGCTCTTGAGCGTCGCGTTCGTGTAGAACTGGTCCACCGTGCCCAATGTCGGGAAAGTCGGATAGAGCTTCTGCGCTTGCTTCGACAGGTACATGCCGCCGTCAAGCGGGCTCTTCATCGCCGCAATCAGCCCATTTTCCTCTGTTGGGACCGTCACGAACTCGTGGCGAATTCCCAGATTGAGAGTCAAGGATGGACGAACACTCCAGTTGTCCTGAAAATACGAACCGAACATCATCTGCGCCATATGCCGGTCGGGGTTCTCTGCTCCGGGCAGTTGCACCTCGAACAGTTGCGGCTGCGCCTGCAGGAATTGCGCAAGATTGCTGAATTGATATCTGCCGTTGCACCCGCGGCTGCAACTGATCTGCTGGTACCAGTAACGCTCGAAGTTTCCGCCCATCCGGAATGAAT
>WNGL01006917.1_pt1 | contig 13337 bp, 9 predicted proteins | sample 5400591 | NCBI WGS metagenome assembly WNGL01 (sample SAMN13153377, study PRJNA577476) | soil metagenome | isolation source: 80 cm soil or saprolite under Garry oak tree replicate 1 | place: USA:California | collected 2016-06-15
GGCGATCCTCATGAGCATCTTCCGAACCTGTCAGCAGCAGATGCTCGATCCCTTCCTGGTCTTCGCCCGGATGCTCCGAAGCCCGGTCGCTCGCCCACAGTCGCTCACGCACTGAGCTGATGCGGTAAACAATTACCTCTTCAGCTATTTGACCGTGAGCCCTAGTCCGGAAAGGACACCATGGCTTCGAGCCCAGACAAGGTCGATCACATCGTACCTCTGATGATCGAGCGGCCCTCCTTCGATCACATACTGAGCGAATGGAGAGGTAGGAGGCCGACTCCCGTGGAGGGGCTCCATTGAACCCGGACGCACTCGGACCTGCCAGGACGCTGTCCACCCCGCGGGGTCGGCCACGCCTCGGCCAATGTGCCGGAGCGGATCAGCAGCAACCTAGACGAAGGCGAGCGCGCCGATCGAGGTCTCGACGTGGGGAGACCTTAATGAGACCTACGTCTGCGACCAAGACAAGTGGACCGGATCGTTCGGGTCGCCAGTCTCTACGCGTCTCCACTCGCCTTTCATGTCGAGATCGCGCGGCTCGGGACGGTCCTGAGTGGTTGCTTGCGGAGCAACCTCATTGCCGGACCGTGACTGGCTCCCGCTCATCGCCCCCGCGCGAAGCGCGGCACAACGCAGGCTGTCAGGGGCCCCCACTCGCGGGGCGAGGTGAAGAAGAGGCCCTGCCGAAGGGGCGCCCAGTTGGAGCTCCAGAAGAAGGAGGTGGCGGGTGACGTACGACGCGATCGTTGTTGGTAGCGGTTTCGGGGGCGCCGTTGTTGCCTGCCGGCTGGCCGAAAAGGGCTGCAAGGTGCTCGTTTTCGAGCGGGGGCGGCATTGGAACATAGACAAGAACTTCCACCCCGACGACTGGTTCTTTGACCACAACGATCCGGTCGAGCACAACGGCTGGTTCGACTTCCGCGTCTTTGGGCGAATGTCCACGGTCGCCGGGGCCGGTGTGGGCGGCGGATCGCTGCACTACGCCAACACCTCAATCGACGCACCCAAGGATGCCTTCGACGCGGGCTGGCCCCACGCCATCAACCACCGCGAGCTCGCCCCCTACTACAACCGGGTCAAGGATATGCTGTCCTCCGCACCGATACCGGCCAGACAGGAACCGGAGAAATTGAAGCTCCTCAGAAATGCGGCCATGGCGCTGGGTTACGAGCAGTGGTTCTCGAAGGTCGATCTTGCCATCACGTTCAATGAGGAGCTGGACTATGACTCCCGGCAGCCCCCGCCCAGCCCGGACGCGGTCGTGTTCAAAAAGAACGTGCACGGCGTGGACCAAGGGTCGTGCATCCACCTGGGCGAGTGCGTGCTGGGATGCAGAGTCCGCGCGCGCAACATGCTGGACTACAACTATCTCGCCGAAGCCCGCAACAACAAGGCCGAGATCCGTCCGCTTCATCTCGTCCGAAGCATTCGCCCAGCGACGGCTGGGTACGCCGTCGAGTACGAGGAGATCACGGAGACCGGCCTCAAGGCTGGGAGCGAGCACGCCAAACTAGTCGTGGTCAGCGCCGGGTCAATCGGGACCACGGAGCTCCTCCTACGCTGCCGAGATGAGCACAAGAGCCTTCCCGGGCTCGGGCCCATGGTCGGCAAGCACTGGTGCTCCAACACCAACTACCTGACCCTGGCCGATCACGCGAATTTTGACGTGTACCCGACGAGGGGACCGAGCATCACCGGTGCGGTCGAGTTCTTTGGCGACCAGGCCCACTTGGGAGCCGGGGTCAACATCGAGGACGGCGGTATTCCGCCGACCATCGTTCCCTTTTCTGGAGGCCGTGGGTTCGGAGGAAGCGGGCTGCTCGCGGAACTCCACAAGACTCTTGGCGCGGACGGTCTCTTCCGGCACAAGATGCCCTGGTTCTCTCAGGGGCGTGACGAGTCGACGGGAGAGTTCAGCCTGCGGAAACAGTGGGTACTCTTTGGCAAGCGCGTCTTGCACTTGTCCTGGGACCCCGCGGCGGCGGACAAGCCCATGAAAGCCATCATCGATCTGCATGAGAGGATGGCGAAGGCGACAGGAGGGGATCCGCCGCCGTCCCTGTGGCCGCTCTTGAGAGCACTGGTGACGCCACACCCTCTCGGCGGCTGCGTAATGGCCGACGATCCCGCTCAGGGGGTTGTGAATCACAGGGGCGAGGTGTTTGCGTACCCAGGGCTGTACATCGCGGATGGGTCGATCATCCCGCGGGCGATCGGCCTCAATCCTTCCAAGACCATCGCGGCCCTGGCCGAGAGGATTGCAGAGGGAATTAAGTGCTAGCTCTCCCGCGCCACTGCCGGCTTCACCAAAACGGTTGTGGCGGACGGCTTGCCCTCGGTGGCCCCTGCGTCGGCCAGGCCACGTGATATGGCCGGTTCCGCTTCCCCGGAGGTCAACGGGCGCCCTTAGAGTGTCCAATTCGAGAGGGGATCTGCCGCCTGGGAGGCCAGTGAGGCCGAGCGACTTCCCCAGGACGTTTCAGCGGCCGGGGCCGCATTGCGCTTCACGATGCTGCATCCCCGGCTGTTTCGCTCCTCAACCCTCAGCGACGACCGGATCGCGGGAGGACCGCGGGGGTGTTTCTACCGCGGCGTAGGCGCGGGGCGTCCACGAACTTCTCGCGCCACCGGCGCGCGTCGTCGTCGCTGGCTCCGAGCAGATCTTGGACTCCGGTCACGAGAAGCTCGGCGAAGTCGCGAGGATCGAGCCCTGGCGCGTCCGTCGATCCCGCTGAGGTCTTGGCCTTTTCCTGCTCCATGGGGCTAATCGTAGGGCCTCCCTGGTCACAGGGGAGTCAATTATTTCGGGCCGCTGGGCAGATTCTACGTTGGCCCAGTCGAGCAACTGGCCGGCGCCCTCTCCGCCAGATCCGGCGCCCCACAGGGTCACGTAATCTGCGCGGCGTTCAAGGGCAGCTCACCTGTTTGCCGGCGTATCCGGCGGCCACAGTCTCTGGCGGCCGGCGGGAAGCTCAGGGTCCGGTCAAGTCGCACACACAGCCGCGAATAAGCTCACATGTGCTTATCCGGTTTACTCCACGGCCTTCAGCCTTCACCAAGACGGTCGCTACGGGCCTCACGAGGCCCGTAGCTCTGTTTGGCCCCTCACTTGGGCCCGCCGCGCCCTCTCGCCCGGCCCTCCGTCTGCGGCCGACCTGGAACGCGTCGGGGTCGCCTGAGCGCCCTTCGCGCCGAGTGGAGTCAAGCGGATAAGCAGTAGCTCACAATTCATTGAGCACACAAGGTGTATGCCCTTGGGACGGCAGCACCGGAGCAGTCCAACCCCGTCTCCCGCTCCTTGCCGGTGAGGCTACGCAACATCCTTCCCAACGTGACGATCACGGGGCCGGAACTCGGCGCCTTGTTGATGGGCCTCGCCCAGCGCGTTCCGGCTTCCCTCAACCGAAGCCGCCTCAAGAGCCGAGGGGCCAGCGGGGTGCTGGCCGGGATCTTCGCCTCGGCCGACGCCAACCGCGGCGTGGCCGGGACCGAGGCCGCTCCGCCACGTCCAGGAGCCCGACCACGTCCTGACGGAACCCGAGTATCTGCGCTATCCGCCTTGCGAACAGCGAATTCCTGGATCGTTCTCTTTGACGTCCGTCCGGACTATCGGTTGTCCGAAAACTGTATTCTATCTTGACAGCGACGAGCGACGGGGAGTAGCTTCTCGCTACGGGGTACAACGAACAACTCCGGATGGACCAGTACCACGACTGGATGCGGGCAACACGAGGTGCGATGCGTGCCTTCCTCACGCTCTCGCTGACGCTCTCGCTCGTGGGTATGGCCTTCGGTGAAGAGCCGCTGACTGACGAACCGGTCTGCCGTCAGCACCCCGCCACGGGCAAGACGAACAGGAGTGCCCGTGCGGCCGGCAATGGCATACGGGCCCAGCACCTGGCGGAACTGGAACAGGCAAGAAAGGAGGGCAAGCCTCTCGGGAACATCGTCGAAGTGGGTGGTGGCGATTGCCCACCCGAGGATACACCGCGCGGAGCTGCTGCGGCGGCGGTGGGTGCCCTCCTCTACGACGGGCAACTCCACTGCTCTGCGGTGCTTGTCGCACCCACCATGGTAGTCACCGCCGCCCACTGCGTGAACGGTTTCGATTTGAACAAGATGGTGTTTGCTCTTGGCGCTGACACTGACAGGCCCATTCAGCGCGCCTCGGCATACCGGGCGGAGCCGCGCACCAACTATGACCCTGACCACCTTGGCGTGAACGACGTCGGTTACGTCCACCTGGCCCGGGCGATGACCGAGGCAGCGCCGGTCAAGCTCACCACAGACGAGCACCTACAGGTAGGGAACCGTCCCATTCTCTATGTGGGCTACGGCATTGCTGGGTCCCTGCCAGGGGCTCGCCGGTGCGTCACGATCCCCGTCCACGACACCTGTGGAGACACCTTTAGTGCCGCAACCAAGCTCATGAATACTTGCAACGGCGACTCTGGTGGCGGGGTCTTCTTCGACAGTGGGACCGAGCTTTCGCTCGTCGGAGTGACCAACTGGGGAGACGAACGGTGTGCCGACTTTGCCGTGAGTGCCGACGTCGGATTCCACCGCGACTGGATCAAAGCCCAGATCGGCGACGCGCCACACGGCGTTGCCCCTGCCCATGTCGAGGAATCCGGCCGCAAACGCATCGCCGTCAGCGCGGACGCCCTTCTCACCGATCTCCGACGGACGCCAGAGGAAGCGCCGCGCCGATTCGAGAGCACGTACCAGGGCAAGTGGGTGAACTGGAAAGCGAAGATCACGACCGTCAAGCCCGCGGGCTTCGACGACTACCCTGGAGCCTGCACCGTCGTCGGTAAGGAGGGCCGAGCGACTATGGTGCTCCAGCACTTCCCCGGAGGCTGCGACTTGCAGGCTGGGCGGTCGCTTCGGTTTACAGGCCGCCTGGCCAGGCTTCAGGTCGGCAATCTTATCGAGATAGCGCTCCCCGAGGCCGGCGGCTTTGCGTGCCCCGAAACGGACACCGAGGGACTCGACAAGGATCTGCGTGCGGGCCTCGAACTTTACAGAGACAATAGGTTGGAGCAGGCGATCATCCGCTTGGAAGCGGCGGTCTCGAAAGCTGACCTGCGGTCATCCGAAAAGGTATGCGGTTATCTTCGAATTGCACAATCGCATGAGAGGCTCGCGCGGGAGCACGGCCGGGAAACGGTCGAGGCCATACGCAAAGCTCTTAGTATCGATCCGGACCTCGCCCCGCCGGACGGCCTCGAGGGGCCGTTTGCGAGAGCGCAAGCCGAGCTTAAGATCAGCAAGGGGTATCCCCGCAGGCTGCAAGTTGCGGCCGCGGTGGCCGTTGCACTCAAGAGAATACGCGCCCGAGATGGCAGTCATCAACCGCTGTGGGCGCCGATGGCGTTTCTTGGTATACAACCGCTCCCGAACCGCGTGCCGCATCTCTCGATTGGCTTGGCAGCAGGAGGAGGTGTTGCTCAGAACACGGCGGCTGGATTTGTAGTCGGGGCGGTGGCGCGACTAGAGGCGTGGCATCGAGTGGGTCTCATCGGAGGCCTGGGCTTCCGCTTCTCGTCAAACGATAGACTGCGACACGCGTGGGGTGTGGGCGTCACCGTTCGACTATGGAGTTTCACGCCGAGCTGGCAATAACTCGACGATTGAGCCCATGCGCGAACATCGGGAGAGGCTAGTCTTAGTCTAGATAGAACCTTTACGAGGCCGTCCGTAAAGGCTATGAACGAAGGCGACCGGCTCAAGGTCGACGACGCGAATCCCGTGGGCAGCGACTTGGAGATCCGGGCCGATCCGGAGCGACGACACCCGACGGCCGAAGGCGCATGTCCGGCCTTTCCAACTCGAACTCGAAGGAGGATGGCAATGAGGCTCTTCCTGACCGGAATCCTGCTGGCCACAGCAGTCGATGCTACCGCCGCCGATGAGCGTAAGGTCGACGTCAGACCCGCTCCTACGCCGGCACCTTCTGCAACTGCGGCGAAGGCGCGGGGCGGCCTGGAAGCGAAGAACACGAACCGCATAGTTGGTGGAAATGTCTCGGCAGGCCGGCCCTTCCTGGCCGCTCTTCTCTTCGAGAGGAACGGGAGCTTCTTCCAGTACTGCGGCGCGTCAGTTGTGGAGCGTCACTGGCTACTTACCGCCGCGCATTGCAAGGTCGAGAAGGGCGATACGGCAATCATCAACCGTAGGGATCTGTCCGAGGCCGGTGGTCAGAAGATGCGCATCGTGGACGTGCGCCCGCACGCTGCCTACGATGACGCCAGCCATGACAACGACATCGCATTGCTGCGCACCAGTGCGGACATCAGCGCCAGCATCCGCATCGTGACCTTGGGCGCGGCGCAACCTCCCGTGGACACGCGAGTCCTCGTCGCCGGATGGGGTCTCACTGAGGAAAACGGTAGGCCCGTGTTGAAGTTGCGCGAGGTGGACGTCCCGATCGTGGATCCCGCTGAGTGCAAGCAGAAGTACGGCGGTTTAACGGGCAACATGCTCTGCGCCGGAGAGGCGGACAAAGACTCCTGCCAGGGGGATAGCGGTGGACCACTCTTCCAGGAGAAGACGACCGGTGCGACACAGTTAGGTATCGTGAGCTACGGCGTCGGTTGCGGTCGCAAGGGGTGGCCTGGCGTCTATACCCGGGTCGACCAGTACAGCGACTGGATCCGGAACAACATGAGATGAGAAATGCGCGGCATCCTCACGTTCTCGCGCTCGCTGTCGCTCATTTGGTCGGCCTTCGCTGAAGAACCCCAGGCCGGTGCGACCGTATGCGGCCAGCACCCGGCCTCCGCGCGGGAGACGATTAGCGGGGCTCGCGCTGCTGGCCACGGCATACGATCCCAGCACCTAGCCGAACTGGAACAGGCAAGAAGGGACGGCAAGCCTCTTGGGCGCCTCGTCGAAGTGCGCGGCGATTGCCCTGCCGAGGAGACCCCGTCGTAGAGCAGGGCACCCACCGCGGCCCGTCGCTCTTGGGAGCGACGGGCGCGCTTGCGCCTCGCTTTTCAGTTACAACCGGGTTGGTGACTTCGCAGTCGTCCTGCGACAAGCTCTCATGCCGTCTGGGTTCCGGTCTATCTTCACCCACCACGGACCGCAGCACGGCGCCGGGCGGCGCGCCGAGGGCGATGCGGATGCCGATCTCGTGCGTGCGCTCGCCGACCAACTAGGCGAGCATACATAGAGACCGACCTGCGTCCACAGGCGGCTTCGAAACCCGAACACATGCTCCTTGGGAGCGCATGCGGATCTCCGTTCCTATTGGTGCGCCCGATAGAGCTCGAACCTATACAACCTTCGGCTCCGGAGGCTGAGGTTGCTGCTGGAGGGATCGGCGGGCTCGATCCTGGAGCAGGCCTCGATCTTGCCCGGGGGAGGAGCGGCAGTTCCGGGAGAACCCCTCCTCGGCCGGCGTGTAGGATGGCGGCCTCTCGAGCCCCCACCACCCCCGTGACCGACGCCTTCGCCATCCGCCGCATCCTCGACCACCTCGGCTCAGCAAGCCCGAAGCGGACAAGCCGCCGCCCCTCCGCGAGGTCCTCTGCGTCACCGAGGAGGCCGAGGGTTGGGGCGTGCCGGCGGAGTGGGCGTCAGCCGAAGCCAGCCATCGTTGACTGTGCCCGCCTGCCGGGCGTACCCTGCGTCGGCGTCGGGGGTCGGAGGTTCCGATGATGCCGAAGGTTGCTCGCACCGCCGGTCCGCTTCGCCTCCTTCCACGCACCGGGCGTGTTGCCCTTGGCCCCTTCCGCTGCACCGGTCACCGCAATCCCGCGCGGACATGCCGGATCGAATCGCCTATAGGTTTTTTCCGAGCGCGTCATGAGTTGGAATCATCCCGTGCAAGCTGTTGCCGCCGCCGGCAGCAATCCGGCGCACGCCGGCAAAGCAACGGAGGATCGCGCGCGCCCGCTCCGCCCGTCCGCGCTCCACTCGTGGCGCATCAACTCGTTGGAGAACGGGTAACTTGGTAACGTGACGACGCCTGCCCGATCCCTGCATCTTCATGCAGCCGGGTGAGGCGGCCAGCTATCGACGGTACCGGGAATTGTGAGTTCGGGTGCGTCGATACGAATTAAAGGCGGCGGTGCGCCGAGCCGGCCAACCCGCGCCGTGAGCATGCCAGGAGGCACGATGGCGAAGAAGAACGCACCGGCCCTGCAGGCAATCGATTCTGTGACGGACATCATGACATTCATGGTCACCTGGTCGCCAGCCGATGGCGCGCCGGCTCTGGAGGCGGCGCTCGCACTACTCAGCGACAACGACATTCCGGTGTCTTTCTCGCACAAGGAGGGAATCGACGATGACACAATCGTGATTCGCTATCCTGCTCCCGCGTCCTTTCGGCACGTCATCCGCTTCGAGCTCCACTTTCAGGGCACGCGCGCCAAACTCTCGGCTACGGCGTCGTTGAACGGCGGTGGGAAGGTGGTGAAGGCGGTGAAAGCCGAGTCGGCCAAGAGCATCTGGTCGGGTACGGTCAGGGTGACCCAGTGAGCCCCGCGCGCCTGACGGCCTGGATCCTCTTCTCAGCATTCTTGTGGCCAGGGCATGCGACGGCCGAGGACGAGGCCAGGACCAGGAACCGCGTCGAGAAGAAGTACGTGGATCTGGCTGACGCATGGAAACAGCGCCTGCAGGGGAAGGTGGCTCCGCTAGCTTCGATCCCGCTCACCGACGATGAGAAGGCTGCTGCCACGAGGGTGCTCGCCCAGGCCGCCGACAGGGCGCGTCGGGGGAATGCTGTCTCTGCTGCGGCCGACGCTGTAGACGCACAAGCAACATCGGCGACGACTGTCGAGCGCTTGGCCGCTGCGCTGAAGACGAATCCGGAGGGGACCGAAGCTGGGGTGGCCCTGGCACCCTTTGTGCTCGCCGGGTCCTGTACCTTGACCGGGCTCGAGCTCCAGCTCGCGGCGCTGAAGGACGACGTCGTGCGCGCCGGTGTCTCCTACACCTGGGATCGCACGCCGCCTCTCCGCGAGGCATGGAGGGACCCGGCACAATGTCCAGCGCCAAAGGATGCGGAACTGGATGAGCTGCTCGTGCCCGCACATGCGTTCTTCCTCGATGCGTGCCTGACGGTGCTGGCAAATCCGGCAGCCCTTGGGAATGCGGGCCAACTCCTGCCCGTGCAAGCTGGGCAGGTGGCCTGCGGCCATACTCCCGCAGCCGGAGCCCCAGCCATTCCTCCTTTCGCCTCCCTAGGCGAGGCCATCGAGCAGGTCGCCAGTGCCATCGCGATCGTGGCCAAGACCGAGGACGTGTCGCCAGCAACCCGCAGCCAGGCAATCAGGCTCGGACCACAAGCGATTCCGTTCGAGGCTTGGGAGCCCCGCGCCACCTGCCATGATGCCAAGTTCGTGGAGGCTAGATTCGAGCAGCTCTACTGGTCGCAACCGCGGACGAAAATTGCCTTGGCGGCGACGGTCGATCGATTCTCCAAGAAGTTCGGCTTCTCGCCGGACGGCTCTGAGCTCTCCGGCGGGCAGGTGGGCACGTGGACGGTTTCCCTGGCGTTCTCGCATACACGGTCTGGCGTGGAGTGGGGTTTCGGCGCTGGGATCGGCCAGTCGCGAGCCGCCTTCGCCGACAAGCTGGCGACGACCGTCAGTCCGTCGTTCTCGGTTGCCAAGGCATTCACCCTGCTCTCGTCCAAGCCACTGCGCGACAAGGACGGAGGCTACAACGTGGACAAGGACGGCGCGCCTCCCCACCTGGTGCTTGGGCTTTCCACGGCTGTCGAGATCGCGACCGACCCACCCGCCATCCGGACCACGCGGTGGAACTCGGTGAAGGTCCAGCCCTATCTCGACTTCTTCGTGACCGACAAACTGAGCTTCCGCCTCGGCATCCCCATCAAGGGCGCGATCGTCGAGCGCAAGGAGAAGGTGAAGGATCTCACGGCCACTCCGCCGGTGCCGGAAACAGTCCCCGGCCAGAAGAGCCTGCAATGGACGGTGCCCGTGTCTCTCGTGACCGTGCTGAAGCTTTGAAGCGGGGGTCAAGTGAGCGAGGGCCTGCTCGTTCCGATGTTCTTGCTGGCGCAGGCCGAGCCACTGCCCGCCGTGCCGGTCGAGCCGATCGCCGCGATCGTGGGCTTTTCGAACGCACCGGGTCGTAGCGCTCGCCGACGCGCACGGCAACGAACAGGCCCAGGCGTTCCTGATCTTCCCTCGTTCGCGACCCCAGGTTCGCCCAACTTCGGGGCCACGCCCCTGGCGATCAAGAGCGCATGCAAAGCGAGCCGGACACGTCATGTACGTCCGCCCCGGGCTTTCCGTGCACGTCAGCTCGGCGTCCCAGGTCAGGCTGCACTTCGCGCTCGTTCGGAGCCTGTCGGTCGCGCTGCAAGGAAGATTACGGCGTCAGCGTGAGGATTTGACTCAGACTGCTCCCGCCGGATGTGACAGTAATAGTAACGGGCGTGGCTACCGTCACTGTGGATGTGGAAATGTCGAAGGAAACCGTACTCGCGGTGGGCGTCACAATCACGGCACCTGGCACGGTGATCAAGCCTGACGATGTGCCTATCGAAACGAGGGTTCCCTGTCCGCCTGCCGGTGACGGAACTTGAAGCGTGACGGTTGCCTTTGCGAGGCTGCCTCCTGTGAGAGTAGGGGGGTTGAGAACCAGGGTCGAGATTGCCTGCGTCTCATAAACGATTGCGGTTCCCCTGCCGCACGAAACAGCCTTCCAGTTTCCTTGGATAACGTCGTGGCACGTCGACCAGACTTTCACCGCAACGTCGTACCTGCCGCCCTTGGTGTAGATGTGATCCGCTTTCAGAATGGCGTTGTCTGTAGTCTGGAAGGCCCCAGGGATAATCGTACCGACCTCCTTGCCCCAATCAATCTGACCGTCGAAGGTAAGCATGGTATATGTATTGCAGATCTGATACTTGCCGATCGGATTTGGAACGTGCAGGCCGATGGCCGCTTCGATCAGATCCGGTTTAGGGTTGCCGATCGTCACCTTCTGGGAACCACAGTCAGATAGGTCGAGCAATGTTTGCTGGGCACTGACAAACCTTGCGGTTCCAAGGAGAAGACAGATGACAAGCCGGGACGTGAGCATTTCTCCTCCGTGAGTGAGCGAGTGCTGGCGTTAGCCTATCCACCTATTGGTCGTACTTCAAGCGGTGCTGAAACAAGGTCAGTCCTTCACTTCGATGTCCACGACCCCAACGATGGCCGCGTCGACTGGGCAGTCCTTGAGGGCGGAGGCCGCCGCCAAGGAGCCGCTGACGACGAGAATGCGGTCGCCGAAGCCGGCGTCCACGGTGTCGACCGTGACCACGTAGCCCGCCTCGTCCTTTCCCCGGGGGTCGATCATGCGCACGAGGATGTCACCGAACACCCAAACCCGGCCACTGAGGAACACCTGAAAGCCGGCCACTTCGGGTAGGTGGTTTTCGGGCATGCTCGTGGGTTACGCCCACGGAGGATGCCCTGGCCACCTACCTGAAGATGACGAAGAGACAGCAAGATCGCTATGCTGCTCTCCGCAGCCTCGTGCGGCCACCCCAGCACCGGACCCGACCTACCAGAGGTGAATCGCGGCCAGCAGTGTGAGGCGCTCGTACTCTTCTATGCGTTGGACTAGGTGACCGACCTCGAGGTTAGCGTGGCCGTCGTGGGCGTCCCGGACCTCCGTGCGCCGGCCCGGGTCGGCCTTACCAAACCGGCCTGCGCAGGTTCCTGGCGTCGCAAACGCCGCTCGGCGTTCAGGTCGCGGCCCTGGGAGGCAAGCCTCGCCTTCCTCTCGCGGTAGGTCTCGCGCCTTCCGAGCCGGCGAGTCGGACCCTTGCCCTGATACCCCCTCCGCTCGGGCTTCATGATCTCGTTCGGGTCGTAGCCCAGAACCCTCGTGAGCCGTTTCACCCACGCCGTGAGCGCCTGGCGCTTCTCGGGGATGTAGTGGTGGGTGTCGTAGTGCTGGCGCGATTGCGGGGCGTCCTTGATCGCGTGGTTGAGGATCATGTCCGCCACGTGCGGCGGGACCCCCATCTCGGCCATGTTGGTCTGGAGGACGCGACGCGTGTCGTGGTGGCGGCCGTCCTCGATGCCCGCCCGTTCCATGATCCGGTCGCACGCCTTCTGGAGCCAGTTCATGGCGTTGCCGCTCGGTCCCTGGAACACGTAGGGCGAGCTGTCCCCGATCTCCTTGAGCATGTCGAGCAGTTTGCGGGCCTGGGGAACCAGCGGCACGAGATGCTCGCGCTTGTTCTTGGTCACGGTGCCCGGCAGGATCAAGTAGCCCTTCTCGCGGTCGATCCAAGACCACTCCATCTTGAGCGTCTCTCGGAGGCGGTTCCCTGTGTAGAAGAGCATGAGCCAGAGGGCCGTGATCTGCTTGGGCGCCTGCTTGAGCGCTCCGAACAGCCGACGCAGTTCGTCATTGGAGAAGATCCGGGTCCGCTTCTGCTCGGCAAAGGGCTTCTCGAGACCCACGAAGGGTGTGTACCGGAGGAGCCGGCGGCGGATGGCCCAGGAGTACACCATGGCCATGTAGTCGAACGAGCGGTTCGCAAGGTAGGGAACCGCCTTCTTGCGGCCGTCTCCATTCGCGATCCCGCGGACCCAGGCCTCGACTTCCTCGGGCTGGATGCTGTTGGGATCCCTCGCCCCCCAGACCGGGATCAGCTCCTTGTTGACGATGCGCGTCATCCCCTGGCGCGTGGCCTCGCGCAGGACTCGGCCTTTGCGCCCGGGCGCCGGGTCCTCGAGGTATCGCGTGCAGAGCCCCTCGAAGGTGAAGATGTCCGCCTTCTTGAGGAGAGCCGTGCTGATGAAGGGGTCGCGTCCGTTGCGGGCCTCGGAGATGATCCGCTCTGCCTCGGTCCGTGCCGAGGCGTAGCCGGTCGTCACCTGGTAGATGCCGATATCGCTCCGGAGCTGCTTCCCCTGGAAGACATAGCGGACGGTGAAGGTCCTGCGGCCGGAGGCCGCGACGCGTACACCGAAGCCTCTGAGCCCGACGTCCCAGTACTCCGTCCGCTCCTGCCCCGGCACCGGGTGCAAGGACTCCAGCTTGCGGACGTTGAGGACGACCTCGTTGGTCCCCTTCCGCTGCCTCATGACCCCTTGTAACCCGCTCCCCAGCCTGGAGGGGTCCAGTAGGGCCAAAGATTTGTCTATTTCTTGTCTATCGAGGCTGAAACTCGATGGCCTCTCGTGAGACCGAATGGAGGGGTCAAACATGCTTCGCCGCTCGCGAGAAGTGGACCAGTTCTGCTCGCGAGAAGTGACCCACGCTAAGAACACGACCTGAGACTCGATTCCGCGAGGCGGTGCGACTTGGTGGGTCGTGGCCGTGTGCCGTGGATCGACCGACGCAGG
>WNGL01006919.1_pt1 | contig 13337 bp, 8 predicted proteins | sample 5400591 | NCBI WGS metagenome assembly WNGL01 (sample SAMN13153377, study PRJNA577476) | soil metagenome | isolation source: 80 cm soil or saprolite under Garry oak tree replicate 1 | place: USA:California | collected 2016-06-15
GCACGGCGATGCTAGGGTCACGGTTGTCACCCCAGGTGGTGTAAAAGAAATTCGCGTCGGCAGCCATCATGTCGTAATCGCCCATGTAGGTTGAGTTGATGGCCGGGTCCACGCCGAATACGGCTGGAAACTGCGGACTAATGCGGAAGTTGGGGCCGAAAGTGACGGTGTTCCCGGAAATAGCGGCGGTCACCCCCCAGCGCTCGATCAACGCATCGGCCGGGTCGCGTCGCCGATCATACCAGCACACTGCCAGCCCGCTTCCATCGGGCTTTATGGCGATCGCAGGCTCAAACTGGGCCCGTGTAGTGCTGTCGTCATTCACTTTCATCGCTGCGCTCCAATTCGTTCCCCCGTTTGTGGATTGGCGGAACCAAATGTTGCCGCGATCCCCTCCAGTGACCGCGGTGACATCCGGGTACACGATGTATAAGTTGCTGCTCACCGGGTTGACAACGATTTGCGGAAAAGAACTGGAGCGAAAGCCGCCCAATCCCAAGTCACCGTTGACCCCGGTGCCAATAAAAGTGGTGACGCTCACGGTTGGCCCGAAAGACGCGCCGAAGTCGGTGGATTTGCGCATCGAAATCCTGTAAGGGCTGAGGCTGGTGTCATACCAAAAGCAATACACCGCGTGATCCGGCCCGACCACCACTTGCGCCCCTTGACCGCCACTGGCCAGGACTGTTCCAACGGAAGGGCCCCAAGTCAGGCCGTCATCGGTGGATTTGGTAAAAGTCATGCCGCCTGGTGATCCGAAATTCCGCCAGAACATATAGACATTGCCAAACCCCGTCCCCGCGAAATTGTCCACCGTGATCCATTCCTTGTCTTGATCACCATTGGTAGTGTTGAATCCGGGCGCGCCGTTGACGGGTCCGCTGAAGGTGAGGCCGTTGTCAACCGAGCGAAAGATTAAAATCTTTTCCGATGCGTAAAAAGACAGGGTGGACAGCAGGATGGTCCCGGTCTTGGCGCTGGTCGCGAGCACCGGATCACCTAAATCACCGTTGGTGCTGATCGGCAGCGAGCCTTTATCTGTCCAGGAAACGGCGCTATTGGATGATTGCGAAAAACCGGTGTACATGCCGCTGGCGGACTGCCCTGAGTCGTTGAAGGCACAGACTACGTTTGAGCCGGCCCCCAACGTAAGGGTGGTCTCGCTCTGGGTGTCTCTGGCAGTGGTGTCGTTGGTCGGGTTATTGACCAATGGATTGGGCACCGGTGAGAACGATGCGGGTGCCAAGGCGCCACTCGATGACTCCTGACCTGAGCCGGTCGGATTCTGTTTTGGGCCGCGCGCTGGCTTTCTTCCAAACTTCATCTCAGCGCGGGTTCGAGCCGCGCCTGAGAGTTGATCGAAGAGTTGATTATTTTGGTAGGCGGCCCATTCTGCGGAATTTGTGTTGACCGTCGGAGCAGGTTGGGCCTTTGCCAGTTGGATATAACCGGCAGGGCCCAGGCACAACGCCGCCAAGAGGGCGAGGTTGACTTTCGTGAGTGGGAGAGAGAATTTCATAACAATACCTCCATTAAACGGTTGATTGGATTTCTCCGGTTTAGTTCGAACGACTTAAGTCCTACGGCTGTTCTACCCGGAAACTGGTCCCCGTTGCCTATCTGATTCCGGCTCACCCTGAGATAGGGTTTTTGCCGTATTGCCCGCCGCGAAACCCGTAACCCCCGACTTAGATACTGGTGGGAGTTTGCTTTTCGGGACGCCGCCAATTTAGAGACGGCGCGCGGGTGAGGGAGAGTTAGTTTTGGGTCTCGCTCACGGTTGCAAGATGGCACACGGTGAGGAAGGCGTCAAACGGAACTTTTGCAATGCCTCACGGGAGCTGGTGGAACGCGCCCGTCCTCGGGCGCAGGAACTCACGACGGGCTGGGCGCATCGAAATTCCATAGTCGCTCGAAGGCTGTACGTTGCTGCGCCTGGGGACCGGCGCGCACCGCCTCCCCGCTGTCATTGAGAAGCTGTGAAAAAATTGAAAACGACGAAAACTCGCCGTCGTAATTCGTTGATGACCAATGGGCCACTTGGTGTTTTGGCGCTTTCTGACAATTATTTCGCACCTTCTGACTGGGTACGCCGAGAAAGTCACGGCACTTGTCCGTCGCCGCCACCTTTCGGTGGATTAGTTTGTGAGAGATTTTCAGGGTCATCGGAGGCAAGTCGCCGTCTTCGCGCCTCGGCGGCGATAGCGCTACTTTTTCTCGGCCGTTTACCACGTGGAGAACTGTTTTTAGTTTAACTAGGTTTAACTAGGTTTAACTGGCTTTAACTGGCTTTAACTGGATGGACGAACGAGGCGGCAAGCGCCGTGTGGGGCGACGGGGGGGAGTCCCTGGATTTGAGGATTGCCAGCGTCGAGTTTTGCCATTGTTTTTGGTTATTGGTTACTATCACGCCGTCCACCATACGCGCGAGGGAGGTGACTGTCCAAGACTCAGTGGACAAGATGCACGAAAAAGACTCAGAAGACTCAGCGAACAAGATGCACGAAAAGAACTCAAAAGCCTCAATAACAAGCTGAGAGGGTGGGAGATGGAAGATGGAAGGCGGGCTCGGGCGCTATCGGCGTTTTCTCGATGAATTCCCCATAGAGAGGTTGAGTTGACGGTCGTAGATGAATTGGCCGTCGTAAGTCGTTGATGACCAATGGGATCACTTTGTGTTTTGGCGCATTCTGCCAATTATTTCACACTTTCTGAGCGGGTAGGACTTTTTGCAAGTGGATGCAGATTGGTTGCGAAGCAGCTTGCCCGCGTGACGCAAGCAGCAGCAAAAGAGGGTGACACTCTAATTCTAAGGTGCTAAACACCCGTCGGTCATGCCACCAGTGAAACGCGCACCCAAAAGCAAAACCGCCGAGACCTACCAGCATCCCGAGGCGGACAGCCCGATGCGCCCGGAAGTCGGCACGCAGGCGCAGTTCAAGAAGAAGAAACCGCCGGTCAGGTATCGTTACGATTCTTCGTTGGCGCCTGATTTGGAATGGGATGGGCAGAACCCCGCCCGAGAAATGGGCGAGGCGCTGATAAGCGAAATTGCAGACTGCGGATTCCGGCTTGCGGACCTGTCAAAGCAACCTCCCAGCCCCGAACGCGACAAAGAAGTCGCAACTCTTAAAGCGCAGATCGTCAATGGGCAGTCTCGTCTCCGCCTCATCTCCGGGCCGTTCCTCAACTGGTCCGGCAAAGCCGAGCGGCTCTCGTTCGACGTGCCCACCCTGCCGCTGTTCATTCACGAACGGCTCTCGACCAAGGCTATTATCGAGACGCTCAAGGGCCACAAGTCCGACAAACAGGAGGATTTCTTCCGTGAACTGTGGGGCGACCCGCGACATTCCGTCACCGACCAGGTACTGCGCGCCTATGAGTATCGCGACGACTGGGTGAACCGGATGATGCTGGGCGATTCGCTGGTGGCGATGAACTCGCTGCTGCGTTACGAATCGCTGGGCGGGCAGGTGCAGATGATTTACCTGGACCCGCCCTACGGTGTGAAGTTCGGCAGCAATTTCCAACCGTTCATTCGCAAACGCGACGTGGCCCACAACGACGACGAGGACATGACCCGCGAGCCGGAAATGGTCCAGGCCTATCGCGACACCTGGGAACTGGGCCTCCATTCCTATCTGACCTACCTGCGCGACCGCCTCCTGCTCGCCCGCGAACTGCTCACCGCCTCGGGCAGCATCTTCGTCCAGATCAGCGATGAAAATCTGCATCACGTCCGCGAGGTGATGGATGAGGTGTTTGGGGCGGAGAATTTCATCGTCACAATCCTCTTGAAGAAAAAGGGAGGTCAAAAAGGCGGAACGCTCGACCCGATCAACGATTACATCCTCTGGTTCGCAAAGGATAAGGAAATGGCGAAATCTCGAATCAAGAAACTCTTTCTCCAATTCCCGGAACAGGAACTCTCGGAGATGTTCCGTTATGTTCAGCTACCCGATGGTCGAGAAGTCACCTTGTCAGAGCTCTCGGACGAAAAAGATGTCGATTACCGAACCTCGCCTCGAAAGATTGAAGCGGATTTCCCCGGAGCGAAACTGTTCGCCTCGGAGAATCTAACCAGCGGTGGTTTTCGGCGAACACAGAGCGTGCTGTACACTTACAAGGGCGTGAAGTATGACCCCGGAATCGCAAAAGGAAACTGCTGGAAACACAGCGCAATCACTGACGATGGTTCACCTTCTGGCTTGGACAAGCTTGCCGCAGCGGGACGGCTTTTCGTCGGAGACAAGCAACTCCGTTACAAGCGATTCGCTTTGGACTTCGGTTTCACCGAAGTGACGAATTGGTGGGATGAATTCGGAGGCGCATCGAACCCGCTCTACGTTGTTCAGACAAATACGGAAGTGGTTAAGCGTTGCATCCTCTTGACCACCGACCCCGGCGATTTGGTCTTAGACCCGACGTGCGGGAGCGGGACGACGGCATACGTGGCCGAACAATGGGGGCGGCGCTGGATTACCTGCGATACCAGCCGCGTGCCGCTGGCGCTGGCGCGACAACGTCTCCTGACCGCCACGTTTCTCTACTACGAATTGAAGGAGGAGGAGCGCGGGCCGGCCGGAGGTTTTGTCTATAAACGCAAACAGAACAACAAAGGCGAGGAAGTCGGCGGCATCGTCCCTCACATCACGTCCAGCACCATCGCCAACAACGAGCCGCCCGCCGAGGAAGTTCTCGTGGACCGACCGGAAGTGAACAACAGCATCGTTCGCGTCAGCGGTCCGTTCACATTCGAAGCCACCATTCCCACGCCGGTGGATTGGGAAGGCGACAGCGCGGAGGATTCGGGCGCCGTTTCGAAAGAGGATTACGGCTCGTTCGTGGATCGGATGATCGAAGTGCTCCGCAAGAGCCCCGTGCTGCGGCTGGAAGGCAATCGCACCGTCCAGTTGAAGAATATTCGCCCACCTACAAAATCTCTTTCGCTTTCGGCTGAGGCGATGGTGGACGCGAGCGCGAACGGCCAGAAGCCAACGTTAGCCGACGTGGTTGACGAGGCGGAGGAAAAGAGCGGGGGACGATTGGCGCTGTCGTTGAAGCCGGTTGCCATCTCCTTCGGTCCGGAGAACGGGGCGGTGAGCGAGAGGCTGGTTTATGAAGCCGCTCGTGAAGCACACGCGAAGAACTACACGCACCTTTACGTGATCGGCTTTGCAATCCAACCCAATGCCCGCAATCTCGTCGAGAAATGCAATGAGGTCATGGGCGTGCCCGCGACGTACGTGCAAGCGACCCCGGATTTGATGATGGGTGATCTGCTGAAGAACTTGCGTTCGAGTCAGATTTTCAGCGTGTGCGGATTGCCGGAAATCAGAGTGTCCAAAGTCCCGCCTACGCTGGGAAGCTCCGGCGCGGCAAGCCAGAGTCCACAGCCCAAAAGCAGCTACCGCGAGAAGCCGGAGACTCAATACCAAGTTGAGTTGCTCGGCCTGGACGTGTTCGATCCTATCAGCATGGAGGTCGATCACCAAAGCGGGAACGACGTGCCGGCATGGTTTCTGGATACGGATTACAACGGCCTCTGCTTCCACGTCAGCCAGGCATTTTTCCCGCGCACCGGGGCCTGGGAGAATTTGAAGAAGGCGTTGCGAGGCAATTACGAAGAATCGGTTTGGGATCATCTGGCGGGAACGGTCAGTGCGCCCTTCGCAACAGGAGAGCATGGGCAAGTCGCGGTGAAGGTAATTGATCAGCGAGGGAATGAGCTGCTGGTGGTGAAGAGTTTGAAAGAGGCGGAGAAGTGAAGCCGAAGGTCTATCTGGAAACCACGATTCCAAGCCTTCTGACGGCGTGGCCAAGCAGGGATGTGCTAATTGCCGGCCAGCAGCAGGCGACTCGCGACTGGTGGAACGAACGGCGACGGCGGTATGAGTTGTTCGTTTCGGTCCTCGTCATGAAGGAAGCGCAGCGAGGTGATGCGACAGCGGTGGCCGACCGAATCCGGGCTTTGCAAAGATGCCGGGTGCTTCCGTTCCCAACCGAGGCAGAGGATTTGACCCGGGCTCTGCTGGCCAGCCGGTTGATTCCCGCCAAAGCCGAAGCCGATGCTGCACACATTGCCACTGCCGCCGTTCATGGAATGGATTTTCTTCTAACGTGGAACTGCCGGCACATCGCCAACGCTGCCATTGTGGAACAACTGCGCGGCATCTGCGAGCACGAGGGTTTTCCTGCGCCGGTCATCTGCACGCCCCATGAACTGATGGTATAGTCAACCTATGAAACATGAAATTCTGGAAGAAGTCTGGCGCGTTCGCGACGAAATATCCGCCGAGTGCGGCCACGACCTCAAAAAACTCGCAGCGATGCTCCGACGCGAGGAGCCCAAGTACGGCGACCGCCTGGCGCGGCTGCCGATTTGCCGCAAACCAAGAGCGGCCATCCGTCGGCAGGCTGCGCGCTAACGGGTTGCCGCACACGATTGAACCTTGAGCCCGCCACGAAGTTTGCGTGCAAACGGAGCAGGCTGATATGGAAACGCACAGAGCGACTGCTGAGGAACACGCTTGGGGCTATGCCATCTGCGGGTGTGAGAAGTATGCCTTTGTTTGGAAGGCGGAGTGGGTGCGGTGGTTTCCACCCGGCTACCACGGGGAGCTTTGCCCCGAATGCCAAGCATGGATGTGCTCATTGGAGAAACTCAGAATGGCGGAAGACGCTAGGCGCCGAGGCGAATTGCCGGACCGCACGTACAAGGACGAAGCGCAGAAGTCCAATCCATGAGCAGCTACGAAGTTCCAGAGCCCATCATCAACTCGCCGTTCGACGAGCCGAAGCAGCATTGGCACATCGAAGAAGGCAAAGACCCGGAAATGCGCCCGGGCCGCCGGCCAGCGATGTATTTCTATCGCGATCCGAAGGCAAAGCCGCAGCGGCATGAGCCTGGCAACGTGGGCATTGCCATTGAGTTGAAGCTCGTGAACCGCATCCGCGAGCGCGTCGCCTCCTGGCGGACGCAAGGCTACCCCGGAGTGACGCGGACGACGCACGAGTTGTTGCAGTGGTGGCGGCGAGATGGGCGCGAACGGAGGTTGTTTTTCGCTCAACTGGAGGCGGCAGAGATCATCATCTTCCTTGCCGAAGCGCGGCCAGATTTTCGTCAGGGCATCGAAATTCCCCGCGATGAACCGAGCGAAGAAAGGAAGGCTGAAGGCTCCACCGGTTTTCTGCGCTACGGCTGCAAGATGGCCACGGGGTCGGGCAAGACAACCGTCATGGGCATGCTCGCCGCGTGGAGCATCCTGAACAAGGTGAACGACCGCACCGACGGGCGTTTCTCGGACGTGGTCTTGATCGTTTGTCCGAACGTCACGATTCGCCACCGGTTAAGGGAACTTGATCCAGAGCTCGGCGAGGCAGGCTTGTATCGCACGCGCGATCTCGTGCCAGGCCATCTGATGACTCTGCTCACACAGGGCCGCGTGCTGGTGGCCAACTGGCATGTGTTCGAGCCGCAAGCCGTGCAAACCGCCGGAGTCAGTTCCAAAGTGACCAAAGCCGGGGTGGAGGTGCGCACGAAGGAAACGATTCACATCGGACCGAAAACCACCACTGCACGAGGCACGCGCTATCTAACAAGAGAGGACTTCGACAAACAGATCGCCGCCCGGTTGCTGACTGTGATTGAGGAAAAACGGGACACGCAAGGCAATCTGGAGAAAGTTTTCGTTGAATCGGTGCGTTACGTCGAAAGCGACACGTCGCTGATCAATCGCGTATTGGGTCGTGAAATCGGCGGCAAGCAAAACATCCTCGTGATGAACGACGAGGCGCACCACGCCTATCGCATCAGACGCGAGGCGACCGTGGAAGAGGAAGAAGAAATTTTCGGCGAGGAAGAAGAGGCGGAGGAGTTTTTCAAGGAAGCGACGGTGTGGATTGAAGGGCTGGACAGAATTCAAAAGCTGCGCGGCATCAATTTCTGCGTTGATCTTTCAGCAACGCCTTATTTTCTGGGGCGGGTAGGCCAGGCAACGAATCGACCCTTTCCGTGGGTCGTCAGCGACTTTGGGCTGATCGATGCAATCGAATCTGGCCTGGTGAAGATTCCGCAACTCGCGGTCCGCGATACGACGGGCGCGGCGATACCCGGCTACTTCAACATCTGGCATTGGATTCTCCCGCAATTGACGCCCGGAGAACGTGGCGGCAAGCGGGCGAATCCCAAGCCGGAAGCGATTTTGAAATACGCGCACCATCCGATCGCGATGCTTGGCGCTTTGTGGGAAAACACGCGCGAGGAGTGGTCGAGGCTCGGGAATGATCCACGTCCACCGGTTTTCATCCTGGTTTGCAAGAACACACAGCTTGCCAACGTGGTGTTCGACTGGCTCGCGAATGGTAAAGCACCGACCGGCATCCCGCCTGTAAAAATCGAAGGCTTTCACAACAACGGCCAGACAAATACAATCATTGTCCATTCCAAGGTCGTACATGAAACGGACGCCGGCCAGGCGCAAAGCGACCAGACGCGCTGGATGCGGTTCACACTCGACACGGTGGGCAAGACCTCGTGGCCAGCGGACAGCATGGGCCGGCCAATTCATCCCGAAGGATTTGAGGAATTGGCGAGGAAGTTGGACAAGCCGCTGCACCCGCCGGGCCGAGACGTGCGCTGCATAGTGAGTGTCGGCATGCTGACCGAGGGCTGGGATTGCAGCACGGTGACGCACATCATCGGCCTGCGCCCGTTCATGTCGCAGTTGCTCTGCGAACAGGTCGTGGGTCGTGGCTTGCGGCGGGCGAGCTACGATGACTTCGACGAGCAAGGCAGGTTGCATGAGGAAGTGGCCAAAGTCTTCGGCGTTCCGTTCGAGGTAATCCCTTTCAAGGCGAACAAACAGGGCGCTCCGCCACCGCCCGTAAAGCGGTTCCACGTTCATCCGCTGCCGAATCGAGCCCATTTGGAAATTAAGTTCCCACGCGTTGAAGGTTATACGCAGGCAATCCGCAACCGTGTCACCGCCGACTGGAGCGAAGTCCCGCCGCTGACTCTAGAACCCGGAAGAATTCCACCCGAGGTGGAAGTCAAAGGGCTGAACGCCAACAACAGCGGGCGTCCATCGTTGAGCGGACCGGGGAAGCTCGATCGGGTCAGCCTGGACGAATTCCGGGCGAAGCGGCGGCTTCAGGAACTGACATTTGATCTCGCGCGCACGCTGACACGCGATTACAAAGCGCAGCCGCACTGCTCGGTTCCATCGCACGTATTGTTTCCACAGCTTGCGGACATCGTCCAACGCTACTTGCGGGAGAAGGTACGGGTGCACCCTCCGGCGCAAGTTAAGGACTTGTTTCTTGCTCCTTATTACGGCTGGGTTGTCGAGCGGTTGGTCGAAAACATTCACGGCGATGTATCGCAGGGCGAATCGCCCGAAGTGCCGAGGTACGAGAGCACCCGTGGCCCAGGATCAACTGCGGACGTGGACTTCTGGACGAGCCGGGAAGTTCGCGAGATCAATCGCAGCCATTTGAATTACATGGTTGCGGATACGAAGCGCTGGGAACAGTCAGCGGCTTATTTCATTGACACGCACAAAGCAGTCAAATCATTCGTCAAGAATTCCGGCCTCGGTTTCGCTATTCCGTATTTGCACAACGGGCAGATGCACGATTTCATGCCGGATTTCATTATTCGGCTGGACACGGCCAAAGAGCGTTACATGATTCTCGAGACGAAAGGGTATGATCCACTGAAAGAAGTGAAAAAGGCCGCCGCTGAGCGGTGGGTAAACGCGGTCAACGCAGACGGCAAGTTTGGTCAATGGGTGTTCAAGATGGCGGAGCATCCGACCGAGGTTCCAGGAATTCTGGGCAAAGCGGCGGAATGACGGTTCATCCATGGCCGCCCTGCTTGTCGCAGGAGCGCAGGAATTTTTCCCAGGCGCTATTTCAGTGCCATGTCCAGCGGCCAATGCTTTATTTAACTACCATGGCAAACAAAGTCCTGATCACGCCATCACGCCACTCGCAAAAGGCTTCCGTATGCGAGGCGTGCTATAGTTGGAACCTGAACTGACGATGAACTTGAAACTCGAAAACAAAACTGCGCTGGTCACTGGCTCCAGTGCCGGGATCGGTCTTGCGATCGCTAACTCACTGGCCGCGGAGGGCGCGCGTGTCGTGGTCAATGGTCGCGCGGAGGCACGGGTAACCGCCGCCATAGAACTCATCCGCAAGTCACACCCAAATGCCAAACTCGAATCGCTGGTGGCAGACCTTGCGCAGGCTGAGGCCGCAACCGGGACCACCGGGCGATTTCCGGCCGTGGACATTCTGGTCAACAATCTGGGCACCTACGAGCCGAGACCAGTCGAACAAATCACTGACGATGAGTGGCGGGCGATCATCGAAACCAATTTCATGAGCGGCGTGCGTCTGTCACGCCATTACTTGCCGCGTATGAAAGCGACCGGTTGGGGCCGGATCATCTTTATTTCCAGCGAGTCTGCTGTGAACATCCCGGTCGAGATGGTTCATTACGGAGTGACCAAGACCATGCAAGTGGCACTCGCCCGTGGCCTGGCCGAGACGACCGCTGGCACGGGCGTCACGGTCAATTCGGTGCTCGCCGGTCCGACCCGTTCCGAGGGCGTCGAAAAATTTATCGTTGACCTGGCGAGAACGAAAGGCATCACTCCCACTGAAGTCGAGAAGGAGTTTTTTCATTCGGGGCGTCCGAGTTCTCTGTTGCAGCGTTTTGCCACGACGGATGAGGTCGCCGCGCTGGTTGCATTCGTTGCCAGCCCTCTTTCTTCGGCGACCAATGGCGCGGCGTTGCGGGTTGAAGGCGGTGTCGTGCGCTCGATCTTTTGACCAGGTAAATTCAATGAAAAAACGGGGTCGCAAAATTAAACCTCTTGCCGGGGACAGCAACCCTGCGTTCTTGTATGAGTTGATTATTGAGCCCCGATCGTTTAGAAACTGATAGGCACTCAACTCTCAACCACTAACGAATGCGCCCATTTCAAATCATCTTCAATCCGACCAGCGCCGCCGAGTTGGCGCGGATGCCTAAAGAGTTGCAGTTGCACATTCTGGGCGAGTTTCGCGGATTGCCCCAGCAGGTAATGCAGACCGAGTTGGATCAGTTCGGCAAACTGGAGCGGGCTGGCCGAATTTTGCATCGGTTCCGCGTCGGGGACTATCGGGTTTACTTTGAGCGACACGATCTCGGCCTGGTAGTGCACCGGATACTCAACCGGCACACGCTCAAAGACTTCTTGTTTCGCTCGGGCTTGAAAACGGAGGAGGACGAGGCCCTCCAGCAGAATCCAAAGTTTTGGGAGCTGATTGAGGCTGCCAAGGTCGCAACTCAAAAGAGCTAATGGTCGGCAATTACTTTGGCTCGTAGCGGCGGCTGGCGCTGCTTCAACGTGCCCGGAGTCTCGATTCGCGGGTTACCGCACCTCCTCGCCCAATTCCACGTTCCAGTAGGCGAGATCAATAAAATGTTTCCAACTATCATGCTGGTGCAAGCTGAAATGGATTTGGGCAAACGGACGCCACTTTGGCCGCTTGGGCTTGCGGATCAGATGCATTCGCGCCTCCTGCGGCGTGCGATTAGCCTTGAGCGTATTACACCCGACGCACGAGCACACGATATTCTCCCACGAGGTCGGCCCGCCACGGTCGCGGGGGATGACGTGATCCAGGTTCAGGTCCTTGCGCTCAAATACCTGGCCGCAATACTGGCAAGTGTTCTTGTCGCGCTCAAAAATATTGTGCCGCGTGAATTTCACTTCCTTCTTGGGCATGTGATCATAAACGATCAATAAAATTACCCGAGGCACACGGATGCGAAACGACACGGTGCGGACCGATTCCGGGTGCGGTTCCAGCTGCGAGAAATCATGCCACTCGGTGAAATTGTAGGTCTGGAACGAGCCGTCGTTGCAGTTGAGCACGGCTTGGGCGTGGCCCTGAAACAAGAGCGTCAAGGCCCGTCGGGCAGTGCAGATATTAACCGCCTGCCAGAGGCGATTGAGCACCAGCACATGTTGGTTCAAAATCGAACTCATATCCGATCCGCTTCGCGTCAAACTACTCAATCGGCGCCTGCCTGTCAACGCGGTGCCGGAGTCAGTGGAGTGAGTGCGCCCCCATTCGAGGCATCAGGTTGTCAGGCCTGTTAAGTTCATCCCCGCCACGCGCGGTGCGCGCAATTTTGTAGCTGATAACGTGATGACTTGATAAGCTGATAACCCCGCCCGGTCCTTCACGCTCGCCGACTGCGCGTTTTACCGGCCAGGTGCTTCTGAAATTTGCGCGCGGGTTCAATCGTTCTTGGCCGTGGCTTGGGAACCAGGATGATCGGACAGCCTTCATACCCGAAAGCCCGGCGCACCTGATCGGCCAGATACTTCTTGTATGGCTTGGAGAACAGGTCGTTGCGGTTGACGAACAATAGAAAGGTTGGCGGCGTCTGCTTCACCTGGGTAGCGTAGAAGAATTTCAGACGGTGACCACGCGAACTGACCGGCTGCCGGCGTTCCATGGCATCCTGCAGGGTGCGATTCAGGATCGCCGTCGGAATTTTCTGCAGTAGTTGCGCAGCCACGTAGCGCACCGCTTCGAGCAGGCGATCCAGGTGAAAACCGGATTTGGCAGATGTAAAGATCACCGGGGCGTAATCGAGAAAAAACAACTGCTGCTGCACCCATGCGCCAAACTCGACGAGGGTCGTCATGACCTCGCGGCCCCGCTGCTTATCCTTCCGGCCCCGCCGCTTGATTTCCTCTTCGCGGGCCTTGCGGACCGCCTCCTCCATCAGGTCCCATTTGTTGACCACCACAATACACCCTTTGCGCTCCTCGACGATTTTGTCCGCAATCTTTTTGTCTTGTTCGGTAATCCCAGCCTCCGCCTCCAGCACGAAGATGGCAAGGTCGCAGCGGGCGATGGAATCCTCGGCGCGCTTGACGCTAAAGAACTCAATCGAATCGTCAATGCGCCGGGTCTTGCGCAGGCCCGCAGTGTCAATCAGCACATACGATTGCCGGGCGCCCTGGGTTTCAACCTCGAAGGGTACATCAACGGCGTCACGAGTCGTGCCGGGAATGGGCGTGACGATTACCCGTTCGGACCTGGTGAGGGCGTTGATGAGGGAAGATTTGCCGACGTTGGGGCGGCCGACAATGGCCAGTTTCAGAGGCGCTGGAGGCGGCGGACACGCGGTGTGAGGCGTCGGGTCTGCTGCGTCTCCATCACTCGACTCCCGAGATTCGTTACTCGTCTCGGGCATCAACGACATGGCCGCATCCATCAGCGCCTCAATCCCTTCACCATGAATCGCGCTGACAGGATAGATTTGG
>WNGL01006920.1_pt1 | contig 13335 bp, 15 predicted proteins | sample 5400591 | NCBI WGS metagenome assembly WNGL01 (sample SAMN13153377, study PRJNA577476) | soil metagenome | isolation source: 80 cm soil or saprolite under Garry oak tree replicate 1 | place: USA:California | collected 2016-06-15
GGAGCGTGAGTATCCATCAATGTTCGAGCCGGTGCACGGTTCGGCTCCTGACATTGCGGGAAAGGGAATTGCCAATCCCATCGGCCAAATCTGGTCAGGAGCGATGATGCTCAAGCACCTCGGACAACATGAGGCCGCAATAGCGGTGGAAAAAGCTATTGCTTCCGTGCTCGAGCATTCTGGCCCTCGTACAGCCGACATCGGCGGGAAAGCCCGTACCGCGGATGTTGGGACAGCAATTGCAAGCGAGATTTGAAAAATTAGATAGGGAGCCTTCCTTATGCGAAGAAGCGCTTCAGTCATGATACTTGGCATCGCTTTGCTAACATCCTTCTCGGGCGCGCAGACTCGAAGACCGCAGCCCGCCGGATCACAGATTAAGCTCCATAGTCATCCGCATCCCATTGCCCACGTCTTGCTTATCAGTATCGACGGTATGCACGCTCTAGATCTCGCGCGGTTGACCGAAGAGCGATCTGACTCGGCCCTCGCGCGGCTGAGTGCGCACGGAATTACCTACACGAATGCGCACACGTCTTTTCCCTCGAACTCGTGGCCGGGGTTGCTTTCTATGGTCACTGGGGGATCGCCCAACTCGACAGGCGTGATATTCGAGAATAACTATGACCGAAGCTTGTCCCCTCCCGCTTCGGATTGCTCTAAGGTCGGGACCGTAGTGATCTTCGATTCCTCGATTGATAAGAATTCGAATGCTGTCGATGGGGGTGGAGGAATTGATCCTGAAAAATTGCCTCGTGATCCTAAGAACGGATGCAAGCCGGTGTTTCCGCATAGCTTCATCCGCGTAAACAACATTTTTGAGGTTATTAAGCAGGCGGGTGGCAAGACTGCCTGGAGCGATAAACATCCCGCATATGAGTTTCTGAATGGACCTTCAGGTACCGGCGTCGATGACCTTTATACGCCTGAAGTTCATGCGAACCGAGTCGGCAAGAGTATTCAGAAGATTGAAGCTTACGACGATTCAAAAGTAGATGCCGTGCTCAACCAGATACATGGCAAAGACCATACCGGAGCAAAAAATGTAGGTGTCCCGACGGTTTTTGGTATGAACTTTCAGGCAATCAGCGTTGCGCAAAAACTAGAAGGCAACGGCTACTTGGATGCGAACGGGACTCCCAGTCCCGGATTGCTGGACGCATTTACCCACACTGATCAGTCGATCTCCAAGATGCTCGCCGCTCTTCAGCAACATGGATTAATGACATCCACTTTAATCATCGTGACCGCCAAGCATGGCGATGTTCCGATAGATCCAACGCGGTTGAAGCGTGCCGACTTGGATCTCATTCCAAAGACTGTCTCCGCGATCGACAAAAATCTGCTGGCAGGTCTAAACCAGGATGGAAGCATCGCGATGGTCTGGTTGGCCGATCAAAAGCGAACCGCCGAAGTGACCGCTGCCCTACGAAAAATTGAGGCTGAGGCAGGTATCCAGGAAATTTATTCCGGTGATTCTTTGAAGTTAAGATTCAATGACCCGGAGTCGGACCCTCGCGTTCCGGACATTATCATCCAACCGAATGCCGGCCAGGTATACGTTAATCCCGGCAGCGGTTTCATCGCCGAGCATGGCGGCATGACCGACGCGGATCGGCACGTGCCTCTTCTCATCTCACACCCATCGTTAGGACATCAGGAGATCAAGTCTCCAACACAAACCGCTCAAATTGCTCCTACGATCCTCAAAGCACTGGGGTTGGATCCGAATTCTTTGCAAGCCGTGAGACAGGAGAGAACCTCGTCTCTACCTGGATTCGATGAGGCAATGCATAAGTCCGAGCGTTAAGCGCGCGAGCTTTGCGTGTCCTCCAGTCGTCTCGTCAGCCTACCTTCTGTAGACTCGAACCAACCTCACGGAATTACTTTGCACACCCGCACTTCCGCGATCTGCTTCTCGTGACGCGGAACAGCCAAGTAATAGAGTTTCAGTTCTGGGACAAGGATCGCGGTTCGCCCGGAACGAAGTTGGAACGTGGCCAATCTGATCGTAATGATCAGCATCACTCTGCCGGAACACATCAATGAATTGGCTTGCAGCGAAATAAATACGTTTGCTCGCGCTGTCGAAGGTCATGTCGTCGACCATCGGCCCAGCAGGCATACTTGCCACCACTTTTCCCGAATCGCTGTCCAGTACAATCAATTTTCCTGGATCGCGTGACCCCACAAATAGCCGGTGACCACCCTCATCGAATGCGATCGCCGTGGGCTTCTTGCCCTCCTTTGCTAATGGCCAGGTTGCAAGCAAATTATGGTTTGTTCGATCAAAGACCTTGATCTCATTGTTACCTCGAACATTCACGAACATCCGCGGCCCTGACTTCTCTAGCACCAAGGCTTCCACGTCGGGAGAATCGACATTGATTTTCCCAATCAGTTTTCCGCTCGTGGTATCAATCACGCTAATATAAGAGTTCGGAAGGTGTGCGTCGTCGCCGCCGTTCACCACGTACATATACTTGGTCGCGGGATCGTAGGTGCTGGCGTCCGCACCTTCCCGCAGCTTGATGCTGCCCTCCGGCTCAAAAGACTTCGTATCGTAGATTCTGACCTCTCCCAAATCCCCATCGACTACGAACAGCTTGTTCAGGTCAGCGCGATAGACCATCGAATGTGGGCGCCTTCAGATCGCTAATCGTGTGAATGAGCTTATTCGTCTTCAAATCAAAGACCAGTACTTTCGAATTCTCTTCTGCCGTGGCGAACAACCGATTTCCTGCAAGATTCAAGCGAAAATGGTCGAAGTCGCCGTCGTGGAGATCGGGCAACGGGATGGCCTGCGCAAGTTTTAGCGGCCCCTTGTGCTGAGCCCAAGCACCGACTACAAGTGAGGTAAATATTACAAAGAGAACCATTGCTTTCGTCTTCTTCACCATCGCCTCCAAAAGTTTAGAAATAATCGCTGCAAAAACTCTCGGTCGCTCCACCGCGAAAAACACAATACGCTACTTAGATTAGTCCGACAAACATGAAGGAAACCTTAACAAGAGATTCTGACAACCCGAATAAAGGAATCGTTCCGCTGCGGCTCTCTAACTACGTTATGTCCTTTGCGCCAGAGGACGGCGTTTCGTCACTCCAACTGCAAGCATGAATGCACCCGAGGCAAAGAGGCTTATTACCAGATACCACAATCCTGGTGCGAACGAATGCCTACGATTTGCCAGATAGCCAATCACGAAAGGTCCAGCAAACCCGCCAAGATTCCCCACTGAATTGATCAGGCCAATCGATGCGGCCGCGGCCGACTCGCTCAGAAACAGCGTCGGCACTGCCCAAAAGCAAGGTTGGAAACCATAAAAACAAGCCCCCACAAGAACGAATAGCGCGATTGAAATCGCCGGTCTTGAGGAGTAAATCACCGCGAGCGAAAGAGCCACCCCGCAAAGAATGACCGGAACAGCGGCATGCCACCTGCGCTCGCCAGTTCGATCCGAATGCCATCCGTTCAACTGCTGGGTTATGAAGCCAGCAACGTACGGCATCGCAGCCAGGAGAGTTACATTCATATCGCTTAGCCCGGAGAGCCGCTTTACGATGCTCGGCAGCCAAAATGCGATCCCATAACTGCCGGTCATCGCACAGAAATAGCACAGTGTAAGCAGAAGTACGTCACGATTCCGCAGCGCTCCCCACACGCTGAAAGAATGAACCCGTTTCTTAGCCTCTTTCTCTCGCCGCAGTTGCTCGGTAATCCATGATCGTTCATCCTCCGGCAGCCATCGAGCTTGTTCCGGCCAATCCGTAAGGTAGAAAATCGTAATCACTCCGAGTAGGACTGCCGGAATTCCCTCGATGATGAACAGCCATCGCCAGCCTCTCATGCCCAGCCACGAAAGCCCGAGCAACAGGCCCGCAAGCGGCGAACCGATTACGTAAGAAAGCGGATTGGCAGCATAGAAAACGGCGACCGCTTTGGCCCGGTCCTGGTAACGGAACCAGTGGGTCAGGTAGACGATCACTCCCGGCAAGAACCCTGCTTCGGCGGCGCCCACCAGAAAACGTACCCAATAGAATTGTCGAGGCGTGTGAATGAAGGCCATCAACACTGTCACGATTCCCCAGGAAATCATGATGCGAGCGATCCAGCGCCGCGCACTCCATCGCTCCACGATCAATGCACCCGGAATTTCCAGCAGGAAGTACCCAAGAAAGAAAATGCCGGCGCCGAAGCCAATCACGCTCGGACTGAAACCCAGGTCGGCCGGCATCTGCAGAGCCGCTGCTCCAATGTTCATGCGATCCAAAAAAGCGATCACGTACAGCACAAACAGAAACGGGAGCAGGCGCCGCGCAATACGGCGTCTTGCGCGTGCTCCGACCTCTTGTTCCGAGGCAGAAAACGCTACGGTCTGTGTTGGGTTTTCAACAGACTCAGACATGCTTCTCAGCTTTAGTGCAGAACCAAGGTATTCATGCGCTTCGGAACTTCTCCGACCGGAATCAACCCCACCACCTTCAGCGTACTTATATCGATCGCAGTGACCGACTTCGTACCAGAGTTCGAAACATAGACCAGCTTGCTGTCTGGAGTGAAAGTGATCCACTCGGGCACGGCACCTGAAGGTGCACGTCCCAGCGGATGAACTTCGGTCAGTTCGACCGATCCGATCAGTTTGAGTTCCGGCAGTGAGTATGCAAAAACAGCATTTGCGAAAGTGCTGTTCACCCACAAGGATTTTCCATCCGGCGAAACTCCGATCCCATGGGACGGAGTACCTTCTCGTCCCTCCGCGACTCCAAACCCAGGGGTTTTATCCGGGAACTTGATCCTTTCCACTTCCGCGCGCTTGGCGAAGTCGACCACCGCAAATCCGTTGACCCGGGAGAGTTGAACAAAAATGCGGCGCGTCGAACCGTCAGAGTTGGTCTCGAAAGCCATGGGCCGCACTGGCTGTTCGAACTTTACCTCCCATATTGCGTGATCGCTTTGAAGATCAATCACTGTGGCGGCTTTGCTTTCCAAAGATCCGCTCACCGCGTACTTGCCATCGGGAGTGACGTACACATTATGGACGCCACCGTCCACGGCGATGCTCTTCACACGCTTAAGCGAAGTTGTGTCGATCACATCAACAACGCCTGGCTCCGAGCGGATCCCCACCAGCACCCGGCGTCCATTTTTCGTGATCGTTAGGTTGTTGGGACGTCCGCTCAGCGGCACTGTCTGAAGAATGTTCCCGCTGACTCGATCGACGACATCGAGCACGTTCCCCGATTCATTGCTGATGTAGACTCGCGAACCATCGGGAGAAAACCCGATGCCATGCGGTAACTCGATCCCATGGATCACTTGTACGACTTTATTGGTTGCAGAATCGATGACATCAACTGTGTCGCCGGCGCTGTTGGTGACATAAATCAGCGCAGATTTGGACGATGCTGGAGGATCGACCGCTCCAGCACGCACCCATTCAGCCATCACAAGCCAGGCGGGATCGTTCTGAGAGTCAAATTGCCTGCCGCCGGAATGAAACGGATCTCCACCCGCTTCCGGCGCCAGTGGATGCATCAACAGTCTGCTTGCAATTGGGTCCCCGGGAACGACCTCCTGCAGAGCGCTCTGGAAGTTTCGCCGTGACTGCTCTTCCGTCCAGTTGGTGGTTCCTGGGGGCATGGGTTCGAGATAAAAAGGTCTTCCCGGCTGACTGTGGCAGCTGTAGCATCGCGCGTGGCTGGGCCTCGTCTTCAAAAAAATCGGCTCGACCTTACTCTTGAAAACATCGAAATCCAGGGTATCTTTCTTTAACGCGGGGGAAATTTGCTGCTGGCTCGGAAATCCTTTGCTGATCCAGTCGGCAATCATCCGCCACTCTGGGTCGTCCTGCGATTTCCAGAATTTTCCGCCTGTGTGGGTCGGATCACCACCTGCTTCCGGTGACAACGGATGAAGGAGCAGTCGGCTTTTCAGCGGCTCTGCAGGAGTCACTAACTGGGATACAACCTTGAAGTTCTGGCGCGATTGTTGCTCGGTCCAAGCCGAAATTCCTTCTGGTAGCCGCTGCAGATGCAATCGCGTGACCATGACCGAATGACAATCGTAACAACGCACGCCACCTTCCCGAGGCTTGAGGAAAATAGGCTCAATGCGAGTGCGATACGTCTCAAAATCAAGCGATGACTGCGTTTGCGCAGTGCTATTTGCTTGATTGGCACGTGCTGCAGGCGCAGCTTTGGCCAGTTCTCTCGCCGCCAAGAGTAAGCCACTTATAGCGGCGATCAGAAACATTACAACCTTCGCTGTTTTCAGGTGGCCCATTCAACCCTGTTGTTTCAACGCGCCGTTTCGAATAGAGGACTGCTTCGCGTGATCAGGTCCCCGAAGCAGGGGACGAAGTTCGCGAATGTCCTTCACGGCATCGAGTGCTAGCACGCGATCGATCAGCTTCGAGCATGTGACAGCGCCGAGGACGCCTGTCATCAACTCACGCGCCTTCGCGACCACCTCGCCTGGTGTCATCGGATTATCAGGAGTGCCGCGCACATGCTCGACACGCTCGCTGAGTTTCGTACCGTCAGTTAGCGTAACTTCAACGATCGCAACTCTTACCGGTATCAGCTTTTCTAGTTCCTCGTCAGGAACCAATTGCACTTTAGCACGCTGGTGAAGCACCGCTGGATCCTGCATGCGCGCCTTATCGTGCGCTGCGCGGAATGAAACCGTCCCGTCGAGCAGCATCACCGCAACCACGTGTTGCAGACAAATATCCGGCATATCGCGGTTGTTCACAGTGTAGGCTGCGCTGGTGGCGGTACGTACGACCACCTTCTCTACCTGGTCCGCCTGAAACGGTTTCCGCTTTTGCAGATTTTCCAGTGCGTCCAGCGGCGCCTGAATGGGACCTCCGGTTGTCCACTTCTTCAAGGTCGTGAGCATCACCCCGTAGACCACGCCGAGCTGGTCGATCATCCCCGCCGGATCCGCTTTCGGATTGTAGGTCTCCACGAAATTGTTGGGGCCGGACAGGATATCGTTTACGCCACTCCAGCCCTGGTGAACAACCAGGGCAGCGTTGACCCCATTGCGTGCCCCCATCGCGCCAAACAGGAAAGCCTTTTCGACGTGCTCGGTGTCGCGACGCCAAGCCCCGATTCCGGCGCCGGCCTGCTGTGCTGCATAATCGAGCAGCCAGCGCATCTGTTGGGCGCTGAGACTAGCGACGCAGCCGGCGGCGGCGCTCCCTCCCACGGTTCCGACCAGGTTGTGCGTTTCTTTCATGCCGGGGCCAACCGTCTTCATGGCCCGCAAAGCGATGTCGTAGCCCAGCGCCACGGCGCGCAAGAAATGTGTGCCGCTAATTCCGAACTGCTCCCCCGAAGCCAGCGCCGCGGGCACGACGGCGCAGCCCGGATGCGCCCCGCCCGTAGTGAAATCGTCGTCGGTTTCATCGGAATGAGCAAGCTCTCCGTTTGCGAATGCCGCCTCAATAGGTCCGCAGAGAATCGGCGAGGCCACTACCATGGCTATCTTCTGGCCTCCGTAACTGCGAGCGAACTGGATGGCCAAGCGTCCGGGGAGCAACTCGGATCCAGAGACCATGGCCGCGAAGGTGTCCAGAATGTGATGCTTTGTCTCCTGCACCACTTTTTCCGGCAGGGCATGGTTGCGAGCCTCAGCCATATATGCGCTGAGCTTTGCCATCACAGAATTGACATCTTGGTCAGCGGTCGCCGCCATGCGTGGAAACGCTGCAGCGGCGGTTATCCAGGCCGCGTGCTGCAACCAACTACGCCTGCTTAGGATGGGACGGACTTTATGCTCCATGGATCTCCCCTTTTTCGACCCGCAGCCTCGCCCGTCATGGTGTAACGACCACGCAAACAAACTGTGTGTCTCGATCCATCTGCATCGAACAGATTGGCAAATTGACCGGAGTGTAACTTCGAAAGTACGCCGGCGAAGTACGGCGCCGAAGAATGTTTGGTTGTTCTTATCCCTCTTAACCTTTGTAGCAGGACATGTAGCAACTCAATTATTCGTACGCAAGAGACGAGTCTTGGCTGAGACGCGAGCAAATGGAGACAATGTTCCTCGAATATGAATTGTGCATAAACGGAGAATGAAAATCTTTTCATTGATCGCGCTGGTACGGCGTGGGGTGCTCGCTTCTTGGTGCGTCCGAGAGGTGGCAAGTAGGTCAGTTCAGACGACAGCCATCAGAAGCGCAACTCGGGCAGATTACGCGGCTCTCAGACTCTTTGCATTTCCGTTTACAATCTCGGCGACGTAATCCGCACAGCATTGAAGGCTTCGCAGATGCCTCGCTGTTGGTATCTTCCTATTTAACTTTTCCCCGACGGAAATATTGCAAATATGCGATGATTATGCGATGGCACGAAGGGCCTACGAAGTTACGCCTTTTGTGTTGTGATAGAGGAGAGGTGGCCGAGTGGCTGAAGGCGGCGGTTTGCTAAATGCCCGAGAAGCCACCCCCCTCAAGGGAATTAGTGGCTTAGGCGTCCTTCGCTGTTCCTTCCAAGCCGATATTCGGGCAGCTTGACAGCAAAACACAATCGCAACACACAACTGGTTAGTGTGAAATCCAGCGTACCGTCAAGTAAAGGCCCGCTCCAAACGCCGCCGTTAGAAGCAACACAGTTGAAGGCATCCCGACCAGATAGCCCCAACCGCCTGCAATTCCCATAAGGCCGGTACTGCCGCGCTGTCTCTCAATCGAGTATAAGCGCCAGAGATGGAAACAGATGATGGTGAACCACATTAGAACGACCGCAGTAAGTCCGCCGAGGATGCTCCTCGCAAAAATAATCATGCGCAAAGTCTACAGCGACGCTGCCTAAAAGGTAATACCACCATTTTGTGACTATCGTGCCGTTCCCAAGCTCCGCCGTATAAGGCATCCTACGCCTTTACCGAAACTGCTGGTCTAGGTAAAGAGGGCCAGACAGCATTCGGGGGATTGCAGTACCGTTTGGACCAACAGGTCCGCTCGATAGTTATCTGCTTAAGTGGGTAGCTGGTCGGCGTGGTGTGACTCCCGCCTAACGGAAATCTTCCCTAGGGACTAGGGAGATTCTCGTGTACAGCCAGCCGTTAGTCTTAAACCTATCTCAGGCCGCCGAACTTCTCGGCCTCACCCGACAACAACTTTACGAATTAACCCGCAGCCGATCCCGTGTTCGGCAACGTATCCCGCTGCCCACTCTCCGGTTGGGAAAGCGTTTGGCCTTCCGCCGCGAAAGCCTCGAACGCTGGGTTGCCCAGCTAGAAGGAACAGGTGGCCAGTGCTCATCTGTGGCTGCCCATCGCATACAGCCGACTGCCTCACATCCGCAAGGGGGTGCGCTATGAGATTCGTAACCTCCGTCCTACAACCCGATGGAACGTATAAAGACGGCTTCCGGGAGGCCACGCCCGCAGAGGAAGAAGCCTACAACCTGAAACAGGAAATACGGTGGGCGCAAATTGAGCAAGCGGAGAAAGAAGAAAAGTATCGCCGCGAGCAAGAGAAAGCCCGCCCGATGGCGATTGCATTTGAGACTGCCCTGAAAAACGTGGGATTCGGGAATAGCCAATCCCGCCCCAAGCCGGCCGCGGCGCAGGAATTGCCCGCGGAAACCTGGGTGTCCTCAAGTGCCTCCGAGCTAGTCGCGGAGAAGATCCCGCCACGCCTATCAGTAATGGAGGAAAAAGGCGCGGTACTTTTCTATGAGAAATCCATCAATCAAATCCTGTCTTGGCGAGGAGTCGGCAAAACCAACTTCGCGCTAGGTCTAGCCGACGCCATCGCATCAGGCGGAAGGATCCTGGATTTCCAGGCTACTCGTGCGCGGCGGGTGCTTTACGTTGACGGTGAGCTTCCCAAAGCGCAGCTCCAGGAAAGGGTACGCGACTTAGTGGCGCCGGAGCACCGGCATAACCTCCGTTTGTTCTCGCCGGAGATGCTGAAGAAGCCGCAAGGACTAAACTTTTTGGAGGATCGAGATTTCTCGGCGCTGCAAAGGGTGATCGGGGAGCACCGGACGGAAGTTATATTTTTGGATTCGCAGAGCACGGTTATGCAAGGCGAAGCCATCAAGTACGATTTCCAGGAGCGGCATCAGACCCGGATGACTGCGTTGCGATTGATGGGCTTGACGGTCATAGAACTGCACCACGTTGGTAAGAACGGGTTGCAGCGCGGGTTGTCGAAGAACGATGACATCCTGGATGTCCAGATGCACCTGAAGAAAGTGGACGGATGGGAACCCGGAGATGGTTTGCTGTTCGAGGTCGCTTACGACAAGGTTCGGCACGCCGCGGCTTTGGACATCCAGCCCATGCCGCTAACGCGCCGACGGCGTCCCTTCAACCATCCAGAGTGCAGGGAGGGATTCCATGCAGGAATTTATTAGTGAGGACGATCTCAAAACTTTCGAGGGGTGGTTTAGATATCAGGGCTTTGACCCGGCGACGACTGCGCCTGAGGAAGTGGGAATTTGGCGCACCATGTTCGATGAGGTGAGGGCCCGCGGTTCTGTATCCCGAAGGTCGGACGGATGAAGCTCGCGCCAATCGTCGGGGAGCATCGGTACGCGGTGGCGGTCCGAGAGGGGACCGATCTCTGGCTGACACTTTGGGTTCGGCGTTCGCCCAAGGGCGAGTTTTTCAAACCTACAGAAAAGGCTGTATTTACGCGCTCTTTAGCAAGTGCTCGCAGTGCCGAACAAGCCTTAAACGCGGTCTCCTCTACTAGCTTGCTCCCAGGATCGCTATTCCAGATTCTCATCCTGCATCAATCAGTTCCTGACATGTGATGCAATAGCGAACCCAAGGTAGCGCTTCCAGGCGCTTCGGGTTAATCTCCTGCCCACAGTTCAGACAGTCGCCGAATGTGCGCGTCCGGCTCAAGCGTGATAATCACGAGATCACCTGCCTTCACGCCTGCGCTCCGGCGTGCCTCGGCGTTAACGACGATGTAGTGAATTCCTCGCCTGTTGCCGACCGTGCTGCGCCACGTGTAGCCATTTATCGTCACCTGGACGGGCACCTTGGCTTTGCCCCAAACGTCCCGCGTGTCGAACGGCAGCGTGAACGAGGCGCTTGCGTCAGCCCTCGACTCATCTCCGTTTAGCTTCGCTTTGAATTCCTTCCGCATTTAGTCATCCAGTTCAATTCGAATACTGAGAAGTTGCGTCCCGAAGAGCCGTACCGCTCTCGCATTCCCAGCGCTGCTCGGCAAATGATTCGCCAGCCAGCGCTGACGCTCACGCGGATCGTCCTCCGAGAGAAGACGTGCAGTGCCCGTGTGCCAGTGATACCTTAATCCCTCGCGCAATTTCAGTCGTACATGCGGATCATGTTCGATGTTGCGGACGTATCCCGCCTTCATGCCATGCTCCGCTACTAACCAGAACTCGTTTCCGATACGTCCATCGCCTACTGGCGTGCGCCGTGGCTTCCCCGTCTTCCATCCTCTCGTTTCCAGTAACGCATATCCGGGCAGCGGCAGACTCAACGCAAGCGCCAGCTTGATTGGCGGGTTCAGAAGATATTTCTGAAGCGTGTGAACGATCTGATGCTTCATTGCGTAATCGACGGCATGTTGGTCCGATTTGAGAGTCACGCCGCCGCAGCAGCGACTTTACGCACTGCCAGTGAGAACATCACGCGAGTAACGCCACTGATTATCATGCTCACGCCAACCAGCGTGCCTATCGCCCACGCTGAACTAGAGGGCCATTGCAGGTAGATCAACAGCCCCAACAAGAGTGTGATGATCCCATCCCCGAGCATCCAGCCTGACCCGCGCATTGATCGCATCTGGAAAAACAAAACTATGTTCAAGATGCCTTCGATCAGGAACAGCGAAGCGAGCACCAGCGTAAGCGATGCCACACCGAGCACCGGGTGCATCAGCAGGTACACGCCGAAGAAGAGGTACGCAAGTCCAACCAGCAGCTTCCAGATCATGCTGCCAGCGCGATGGACATGAAAGGCAAGGATCAGGTGGACTACTCCTGCCAAAATGATGAGCCAAGAAATCACAGCGCTAACGGCAACGGCTGCGAGAAAGGGCGAGCCGATAGCCAGCACTCCGAAAACGATCAACAAAACGCCCCAGATGATCGACCATGTTGAAGCGTGGCGCACGACATCGAGCGGAGAGTGTTCTGACACAGAGACCTCCTTATGGCGGACAAGAGATCGGAAAGGATGTCACGTGGATTTTAGCAGTAGCCGGGAACCACTCCTAACAATCCGGGTGCTCTGACGATGATTTGTAGTAGCTTGAACTCAACCTTACGGACAATCTTGGCGAGAGTCCACGTATCGAACACAGACTGGTTTTCGAGTCGGGGGATTTTGAGTGTAATAGAGATATTACGCCAACTATGAAAAGTGGCCATCGTCCAGACTAGCTTCGGCGAACGCACGGGAGGATGTCTCTTTAGTCTACAATCCCCGGCATGCTAATCACTCGTCGCGGACTGCTCGCCGGACTGGCCTCCGCATCTGTCACTTCTGCTCTAACTGACTTGGGACTCGCTCAAAGTGATGTTTCCGAGTTGCGCATCGACGCCGCCCGTCTGCAACAAAGCCTGGAAGGGCTGAGCGTCTACGGACGCCCCGCTGGCGGCACCTTCGCCGACGGCGTCAGCCGTGTGGCCTATTCGGATGCGGATATCGCTGGCCGAAAGTACGCCATGGAGATGATGCGAACGGCGGGCGTCGAGCTCCGAATTGATGCCGCCGGAAACATCTTGGGCTGGCGCGAGGGCAGCGACCGCTCGCTCAAGCCGATTCTCTTCGGCTCGCATATCGATTCAGTTCCCAGCGGCGGCAACTTCGACGGCGACCTGGGTTCCATGTCCGCCATCGAAACCGTGCGCACACTGAAGGAACATAGCATCACAACGCGGCATCCGGTTGAGATCGTCATCTGGTCGAACGAGGAAGCCCTGACTATGGGCAGCCGTGCCGCAGTCGGCGACCTGAAGCCAGCGGACTTGGCGAGGGTGTACAACAGCATCCCCTTGGCCGATCACTTGCGCAAGATTGGCGGCGATCCGACAAAGCTGGCTGAAGCGCGAATGGCCCCCGGCTCCATCCATTGCTATCTGGAGTTGCACATTGAGCAGGGTGGCACTCTCGATAAAGCCGGCATCCCAATCGGAGTGGTCGAAGGCATCGTCTGCATTGACGAGTACGAGGTCGAGATTCACGGCTTCGCCAATCATGCCGGAACCACGCCTATGCCCGAACGCCGTAACGCCCTGCTGGCCGCCGCCAAGCTGATCGAAGCGGTGCAGGAAATAGTTACCCGGGAACCCGGACGGCAAGTTGGAACGGTGGGACACTTGGAAGTGTCG
>WNGL01006921.1_pt1 | contig 13335 bp, 10 predicted proteins | sample 5400591 | NCBI WGS metagenome assembly WNGL01 (sample SAMN13153377, study PRJNA577476) | soil metagenome | isolation source: 80 cm soil or saprolite under Garry oak tree replicate 1 | place: USA:California | collected 2016-06-15
CACTTCGCGGGCGACGTTGATCCCGTAGTCCCGGCCGGCCGCGTGGCGATGGTCTCCTACCCCGATGACGCGGCTCAGCTCATCAAGACCGCCGAAGCTGTCCAGACCGCCCATTGATCGCTTGTGCGGTACGGGCCGACGGGATTAGTGCCATGGCACAATGAGCTGACATGGAAGACGGCGGCCCATCGGTAACCGCCCGCTGGGTCGCGGCACACCGGCTCGGCTTCGCTCGGGTCGCTACCGACTACGGTGATCCCGCCGCCGACGAGGCCCTGGCCGCCGACGTGGCGGCCGGGCGGGCCGCCCCGGCCAACCGGATGCACGACTACCTGGCCGCGCGCACCGCGTTCTTCGACCGGACCGTTACCGGCGCGCTCGGCCGCGGCGTGACGCAGGTCGTGGTGGGCGCGGCCGGCTACGACGGCCGCGCGTTCCGGTACGCCAAGCCGGGCGTCCGCTGGTTCGAGGTCGACCACCCCGCGACCCAGCGGGACAAGCTCGAGCGGCTCGAACGGCTCGGCCTCGAAGCGTCCCACGTGCGGTTTGTCGAGGCCGACTTCACCCGCGACCCGGTGGCCGGCCGGCTGCGCGCGGCCGGGCTCGCCCCGGACGCGCCCAGCCTGTTCCTGCTCGAAGGGGTCGCCGTCTACCTGGAGCCTGCCGTCCTGGAAGACGTCCTCCGGCAGTTCCGGCAGGTCGCCGCGCCCGGTAGCAGCCTGGCCATCAGCGTGTCCCTGTCCCGGCCGCGCGGCGACACCGCCCGCGCCCGCTTCCAGGCCACGGTGGCCGCGCTGGGGGAGCCGGCCAGGTCCACGTTCGAGCCCGCCGAGGCCGAAGCGCTCCTCGCCAGGACCGGCTGGCCCCTCGCGGCCGGAGCCAGCGACGGCCAGCCAACATCCGGCGGGCGTGACCGCCTCCGTGCGGCCGGCCTGCTCCTGGCCAGCGCCGGCCCGCCCGCACCCGCGCCACCCCAGCCGTCACAACCACCCCAGCCGTCCCAGCCGTCCCATGGGCATAGCGGCACCCTGCCCCTATCGGCCCTGCTGTCCCAGGCGCTGGTCGCGTTCACGATCGAGTTCGACAACGAGGCCGAACACCGCCTCCCGCACCGCACCACCAGCCACGGGGCTTCCGGCCCCGGCGACGGCGCCCCGGCGCCGTGGCTGGTGTCGCTGGCCATGTGGGAGAACTGCATGCGGTACGTCACGGACGAGCCCATCACCGTCGGCGACCTCGAAGCCCGCGCCCGCACCAGGACCAACCTGGACGGCATGCGCCGGTGGGGTTACATCACCATCGACGGCACCGCCAGGAAGGCTCACAACGGCCGCCCGGGGCGGAACGCCGCGCTGCGCGCGACAGCGGCCGGCCTGCGGGCGCGCGAGATCTGGCGGCCGTTGCCCGGATTCATCGAGCAGCGCTGGCGCGAGCGCCTCGGCGCGGATCAGCTTAGCCGCCTGCGAAATCCCCTCACCAGCATGGTCAGCCGGCTGGATCCGGGGCTGCCCGACTGCCTGCCGATCCTCGGCGCGGCCCTGCTCAGCCAGGGCCCAGACCCCCGGCTCCCGCCCCGACCCGACGGCACCGCGCCGGAGGCGCTGCCGCTGTCCGCCCTGCTGTCCCGGGTCCTGCTGGCGTTCGCCCTCGAGTACGAGCGCGAAGCCGGGCTGTCCCTGGCGGTTGCCGCCAACGTGCTGCGCGTGCTGGGCGCCGAAGGGACCCGGCTGCGCGACCTCCCCGCGCTGACCGGCACCTCCACCGCGTCCGTCCGCTGGGCGCTGGGCATCTTGACCCGGGGTGACCTGGCCGCGGAAGAGCCCGATCCGGCCGCCAGCCGGGGCAAGGTCGCCCGGCTCACCCCGCGGGGCCTCGACGTACAGCACCTCTACCACGAACTCACCGGCACGATCGAGCGGCGCTGGCACGACCGCTTCACCCCGGGCGTGACCGGCGCCCTCCGGTCCTCGCTCGAACCGCTGGCGGCCGGTCGGCCGCCGGTCCTGTTCGGCGGGCTCGAGCCGTATCCGGACAACTGGCGCGCCTCGGTCCGCCGTCCGGCCACCCTGCCGCACTTCCCGGTGGTGCTGCACCGCGGCGGCTATCCTGACGGCAGCTGACCCGCTTGCGCACTCGTGAATCAGAAGGTTACTGTTTAGCTGGGCCTTGATCCCGAGGAAGCCGGTGAGAGTCCGGCACGGTCGCGCCACTGTGAGCAAGCGTCACGCTTGTGAGTCAGATCTTCGGGGCATCGCGCCGCTCCACTGGACGGAGGGGACGCACGATCCCCGGAGGAGGATTCTGAGATGGCCGTTCTTTCCACCCCGAGGGCTGCCGCCAAACCCGTTGCCCTGCCGATTTCCAAGGGCCTGCTCTGGCTGCTCGGCGCCGCGCTCATCGCGGTCGCGGTGTTCTACTTCATCGGCGTGGACCAGGGCGCGACGTCGGTATTCGGCAAGTCCATGGTCATCCACGAGTTCGTGCACGACGCGCGGCACTTCCTCGGCTTCCCCTGCCACTGACCGGCCGGGGTCTGTCGCAGGCATGGAGAAAAAACTCATTCTCCGCGGCGTCCTCGCGGGCGCGATCGCGGGCCTGCTCGCGTTCGCCTTCGCCAGGATCTTCGCCGAGCCGGTCATTAACCAGGCGATCAACTACGAGTCGGGCCGGGACGCGGTGATAGCCGCCCTCGACAAGGCGGCCGGGCTGCCCGCCCCCGACGAGGGACCGGACATCTTCAGCCGGACGATCCAGGCCAACGTCGGCATCGGCGTCGGGATGATCGCGTTCGGCGCGGCCATGGGCGCGCTGTTCGCGGTGGCCTACGCGCTGTACCTGGGCCGGGTGGGCAGCGTACGGGCCCGGACGCTGGCCCTGCTGGTCGCCGGCGGCGGGTTCGTGGCCATGTACCTGGTGCCGTTCATCAAGTACCCGGCCAACCCGCCGTCCATCGGCCATCCCGAGACCATCCGCCAGCGTGGCGAGCTCTACCTGGTCATGGTGGTGGCCTCGGTCGCGCTGCTGGTCCTGGCGGTCTGGGCCGGACAGCGGCTCAAGACGCGCTTCGGTACCTGGAACGCCGCGCTGATCGCCGCGGCCGGGTTCGCCGTGCTGATCGGCGCGATCATGGCGCTCCTGCCGGACCTCGGCCAGCTGGCGGTCAACCAGCACCTGTACGGCAACCACGCCACCGAGACGCCGCTGCCACTGAAGAACGCCAAGGGCGTCATCGTCTATCCCGGCTTCCCGGCCGACGTGCTGTTCAACTTCCGGCTGTACTCCATCGCGGCGCAACTTGTCCTGTGGGGAGCCATCGGGCTGATCTTCGCGCCGCTGGCGGACCGGCTGCTCGCCCCCGGGCCTGCCCGGGCCGAGCTGCGCCAGGTCAGGGAGACCGCCGAAGTGTGACCCGGGCCGTCCCGCCGACCGCCGGGGCCCGGCTGCTGGCGGACCTGGCCGCACTCGGCCCCTACTTCGCGGTGGACGTTCACCGCCCCGGCTCGCCGGTGCGCCCGCCGTGGCAGCCGCTCGGCGAGCTGACCAGTTCACCGGGCGCGCTGGCCGGCCGGATCGGCGAAGTACGCGAGCGGCTCGCCGTGGCGGCCGCGTGCCCGGCCGCCGCCGTCGAGTTCCGGGTGGCGGCCTCGATCGCGCAGCTCGGGCTGTGCGCCCGGCTGCTGTCCCCGGCCCTTGGTGCCGCGGCGGCCGGGCGGGCGCTGCCCGTTGACGCCGCGCAGGCCCGCTGGATACCCGTGCTCGGCGGCCCGTTCCGGCTATCCCTGGCCGAGGAGGCGATAGCCGCCGAGCCGGGTACGGCCGCGACCGCCGCCCTGCTCGCCGGTCCCGTCACCCAGATCGTCCGGGCCGTCGAGGCGATGGCGGTCTCGCCGCGCGTGCTCTGGGGCAACGTCGCCTCGGCCGTCAACGGCGCCGCCACCATGATCGCGGCGGCCCGGCCCGACCTGGCCGGCCCGGCGGCCGCGGCCGCGGCGGCGCTGCTCGCGAACCCGGCCCTGACCGGCACCTACCAGGGCCATCCGCTGCAGGGCTTCCGCCGCCGGAACTGCTGCCTCATCTACCGCCTGTCGCCCGGACGGCCCGCCTACTGCGGTGACTGCGTCCTGGGCCGTTAGCGTCCGCGTCGGCCTTTAACCCGGGCGCAACATATCGTCACGCGGCATCAACAATGCAGGGCTAACGTGTTCATCCGCTGCGCCAGACGGCGCAGCGCCAACGGGGATCAAGAGGGTCGCACATGAGCATGACCGTCTGGGATTGGTTCGAGCAGCGATCGTTTCACCACGGGGATTTCAGCGCGCTGGCCGACCAGGGCGCGGCGATACATCCGGCCGTCACGCTGATCCTGCCGGCCCGCGAGGTCGCGGGCACCATCGGCCCGATCCTTGACACGGTGGCCAGCCTGAACGAGCGTACCGGGCTGGTGGACCAGATCCTGGTGATCGACGCGGACTCGGCGGACGGCACAGCAGATGTCGCCAGGGCCCACGGCGCCGAGGTCTACTCGGAAAACGAATTGCTGCCGGAATACGGGCCTGCTCAGGGCAAGGGCGACGCGATGTGGCGAGCCCTGTCCGTCACCCGCGGCGATATCGTCATGTTCGCCGACGCCGACACACGTGATTTCGGCGAGCATTTCCTCTACGGCACGCTCGGCCCGCTACTGATGGTGTCCGGTATCCAGTTCGCCAAGGCGGCCTACCGGCGCCCGTTCAGCAGCGAGGGGCGGTACCTCGCCGACGGCGGCGGCCGGGTCACCGAACTGACCGCCAAGCCGCTGCTCAACTTCTTCTTCCCCGAACTCACCGGGTTCGTCCAGCCCCTGGCCGGCGAGTTCGCCGCCTCTCGGGACCTGCTGCTGCGCATCCCGTTCCTCACCGGGTACGGGGTCGAGATCACGATCCTCATCGATGTGCTCCGCGACGCCGGGCTGCCCGCCATCGCGCAGGTAAACCTCGGCTCACGGCAGAACCGGCACCAGCCGCTGTGGGACCTGACCAGGATGAGCTCCGCCGTGCTGCGTGCGCTGGCCCGCCGGGTCCCCGCGCTGGAAAACGCAGCCCCGGCGCCGGGCCTGTGGGGCTTGCCCGGACTGGCCGGACCACAGGCCTATCTGCACGCCGTCGCCACCCCGGACGGGCTGCGCTTGGACGAGCACCTCAGCGAACTGCCCGAACGCCCGCCCATGGGCCGCATCCTCGCGGAGCTTCCCGCCTACCAGGCGGGCATGTGATCCGGCGGCGGCTCGTATCCGGGCAGACCCCGAGCACGGGCGGTGCCGCAGCGGGGGAAGTGCTTCCTGTGACCCGTGCGCCGCTCTGCGGCGCCGGCAACCTCAGCGGTACGCGCGTTCAGGACGTGTCCGCGAGCACGTCAAGGATCGCCTGGCCGTACTTGTCCAGCTTGGTGTCGCCGACGCCGTTGATCTGCCTCAGCTCGCCCAGCGTCGACGGCGGCGAGGCCGCGATGAGCCGCAGGGTGGAGTCGTGGAAGATCACGTACGGCGGCATGCCTAGCTCCTTGGCCACCGACGTCCGCCACGCGCGCAGCCGCTCGAACACCGGCTCGGCCTGGGGTGGCAGTTCCGCGGCGGCCGGCCGTCCCCCCGCGGCGCCCGCGCCGGAACCACCGCCCGCTGGACCACGCCGTGCCCGCGGCGGGGCGGGGGCCCTGGGCGGATCGCGCCGGAAGGTGACCGGCCGCTCGCCGCGCATTACCTCCCAGCTCAGGTCGGTCAGCGCCAGCGTGCCGTGATCGCCTTTGACCGCGAGCAGCCCGGAGGCGAGCAACTGCCTGACCACGCCTCGCCACTCGCCCTCGGTCAGCTCTCCGCCGATGCCGAACGTGGACAGGGAGTCGTGCCCGTACGACTCCACCCGCGGCGTCTTCTTGCCGAGCAGGATGTCGATCGGCTGCCCGGCCCCGAACGAGGGACCCCCAAGTCGTCCCAGTCGCGCCACGGTGGAGAGCAGCTTCTGCGCCGCCACCGTGCCGTCCCAGACCGAGGGCGGCGTCAGGCACGTGTCGCAGTTCCCGCAGGCTTCCGCCGCATCCGTCTCGCCGAAGTACGCCAGCATCTGCCGACGCCGGCAGCCGGCCGTCTCGGTCAGCGCGAGCATCGCGTCCAGGTGCGCCACCAGCCGGCGGCGGTGCGCCAGGTCTCCGTCGGAGTCGTCGATCATCCGCCGCTGCTGCACCACGTCGGCCAGCCCGTAGGCGAGCCAGGCGGTGGCCGGCAGCCCGTCCCGGCCGGCCCGCCCGGTCTCCTGGTAGTAGCCCTCGACCGAACGGGGCAGGTCCAGGTGCGCCACGAAGCGGACGTCCGGCTTGTCGATGCCCATCCCGAACGCGATCGTGGCCACCATGATCAGCCCGTCCTCGCGCAGGAATCGCGACTGGTTCACCGAACGGGTCTGCGCGTCGAGCCCGGCGTGGTACGGCATCGCCACCAGCCCTTCGCCACACAGGAACTCCGCGGTCTTCTCGACCGAGGCCCGGGACAGGCAGTAGACGATGCCCGCCTCGCCCGCATGCTCGGTCCGCAGCAGGCGGAGCAGCTGGCGGCGCGGCTCGTTCTTCGGCTCGATCCGGTACTGGATGTTGGGCCGGTCGAAGCTCGCCACGAACTGACGCGCGCCGCTCAGTGACAACCGCGCGACGATCTCCGCGCGGGTCTGCTCGGTCGCGGTCGCCGTCACCGCGATCCGCGGCACCGCGGGCCACCGCTCGTGCAGCACGGACAGGCCCAGGTAGTCGGGCCGGAAGTCGTGCCCCCACTGGGCCACGCAGTGCGCCTCGTCGATGGCGAACAGCGAGATCGTGCCGCGGTCGAGCAGCCGCAGCGCCGATTCGGTGCGCAGCCGCTCCGGCGCCAGGTAGAGCAGGTCCAGCTTGCCGTCCATGAACGCGTACTCGACGCCCCGCCGCGAGTCGGGATCCTGGGTCGAGTTGAGGAAGCCCGCCTTCACGCCGAGCACGTTCAGCGCGTCGACCTGGTCCTGCATGAGGGCGATCAGCGGCGAGATGACCACGCCGGTGCCCTCGCGCACTTGCGCCGGGATCTGATAGCACAGCGACTTGCCGCTGCCGGTCGGCATGAGCGCGACCGCGTCGCCGCCGGCGCAGACGTGCTCGATAATCTGAAGCTGCTGGCCGCGGAACGAGTCGTAGCCGTAGACGCGGCGCAGCACCTCGGCTGCCGCGTCACCAAGGGGCGAGCCCACCCGGCGATTCTACGGGCAGACCCCGTCAGTCACGCCTCGAACAGGTGCCGGAAGAGCCCTGAGGGTCACGCATGAACTGCCGCCAGGCCACCACCAGGCTGAGGTCTTCCCAGCTCGCGGGCCACGCCGACTCGTCGGCCCGCACGTCCGGTCCGGGGAGGAAGGCCCGGACCGGGCGGGCGTCGAACTCCCCGCTGTCCGCCATGCACCCCATGATGGCCGAGGGGAAGGACATTTATGCCGAACGGGCGTGGTGCCCGCCCCCGCCATGCAATAGCGTGCCCAGGGTGGACGCCACGCTTGCCGATCGCCTCGTCATCCGCGACGTCGTCGAGACCTGGGCCAGCGCCAGGGACTCCGGCGACTGGGACGCCTTCAGGGCCTGCTGGCACGACGACGGCTACATGATGGCCACCTGGTTCCAGGGGCCGAAGGAAGACTTCATCAGGGTCAGTCAGGAGGGCGCCGCCCGCGGAGTGAACATCCTGCACTTCACCGGCGGCTGCCGGATCACGCTGAACGGGACCCGGGCCATCGCGCAGACGCGGATGACGATCATGCAGCGGGCCGAGGTCGAGGGCGTGCTGTGCGACGTGAACTGCCTGGGCCGGTTCTACGACTTCTTCGAGAAACGCGACGGCCGCTGGGGGATCGTGCTGCGCCAGCCCATCTACGAGAAGGACAGGATCGACACCGTCGACCCGGCCGCCACCCTCGTCCTGGACCCCGAACTCCTGGGCCGGTTCCCCGAGGGCTACCGGCACCTGGCCTACCTGCAGGTCCGGGTCGGCTACCCGGTCAAGCCCGACATGCCGGGCCTGCGCGGCCCCGAGGCCGTAGGGCTGGAGCGGCTGTACCAGCGCGGCGCCGCCTGGCTGGCCGGCGAGCCAACTGCCCCATAGGTGAGCGATTCAGGTGCCCGTCGTGTTCTGGCAGGCGGCTCCGGCGGACGGGGTAGCGAGCGAGTACGGGTTCACCGGCTTGCCCGAGGCCCGCACGATGTCGGGCGGGCCGCTCGGGTAGTCGGGGTGGATGTACCCGTCACGAGTGGCGCACCGCACGCCCGCGGTCGTGCCGCTGACGCTGTACCACGGCTCGAAGGAGCCGCCCCCCTCGTCGAATCGCGCGAAATCCACCGTCCCGGTCTGCTGCTGTACGACCCGCATCCAGTCGGCCGGGTCGCCCGGCGGCTCGACCACGTAGACGAAGATGTAGTCGACCGTGATCCGCAAGACCGGGGTTCCGGACTCGTGGATAACGCTGGCTTTCATCGTGCCGTGCACCTTGACCACCGTGGTGACGAATTTCGCGCTGCCCGGGGCGAACGTGGTGATCCACCCGCGCGTATTCTCTTCCTCCCCGTTCTTGTCCACCTTGGTGCTGTGCAGCCCGGCCAGGAATTCCTTTAGTTCCGATTTGATCAGCAGCTTCTCGAAGGCCTTCGGGGCCCCGCCGCGCAAAGTCGGCCAGTCCAGGTTTCCGGCGATCAGCATCTCGCGGGTCGTCTCGTAGGCCGACCGGACCCGCGCCGCGCTGTACGGGCCGTGCGCCCGGGCCGCGGGGATCGCAATCCCCGCCGCGCCGTTGGCCCAGTGCTCGGCGGGCGTGCCGGAGAACGGGTCGGCCGGCGGCCAATTCGCGTCAACCGGGCTGGTCAGCCCGGGCAGGGATACGGTCGGGGCCGACCGGGCCGTGGTCGTGGCCGCCGGTTTCGTGGCCGCCAGGGTCCGGGTGTGGTGCCGGGACGGCGGGGCGAGGCGCAGCCAGGCGAATACGCCTCCGCCGACCAGGACCGCGGCCGCAAGTGCCAGCGACGCGAGCACCCGCGTGTCCTTCTTGCGCTGGGCTTTCTTTTCCGCCTCCCGGACCGCCACGAGGCGTTCCAGCGGCGACGGCTCTTTGCTGCCCCAGGCCCCGTCCGGCATGGCTGAGATTTAACACCGGAAGAATCGCCGTCAAGACACCCGGACGTCACGGTTGGATGTCAGGGCGTAATTAACGGGTCAGATCCTGGCGGCGGCCTCCGCCCAGGCCCGGGTGCTGTCCCGGGTCGGCGTGAACGAACGCAGCGGCTGGGTGGACCGGATCAGCGCGCGCATCCCGGCCAGGTCGCCGGGCGCCGCGCCCAGGGCGCGGGCCTGCACGAGCACGTTGCCGAAGCAGGTGGCCTCGGCGGGCCCGGCGATCACCGGCAGCCCGGTGGCGTCGGCCGTGAGCTGGCACAGCAGCGCGTTGCGGGCCCCGCCGCCGACGATGTGCACCACGTCCGCGTGCCGCCCGGACAGGGACTGGGCCTCGGCGATCGCGCGCCAGTAGGCCAGCGCCAGGCTGTCCAGGATGCAGCGCACGGTCTCGGCCGGCCCGGCCGGGACGGCCTCGCCCCGGCCGGCCAGCCACGCGGCGATCCGGCCCGGCATGTCACCCGGCGGCACGAACACGGGATCATCGGGGTCGATGACGAACCGCAGCCGGGGGACCCGCGCCGCCTCGGCCAGCAGGTCGTCCAGAGACGCCCCCGGCCAGCCGCGCACGCTCTGCTGCAGCAGCCACAGGCCAGTCAGGTTGCGCAGGTACCGGATCGTCTGGTCGACGCCGGCCTCATTGGTGAAGTTGGCGGCGCGGCTCGCCGCGGTCAGCACCGGCGCGTCGAGCTCCATCCCGGCCAGCGACCAGGTCCCCGAGGAAATGTAGGCGAAGTCCGGGCCCGCGGCGGGCACTGCCGCCACGGCCGACGCCGTGTCATGCGAGGCGACGGCGATGACCGGGAGCGGAGAACCCGGCCCGTTCGGCTCGGTCACCGGGCCGATGATCTCGCCCGGGCGGCGCAGCGGGGGGAAGATGCGCGGCGGGAGCCCCGCCTTCTCGATCACCTCCGTCGCCCAGGCCTGCGCCCGGACTTCGAGCAGCGATGTGGTCGAGGCATTGGTGATTTCCGCGCCGGGCACCCCGGTGAGCCAGTACGCCAGCAGGTCCGGGATGAGCAGCATGGTCGCCGCGTGCGGGAGCGTGGGTGCCGCGGCGAGCTGATAGATCGTGTTGAACGGGAGTTGCTGGATGCCGGTGGCCGCGTAGAGTTCGGCCGCGGGCACCGCCGCGTGCACCCGGGCCGGCACCCCCGTGGTGCGTGCGTCCCGGTAATGCACCGGGTTGCCGAGCAGCGCGCCCGACGCGTCGAGCAGCCCGAAATCCACGCCCCAGGAGTCGATGCCCGCGCTGGCCAGCGGGAACTGGCGCGCGGTCAGCCCCAGGCCGTGTCGGACGTCGGCGTACAGGCGGAGGATGTCCCAGTACAGCGTGCCGCCCGCGGCTACCGGCTCGTTGGGGAACCTGTGCACTTCGTGCAGGGTGATGCCCGAGTCGCTCACCTGCCCGGCCATCACCCGCCCGCCGGAGGCGCCCAGGTCGACCGCCGCGACGGTGACGCCGGTCATCGCAAGAACGCGGCCGCGACCCCCGCGTCGACCGGGATGAGCAGGCCGGTGGTCAGCGGCAGGTCGCCGGCGCACAGCGCGAGCACGGCCGCGGCCACGTGCTCGGGCAGGACCTCCCGCTTGAGCAGCGTGCGCCGGGCGTAGAACGCGCCGAGCTCGTCCTCGGGCACGGCGTAGACCGCCGCCCGCTGCGCCCCCCAGCCGGAGGCGAAGATCCCCGAGCCGCGCACCACCCCGTCCGGGTTGATGCCGTTCACCCGGACGCCGATGTCGCCGAGTTCGGCGGCCAGCAGCCGGACCTGGTGCGCCTGGTCGGCCTTTGCCGCGCCGTAGGCCACGTTGGACGGCCCGGCGAAGACCGCGTTCTTGCTGCAGATGTAGACGATATCGCCGCCCATCGCCTGCTCGGTCATGACCTTCGCGGCCTGGCGCGAGACCAGGAACGAGCCGCGGGCCATCACGTCGTGCTGCAGATCCCAGTCGGCCAGGGTCGTCTCGAGCAGCGGCTTGGAGATGGACAGGCCCGCGTTGTTGACCACGAGGTCCACGCCGCCGAAGGCCAGCGCGGCCGCGCCGAACGCGGCCGCCACCGCGTCCTCGTCGGTCACGTCCGCGGTCACCGCCGCGGCGACGTCCCGCGACCCCGGGCCGTCGGCGCCAATCTCGTCAGCAACCGCCCGGGCCGAGTCGGCGTCGCGGTCGGCCACGACCACGCAGGCGCCCTCGGCGGCGAGCCGCCGCGCGGTGGCCCGGCCGATGCCGGAACCGCCCCCGGTGACCAGCGCGACGCGCCCGGCCAGCGGCTTCGGCTGCGGGCGGCGCCGCAGCTTGGCCTCCTCGAGTTCCCAGTACTCGATGCGGAACTTCTCGCTCTCCGGTATCGGCTGGTAGGCGGACACCGCCTCGGCCCCGCGCATCACGTTGATCGCGTTCAGGTAGAACTCGCCCGCCACCCGCGCGTTCTGGGCGTCCGCGCCGAAGCTGAACATGCCGACGCCGGGCACCAGCACGATGGCCGGGTCCGCGCCGCGCATCGGCGGCGAGGCGGCGTCCGCGTACCGCTGGTAGTAGGCGCGGTAGTCCTCCCGGTACGCCTCGTGCAGCTCGCGCAGCCGGCCCGCGGCCGCCTGGCCGGAGGCGTCCGGCGGCAGGTCGAGCAGCATCGGCCGGACCTTGGTGCGCAGGAAGTGATCCGGGCACGAGGTGCCGAGCGCCGCCATCGCCGGGTGCCTGGCCCGGGCCAGGAAGTCCAGCACCGCGGGGGAGTCGGTGTAGTGCCCGACCTGCCGGCGGTCGGTCGAGGCCAGGCCCCGGATCAGCGGGGCCAGCTCGGCCGCGCGGGCGCGCCGGCCGGCTTCGGGCAGCGGCTCGTAGCCCGCGATGACCGGGCCGAACGGGTCCGGCTTCCCGTTGGTCTCGATGAACTCCGCCGCGGTGCGGATGATCTCCAGCGAGCGGGCCTCGCACTCGGCGCTGGTCGCGCCCCACGCGGTGATGCCGTGCCCGCCCAGGATGACCCCGATGGCCTGCGGGCTGGCCGCGGCGATGGCGGCGATGTCCAGGCCGAGCTGGAAGCCGGGGCGCCGCCACGGCACCCACGCCACCCGGTCGCCGAAGCATCGCCGGGTCAGCTTCTCCCCGTCCACCGCGGCCGCCAGCGCGATGCCGGAGTCCGGGTGCAGGTGATCCACGTGCGGCGCCTGCAGCAGGCCGTGCATGGCGGTGTCGATCGACGGCGCGGCCCCGCCTTTACCATGCAGGCAGAAGTCGAACGCCGCCACCATCTCGTCCTCCCGGTCGACCCCGGGGTAGACGTCCACCAGCGCGCGGAGCCGGTCAAGCCGGAGCACGGCCAGCCCGGCCGCCCTCAGCGTGCCCAGGTCACCGCCGGAGCCCTTCACCCACATCAGCTCGACGTCCTCGCCGGTGACCGGGTCGGTGGCGGTGCCCTTGGCCGAGGTGTTGCCGCCGGCATAGTTGGTGTTCCGCGGGTCCGCGCCCAGCCGGTTGGACCGCCCGATCAGTTCTTCGATCCGCGTCTCGCTCACGGTCTCAGCTTCCCCAGCCGGCCGGCGTCCCGCCCACCCGTTCGGCCATTATCTTCTCCCCGTAGCCCGACCGGGCGTAGGCCGCGACCGGGTCCGGGTCCAGGCCGGACTCCGCCCGCAGCTCGCCGAGCAGCGGGCGGACATCGGTGCTGAACGCGTCCGTCATGGCGGCGTTGGCCCCGAGGACATCCCCGGCCTGCTGGGCCGCTGCGAGCGCGTCCGCGTCGATGAGCAGTGCCTTGGCCGTGGCCTCCTGGACGTTCATGACCGAGCGGATCTGGGCCGGGATCTTGGGCTCGATGTTGTGGCACTGGTCGAGCATGAACGCGACCCCCGCGGCGGGCTTGAGCGCGTCCGCGCCGGCCACCTCGTGCATGATCCGGAACAGCTGGAACGGGTCGGCCGCGCCCACCATGAGGTCGTCGTCGGCGTAGAAGCGGCTGTTGAAGTCGAAGCCGCCCAATCGCCCGGCCCGTAGCAGCATGGCCACGATGAACTCGATGTTGGTGCCGGGGGCGTGGTGGCCGGTGTCCACCACCACCTGCGCCTTCGGCCCGAGAGCCTGGCAGTGCAGCAGGCTCGTGCCCCAGTCGGGGACGTCGGTGGTGTAGAACG
>WNGL01006922.1_pt1 | contig 13335 bp, 9 predicted proteins | sample 5400591 | NCBI WGS metagenome assembly WNGL01 (sample SAMN13153377, study PRJNA577476) | soil metagenome | isolation source: 80 cm soil or saprolite under Garry oak tree replicate 1 | place: USA:California | collected 2016-06-15
GAGGGATCGATGGCAAAGTGGCGCGGCTCCTTGCCTTCGACGGAGAAATCGCCAGCCGTAGTAAGCTTGCCGGTGCCCGGATCAATATGGAAAAGCGCGATGGACTCGTGGCCGCGATTTGAGGTGTACAAGAATCTGGCATTCGGGTGAACGGCAATCTCTGCCGCATCGTTACGGCCGGAGAAGCCCTTGGGCAGCGCGGCGATAGTTTGTATGGCCCGGTACTTCTCGCGTGCGTCGTTCGCGAAAACCGTCACCGTGGATTGCACTTCGCCTAAAACGTACATGAATTCACCCTTGTGAGAAAATGCAACGTGGCGCGGCCCGGCGCCGGGTGGCAGCGTCGCTGAAAATGCGTCTTGCTGCTTCAGTTCGGGATTCGTAAGCCGGCCGCTGGCTGAATCGAATCTGTAGATCAGGACTTTGTCGAGACCCAGGTCGGACACGTAGGCATAGCGATTGCCGGCGGACGTTTCGATCCAGTGCGCGTGCGGACCTTCCTGGCGCTCCTTGTTGGGGCCGAGCTTGCCCTCGTCACGGATATTCGCAGTGGCAGCGCCCAGTTTGCCATCAGCGCCGATCGGAAACACCACGACGTTGCCTGAGGTGTAGTTCGCTATCAAAACGTACTTGCCGGTACGATCGAACGAGAGGTAGCAAGGATCTTCTCCGAGCGCGGGCAATTGATTCAGCAGGGTCAGCTTGCCTCTGCTGGAATCGATTGCGAACGCGCTAACCATGCTGTTCTTTCCGGCTTCGTTCACCGCGTATAGAAACTTTCCGCTGGGATGAACCGCAACCCAGGAGGGGTCCTGCGTTTCCGCGGCAGCACCGACAGGCGTGAGTTTTCCCGAGTTCGCATCATAGCGAAATGCGTAGATGCCCTTACTCGCGGTCTTGGTGGTGTAGGTGCCCACGAACGCGAGGTAATTTTTCTTTGTACCTGGTTTGTCGCCGATTTTCGCTGGAAGCCGCACCGCGGCAGCCGCAGACAGCACAAGCAGGAACACAAACGCTCTTCGCGTGATTTTCATAGGCACATGGATTCTAACATTCTTGCGGGCTCTTCTTCTCGTCCAGGGCGCAGAGGCTTCGCCTTCTCAGAAACGAAAGCCGATTCCCAGGCCAAGCACGGGACCGACGCGAGTTCCGAGCTGCCCCGAGGGAGGGGGAGGAGATCCTATTACTGGCGAGGGCCCGGGGATAAGGGTGGCGTTTCCATAAGGAACAATGAGCGCGCCCAATTCCACTCGAAAGACCATATTCTGCTCCCATGGTGTCGAACCGAAATAGTGCTCAAGAGTTCCTCCTGCATCGAGGGCGGGGAAGGTATCGCGGCTAAATAGCGCCAGACCTCCATTCGAGGCGCTGTAGTGCACGAACCCTCCGCGGGCATGCAGGAAAAATCCCGAACCTGCGACCCTCTGCCCGGCTCGGACGCCAACGAGAAGAGCTGTCTGCGCTCCTGAACCGCCAGCTGAAGTGGTAGCAGGCCCAAAGGTGAGTTGGGAATCGAGCGCGAAATGCTCGTTGAAGTTATAGTGAAACCTCGCGCCACCCACAAGCGCGTCACTGATTCTTTCGATATGCGCGAGGCGAAACTGGACGCCCAGCTCATACCGAGGGACCTCCTGGTACGAGTATCTTTGAGCAAAGAGCTGCGGCGCAGCCCCACATAGAAGAATCAGAACAAACAATGCTCGGCGCATGAGTCACCCCGGTGAAAGGAATCGTCATGCGGGAAGAAAGCAACCGGAGTACCGCGGCTAAGTTACAGAAATTGTTTGGCAGAGTGGTTGTAGAGAGCCTCATAGCGCACGAAATAAACGACAGCTGCTGGCTCAATCTGACAGAGGCGACTGGGCAAAGCCACAGCTACTTCTTTTCTTCTTCGTTTTCTTCCTGGAGAACGGCGGCAGCGGCGACGGAATCGTCTGCATCGAGGCGCAGCAGGCGCACGCCCTGCGTGGAGCGGCCCGCCTCGCGAATTTCATTCGCATGCACGCGGATCACTTTGCCGTTGTGCGTAATGATCATCACGTCGGACTCTTCGGTCACCTGCAGCGCCGCAACCACCATTCCGTTTCGATCCGTGGTCTTCATGTTCACCACGCCTTTGCCGCCGCGCGAAGTGATGCGGTACTCGGCGAGGGCCGTGCGCTTGCCGTAGCCTTTTTCCGCGACGGTGAGCATCAGCGTCGTGAGCGAGTCTTTGATCTGCTCGTTCTCGAGGTCTTCGAGGTTCTGCGTAGTGGTTTTGTGTTCCTTGGCGATGATTTCAAAATCGGGCTGGACCGCATCCATGCTGACGACGTAATCGTCCTTGTCGAGATCCATGCCGTTGACGCCGCCGGCGTTGCGCCCCATCGGCCGCACTTCGGTTTCGCGGAAAAGAATCGCCTGGCCTTCGTGGCTCGCGAGGAAAATCATCTGCTTGCCTTCGGTGAGCCTGGCGCCAATCAGTTCGTCCTTGGCTTCCAGGTTGATGGCGATGATGCCGCTGGGCCGCGGATTCGAGAATTCCATGAGCGCGGATTTTTTTACCGTGCCGCTGCGCGTGGCGAAGAAGACGTACTTGCCTTCCTCTTCCAGGTTGCGCGCCTGCACGATGGCGCTGAGTTTTTCGTCTTCCTGGAAGCGTACCAGGCTGGAAATGGCCTTGCCGCGCGTGGCGGCCGCAGCTTCGGGAATTTCATACACCTTCAGCCAGTAGACGCGGCCCTTGGTCGTAAACAGCAGAATGTAACTGTGCGCCGAAGCGATAAAGAGATGCTCGACGAAATCCTCTTCCTTGGTGCGGGCACCGATGCGGCCCTTTCCGCCGCGGGACTGATGGCGGTAGATATCCACCGACGTGCGCTTGACGTAACCGGCGTGGCTGACGGTAATCAGCATTTCGGTATCGGCGATCAAGTCTTCGAGCTTGATTTCGTCGACTTTGTCCACGATTTGCGTGCGCCGGTCGTCGCCGTAAGCCTTTTGCACTTCCTTGAGCTCGCCGGTGATGACCTGCTTCAGCTTCTTGTCGCTGGAAAGGATTTCTTCCAGATCAGCGATGTGCTCGCGGATGGATTTCAATTCCTTGAGGATTTCATCGACCGAAAGCTGCGTCAGGCGATGGAGTTGCAGCTCGAGGATGGCATCGACCTGAACGGGAGTAAGCCCGAGGGTGGCGCGGCCGGCGGTTTCGCCTTCGATGGGGCCGAGCTTGTACTTGCGGCCGTCGAGCTTGACACCTTCGAGTTTTCGGGATTTGCCGTTTTCGATGATAGTGACGTCCTGCTCGGTGAAATACTTGAGCAGGTTTTCCTTGGCGTCGGCGCGGCTGGCGGACCCGCGTATGATGCGGATGACGTCGTCGAGGTGGTCGAGCGCGATCTGGTAGCCGACCAAAATGTGCTCGCGTTCGCGGGCTTTACGCAGTTCGTAGACGGTTCGGCGGCGCACGACTTCGACGCGGTGCTCGATGAAAAGCTTGATCAGCGGGATGAGGCCCAGCTCGCGCGGCTGGCCGCCCACGATGGCCAGCAGGATCATGCCGAAGGATTCCTGCATCTGCGTGTGCTTGAAAAGATTGTTGAGGATGAGCTGCGATTCTTCGCCACGCTTGATTTCCACGACGATGCGCATCCCCTCGCGAGAGGATTCGTCGCGCACGTCGGCGATGCCGTCGATTTTTTTGTTTTGCACGAGCTCCGCGATGCGCTCGATAAGCTTCGACTTGTTCACCTGGTAGGGAATTTCGGTGATGATGATGTTCTCGCGGTCCTTGCCGGCTTCCTCGATGGCGGCTTTGGCGCGCATCATGAAGCTGCCGCGCCCGGTTTTGTACGCGGCTTCGATGCCTTCGCGTCCGGCGATGTACGCGCCGGTAGGAAAATCCGGGCCGGGGACCAGCTTCATGACTTCCTTGAGCGTGGCGTCGGGCTTTTCGATCAGCAGCATCGCGGCTTCCACGATTTCCCGCAAATTGTGCGGCGGGATGTTGGTGGCCATGCCGACGGCGATGCCACTCGCGCCATTGACGAGCAGATTGGGGATGCGCGAGGGAAGGACGAAGGGCTCTTCCCGCGTTTGGTCAAAGTTCGGAACGAAGTCGACGGTTTCTTTCTCGAGGTCGGCGAGAATGTCTTCGCTGATTTTCGCCAGGCGCGCTTCGGTGTACCGCATGGCCGCCGGCGGATCGCCGTCTACGGAGCCGAAATTTCCCTGGCCGTCGATGAGCGGGTAGCGCATGTTGAAATCCTGCGCCAGGCGGACCAGCGCGGGATAAATGACTGCTTCGCCGTGCGGGTGATAGTTGCCGGAAGTGTCGCCGCAGATTTTCGCGCATTTGCGGTAGCCGCGATTGGAAGCTAGGCCAAGATCGTTCATGGCCACCAGGATGCGCCGCTGCACCGGCTTGAGGCCGTCGCGCACGTCGGGGAGCGCGCGCGCGATGATTACGCTCATCGCGTAGTCGAGATACGACTTGCGCATTTCCGCTTCGATATCTACGGGAAGCAGGATGGATTTATTTGTCTCGTCGGCCATTTTCCTAGTTGTCCCTTTAAGCCTAGCTCAGTAATTGGCTACGATCCTTCGCCGCGCTCAGGATGACTGCGCTAGGCCCGTGCGCGTTCCAACACAAAAGCCTTCACGGAATCAAAGGCGTCGGCCGTGTTGGTGAATCGTTGCGCCGCGAAATGTGCTTCGAGCCGCCGCAAAAAATCGTCGCGCTCGCCTTCCGTCGCGAATTCCACCGCTACGCCGCGCTCGTTGTCTGGCGCCGCCGTAGGCGTGGCACGAAATTCGCTGCAGCTTAGTCCGCGCAGCCCCGGCAGCGTGTTCCAGCCGAGTTGGTACATCATGGCTGCTTCGCGGTTCGCGCTCGCAGCAGATACGACACACCCACCGCCACGACGACAATAATCACGATTCCCACGGCGTTGACCGTGAAATTCGTCTTGTACAGATCCGCTGCCGAAGGATCGACCGGCTTGGCCGCCCGCCATTGTTGAAAATTGCGAAACGTCGCCGGCAAACGATACCCGGAAACCGCCACCGCGGCGAGCAGCAATCCCCAGCGCACGGCGTCGCGCGTCGATCCCCGCACGGTTTCCGCCATCAGCTTTGTGCCATGGAATCAAATGTCCAGGTTGACGACTTCAAGAGCATTTTCCTCGATGAATTTGCGCCGCGCTTCCACGTTTTCGCCCATCAGCGTGGTGAAGATATCTTCGGCGGCCACCGCGTCCTCGAGCTTCACTTGCAGCAAGGTGCGCGTCTCCGCGTTCATGGTTGTGTCCCAGAGCTGCTCGGCGTTCATTTCGCCCAGGCCCTTGAATCGCGTGATTGTGAAATCCTTCTTCGCGTCTTCGACCACGTAGTTCAAAACATCTCGCGCTTTTTCCTTCGTTACTTTAGTACCGTTGTTCGTCACCACGAAGGGCGGCTTGTTGAATTCATCGACCAGCTTGGCAAGCGAACGCAGCCGCTTGTATTCCGCGGTGGACGCCAGCGCCCAGTTGATCTTCTGGCTGTGCGGCGGCCCGAACTGGATTTCGTGGAGGCTGTGCTCTTCGTCAAAAACGATTTTGCCTTCCAGCTTCAGCTTGGCTTTTTCGACTTCCTTCAGGAACTTCTCCAGCGCCTTCTTGTCTTCAAAATCCGTCTTCTTTTCGAGGCCGCTTTCCGAGAGCAGCTCAACCAGTCCAGGCTCACGCAAACGGCGGCCGAGTTTTGCCGCGGCGGCTTCGTATTCCTGGACGTTCAGCAGGAATTTCGTCAGTCCCGCGCCTTCCAGCGAGACGCCTTCCTTGGCTTTCACGACGTGGTCTTCGGTGGCGCGCTTCATCAACTCGTGAGCGAAATCGCTCTCGTCACGAATGTAACGCTCGCTCTTGCCGCGCTTCACGCGATAGAGCGGAGGTTGCGCGATATAAACGTGGCCGCGTTCGATCAATTCCTTCATGTGACGGAAGAAAAAAGTGAGCAGCAGTGTGCGGATGTGGCTGCCGTCGACGTCCGCGTCGGTCATCAGAATGATTTTGTGATAGCGCAGCTTGCCGGCGTCGAAGTCATCCTTGCCGATGCCGGTGCCCAGCGCGGTGATAATGGCGCGGATTTCTTCGTGGCCCAGCATTTTGTCGTAGCGCGCTTTTTCGACGTTCAGGATTTTGCCCTTGAGCGGAAGAATCGCCTGGTATTTGCGGTCGCGGCCCATTTTTGCGGAGCCGCCGGCGGATTCGCCCTCGACCACGAACAGTTCGCAGCGCGAGGGATCGCGTTCCTGGCAATCTGCCAGCTTCCCCGGCAGCCCGCTTGAATCCATCGCGGACTTGCGCCGAGTCAGTTCGCGCGCCTTGCGTGCCGCTTCGCGCGCGCGCGCTGCGTCAATGCATTTGCCGATGATGCGCCGCGCCACCGTCGAATGTTTGTCGAACCATTCGCCCAGCTTTTCGTTCACGAGTTGCTCGACGTCGCCCTTGATGTCGCTGTTGAGCTTGCCCTTGGTCTGTCCTTCAAATTGCGGCTGCGGCAGGCGCACGCTGACCACAGCGACCAATCCCTCGCGCACGTCGTCGCCCGTGATGGCGACTTCGTCTTTCTGCTCTTTCAGCATTCCGGCGGACGAAGCGAAATTGTTGATGGAGCGCGTCAGCGCCGAGCGAAACCCGGAAAGGTGTGTGCCGCCGTCCACGGTATTGATCGTGTTGGCAAATGCGAAGACATTTTCGCCGTAGCTATCGTTGTACTGGAGCGCGATTTCGATCTCCACATTGCCGCGCTTGCCTTCCATATAAATCGGAGAATCGTGCAGCGTGGTCTTGCCACGGTTTAGATGCTTCACAAATTCGGCAATACCACCGGTAAAGCGGAACTCCGTGGTCTTCTCCGTGCGCTCGTCGGTCAGCGTAATCTTCAGTCCTTTGTTCAGAAACGCGTACTCCCGCAGGCGCGTCGCGAACGTGTCGTAGCTGAAAGCGATTTTTTCGAAAATCGCGGGGTCGGGATGAAAAGTAACCTTCGTTCCGGTCTTGCGTGTTTTGCCAGTTTGTTTCAGCTTCGACGTGGGCTTGCCTTTTTCGTAGCTTTGTTCCCACACTGCTCCATCGCGCTGAATTTCCAGTTCCAGCCAATCCGAAAGCGCGTTCACCACGGAAACGCCGACGCCATGCAATCCGCCGGAAACTTTGTAAGTTTCGCTGTCAAATTTTCCGCCGGCGTGCAGCACTGTCATCACCACTTCGGCAGCGGGCCGCTTTTCCGTCTGGTGCATGTCCACGGGAATGCCTCGGCCGTTGTCCACTACAGTGACGGATTCGTCCGCGTGCACAGTCACATTGATTTCATCCGCGTAGCCGGCCATCGCTTCGTCGACGGAGTTGTCCACCACTTCCCAAACAAGATGGTGCAGGCCCATTTCACCCGTCGAGCCAATGTACATCGCGGGACGCAGCCGCACGGCTTCCAGGCCGCCGAGCACTTTAATCGACTTGGCGTCGTACTTGTGGCCTGCGCCTTGCGGCGTGGCGCTCACGTTTTCTTTATCACCCATCGTCACTCCCCATGCGGCAACTTGCTCAGAAAAACCTGCGGCCCGGAACGGACTTCGAGCTAGCTGGAGTTATGGTCCGAGCAAGAAAAACCGCTTTCTTTGAAGCAAGGAAGGCGTATTTGCGGATTTTGCGTCGCCTTACCCTTTGTCCCGATTCGCATCGGGATCGTAGAGTTTCCTGCTCCATCCCGTCCCGCGCAGCGGGACGTGGCGACGACTGATGTTCTCCAGGCGGGTGCCTCGAAGCTCCTGGCGCCGAGCTTGGTTCCGCGTCACCTTAGCCTGGCGGACGTGTCGATTTGGAAGATCCCCCACAACGAATCGACAACATAAAATTATACTCCGCTCAGGCCGTTTTCTCAAGCTTGTTCGTAGCCCAGAGATTGGCGTAAGTGGTTCATTCCCTTAAATTTATAGTCAGGCAATCAAGGGCATGTGGAAAAGAAAAAGGCGCTTTCTCAAGCGCCTTTTTTAATGCTTCCTGGCTGCTTCTTGCCGTCAAATCCGCATGGGCATGATGATGTAGCGGTAGCGGTAGGACTCGTCGGCGAGCGGCCGCATCTGCCCGGCGGACTGCTCGTCTTTCAGCTCGATGCTGACCGGCCCATCGGCCGCGGCCGAGAGAAAATCCAGCATGTAGCTCGAGTTAAATCCGATGGAGATGGGATCGCCCTTGTATTCCTTTTCAATGTTTTCTTTCGCTTCCCCGTACTCCGGGCTCGAAGCGGAAATTTCGATGCCTTCGGTGGAGATGGCTAATTTCACGGCGTGCGAACGCTGATCCGCAAGCTGTGAAACGCGGCGTACCGCATCGGTCAGCTCGACGCGCTCGATCACTACGTGCTTGTTATTGTCGCGCGGCAGCACCGCCTCGTAATTCGGGAATTGTCCCGTCAGGATTCGCGAAATCAGCAGGCGATGCTTGACCTGGAAGAAGAGATGGCTCTCGTCTTTTGCGAATTCGATTTGCGCATCAGCGCCGGCCGCGCCTGAGAGCTTCTCGACTTCGTCCATCGCTTTCTTCGGCACCAGCACTTTCAATTCGGCATTCATGCCCACGAGTTTGTGGTCCGTTTCTGCAAGAGCTAGCCGATGCCCGTCTGTTGCCACCATCGCCAAGGTATCCGGCCGCAAAATTAGCAACCCCCCGTTCAGTGTGTAGCGCGACTCCTCCATCGAAATCGCAAACTTTGTCTTGGCAATCAGGCTCTGTAAAATCGCCGCAGGAATCTTTACGAGCGTGTGCGGCATTGTCGGCAGCGCGGGAAAATTTTCCTTCGCCATGCCGACCAGCTTGTATTTCTTCCTGTCGCTCGTGATCTCTACCCAATGGTTCTCCAGCAGCCTAACCTTGATTTCGCCTTCCGGCAGCAGGCGCACAAGCTCAAGCAGTTTCTTCGCGGGAATCGTTCCGGCGCCTTCTTTCTTGACCTTCGCTTCGCAAGACGTGCGGATACTCAACTCCAGATCCGTCGCCGTAATGGTGAGCTCGCTCCCTTTCGCCTCGACCAGCAAATTCGACAGGATGGGGATCGTGGTTTTGCGCTCCACGACTCCCTGAGTCATGCTCAACTCATTCAACAGCGCGGACTTTGTAACGCTGAATTCCATCGCTTGATATTCCTCGCGTGCCGTTCCAGGTGCAGTCATATTCAGTCTACCCTCGGCTTGCTGCGGTTGTCAGGCTTGGGCGGGGACGGCGCCCTGTTCCCGTCTAATTCTACTGCCGCCTGACTGGCTTCAGGCAGGTACTCTACTCGCTTTTTCGCAAAGTATAAAGCCCGACTCTCTCGCAGCACTGTGGAAATGTGCTTCGGCTAAGTCCATCCCGCTGCCGAATCCTCTCTAAGTTTTGGCTCCTCGGCAAAAATCCACAGCCACAACTTCTTCTGCAAGAGACTTGTCCTGAAGATAGAACAAATAAACCCTTGTTGTTGTGATGACTCTTGTGGATCTGTGGAAACCACGGCAAACCGTTTGCACGCATTGATTTGCAGTCATGGTTACCAGGCGCTTTTTTGTGAGAACAGTGGAAAATCAGAGTTCTTCGAATCATTCGTCGCCACCGTGCTTCTTCTCACCTACTTCCTTCAACAGATTCCTCTCATCTTTTTCAGTTCTTCTCCACAGGATTTGACGGTGAGGTTCGATGCGACAGTCAAGGAGAAGCGGCAGAAAACGGAAACGCGGCCCGAGGGGAACAGGCCGCGCTCCGTAACCTTTGAGAAATAATTCCCGGGAATTACTGCAACGCGTCCATTAACCGCGTGATGGTCCGGTTGAGGTCTTTGTCCGACCGCCGCAACTCCTCAATCTTGTTAATCGAGTGCAGCACGGTGGTGTGATGCTTGCCGCCGAATTGGCGGCCAATCTCTGGCAGCGACGCCGTAGTCAGTTGCTTCACGATGTACATCGCCACCTGACGCGGGAACGCGATCGCCCGCGTGTTACTGCGTACCTTCAGGTCCTGCTCGCGCAAATCGAAGTGTTCGCTCACGCGCTTCTGGATCAGGTCGATGGTGACGCGCTTCTCTTGCGAAGCAATGATGTTTCGCAACACTTGCTGGGTCGTGGACAGCGTAGTCGCGGTACCGGTCAACGACGCATAGGCCATCAATCGTGTTAGTGCGCCTTCCAACTCGCGCACGTTGGACTTGATCGCTCGCGCGATGTATTCCGCCACGTCATCGGGCAGACTGAAGCGTTCGTTCTCCGCCTTCTTTTGCAGAATGGCAATCTTCGTCTCAAGGTCCGGCGGTTGGATGTCCGCGATCAATCCCCATTCGAACCGCGAACGCAGCCGCTCTTCAATCGAGTTGATGTCTTTGGGTAGGCAGTCGGAGGAGATGACGATCTGCTTTTGCTGTTCGTAGAGAGCATTGAACGTGTGAAAGAATTCTTCCTGCGTGCGCTCTTTGCCGGCGATGAACTGAATGTCGTCCACCAGCAGCACGTCCACGGTATGAAAGCGCTCGCGGAAGCTGATCATGCGGTCGAACCGCAGCGAATTGATCACTTCAATGGTGAATTTTTCCGCGCTCACGTAACTCAGACGCATCGCCGGGTTACGCTTCTTGATGGTGTGCCCGATGGCGTGCATCAAGTGGGTCTTGCCCATGCCCACCCCGCCATACAGAAACAGCGGGTTGTACGCTTTCGAGGGTTGCTCGGCAACGGCGCGCGACGCAGCGTGCGCAAACTCGTTCGACTTCCCGACCACAAACGTGTCGAAGGTATAGCGCAGATTCAGTTGATGATCGCTGCTTTCAAAATCCAGCTTGGCTTGACCCGTCTTTGCTGGCGCCGCCGCGGTTGCCGCTTGCACCGGCTCTTCCTCGGCGCACACGTATTGCACTTTCACATTGGGCGTGCCGAGTTCGTGGAACACCGCCTTGATGATGTCCCCATAAGTGCGTGTCAAAACCTGCCGGAAAACCGCGCTTGGAATCTGAATATGGAGGGTCTCGCCCTCGGCCCGGTTCAGTTTGGTGGGCTGGAACCAGGTCGTGAAGGTGTTGATGCTCACTCTGGCCTTGACGTGCTCCAGGAACTTATCCCAGGCGTTTGCTGTCTCGCGTTCGCGTCCAACTTGGGTAGCTGTAGTCATGGTTAGAGACAAAAAGGACACCCTCTACTATTTCCACAGATGTGTAAAAGCTGTGGAAAGCAACGTCACAGTCGTTTTTGCTTCGGCTTCTGGGTTCCTGGCCGCGCCGGGCCCTATGCCCCTGGTGCCCCGGGCGTGACCTGTTAGGATTTGTCGGCCTGCATGCTGCCGCTCTTAAGACCGCGCGGGATTGTCTCCGATTGAATTGCTTAGGGCAAGCGAAAAGTGTACGAAGGTCCAGGAAGTGTTGCACACGCGATGCACAAGTTTTCCACAGACGCAAATCTGCCACAATCGTTCACGAACCTTTCATTTTTCCGCGAATTTCTCGGCAGAATCATTTGCGAACAGAAAGTCTTGCACAAGAGTCCCGCATGCCGCCTGAGGAAATCTCACCTCACTTTGTATTTTTTTTGTTGGGCCGGTCGAACAGGTAAAGACCCAGGGGATCGCTTCCGATAAGCAACTGATCCTTCTGGACGAGAATCGTATTGGCTTCCAGTCGCGCTCCTTGCGGAGTATAAATTTTGTAGGTCGCGAGCCGGGTACCCGCCGCATCGAAGTGCAACAGGTTGTTGTTCAGCGCAATCCACACCTCTCCGTTCGAATGGTCCACTCCCAGCCCCGTCAGCACGCGCCGGAAGAACGGCTCTTTTGTCTTTTGCTCTTGCCGCTCGATCTCTTTCCGCATGGCCACTGCCGTGGGCAGCGCATCAATCGCTGCGTATTGAATGTCCTGGCCCGCGTAGCCCAGGCGGTCGTACTGCCGCACCGTCGGCTCCGGTAAATACCAGAACGCGTAGTAAAGATGTCCCTGCGCATCCGTGCCCAGTTGGCCGATGTTCAGGAAACGATTCAGGTCCGCGCGTTCGGAAAGCGGTTCCGGGTCGCCGAACTCCCGCACCTCTTTGCCATTCTTGTCGAAGACGATCACCAGGTGCGGTTCGCGCAGCGTGGCAACGGCGATTTCGCCTTCCGGCAAGGCCGCCACGGAAACGGGGTTCTTCACTGCAAACGAGCGCACCGGCGCGCCGTCGCCGAAAAAAACGCGTATGAGATTCGCGCCGCGGTCCGCCACGTAGATCTTGCCTTCGGCGTCCACGTCGCAGTCATCGCCAAAGGCAATCAAAGCCTGGCTTGCGTTCGCGCCACTTGTTTGAGGCGGCGCTTCGCCGATGGACAGCAGCTGCTTTCCTTTCATATCAACGACCACCAGCCCCGGTGACGGCGAGGCCAATACGTACAGCCGCCCGTCCGCGCCCTGCCGCACAGCGCGCAGCCCGGGGCCAATCGCCGGCAGAATCCGCTGTTTTGCGGAAAGATCCACGTCCTCCGGTTCTTGCGCCCGCACCGCCGTGCCAACCAACATCCACGCAACCAGCCACATTCCCGCCAAAGCTCCACGCACACCAACGAAACTTCTACGCCTTGAACCCACCCGTATTCGCATGACTCTCTCAGATTACTACGACCGCCCCGCGGTTGCCCGCTCGCCGCCGGGTAAGTGCCAGCGCCACCGCATCGCGCTCGAGAGAGGTAAAGCATAAGCGGCAGAACGCAAAGAGCCTTGACGACACCGCTCTAATATGTTGTATTGCCATATATGGCTATTGCATCCGATCGAGAACTCAAAAAAGGCAACGCCGAACTGCTCATCCTCGCGCTTCTCGAGGACAAGGCCCGCCATGGATACGAAATCGGCAAGCTCATCGCCGAGCGCTCCGAAGGCGTGCTGCGCTTCCACGTCGCGTCCCTCTATCCGCTGCTCTACCGGCTCGAGCGCCGCGGCTGGGTCAAGGGCGAATGGGAACCTGCCGGTGGCCGCCGTCGGCGTTACTACCGGCTGACCCCTGCCGGCCGCAAGATCCTCGCAGAACAGCGCTCGCGCTGGCGCGCTTTCTCGGGCGCCGTCAATCGCATCGTGGAGGCCGGCGCTGCGCACCGCAGCGCCGCAAGTTACAGCATGGAGGCACAACATGCCTGATTGGAAAAAGATCGTCCGCGAAAGGCTGGGAACTTTGCCGTTAAACAACGGGCGCCGCGACGAAGTCATCGAGGAACTCGCCCAGCAATTGGAATCCGCCTACGAGGAAGCGCTTGCGCAAGGCATCAATGAGCAAGAGGCAATGCAGCGCAGCCTGGCCCAATTCAAAGATTGGGAAAAACTTCGCTGCGAAGTTTTTCAGTC
>WNGL01009849.1_pt1 | contig 13335 bp, 11 predicted proteins | sample 5400591 | NCBI WGS metagenome assembly WNGL01 (sample SAMN13153377, study PRJNA577476) | soil metagenome | isolation source: 80 cm soil or saprolite under Garry oak tree replicate 1 | place: USA:California | collected 2016-06-15
GGCTCAATCGCTGCCGGAGGCTCGCCAAGGATTGGGAGAACCTCAATCGCAAGGCGCTTGCATTCTTGCGCCTCGCTTCAATTCGCCTCATGCTCAGAAAACTCTGTAATCCGGCCTAAAGTCTCCGGACAGACTCTTAGCAACAACACTGGCTTGCTTCTTGGATCGGCGGACAAGCGATCGAGCCGTAAGAGCAGAACACGCAGCAGTCGCCGGGCCTGGGTTTCAATCGGGTTCCGCAGTTCCTGCAGTCGTAGAAATAAACGCATGCGTCAGTGGGCATGGTCTCCGTAACCTCATGCCCGCACACCGGACAAGTCAATGTCGATCGAAGCTCCACCACGCCAAGCTCCTCATTGTCCAGGATTTTCCCCGGCTCCTACCGCTTCAGGCAATCAACCCGCCCCACCACCCTGGGGTGGCCGCGGGAAGCCTCACATCGCCAGTTCAGGAATCCAGAAGAAATAGGCGTTCAGCATATAGAGGCCAGATGCAATCAGCGTAACGCCACCGACGGTCTCGAAGATACGCCGATAGGGTGAAAGGCCGTGCATATTTTCCAGCCAGCCTACGGCAACCGCACCGAGGGCAAGTGGGATAACACGCCCTATTGCGAACGCGAGCAGCAGAACCACCCCGAGCCAAGCCGAACCGATGCCGGCCGTCACCCCGAGCATGACGACGAGTGCGGGGGTGCACACGGGGCAGACCGCGATCGAAAAAGCCGCGCCGAGAAAGAAAGCACCCCACGCAACGGTCGGTCTTGTCGCCTTGAACGCGGGAGCCGGTAAAGGGACGCGAAGCCAACCTGCCCACACGATCCCGAGCACAATCAAAAGTGGGCCAAGTACGAGCCCCCAGCTCCGCCCGACCAGAGATGCTACCCAACCCCCTCCAAGCCCGGCAATGAAGCCCAGCACGACATGGGTCAGAATCATACCGGAAACGAACATCGTTCCGAAGAGAACCGCCTGCCTTCGCTCGCGTGCTTTGGTCACGTAGGCAAGCGACACGGGAATGGAAGCCATGGCAACAGGATTGAAGCTAAATACGAGGCCAGCCAGGAACCCAATCCCCGCAGCTGCAAAGCCAGCATGCTCAATTGTCTGACGGAGCGCATCCGGTTCCATGCTACTTCTCCCGTGCCTTTCGGCGGATTAGGGCTTCGCATAACTGCTCCGACCGTGGCAGGGATGAGAACAAGAGTTCTCCATCGACGGCGATCGCCGGAAGAGTGAGCACCCCGAGTTCAACGGCATAGTCCAATTCATCAAGCACATTCAGTTCGTGCCATTCGATGCCCGTGACGGCTTCTTGCGCGGCGGCCTTTAGGCTCGTTCGCGCAGCAGCGCATTGACTACAGCCGGGGGAATAGAACAGCTCGACTTTCATAGGTCAGTGTGCTCGCACAGGTACTTCGGCGAGTTCCAAGGCCGAAAGGATCGTGCATTCCTCAATCGGATGCGTTTCATTGGCGCAGTCAGCAATGAGGCGATCAAGCGCCTTGGACATAGATTTCATCGTGCGGATTTTGTGTTCAAGCTGTAATTTCTTTTCGATCGCGCGCTTGCGCACGTCGCCGCAACAGGCCGCATCGCAGCTACGCAAGACGAGGAGTTCGCGGATTTCCGCCAGCGTGAAGCCGCAGTGCTGTGCTTGCTTGATGAAGTGAATACGTCGTGCGGAATCCTTGTCATACAGCCGATACCCGCTCCCGCTCCTATTGGTCGGCTCAATCAATCCCTCCCGCTCGTAATAGCGCAGCGTATCGGTGCTGACTTCCGCGAGTGCTGCTAGTTTGCCAATTGTGAACATGGATAGCCTCACAACGTTAGCCTAGACCCTGGAGTATAGACCAAGGTCAAGCCGAATGCGCTCCAACTTGGCCTTTACGCCGCCTCGGGCACGGGGGTCCCAACCGGACGACCGACGCTGCGGATCGCATCGAAAAAGAGCTGCGGGCGCCCCCACAGAGAGTTGAAAAAGATCGCAGTGACGCTCACAGCCATCGCCACCATCGCCCACAGCGGATAGATCAGGCCAGTGGCTGCGAGTGGAATACCGATGCCGTTGAAGAGGAAGGCGAGAGTGATGTTCTGGACCATCTTGCCGTAGCTCCGACCACTGATCTCACGGGCCACGAGCAGCGCATCCAGACGGTTCGATAGGATGATGATGTCTGCCGACTCAAGAGCGATATCGGTGCCGGCCCCCATCGCGATGCCGATATCGGCTTGCATGAGAGCCGGCGCGTCGTTGATGCCGTCGCCAACCATCGCCACTCGGGTATTGGCCTGAAGTTCTCGAACGATCATGGCCTTGTCCTGCGGCAAGATGCCCGCGTGTACCTCGTCGATATTGACCTCGCGACCCACCCGCCTTGCCACACGCTCGTTGTCACCTGTGACCAGAATCGTCTTGAGCCCAGCGTTGCGCAGCGCGGCCACGGCCGGGATGGCATCCGGCCGGAGCGCATCGCCCAGAGCGATGATGCCCATCACGCGTCCATCCCGACCAACGGCGATCACCGTCCGCCCCGCCGCCTCAAGTGTTTCGATCCGCTTGCCTAGACAAGTGAGGTCGATACCGTGCTCGACCAAAAATCGTGGACTCCCGACAAGAACTTCGTTTGTGCTGAAGCGAGCGACGACACCTTTTCCAGGGAAAGCCTCGAATGACTCGACTTCCGGGGGAGTTGCGCCACGCTCGAAAGCTGCCTTAACCACAGCCTGGGCAAGCGAGTGCTCCGATGAAGCTTCGGCGGCGGCAGCGATGGCGAGGAGTTCGCGCTCGCTCACTTCGATGCTTTCGATTTCGCGCACCAGCGGGCGGCCTTCGGTGAGCGTGCCTGTCTTGTCAAGCACGATCTGCTTGACCAAGCGGAAGCCCTGAAAAGCTTCGCCCGTTCGCATCAGGATACCCCGCTCGGCGGCTTGACCGGCACCGCGCACGATGGAAAGTGGTGCGGAGATGCCAACGGCGCAGGGATAACCCATCACCAGGACACTCAGACCGGCAAACACCGCGCGCTCGACATCGAAATACCCGGCGCCCAACCATGAACCGAGGAGCCACCCAATGACCGCGATGGCCGCGATCAGAAGGACGGTTGGCGTGTAGATACGCAGCACACGATCGACGAGATGAAGAATACCGGGCTTGAGCGCTCGCGCGTCCTCGACATGATGAATCACCTGGTTCAAAAAGCTGCCTTCGCCGACCGCTGTGATCTTTACCAGGAGCGTGCCAGTGCCGTTGATCGACCCGCCGATGACGGAATCGCCCTCGGTTTTCTCGACCGGAACTGCTTCGCCCGTCACTAGCGATTGATCGACGCCGGAATGGCCACTGATCACGATGCCATCGACGGGCACACGCTCGCCGGGACGAGTCCGCACGAGATCGCCGACCTTCAGTTCCTCGATGGGCAATTCCACGTCCTGAGCGCCGCGCACGACGCGTGCGGTCTCGGGTTGCAAGTCCAACAGGCGCTTCACTGCCTGGGAACTCCGTGTCTTCACAATCAGCGAGAGCCATTCCGAGAAAATGTGATAGGTGCCGACCATCACCGAGACGGCGAAGAAGGCCGCTGTCGGATAGCCGGGCCGATTGACGGCGAGGCCGAGGATGCCGCCGGAGATGCCCGCGAATGCCCCGATCTCCAGAAGCACGTGCTGATTGAGGATGCCACGCCGCAGCGCTTGCACGGCCATGTAGAGGATGTGCCTAGCCGTTCCGAACACGAGGATCAGAGCCAAGGCACCCACGAGCCACGGCGCGGTGTCCGTCAGGTATCCTTGCCAGTTGAGATAGAGCAGGGTCAGCGCCATTACACCAAGGCTGCCTGCTCCGCCGATCGCCGCCCATAATCCGTTTGACCGCAGGACCAAAAAAACGAGCCCGCCGAGGCTCAAACAAACCAGGGCCGGCAGTACACCGATCCAGCCCGCGGTCGGGTCTGCAATGATGGGAATGGCGGCAACGCTGAGCGCGACGGCGACGACGAAGCGATGGCCCTCGCGCACGAGGTCGCGCTCCTCCTCCTCGAAGGGCCTTAGCTTCCGGGGATCGGAGATGGTATAGCCGATGTCGCGCAGCGTCTGTAGCAATTGCTCCGGTCGGGCGACGGCCGGATCGTATTCGATCAGCGCCTGTTCGTGCGTCAGGCTGACGGCGACCTTGTCCACGCCCGGTAAGCGACCGAGGGCCTTCTCGATAGTCCCGGTGCAGAGGGAGCAGTGGAGACCGCCGATCCGGGCGCGCATCTTCCTGCGATCGGGTCGGGTCGACGGCTCCTCGCTCCATGGCTGGAGGATGGACGGGGCTGTTGTTGCGAGACTCATTGCAATCTCCATGTCATCTTAATTCGCGTGCAGCTGAGCGGTTCGGCGCGACATCGACATCGTTGGGCATGTCGCCTGGAGAATCATGCCATCCAGTCGATGCCCCACCGCGCCGGCTCCAAGAGCACGGCCACGACGAGCAGCAGACAAAGCCGCAGAGCCGTAAAAGCGCCAAGTCTGTCACTGCCGCCCCACGACTCTGAACCCGTGCTGCTGGACTACCGCAACCAGACGATCCTCACCCACCGCCTGGGGGTCGTAGAGGATGCGCGCTTGGCCTTCATCGAAGGAGACCATTGTCATCTGCACACCGGATTCCCTTTCGAGAAGCGTTTTGATGGTCTCGGCACAGCCGTCGCAGTTCATGCCTTCGATCTTCAACGTGGCAGTCTTCATCTGATACTCCGTTGTGAAATGTTGTGGCTGTGAGAGCCAGAGCATTTTTCGATTGTTGCCGTGTTTGATCAATGAAGCGTCAGCGCGTCCCTGATCGAGCAACCTCGTGGCCCGCTGAGTTCGCGCAAGCCCTGCATCCGGCACTGAACACTTTTACCCTTCGTGTAGCAGCCATCTCATTACTCCCATCTATGCCTTGTGACTTGACGGCGGCACAATCGCGGCCAAGCCGTAGCGTAATGGCGTATGCTAAGCCCTGGAGGTAACTCCCAGGTCAAGCGGCAAGTAGGGCGACCGCGACACCTCTCGGGAGCGCGCCCGACTGTCCTATAAATGACCACGGTCGGGACAGCCAACTGGCGCGCGCGCGCCACTATGCATGAAAATGGCCTTTCGTGACCTATTTTCATGGCATTTCATTCTACAACGCCCTGCGCCCCCTTCCGCAGCACGAGCAAGTGGTGTATCTTCTTTAATAGCTGCTTAGAATGGGTCGTGCCGATATCTCCGTTTTATCCGGTGGCAGCGCTGATGCCATCGGCAGGCACGATAACAATTTAAGTAGACCTACATTCGTTTCGCGGGTGCCGCCGGCAGCCGCATTCTACAAGTCCGCGTGCTGCTTGCGGCGCGCGGCGTGAGCCATTCAGTACAACCAAGGGAGACAGCGATGAACAAAGTCGATCGAAGGTCAGCATTGGCAATCGGGTTGGCAGCCGCTTCGGCGGCCATGGTGAAGCCCGCCGCTGCGCAAACTACGGACTATAAGGACACGACGTTGGCGCCGGGTGTCGTGCTGCGTGCTTATAGTGGCGAGACACCATCCATCATCCCCGGTTTCAAGACTGTCTCGATGCGGGACATCATCATGCAACCGGGATCGAAGACTGCCGAAAATGCCGCGATGATGAATCCTATGGTCTGTCATATCACCGAAGGAGAACTTCGGGTCGTCCAAGACGGCAAGACCATAACGGCCAAAAAGAACTTCGTCTGGACTTGCAACAAGGACACGAAAGAGCATGTGGTCAATGACGGGAGCGTGGTCGCAATTATGCGGATCACGGACCTGAAGGCTTGAGCCTCCCTTCTTTCTAATCAAGAACGGGCCGATCCGCCGGCCGAAGCCTATCCTTTGGATCTTCCGCGTGGCTCACCCGGATTTCCCTTCGCTCCATCCGGGCTCCATCGCAACGGCTCGCGTTTGTCATTGGCGCGCCATTGGGAACGGCTTTGGCCCTGTATCGCGAGTTAACATACGTGACACTAAACCGCTCTCGCGGCAGGAAGAGTCGCGTGATGATGGCTCGCAATTGCTTCGATCACCGCTAGGGCTTCAGCCGCACCCTCCATTTCGCCCTTTTCGAAGTCTTGTCCCGTTTGACCCATGGTGTTCGTGACGTGGGCAAGGCAGAGAACTGGCGCGCCAGCGACGTGCGCAAACGTATACAGCGCCGCGGCTTCCATTTCGACCGCGAGCACGCCTCTGGATCGAGCCGATTGAATCGCTTCAGATGTTTCGCGGAATGGAGCATCGGTCGTCCAGCTAGAACCGACAACAACGTGATGGCGGTTCCTCCGGACGGCTTCGCTGGCCATTGCAACCAGGTGCGGGTCTGCTTCGGCATATTCTGAAGGTGCTGCGTAGTGGTAGCTTGTACCTTCGTCGCGAAGTGCGCGGTCGATGATGACAAAGTACGGGGGTGCTCCGGCCGGTGTGATTTGACCGGCTGATGTCACGCTGAAGAGCATACGACAGCCGGACGCAAACAATTCTTCTGCCACCAAGACGGCAAAGGGTGCGCCCACCGCGCAGCCCACGATGCCGGTAACGTGTCCGCCGAGCGTGAAGGTGTCGAGTTGGGTGTGGTAACAGGGCCAGCCCTCAAGCGGTTTGGCGTTTCCGTTGCCTCTGAGGCTGCGGACAATGTCGCCATCCGGATCGAGAATGCACAAGGGCGGGACATCGACCACCGGCAAGCCTTTTGTCGACGCGCCTCGCGCAGGAGGACAGAAGGCGCAAAGACCGATGGGGAAGATGGGTTCTTATTGTCGAGAATTGGAGGCATGGCCGGTGCTACGCCGACGGTCGTTCGAATACAACGCCATAATGATAGGGCGGAACGTCAACGGACTGTAACAGTTTCAGGCCCGCCGGTTCCACCGCCACAACCGTTTGATCTGGAGACATTCTCAATTCAGTTCGTGGTCCGCGAGGTTCGCCCAGTACGGTGGTCTCCTCGCGCGGACGCTGATGCCAATTGACGATAGCGAAGCGGCCCGACGGCTTGAGCACCTGGCGGACTGCACGCGCCAATCGGAGCCGATCGGGAACGCCATGGAAGGCGTTCGCCATGAATACAAGATCGACGCGTTGCGGCACCAGCTTGGCGAGCTCGTAGGCATCGCCGGTCACGTAGTTGCAGTTCGAGATACCGGCTTCATTAAGACGTAGCTGGGCAACATTCAGCAGTTTGGGGTCGAGATCGATGGCGACAACGTGGCGCGCTATCTTGGCGATCTGCAAAGTGAACCAGCCGTCGCCGGAACACAGATCAACCACGTCCATGCCCGGCACCAAACCGATTGCGTGGAGCACTTTGGCAGGATCGGGCCACAATGCCTCCCACCAACCTGCGGTCGGCATTTCAGTCCCTTGAAAGAGTCCGGGAAGACTATCCGTCATAATCTGCAGCCCGAAGCCAGCCTGTTTCGGCATTCATTGCGAGTAGGGAATATGACTCAACAGAGCCGTTCTAGATAGGTCACACAAGAATGATGTTTCTGCGGTTGTCTGCCTCCCGATGATATACCGAAGTGTTTCACCCGCGTGATTTGCTGAAGAAGAGGTACTTCACGAGCGCGGCGGTCCCGAGAACAAGCAACAGGATGACGAGGAGCCAGACCAGACCCATGGCCCACATCATTCCGCCACCCATCATCATGTCGTTCATCATGAGCTGCCTCCGAATGTTCAGGACCTAACGCTGTTCGAATGCCCGAGCAGCGCGCGGCGCGCGGATTGCGAGGCCCTTGACCACCGCGTAGATCGCAGGAATCACGACCAAGGTGAGCACGGTCGCCGACACCATGCCCCCGATCATGGGGACTGCGATGCGCTGCATCACCTCGGCGCCGGTGCCGTGGTTCCACATGATCGGAAGGAGACCCGCCATGATGGCGGCGACCGTCATCATCAACGGGCGCACGCGCTCACCCCCGCCGCTCATGATTGCGGCATGAAGATCCTCGTGCGTGAACGGTCGACCTTCGGCAGCGCGTTGCGCCTGCAGTTCCGTGAACGCCTGGTCGAGATAAATGAGCATCACGACCCCGGTTTCGGCGGCGACGCCTGCGAGCGCGATGAAGCCGACCGAGACGGCGACCGACAGGTTGAACCCGAGCCACCACATCAGCCACAGACCGCCCACGAGCGCGAACGGCACGGAGAGCATCACGATCAAGGTCTCCGTGACCCTTCGGAAATTGAGATAGAGCAATAGGAAGATGATCAGAACCGTAAACGGCACGACAGTCTGGAGTCGCGCCTTCGCACGCTCCAGGTATTCGAACTGCCCGCTCCAGGTGACGTAATAGCCGGGCGGGAACTTGATCTGGGTCGCCACCGCTTTCTGGGCGTCGGCAACGTAGCCGCCGAGGTCGCGGTCGCGAAAGTCGACATAGATGTAGGCGGCGAGCTGGGCGTTTTCGGTGCGAATGCTCGATGGCCCCAGCGCGAGACTCACTTTGGCCACTTCGCCCAACGGAACGGTGCCGCCGTCGGGCATCGACACGAGAACCTGGTTGGCGATCGCCTGCGGATCGCTCCGGAAGTCACGCGGGTATCGGATGCTGACTGCATATCGTTCCCGGCCTTCCACAGTTGTCGTCACCGCCTCCGCCCCCAAGGCCATGGCAATGACGTTCTGAATGTCGTCCACCATCAGACCGTACCGCGCAAGCTGGGTCCGGTCGGGATCGACGTTGAGGTAGTATCCACCGATGACCCGCTCGGCATAGGCGCTGGTCGTTCCGGGCACCTTTCGGATGACGGCCTCGATCTGACGCGACAGGCCTTCCAACTCGGCCAGATCCTTGCCGAACACCTTGACGCCGACCGGCGTGCGTATGCCGGTCGAGAGCATATCGATGCGGGCCTTGATCGGCATGGTCCAGGCGTTGGAGACGCCCGGAAACTGGAGGGACTTATCCATCTCGGCGATCAGCTTGTCGACCGTCATGCCGGGGCGCCAGTCGTTCTCCGGCTTCAGGTTGATCACGGTCTCGAACATCTCGGTCGGAGCGGGATCGGTCGCAGTGGACGCGCGCCCGGCCTTGCCCCAAACAGATTCGACCTCCGGGAATGATTTGATGATCTTGTCTTGGGTCTGGACCAGTTCCGCCGCTTTCGTGATCGAAAGACCGGGCAGCGTCGTCGGCATGTAAAAGAGCGTGCCCTCATTGAGCGTGGGCATGAACTCGGTGCCGAGCCTCGCCGCCGGCCACAGGCTGGCAGCCAGCACCGCGACAGCGACGAGGATCGTCGTCCACTTGAACCGCAAAGCGAGGCGGATCACCGGCCGATACGCCCATGTCAAGACGCGGTTCACCGGATTCCTGTGCTCGGGCACGATGCGGCCGCGCACGAACAACATCATGAGCGCCGGAACGAGCGTCACGGACAGGAATGCCGCCGCTGCCATGGCGAACGTCTTGGTATAGGCGAGCGGCTTGAACAGCCGGCCCTCCTGCGCTTCGAGCGTGAAGATCGGCAAAAAAGACACAGTGATGATGAGAAGGCTGAAGAACAATGCCGGTCCGACCTGAATCGCAGCCGCGATGATCACTTCGGCCCGCGTCTTGTCGGAGGCCGCTCGTTCCAGCCGCTTATGCGCGTTTTCGATCATGACGATGGCAGCATCCACCATCGCGCCGATGGCAATGGCAATGCCGCCGAGGCTCATGATGTTCGAGCTGAGCCCGAGCACATACATGCACAAGTATGCAATCAATATCCCGAGCGGCAGGGTAATGATTGCGACGAGGGCGCTGCGCACATGAAGGAGGAACACGACGCAGACGAGCGCGACAATGACGCTTTCCTCGATCAGTGTCCGCTTGAGGGTCTCGATCGCGCGGTTGATCAGATCGGACCGGTCATAGACCGCTTGAATCGCGACGCCTTGAGGCAAGCCAGGCGCAATTTCTGCAAGACGATCCTTGACGTTTGCGATAACTGAAAGTGCGTTCTGACCAAAGCGCTGAACCACAACGCCAGAAACGACCTCCTCTTCTCCATTGAGTTCGGTGACGCCGCGCCGCTCATCGGGGGTGAGCTCGATTCGGGCCACGTCTCTCAGCAACACGGGCACGCCGCGGTCGTTCTTGACGACGATCTGCTCCAGGTCGGATATGTTCTTCACATAGCCGCGGCCACGAACCGCGAACTCTGTTTCGGTCAGCTCGACCGTCCGGCCGCCGACATCGCGATTGCTCGAGCGCAGAGCGGCTCGAACTTTATCCAGCGATATGCCCAACGCCTGGAGCCGCCGTGGATCGACGACCACACTGTATTGCTTGACAAATCCACCTACGCTTGCGACTTCCGCCACGCCTTCGGCCTTGGCGATACCGTACCGGACCTGCCAATCCTGGATGGTACGAAGCTCTGCAAGGTTTTTTTGCTCGCCGCGAACGATGTATTGATAGACCCAGCCCACTCCTGTTGCATCGGGCCCGAGTGTCGGCGTAATTCCTGACGGCAATCGTTGCGTCGCGGTGTTGAGATATTCGAGAACGCGCGAGCGAGCCCAGTACAAGTCGGTGCCGTCCTCAAAGATGACGTAGACGAACGAAACGCCGAAAAAGGAAAACCCGCGCACGACCCGCGACCGCGGAACGCTGAGCATGGAAGTGGTCAGCGGATAAGTGACCTGGTCTTCCACGACTTGCGGCGCCTGGCCGGGATATTCCGTATAGATGATGACCTGGACGTCGGAGAGATCGGGGATTGCATCGAGAGGGACACGATGGAGTGCGTAGACGCCGGCCAACCCGATGAAGACGGACGCCAGCCCGACAAGAAAGACGTTTCGCGCAGACCAGCGAATGACGGCGGCGATCATTTCGGCGATTCCTGTTGAGTAAAGCCCTTCAGCGCCGCCCTCAAGTTGCTTTCCGCATCGATCAAGAACGTCGCAGTCGTCACAACCTCCTCGCCGTCCTTCACGCCCTCCAGCGCCTCCACGTATCCCTCGCCATGTCGGCCGGTCTTGATCACTCGCGGCTCGAAACGTCCCTCGCCTCGCCGTCCCTCGCCTCGCACAATGAGCACGAGCTGACGCGTACCGCTGTCGATGACGGCGCTGTCCGGCACGGCGACGACAGGCTTGTCCTCAGCGCCAGCGTGAAAGATCACGTCCGCATACATGTCGGGTTTCAATCGGCCATCCGGATTCGGCAGCTCAATCCGCACCCGCGCCGTCCGCGTCTCCGGCTTCAGTTCGGGATAGACGAGCGTCACCCGCCCGTCGATCGGCTGACCGAGAAAGGCGCGGAAGGCAACTGTCGCCCGGTCCCCCAGGGTAATGGAACCGATATCCCGCTCCGGTACCTCCGCAATCACCCAGACGGTCGAGAGGTCGGCGATTCGATAAAGCTCGTCCCCGGCCATGACTCGTTGGCCACTGATCACCTTCTTTTCGAGAACAGTGCCACTTGCCGGCGCCGGCCACTCGATGGTGCGCGGCACCGACCCGCTGTCTCGAATTTCGCGAATGCGCACCTCGGGCATGCCGAGACTACGAAGCTTCTGGGCGGCGCCGTCGACCATTGCCATCTGGTTCGCATCGTGCAACGTGCGGGCTGCCTTGACGGCCAGCGCATATTCGAGCTGAGCCTGCACCAGAGGCGCGCTGTAAAGACGGAAGAGCGGCGCCCCCGCTTTCACCGTCTCGCCGGTCGCGTTGACATGCAGTTCCTCGATGTACCCTTCGGCACGAAGCGTGACGACCGTCAGCTTTCTTTCGTCGATACGGACGATTCCGGGGGCACGGACCGGCCGTACCAAGGTTCGCAGCTGCAGCTTTTCGGTGCGGACGCCGCTGCGTTGCACGCGGTCCAGGCTTACCTTGACGGTGTTGTCATCGCCCTGATCGTCGCATGCATGCACGGGGATGTAGTCCATCCCCATGGAATCCTTCTTGGGAACCGGCGAAGTGTCGGGCAGTCCCATCGGGTTGCGGTAGTAGAGAATCCTCCGCTCATCGCACCCGGCCTGCGGTTTTTTCGGCTGCGGAGCGAACGACAGCCCCTCGTCCTCATAGACCGGAACGTAATCGCGGCCTTGCGCATCCTTCTTCGGCGTTGCCGACCAGAACGGCGCACCGCTTGGATCACGGTAGTAGAGGATCGTGCGGTCCTCCTCTGCCGCCGCTGCCGGCTCGGCACTGAGCGACGGGGTCGGCATGGCAGCCTGCCGCGAGGCATACCAATAACCGCCTGCAGCGCCGGCAGCAGCCGCGACGATGACCGGCAGCACCAATCCGAGGCGGGTCATAGGTCGCCTCCGATTGCCTTTTCGATTTCTGCAAGCGTTGCCTGCTGCTGGACCTGGACCTTGAGAATCTCAAGCTGGACATTTCGCAGGCGCCGAATCGCATCGAGCACCCTCACGACGTCGCCCTGGCCGGTCTCGAGCGCGCTCAGAACCGATCGAACGACCAGTTCGGATTTCGGCAAATGATGTTGCTGCATGATTTCCAGCGACTTTGCGGTCGCCCGATACTCGGCGAGCATGCCGGCAACTTCACCTCCAAGGGTGGCCCTGAGCATGTTCAGCCGTTGTTCAGCTGCCGCGCGCTCAGCGAATGCAGCAGCGATCTCCGCCTCCTTGGCACCCCATTGGAGTGGAATGCGGAGTTCTCCCATCACTCCGGTGCCGGCATAGCCATCGCGATCCCGCGTGGTCATCACGCCCAGCGTCACGTCCGGGTAGCGATTCCGCTCCGCCAAGCTTTTTGCAACACCGGCCGACGCCGCCTTGGCTTCGCCCTCGGAGATCATGGGATTGAGCTTGACCGCACGGTCGACCAGAACCGTTACGTTCATCGTTCTCTCGGCCGGCAGCCTGCGTAATGCAACCGGCTGGGCGAGTGGCGCATCCGGACGACGATTGAGGAGCGCATTGAGCTGTGCAGCGGTCTTCGTCTGCTGGCCGCGCAAGCGTTCGATTTCGATACCAAGCTCTTCGGCCTCGATTTCGAGCCGGAGGACATCTTCTTGCGTTGTCCCGCCTTGAGCGTAGCGATCCCTCAGCGTCGCGGCAGCGGTTAGGACCGTATCTAGAGTCCGCTGGGTTAATGCACGGGCTTGGAAGGTGGCATATCGGGCAGCAAAAACGCTCTTCACGCGTGCGACGAGTTCGAACTCAGTCCCTCGACTCCGATGCCTGGCTGCGGTCGCCTCGAAGCTTGCTATTTCGCGTTTGAGATCGAGCTTTCCCCACAGTGGAAACTCCTGCATCAACCTAAAAATGATGGTAGTTCCATTCATGGAGACATTGCGTCGATCGAGATTGTCGGCGTCGACGCGAAGG
>WNGL01019014.1_pt1 | contig 13334 bp, 7 predicted proteins | sample 5400591 | NCBI WGS metagenome assembly WNGL01 (sample SAMN13153377, study PRJNA577476) | soil metagenome | isolation source: 80 cm soil or saprolite under Garry oak tree replicate 1 | place: USA:California | collected 2016-06-15
CGGCACTTGGGCCCATCACCAGCGAGATCTGCGGGATCACCCCCGAGCACTGAACGTTCCGCCAGAAGATCTCTGCATAGCCCGCGAGCGACACGACACCTTCCTGGATGCGCGCGCCGCCCGAGTCGTTGATGCCGATGACAGGGCAGCCGAACTTCAGCGCCATGTCCATGACCTTGCAGATCTTCTCGGCGAAGACCTCGCTCAGCGAACCGCCGAAGACCGTGAAGTCCTGTGAGAAGACGAAGACCTTCCGGCCGAAGATCGTTCCGTAACCGGTGACGACAGCGTCGCCGTACGGGCGCCTGTCGAGCATCCCGAAGTTCGGCTCACGATGCCGGACGTAGCGATCGATCTCCACGAAGGAGCCCGGATCGAGCAATTCGACGAGCCGCTCACGGGCAAGGAGCTTCCCCTGTCCGCGCTGGCGCTCGATCGCCTTGTCGGTTCCCGCGTGCTCGGCCTCGTCGCGCAGCTGCCGAAGCTGGTCGAGCTTGGACTCGGTCGAGTCGGCGCGAGGGTCGTCGGTCGTGGCCATAGGAGGAGCCTAGTATGGCTCCGCGTGTACGAGTTCCGGCTCCTTGGGCCACTGGAGGCCGCCATTGACGGGAATCCGGTCAACCTCGCTGCCGCGAAGCCGAGGGCGCTGCTGGCTCTGCTCCTCCTGCATCGCAATCGTGTCGTTCCGACGGAAAAGCTGATCGACGAGCTATGGGGCGACGAGCCGCCGGCGCGCGCGACGAAGACGCTGCAGGTCTACGTTTCGCAGCTCCGCAAAGAGCTCGGCCCGGACCGACTGCTGACCCGCGCACCCGGCTACGAGCTGCGAGTTGCCGAAGAGGAGCTCGACGTCGATCGCTTCGCGAGGCTTGCGGCCGAAGGGCGGGAGCGCCTGGCGGCGGGCGATGCCGCGGGCGCGGTCGAAAGGATGCGTCGGGCACTGGAGCTCTGGCGCGGCCCGGCCTTGCTCGAGTTCCGAACCGAGCCGTTTGCCGAGCGTGCCGCAGCAAGGTTGGAGGACCTGCGGCTGGCGGCCGTCGAGGATTTGCTCCACGCTGAACTCGAAGCCGGCGAGGCGGCGGGCATCGTCCCGGAGCTCGAGGAGCTCGTTGCACTGCACCCGCTTCGCGAGCGACCGCGTGAGCTCTTGATGCTCGCGCTCTATCGCGCCGGCCGGCAGGCGGACGCGTTGGAGTTGTTCCGCGATACGCGAGAGCTCTTCGTGAGCGAGCTCGGGATCGAGCCTGCAGCATCCCTCCGAGAGCTCGAGCAGGCGATGCTGCGTCAGGACACGTCGCTAGTGGGAAATGTCCTGGCGCAGCGCGCGACGGGCGCGTCGCCAGTCGAGGACAGGGCCGGCCGACGGCGAGCGCTCTGGGTGCTGGTGTCAGTCGCCGCGCTGGCTGCGGCCGGCATCGTCGCAGCACTTCTGGTCCACGATGGTCGTAGCAACACCCAGACCACTGCGGGCGCCGACCCACAGGTGCGATCGTTCGTGTACAAGCTCGAGAACTTCCTCGTGCAGTCGCACGACGGACGCGCGCAGGTCACGCGCGCGATCGCCGGCGCCTTCGACTGCAGCCTGACGCCGGACGTTGCCGCCGCGCAGTTGGATCAGGTTCAAAGGAACAGGCAGAGCCTGCTCGAGCAGGTGGCCGCTCTGAACGTGCCGGGCTCCGAAGGCGCGTTGCAGGCATCCAACCTCTTCCAGAAGGCAACTCACGCCTCCATCAAGGCGGACTGGATCTACCGTGACTGGCTCCGCACTCGTACCGCCTGTCCACGCGGTGGACACCCGCCGGCCGCAGCGCGCGCGGCGGACGCGCGCGCAACGGCCCTGAAGCGGCGGTTCCTCGCCGTCTTCGACCCGCTTGCGAAAAGCTTCGACCGACGAGTGTGGAAGGCGAACGAGTTCTAGCCGGCGGGCGTGAACACGGCACCTGAGGAGTCGTAGTGACCCCACGTCTTGGTCCTGAGGCCACCCCAGACGATCAACGAGCGGCCCGTCCAGACTGCGCTCGGCTCGAGCCGTACCGGCAGGGGGCCACTCGAGAAAACCGACCAGCGGTTCGAGCTCGGATCGTACGCCGCGCCCCCGCGATTCCCGCCCCACAAGAGCAGGAGCTTGCCGGTCCAGACGGCCACATCTCCGACCCGCCCTGCGGGCACGAGGGGAAGGGCACGCCAGCTGTCGCTCCGCGGGCTGTAGGCGAAGCCGTTGCGCGTCCCGCCGAAGACGAGCACCTCCCGCCCGTCCCAGACGGCCGTTCCGTTGCCGCGGGCGGCGGGTGGCTGGGCGATGCGCCTCCAGCTATTCGCTGCCGGATCGTACGAAGCAGCCCGCACACCAGAGATGACAATCATCCGGCGACCCGTCCAGACACTCAACGGATGCTGGCTGCCGGCCAGCGGCGCACGTGGCAGCGCCCGCCACGTGTTCTTCGCCGGGCTGTAGGCGACTCCATCGGAGAAGGCGTCGCCGCAGCAGCCGCCACCCCAACCGATCAGCTCGCGGCCGGTCCACACCACGGCGCCGAAGCCGTCGTGAATCGACAGCAGGCGCGAGCCCGGCAGCCCTCGCCACGTGTTCGTGACCGGATTGAAGGCCTCGCGCGTCCCCTGACCCCAGACGAGCATCTCCTTGCCGGTCCACACTGAGCTGAGATTCATGAAACCAGTCGTAGCTCGCGGCGGATCGAGGCTGCGCCAGGTGTCAGTGCGAGGGTTGTAGGCCGCGGCAACGTTCAAGCTTTTCGTCGCGTATGGGTTCCCCTTGGCATCGAGCGCAGTCTGCTGGTCGCGGCCGAACACGAGCATCTCCTTGCCGGTCCAGACGCTTGTGCGGTTGAAGTCGGGAGCGATCGGGGCGGCCGGTAGGCGGTGCCAGGTTCCCTGTTCCTGGGCCGCCAGGGCCGAAGGTGCCAGAACGAGGATGAAGAGAAGAGCGAAACGGAGCGTGCGGGTGGCGACTGTCATCGTGTCCTCCAGGTCGTGGTCACCGGAGCATCGGCGGCAGCGGCCAAGGCTGGGCAAAGCGGCGGCAAAACGCGGCGGTTAAGGTCACCTGGTGCTCGACCGCTCGACGATCTGGCCCTATCGCGACGGCGAGCCCGGCGAATTCATCTACCAGCGCTACGGCCATCCTACGGGCGTCGAAGCCGAACGCCGTGTCGGGGAGCTCGACGGAGGCCACGGACTGCTTTTCTCCTCCGGCGCGGGCGCGACGACTGCCCTGGTCCTCACCTTCCTCTCTTCGGGCGACACGATCGCCCTGGCCGAAGGTGCGTACTTCGGGACCGGTGTGATCTTCCGCGAGCTCGAGCGCTGGGGGCTGCAGGTCGTCGAGTTCGACCAGACTCGCCCGCCACCCGGTGACGTCGATCTCGTCTGGCTCGAAGCGCCATCGAATCCCTTCTTGACGATGCCCGATCTGGAGGCCGCGGCAGCGCACCCGGCGCAGATCGTCGTCGACGCCACCGCCGCGACCCCGGTTCACCTGCGACCCCTGGAGCACGGCGCCGACTTCGTCCTGCACAGCGCGACCAAGTACCTCGGGGGTCACGACGACGTCTTGCTCGGCGCAGTCGTCTGCAAAAGCGACGAGGATGCCGAACGCCTGAAGGAGTTCCGGACGCGCTCCGGCATCGTGGCGGCGCCGGACCCATGTGCCTTGCTGCTACGCGGCCTCGAGACCCTCGGGCCACGCGTCCGCCTCCAAACAGCGTCCGCGCGGGAGCTCGCAAGACGCCTGAATGACCACCCCGCGGTCGAGATCGTGCGCTACCCCGGCTTCGGCGGCCTCGTCTCGTTCGACGTCGCAGGAGCCGACGAGGCCCGCCAGGTGGAGACCTCCCTCCGTCTCATCACGAACGCCACGAGCCTGGGCGGAGTGCACTCCCTCCTGGAAGCCAGGGCCCGCTGGGAGGGCGACCGCGTCCCGCCCGGTTTACTGCGCCTCAGTGTCGGTCTCGAGCCGGTCGAGGACCTCTGGGAAGATCTGGTTCAGGCGCTCGACGGGTCCGTTTCCGACTAGAGCCCTCAGACGGCCGCGCGGGCCAAGCCCGCACGGCCTCTAGGTCGGCGTCGACACGTCGACGCCTTCGCCGCCTCAGCGTGGGCCTGGAGCCCGTGGAAGACCTCTGGGGGCGATCTACTCGAAGCGCTTGAGACCCTCCCGACGGGGGCCTGACCCAGCAGGTTGGGTTAGACGGTCGCGCGGGCGGAGCCCGCACGACCTCTATGCGGCGTCGCCGAGGCGACGCCTTGGCTCAGACCCCGGAAATTCCAGGCAATTTTCCTGCGCGCGAGTAAGATTTTGGTGCCCGAGGACGAATCCCCTCGGACATAAGCCGGCAGGCGCGTCGCCCAACGGTCCTCCGGCGGATCAATCCCTCGCACAAAGGAGTCACCTGTGGCTGCACCAGAACCCAAGACCCGGGAACGGAGGGCGCAGAAACGCGGCGCCCCGGCCGAAAGCCGCCGCGCGACGGACAACGTGACGGTGGAGATCAAGAAGAAGGATCTGCAGGAGCTGCTCGACGCTCTTCGCTCTGCGAGGGACGGAGAGTCCGGCGTGCGGCTGTCTGCCCAGAAGAGCGGCGTCATGGGCGACGTGGCAAAGGCGTTCAACGGCTTGGCGGACCGGCGCGAGGGCCTGACCGACGAGCTGAACCGCGTGAGCAGGATCATCGGGCGCGAGGGCCGGATGACCGAACGCGCACAGTTGAAGGCCGCGAAGGGAACCTGGGCCGAGTCGATCGCTTCGGTCAACTCGATGATCGACGACCTGGTGCGTCCAACCATCGAGGTCTCCCGCGTTCTCGACGCGGTCGCAGAAGGCGACCTGTCCCAGAAGATGTCCCTCAAGATCGAGGGACAGCCGGTGCGCGGAGAGTTCCTCCGCATCGGTACGACCGTGAACACGATGCTGGACCAGCTCAGCTCGTTCGCATCGGAGGTGACCCGCGTCGCGCGCGAGGTCGGCACCGAGGGAATCCTGGGTGGGCAGGCCCGCGTCAAGGACGTTTCGGGAATCTGGCGCGACCTCACGGACAACGTCAACTTCATGGCGAACAACCTCACCACCCAGGTGCGGAACATCGCCGAGGTGACGACCGCCGTCGCGAACGGCGACCTCAGCAAGAAGATCACCGTCGACGTCAAGGGCGAGGTCCTCGAGCTCAAGAACACCATCAACACCATGGTCGACCAGCTGCGCTCGTTCGCAGACGAGGTCACGCGCGTCGCGCGCGAGGTGGGCACCGAAGGCAAGCTCGGCGGCCAGGCAACCGTCAAGGGCATCAGCGGAACCTGGAAGGACCTGACCGACAACGTCAATTTCATGGCGACCAACCTGACCACCCAGGTGCGCGGCATCGCCAAGGTGGTCACTGCGGTTGCAGAGGGCAACCTGAACCAGAAGTTCACGATCGAAGCAAAGGGCGAGGTGGCCGCGCTCGCCGACACGATCAACTCGATGATCGACACGCTGCGCGTGTTCGCAGAGCAGGTGACGACGGTCGCGCGCCAGGTCGGCACCGAAGGCAAGCTCGGCGGCCAGGCCGAGGTGCCGGGTGTCTCCGGCACGTGGAAGGCGCTCACCGACAGCGTGAACGGGATGGCCGCGAACCTGACGGATCAGGTGCGCAACATCGCCGACGTGACCACCGCGGTCGCGAAGGGCGACCTCTCGCGGAAGATCACCGTCGAGGTGAAAGGCGAGGTCCTCCGCCTCAAGAACACGATCAACACGATGGTCGACCAGCTCTCGTCGTTCGCAGACGAGGTCACTCGCGTCGCAAAGGAAGTCGGCACCGAAGGTCGCCTCGGCGGCCAGGCCGAAGTGAAGGGCGTCAGCGGGACGTGGCGCGAGCTGACGAACAACGTGAATCAGCTCGCAGACAACCTCACGAATCAGGTACGGAACATCGCCGACGTGACGACCGCCGTCGCGAAGGGCGACCTCTCGCGCAAGATCACGGTCGACGCCCGGGGCGAGATCCTCGAGCTCAAGAACACCATCAACACCATGGTCGACCAGCTCTCGTCCTTCGCGGACGAGGTTACTCGCGTGGCCAAGGAAGTCGGCACTGAGGGAATCCTCGGCGGTCAGGCTCAGGTCACGGGCGTTTCCGGCACCTGGAAGGACCTCACCGACAACGTCAACACCCTCGCGGGCAATCTGACGAGCCAGGTCCGCAACATCGCCGAAGTCACGACCGCGGTGGCGCTCGGCGACCTCTCGAAGAAGATCACGGTGGACGTCAAGGGCGAGGTGCTCGAGCTCAAGAACACGATCAACACGATGGTCGACCAGCTCTCGTCGTTCGCGGACGAGGTCACGCGCGTTGCGACCGAGGTGGGCACCGAGGGCCGCCTGGGCGGTCAGGCCGAGGTAAAGGATGTCTCGGGGACCTGGCGCCAGCTGACCCAAAGTGTGAACGGGATGGCGTCGAACCTCACCGACCAGGTTCGCAACATCGCCGAGGTGACGACCGCGGTCGCGACCGGCGATCTCTCCAAGAAGATCACCGTCGAGGCCCGCGGCGAGATCCTCGAGCTCAAGAACACGATCAACACGATGGTCGACCAGCTCTCGTCCTTCGCGGACGAGGTCACCCGCGTCGCCCGCGAGGTGGGCACCGAAGGCAAGCTCGGCGGTCAGGCGCAGGTCAAGGGCGTCAGCGGCACGTGGAAGGATCTGACCGACAACGTCAACACACTCGCCGGCAACCTCACCAGCCAGGTGCGGAACATCGCCGACGTCACGACCGCGGTCGCTACCGGCGACCTGAGCAAGAAGATCACCGTCGACGTCAAGGGCGAGATCCTCGAGCTCAAGAACACGATCAACACGATGGTCGACCAGCTCTCGTCGTTCGCAGACGAGGTCACCCGCGTCGCCCGCGAAGTGGGAACGGAAGGTCGCCTCGGCGGCCAAGCCAAGGTCAAGGGCGTGTCCGGCACCTGGAAGGACCTGACGGACAACGTGAACGCGATGGCCGACAACCTCACCGACCAGGTGCGGAACATCGCCGACGTCACCACTGCGGTGGCGACCGGCGACCTGAGCAAGAAGATCACCGTGGATGCGCGCGGCGAGGTGCTCGAGCTCAAGGAAACCATCAACACGATGGTCGATCAGCTGCGCTCGTTCGCCGCAGAGGTGACGCGAGTCGCAAAAGAAGTGGGCACCGAAGGCCGCCTCGGGGGCCAGGCCAACGTCGAAGGCGTCAGCGGCACGTGGAAGGACCTCACGGACAACGTGAACACGCTGGCCGACAACCTCACCACACAGGTGCGCAACATCGCCGAGGTGACCACTGCGGTCGCCACCGGCGATCTCTCGAAGAAGATCACCGTCAACGTCAAGGGCGAGATCCAGCAGCTGAAGAACACGATCAACACGATGGTCGACCAGCTCTCGTCGTTCGCGGACGAGGTCACCCGCGTCGCCCGCGAGGTGGGCACCGAGGGCAAGTTGGGCGGCCAGGCCAAGGTCAAGGGAGTCAGCGGCACCTGGAAAGACCTGACCGACAACGTCAACACGCTCGCCGACAACCTCACCAACCAGGTGCGCAACATCGCCGAGGTGACGACGGCGGTCGCGAAGGGCGAGCTCTCCGCGGCGAGATCCTCGAGCTCAAGAACACGATCAACACCATGGTCGACCAGCTCTCGACCTTCGCCGCCGAAGTGACACGTGTCGCGAAGGAGGTGGGCACCGAAGGGAAGCTTGGCGTCGTGGCCCAGGTCGAAGGCGTTTCGGGCGTGTGGAAGGGCCTAACGGACAACGTGAACCAGCTCGCCGGCACGCTGACAACCCAGCTCCGTGCGATCTCGGAGGTCTCTCAGGCGGTCACGCAGGGCGACCTGACGCGCTCGATCGCGGTCGAGGCCGAAGGCGAGGTCGCCGATCTGAAGAACACGATCAACCAGATGATCGAGAACCTCGCCGAGACCACGCGCAAGAACTCGGAGCAGGACTGGCTGAACTCGAACATGGCGCGTTTCACCGGCATGCTGCAGGGCGAGCGCGACCTCGAGACGGTCTCCCGCCTGATCATGTCCGAGCTGACGCCGCTCGTCGGGGCGCAGCACGGCGCGTTCTTCATGATGGAGTCGCCGGACGGAGAGGGAGACGACTTCGAGCTCCGGCTCATCTCGACCTACGGCTACAAGCAGCGCAAGAACGTCGCGAACAAGTTCAAGATCGGCGAGGCCCTCGTCGGCCAGGCTGCGCTCGAGCAGAAGCCGATCCTGGTCATCCAGGCTCCGGGCGACTACGTCCGCATAAGTTCGGGCCTCGGCGAGGGACTGCCGATCAACCTGATCGTCCTCCCCGTCCTCTTCGAGGATCAGGTGCTGGCCGTGATCGAGCTCGCCTCGTTCCAACGCTTCGCCGCCGTACAGCAGGCCTTCCTCGAGCAGCTGTCCGAGACGATCGGCGTCGTCCTCAACACGATCCAGGCGAACATGCGGACGGAAGAGCTGCTGTCGCAGTCGCAGGGACTGACACAGGAGCTACAGAGCCAGTCCGAAGAGCTGCAGGCGCAGCAGGAAGAGCTCCAGCAGACCAACAAGGAGCTCGAGGAGCAAGCCGCCTCCCTCAAGGCCTCCGAAGAGTTGTTGCAAACGCAGCAGGAAGAGCTGCAGCAGACAAACGAGGAGCTGGAAGAGAAGGCGGAACTGCTCGAGGAGCAGAACCGCCGCATCGAGATCAAAAATCGCGAGATCGAGCTCGCCCGCGCCGCCCTCGAGGAGAAGGCGGAGCAGCTCGCGCTCTCGTCGAGCTACAAGTCGGAGTTCCTCGCGAACATGTCGCACGAGCTGCGCACGCCGCTGAACTCGCTGCTCATCCTTGCGAAGTTGCTCGGAGAGAATCCCGACGCGAATCTGAACAACAAGCAGATCGAATTCGCGAACACGATCTACGGCGCGGGCTCGGACCTGCTCACCTTGATCAACGACATCCTCGACCTGTCGAAGGTCGAGGCCGGCCGGATGGACGTCCACGTGGGCGACGTCAAGCTGTCCGACCTGCGCGACTTCGTCGACCGGTCGTTCAGGCCGGTCGCAGAAGACAAGAATCTCGACTTCCAGATCGAGGTGCGCGGCGCGAACGTGCCACCGACGGTCGTGACCGACGAGCAGCGCCTGCAGCAGGTGATCAAGAACCTGCTCTCGAACGCGTTCAAGTTCACCCAGTCGGGTGTGGTGAGATTGCGAATCGGTGTGGCCGAGGGTCGTCAGTTCGCCAGCGAGGCACTCTCACGAGCCGACGCCGTGCTCGAGTTCACCGTCGAGGACACCGGCATCGGCATCCCGCACGACAAGTTGCGACTTATCTTCGAGGCTTTCCAGCAAGCGGACGGGACGACGAGCCGCCGTTACGGGGGCACCGGCCTCGGACTCTCGATCAGCCGCGAGATCGCGCGTCTGCTCGGCGGCGAGATCCATGTCGAAAGCGAGCTGGGGAAGGGAAGCAGGTTCACGCTGTTCCTGCCGGCGACGTACCGCCCGGCCGAGCATCCGCACGCTGCGCACGGGCTCGCGGAGGCCGTCGTGTTCACGACGGACAGCGACGAGAACGGGAACGCTCCGCCTCCGACGGGCCCCGCGCAGCCCGAGCTCGATCCTGCTCTCCTGCTTACGAGCGACGTCCGTGACGATCGCGACGACATCCAGGACGGCGACCGCGTCGTTCTGATCGTCGAAGACGACCCGGAGTTGGCCCGGACGGAGCTCGAGGTCGCGCGCGACCGCGGCTTCAAAGGGATCGTCGCCGTCCGCGGTGACTCGGGCCTCGCGCTTGCGCACGAGTTCAAACCCGACGCGATCATCCTCGACATGAAGTTGCCGGTGATGGACGGCTGGACCGTGCTCGACCGCCTGAAGCATCATCCGGATACGCGTCACATTCCGGTGCACATCGTCGCCGCGGGCGACGGGCGGCAGAACGCTCTCAAGGCCGGAGCGGTCGCATTCCTCGAGAAGCCGATCTCGAAGGAAGGCCTCGAGGAAACCTTCGGCGAGATCCGCAGCTTCATCGATCGCGGCCTCAAGCGGCTGCTCGTGGTGGAGGACGACGATTCGCAGCGGAAGGCGGTCGTAGAGCTGATCGGTAGCGACGAAGACGTCGAGGTGACCGCAGTCTGCTCGGGCGAAGCTGCGCTCGAGGCCCTTGAGCTGGAGCGCTTCGACTGCATGGTGTTGGACCTCAAGCTTCCCGACATGGGCGGCTTCGACCTGCTCGAGAAGCTGAAGGAGGACGAACAGCATTCGTCGATCCCGGTCATCGTCTACACGGGCAAAGAGCTCACGCGGACCGAGGAGACGAAGCTGAAGAAGTTCGCGGAGTCGATCGTCGTCAAGGACGCCAGCTCACCGGAGCGGCTGCTCGACGAGACGTCGCTCTTCCTTCACCGCGTCGAGCGAAAGCTACCGAAGGAGAAGCGCAGGATGCTGGAGCAACTTCACTCGGCCGACGAAGTGCTCAAGCAGAGGAAGATCCTCATCGTGGACGACGACGTGCGCAACGTCTTTGCCCTCACCAGCGTGCTCGAGTCCCACGGCATGGAGGTGCTCTACGCCGAGAACGGGAAGGACGGCCTCGAGCTCCTTGCTCGGCATCCAGAGGTCGACCTCGTGCTGATGGACATCATGATGCCCGGCATGGACGGCTACGAGACGATGCGGGCCATCCGCTCCGAGGACTCGTTCAAGCAGCTGCCGATCATCTCCCTCACGGCGAAGGCCATGAAGGGCGACCGCGAGAAATCGATCGCCTCGGGGGCCTCGGACTACATCACGAAGCCGGTCGACACCGACCAGCTGCTTTCGCTGATGCGAGTCTGGTTGTACAAGTAGAAGCATGACCTCGGTTGGTGCGTCCCGGGAGCCGGCGGGTGCGAGCAAGCACTCGCCGGTTTACGACGACCTCGAAGAAATCGAGCTCTCCCTGCTGCTCGAGGGAGTCTTCCGCCAGTACGGCTTCGACTTCCGCGAGTACGCCCCGGCCTCGCTGAGACGCCGCGTCTGGCGCCGTGTGTTCGCCGAAGGGTTGCAGACGGTCTCGGCGCTGCAGGACAGGCTCTTGCACGACCCCTCCTGCATGGAGCGCCTCTTGCTCGACCTTTCGATCAACGTGACCGCGATGTTTCGCGACCCTGCCTTCTACGTTGCATTCCGGGAGAAGGTCGTTCCCGCTCTCCGCACGTATCCGTTCACCCGGATCTGGGTGGCGGGCTGCTCCACCGGCGAGGAGGTCTACTCGCTCGCCATTCTCCTTCAGGAGGAGGAGGTCTACGACCGTGCTCGCATCTACGCGACGGACATCAACGAATCCGTCCTCGAACGCGCGCGTTCTGGCGTGTTTCCGCTCGACAAGATGCGCGAGTACACGCAGAACTACATCAAGGCGGGCGGGAAGCGTGCGTTCTCGGAGTACTACGTTGCCAAGTACGACGGCGCGCAGTTTCAGCGCTCGCTGATCGAGAATGTCGTCTTCGCCCAGCACAACCTCGTCTCGGATCACTCGTTCAACGAGTTCAACGTCATCATCTGCCGCAATGTGATGATCTACTTCGACCGGGCATTGCAAGAGCGCGTCCACCGGCTCTTCTTCGAGAGCCTCGTCACGTTCGGCGTGCTCGGGCTGGGCCACAAGGAGTCGATCCGCTTCGGCCCGCACGAGTCAGGTTACGAGGAGCTCGACCCGAACGAGAAGCTCTACAGGAAGATCGGTTAGCAGCGCCCTGATGTACGACCTCGTGTGCATCGGGGCATCGTGGGGAGGGCTGAAGGCGATCAGTCGGGTGCTTGCCGACCTCCCAGGGGAGCTCGACCTCCCAATCGTCATCGTGCAACACCGGCATCCCGACTCGCCGGAGGGAACGCTCGCAGAGCTACTACAGGCTCAGACCAGCCGACCGGTGGTCGATGTCGAGGACAAGATGGCGATCGTGCCGCGTCAGGTGTACATCGCGCCGCCGAACTACCACCTGCTGGTCGAGCGGGGATCGTTCGCGCTCTCGGTCGACGAGCGCATCCGGTTTGCGCGCCCTTCGATCGATGTCCTCTTCGAGACCGCCGCCCACGCCTACGGCGCAGGCGTGATCGGGATCATCCTGACCGGCGCGAACGACGACGGCGCTCACGGCCTCGCCAGGATCAAGCGAGCGGGCGGCGTAGCGGTGATTCAGGATCCGCTCGGGGCCGCGCGGCGAACGATGCCGGACGCGGCGATTGCCTCGACCGCCGCCGACGCGATCCTCCCGCTGGATGCGATCGGCAAGTTCATCTACGGGCTCTGGGTCAATCCTGCAGTGGTCCGAGAAACGGCCGAAACCAGATGACGAACATCCTGCTCGTCGACGACCGGCCCGAGAACCTGCTCGCACTCGAAGCCATCCTCGAGCCGCTGAAGCAGAACCTTCTCTACGCGCAATCCGGCGAGGAGGCTCTCCGCGAACTGCTGCAGCACGACGTCGCAATCATCCTGCTGGACGTCCAGATGCCCGTGCTCGACGGCTTCGAGACGGCGAGGCTGATCAAGCAGCGCGAGCGCACGAAGCACATCCCGATCATCTTCGTCACAGCCATTTCCAAGGAGGAAGAGCACGTCTTCCGCGGTTACTCGGCAGGCGCGGTCGACTACGTCTTCAAGCCGTTCAGCCCAGAAGTTCTGCGCTCCAAGGTCGCCGTCTTCATCGAGTTGCACGAGAAGACGGAAACGCTCCGGCTGCAGGCAGAGCAGCTGAAGGAGCAGGAGCTCGCGGAGCTCCGCCGCGAAAGCGAGGAGCGCTACCGCTTCCTGGCGGAAGCGCAGCCGGATCAGATCTGGACGGCTCTTCCCAACGGTGAGCTCGACTACGTGAACCAGCGCGTGCTCGACTACTTCGCCACCTCCTTCTCGGAACGCGTCGTCGCCGGCTGGACCGACGTCACGCATCCCGACGATTTTCCGCGCATGCTCGGGCTCTGGCAGGAGGCGCTCGAGACCGGCGATCCGTACGACAACGAGCTCCGCCTCCGGCGGGCGGAGGACGACTCCTACCGCTGGCACCTGACGCGCGCGGTCGCGAGGCGCAACCGGCGCGGCGAGATCGTCAAATGGTTCGGGTCGAACACAGATATCGACGATCGCAAGACCGCCGAGGAAGCCCAGCGGTTCCTCGTGGACGCCGGTGCGGCTCTCGGCGGCTCGCTCGACTACCGCACCACCCTGGCTGCGCTCGCGAAGATGGCCGTCCCACGCATCGCCGACTGGGCCCGAGTGGACATCGTCGAGGACGGGAAGCTGCGCACGCTCGCCGTCGAACACGTCAACGAGC
>WNGL01007355.1_pt1 | contig 13333 bp, 10 predicted proteins | sample 5400591 | NCBI WGS metagenome assembly WNGL01 (sample SAMN13153377, study PRJNA577476) | soil metagenome | isolation source: 80 cm soil or saprolite under Garry oak tree replicate 1 | place: USA:California | collected 2016-06-15
GGCGATGATGGCGGAGGCGATCGGAAAGGCGACCGGCTCGCCGGGTGTCTGTTTCGTGACCCGCGGCCCCGGTGCGACCAATGCCTCCGCCGGCATTCACATCGCGCGTCAGGACTCGACGCCGATGATCATGTTCGTGGGCCAGGTCGCGCGCGACAGCAAGGAACGCGAGGCGTTCCAGGAGCTCGACTGCCGTGCCGTGTTCGGCGCCTTGGCGAAATGGGCGAGCGAAATCGACGATTCCGCCCGCGTGCCTGAAATCGTCTCGCGCGCATTCCACACGGCGAGCAGCGGCCGGCCTGGCCCGGTGGTGATCGCCCTCCCGGAGGACATGCTGACCGAAAGGATCGCGGTTCCCGACGCGCCCCCCTTCGAGCCGATCGAGACCTGGCCGGGTCAACCCGACATGGCGAAGCTCGAAGCGCTGCTATTGCAGGCCGAGCGTCCGTTCCTCATTCTCGGTGGCAGCCGCTGGTCGGAGAATGCCCGCTCCACCCGTGCTATGCGGGGGACCTTGGGATTGGCCCCAATCCGAAGCTCGTCGCCCGCGTGAAAGCCTCCGACCTCGTCGTCGTCGTTGGTGGTCGGCTCGGCGAGATCCCATCGCAAGGTTATACGCTGTTCGATATTCCGGGGCCGCAAACAAAGCTCGTTCACGTTCATCCGGGTGCGGAGGAACTTGGACGCGTGTACCGGCCCCATCTTGCGATCCAGGCCGCGCCCACGGCATTCGCCGACATGGCCCAGACGCTGCGGCCGCCGACCCACATCAAATGGCGCGAGCAAACGCGGATCGCCCATTCGGATTTCCTTGCCTGGACGCAGGTGCCGACCGAGCAGCCTGGCGGTGTGAATCTCGGCGCCGTCATGGTGTGGCTGCGCGAGAACCTGCCGAGCGATGCCATCGTCTGCAACGGCGCCGGCAACTATGCGGCTTGGATCCACCGTTTCTATCGCTTCCGTCGTTTTGCCACCCACATTGCCCCGACATCGGCCTCGATGGGCTATGGAGTTCCTTCCGCAGTCGCGATGAAACGCCTTTATCCCGAGCGAACCGTCATTTCGGTGAACGGCGACGGCGACTTCCTGATGAACGGCCAGGAATTTGCAACCGCGGTGCAATACGATCTGCCCATCGTGGTGATCGTCTGCGACAATGGGATTTACGGGACCATTCGCATGCACCAGGAGCGTGAATATCCCGGCCGCGTGTCCGCAACGGACCTGAAAAATCCCGATTTCAGCGCCTATGCCAGCGCTTTCGGCGGATTTGGGGTAATGGTCGAGAAGACTCAGGACTTTGCGGCGGCGTTCAAGCTTGCCGAGACGTCGGGCAAGCCCGCGATCATTCACCTCAAGATCGATCCTGAGGCCATCACGCCCGCGACCACGCTCTCCAGGATTCGCGCGCAGGCGCTGGCAGCGCAGGGCCGCTGACATATCGATCGCCCGGCCGCCGCCGAGCCGGCACGGGCTCTTTATTCGAATGCTGTCCCCGCCGCTGCGGGCTGGTCGCCTTGTTCAGGCGTGCGCAAAGGCCCAATAGAGCTCCCGGGCCTTGCGGTAGAACGGGCCTGGTTGCAGCTCGCGGTCGTCGATTCGGGTAACAGGCGACACTTTGGAGTAGTTCCCGCTCGAGAAGATTTCGTCAGCAGCCAGAAAATCGGCATAACTCATGGTCTTTTCAATGACCATTGCGCCATCGTCCCGCAACAGCTTGATCACGCGCTGGCGCGTGATCCCGTTGAGGAAGGTTCCATTTGGCGCTGGCGTGTAAACCACTCCGTCCTTTGCCATGAAGACGTTGGCGGTCCCGAGCTCCGCGATGTTGCCAAGCATGTCGCGCATGAGGCAATTGTCGAATCCACGTTGCTGTGCCTCGATCAGCGCGCGTGCATTGTTGGGATAGAGACATCCGGCCTTGGCATCGACCGGTGCGCACTCGGATGTCGGCCGCCGGAATGGCGAGAGCGTGATCGCGCTGCCGCTCGGTTTCGGGATCGGCGCCTCATAGATGCAGAGACACCAGCGGGTCGATTCCGGATCGTGGCGAACACCGCCAGGGGCACCGGTTTCCGCCCAGTACATGGGCCGAATATACAGTTCGGCACGTTGATCGAAGCGCCTCATGCCATCGGCCACGAGCCCGATCCAGACGTCGACCGAAACGGTCGGCTTCAACAGGAAATTTGCGGCCGAGGTGTTCACGCGCGCACAATGGAGGTCGAGATCTGGGGTTACCCCCTCGAATGCGCGCGCACCGTCGAACACCATCGAGCCGAGCCAGGCGGCGTGGGTGCGCGCGCCCATGATCGGAACGTTGCCGTCATGCCAATCGCCGTCGAGGAACGTCCAGGTCCTCGAAACTACAGCCGGCTTGAAGGTCGCGCCGATGACCGCCGGCCGCCGGGGCAGCAAAACGTCGTCTTTATCCTTCTTTGCGATCAGCCGCATTTTTCACCTTCCCTCGGTGCAATTTCTCCGGCGCTCCGGGTCCGTATCGGGGCGGTTGACTCCGACACGTCCAGCGAATTTCATCCCCTCCTTCAGCCGACACCCTGGACGGAATGCGACTGGTTGGCACGGCGCAATCGCAGCTCGGCGGCATGGGATTTCGATCTGAATCTTTGAGCCTTTTGTGCGGACAGGTATGACAGCCAATTTCCATAGATGCGTCGAGCCGCCGAGCTGCACAGGGGCCTTAGTCTATCGTCCACGACGGCGGTGGGAAAGCTGCCGAGCAGTTCCTCGCGCCGCTCCGAAAGGGCCCGCTCCCGAAATCGCGCCAGTGCGCCCGCCGCGACGTCATCGAAATATCCTTGAGGCATTGCCGGATAAGTCTCTCGTTGCCGGCCCAGGAAGCGCCCGATGTCTCTGCGGTATTCGCGCAACAGGGCCCGCTGGTCATATTCCGGATGGCCTTGAAAGAATACGAACAGGCTTTTTCTCTTCTTCACGAACATGTCGACCCCGGCTTCGTCCGACTTCGTGAGGATCTCATAATGACACGAGGTAAGGCGATCCTCATGCAACTCGTTGCAGCGCGAATGTGGAATCCGCAATTGAAATGGAACACCCGCCATCAACGGGTGATCCGACATTCTTGCACACTCAAAAACTCCGAAGCGCTTCTCGTCAAGCGTAGTGCGGCAGATGCCATCGATATGGAGAACGGCGGCATGCGCCGCCAGGCAGGACCAGACTGTCGATCGAGTGTTGTCTTCGGCCCAATCGATAACTTTGGTGAGAGTGCCCCAATACGGTTCGTCCGTCAAAGAGAGGGCACGCGGTTCCGTTCCAGTCACAATCAGGCCATCGAGGCGGCTGGTCCACAGATCGTCAATGTCGGAATAGCCGCGGCTCAAATGCGCCCGCCCGAGTTCGGTGCGAGGCACGTCCGGCAATGAAAACAGCTTGAGACGAACGAAGACATGTTCGGCGGCGGCACGGAGCAATTCGACGAATTGCCGCTCGGTCGATTCCAGCGCCGGGTCGGGCATGTTGTTGATGAGTCCCACGTCGATGCTGTCGACGCTCCATTCGCGAAATTCCCCCTGCTCCTTCCCGAAGAGGCGCTCCGTTGCTGGATGGAAACTGCGTCCAGACGAACCTCCATCCACCAGAACGGGCATCGGAATTCCTCCAACGAACTCGACGAAAGTCTATTCTGCGGCCAACATCTTTTGACGATCCGAACATGCCGCATCGAGCGCCTGATCGAGATCGCCGACGATGTCGTCGACGTGCTCGATGCCGATGCTGAGTCGGATCATTTCGGGTCTCACACCGGCTTTCTGTTGTTCCTCGGCCGACATCTGCCGATGCGTAGTCGATGCCGGGTGGCAGGCCAGAGATTTCGCATCACCCATATTGACCAGCCGCCTGATCAGCTGGAGCGCGTCATAGAACTTCTTGCCGGCTTCGAAACCTCCCTGGACGCCGAATGTCATCAGGGAGCACGCGCGACCGCCCAGGTATTTTTGCGCAAGAGCGTAATAGGCGCTGTCGGGAAATCCGACGTAGTTGATCCACTCGACCCTCGGATCGTTGCGCAGAAATTCGGCGACCGCTTTGGCATTTTGGACGTGGCGCTCGACTCGCAGCGCTACCGTCTCGATCCCCTGAAGCAGCAGGAAGGCACTCAACGGGGACAGAACGGATCCGGTGGTCCTCTGGTGAAAGCTGCGGCAACGCGCGATATATGCGCTTTCGCCAAAATGCTCCGTGTAGACCAGGCCGTGATAGGAGGCGTCCGGCCGAGTCAGCATGGGAAAGCGTTGCGCATGCGCTTTCCAAGGGAATCGCCCGCTGTCGACAATGATTCCGCCGAGCGTCGTGCCGTGCCCGCCCATGAATTTCGTCAGCGAATGCACGACGACGTCTGCACCGTAGTCGATCGGTTTCAGCAAGATCGGCGTCGCAACGGTGTTGTCGACGATGAGGGGAACGCCGTGCTTGTGTGCGACGCTCGCCAACTCATCGATGTCGCAAATATTCCCGGCTGGATTGCCCACGCTTTCGCAAAAGACTGCTTTCGTTTTTTCGTCGATCAACTTCTCGATCGCATCAGGCTGATCAGATTCCGCAAATCGAACATTGATCCCTTGGCTTGGCAGAACGTGGGCGAACAGGGTGTGGGTAGTGCCGTAGAGCTGCGGAACCGAGACGATGTTGCTGCCCAACTCGGTAATATTGAGCACGGCATAATTCAACGCAGCCTGGCCGGAACTCACGCTCAGCGCCCCGACGCCGCCCTCGAGTGCGGCAACGCGCCGTTCCAGAACCTCATTGGTCGGATTGCTTATTCTGGTGTATCGAAATCCCTCGACTTCGAGATTGAACAGAGCCGCCCCATGCTCCGCGCTGTCGAAGGCATAGGCGACAGTCTGATAAATCGGGACTGCCACCGCCTTCGTTGTCGGATCGATGTCGTAGCCGCTGTGAATTGCGATCGTCTCGCTTCGCATCTGTTTACCCTGAACGGTTGATCCGATCTCAGCCTGTCGTGTCTTATGCGCCGAGGGAAAGGCATTCAACGCAATGCTCGAAAATGAAAGGCGATAACCTTAATCGTTAAGGCGGTTTGTCGGCTTTGCGGTCGAGTATCTGGCGGGAAGTTTGGAAATGTGAAAAGCCGCTTCCAGGTGACGATCGCGTTCATGATGAATGACACTTCGTGGTTGTCACGGGGCGGCAGGTTTGGCAGAGGCCTGGCGATGAGCGTGGACAGCCTTGACGCGAGCGCGCAGACGGCGGGGCGCAGCCTTTCGACTGCCAAAGGGTGGCTGCGTGCGCTCGAAATGACCGCCTCGATCGCGGATAGGCCCACCCGCATCTTGCCGGTCATCTTCGATGATCTCGCTGAAAAGTTCGGCGAGGCCCCGGCGCTGCTGTCGAACCGCGAATGCCTGAGTTTTCGCGCGCTCGCGGACCGATCGAACCGCTATGCGCGCTGGGCGCTGGGGCAGGGTATCGCCAAGGGCGATGTCGTCTGCCTGTTGATGCCGAACCGGCCCGAATACTTGGCGGTCTGGCTTGGCATAACCCACGTCGGCGGGGTCGTTTCGCTGCTCAACACGAATCTCCGGGGTCGCTCGCTCGCGCATTGCATCGACATCGTCGAGCCGAAACACATTATCGTTGCGGAAGAGCTCATCGACGCGTTTGCCCCCGCGCGTCCGCACCTGGTGACGGATGCGAAGGTCTGGTCGCATGGGGAGGGCGGCGGATGTTTTCCGAACATCGAACGCGAAATCGACGGGTGCTGCGGTGCAAGGCTCACGAATGCCGAGCGCCGGTCACTGACCACCGAAGATCGCGCGCTCTTGATCTACACTTCGGGGACGACGGGTTTGCCCAAGGCCGCCTATGTCAACCACTACCGGCTGCTGATCTGGAGCCTCTGGTTTGCCGGCATGATGGACAGCCGCGCGAGCGATCGGATGTACAATTGTCTGCCGATGTATCACAGCGTCGGCGGAGTGGTGGCGACGGGGGCGGTCCTGGTCAATGGCGGCTCGGTCGTGATCCGGGAAAAATTCTCGTCAGGCCAATTCTGGGACGATGTCGTGCGCTGGGATTGCACGCTGTTCCAATATATCGGCGAGCTTTGCCGCTACCTCGTGCACGCTCCGTCCCATCCGCGCGAACGCGAGCATCGGATCCGGTTGTGTTGCGGCAACGGTCTGCGGCCAGATGTATGGAACGATTTCAAGAATCGGTTTCAAATCCCTCGGATCCTGGAGTTTTATGCGGCGACCGAGGGAAACGTCACCATGTTCAACTTCGAAGGCAAGCCGGGCGCCATCGGCCGAATCCCGTCGTTTCTCGCCCACCGCTCGCCGACGGCGCTGGTGAAATATGACGTCGAGACTGGCGAGCTCATTCGCAATGAACAGGGATTTTGTATTCGCTGCCGGCCCAACGAGGTTGGAGAAGCGGTCGGCAGGATACTCGAAGGGTCTTCGAACCTGGGCAGCCGATTCGAGGGCTATACCAGCACGGGGGACGCCGAGAAGAAAATTCTCCACGATGTGTTCGAGCGGGGGGATGCCTGGTTCCGCACCGGTGACCTGATGCGGAAGGACGAGGCTGGCTATTTCTATTTCGTCGACCGCGTCGGCGATACCTTCCGCTGGAAGGGCGAGAATGTGTCGACCTCCGAGGTGTCTGAGGCGATCACGGCGTTTGCGGGAATCGTGGAAGCGAGCGTCTACGGCGTCACGATTCCCGGAAACGAGGGCAGGGCGGGGATGGCGGCGATCGTCAGTGATACGACGCTCGATCTGGTTGCGTTTCGGGAGCACCTCGTCAACCGCCTCCCCGGCTACGCCCGTCCCTTGTTCTTGCGCATTCGCAAGGAGATCGAGGTCACCGCGACTTTCAAGCACAAGAAGCATGACCTCGTGGACAGCGGCTACGATCCGAGCGCCACCAAGGATCCGATCTATTTCCATGACCCGGAGCGGCAGGCGTTCGTGCCTCTCGACAAGGTGCTCTTTGAGCGCATCCGGGGCGGGCAGGTCAGGCTCTAGCCAGGATTATCGCCGCCGCGTCGTCAGCGCGTCAGCAGACAAAGGCGCGATGCCCGCGCTCGGCCCGGTCGCGCCATCGTTGTTCCCTCGGTGGTCGAATGGTCGTCACCCGACCAGTTCGTAGGGAATTTGGGTCGGGCCATATCGCTCGATCACGGTCTTGGCCTTGGGGTCGTAGTTGCGCTGGAGCACCGTCCCCTCGCCGAGCCGCTGGCTGCGGAGGATGATCGCCACCGAGCGGGTCGGGCCGCCCTGCTCCGCGTGGATGGCGTGCGGAGGCACCAGATCGACCTTGCCCTGGGTGCCGGTGGTGACCGAGGAGAGCCGCACCTCGGCATGGCCAGGACGGCTGCCGTCGTCGATCCGGTCATAGCGTTCGAGGCTCTCCGATCCGTCGAGGACACCGTAGAGAACCCAGGCGTCGGCATGGTCATGCACGCTGCCCGTCCGCCCCGGCATGCGCACGACGGCATTGACGACGAAATCGTGGTCCGGATCAACGTAGAGGAGCAGGTTCTTGCGACCTTCGGTCGAGGGCCAGCGCGCCGAATGCGCCCTGAGTCCTAGGTCTTTCACGAACTCTTCGAGCAGCGGCTTCGCCCTTTCCATGCGCCGCCGGGTGTCGAATTCGGCGGCCCAGATCGTCCGCAATTCGTTGATGAATTTCTCCAACACCGGCAGTCTTGCGCTCGACATGGCTGTCTCCGGACCGTGGAAGCTCCTGAAGGTGCTGCTGCTTCGCCCCGCAGGCGACGTGATGGGCCAGCTGCTCTATTCGTGCAGTGGTTCACCGTCGACGGTGCAACGCCGAAGCAGGCGGCGCTCGTGCTTTGGAAAATCGGTTCGGGCGTGGATCGTGCAGCGGTTATCCCACATCAGAAAATCGCCCAGCTTCCAGACGTGCTCGTAGATGAAGTCGGGCCGCTCGCCGATCTCGTAGAGCTCAGCCAGGATCGCGTCGCTCTCCTCGGCACCGACCCCCTCGATGCGCGCCGTCATCAGCCGGTCGACGAACAGCGTCTTGCGGCCGGTCTCGGGATGGGTGATGAACACCGGGTGAAAGTGGTGCGGGACGCCGCTGATGTCTCCCGACAGATCCGCCTTCTCCGACCGTTTGTACTCGTGGATGTGGAGCGCCTTCCTGCCCTTGAGCTTCTGCTTGAGCGCCGGCGGCACCGCCTCGTAGGCCTTGTACATGTTGGAGAACAGAGTGTTGCCGCCCGTCGACGGCAGTTCGAGCGCATAGAGGAACGTGTACTTGTAGGGGCGCGGCGTATAGCCCGAATCGATGTGGAACCAGAAGTCGCCTTCGCCGAACGCGCCGATCGGCTTGCCGTCGACCTTGATGTTGGTGACGAGGAGGACTTTCTCGTTGGTCTGATAGATGCCCTCGGCGCGACCGCGCAACGGCTCCGGCGCCTTCTTGCGGTTGCCGAGCTCGCCGAAATAGGAGGCGAACCGAAGCTGCTGGTCCTGGGTGATGGTCTGGCCGCGAAATACCAGCACGAGGTGTTTGGCCCAGGCATCCTTGATCGCCCGGACCGTCTCCTTGGACAGGTCTCGCGTGAGATCGACCCCGCCGATCTCCGCGCCACAGGCGGACGACAACGGCGTGACCGTAACGTCCATGACGTCCTGCATCGGGCCGATCCTCCCAAAGGGAACCAAAGGTCTCGCTCATCATGTTAAGCTTGGGGACCGTGTTCGCGCAATCGTCTGCGCATGCGAAATTCGCCCGGACTGGCTCGCTCGTCCGGCTATTGCGCCGGAATCCCTGGGATTTTCGGGTCGGCGCGTTCCCGCATGGGCTCCCAGATTCCGGGTGGCGGGCCTATCTTTGATTTGAGAGCAAGGAGCGGAGTGCTTGCGAGTCTCGTGCAACCTAGATTGCTCGACAGGGACGGACCTTTGCCATGATCCGTCCGATTCTGAAGGAGCAATGCAATGTTGTCTTTGACCATGAGAGCGAATGAAAGCTCACCCCGCTTCTCGACCGACGACGATCGCTGGCAAGCGGTGCGCCGGCGAGATCGCGCTGCCGACGGCATGTTCTATTATTCGGTGCGCACGACCGGCGTCTATTGCCGGCCGTCCTGCGCGGCGCGGCTGCCGCGGCGCGAGAATGTCGGCTTTCACCAGACTTGCGCCGAAGCCGAACGCGCGGGCTTTCGACCGTGCCGGCGCTGCCGGCCGAATGAACCAGGCCTGGCCGAGCGGCAGGCGGCCGCGGTCGCAAAAACCTGCCGGCTCATCGAGGCGGCGGACGAGTTGCCGAGCCTCGATGCGCTGGCGGATGCGGCAGGCATGAGCCGCTTCCACTTTCACCGTGTGTTCAAAGCGGTCACCGGCGTGACGCCGAAGGCTTATGCGGTTGCGCAGCGCGCCAACCGCGTGCGCGATGAGCTGACCCGGCGCGGCACTGTCACCGAGGCCATCTATGGTGCCGGCTTCAACTCGAACGGCCGATTCTATGCGGCCTCGTCCGACCTCCTCGGCATGACCCCGACCGAGTTCCGTGCCGGCGGCGGTGGCAACGTGATCCGCTTCGCAGTGGGCGAATGCTCGCTCGGCTCGATCCTGGTCGCAGCGACGGACAAGGGCGTGTGCGCGATCGAGTTCGGCGACGATCCAGATGGGCTGGTGCGCAGCCTGCAGGATCGCTTCCCGAACGCGCATCTGGTCGGTGCCGATCGACGATTCGAGGAACTGGTCTCGAAAGTCGTCGGGTTCGTCGAGGCGCCGGCGCAGGGCCTCGATCTGCCGCTCGACATCCGCGGCACCGCGTTCCAGCAGCGGGTATGGCACGCGATCCGCGACATCCCCTCGGGCGCGACGACGAGCTATACCGAAATCGCCAGGCGCATTGGCCGGCCCAAGGCCGTGCGCGCGGTGGCGCAGGCCTGTGGATCGAATGCGATCGCGGTCGCGATCCCGTGCCATCGCGTCGTGCGCCGGGACGGCTCGCCCTCGGGCTATCGCTGGGGCGTCGCGCGCAAGCGCGCGCTGTTGAAGCGGGAGGCCACGGCATGACCCGCGTCATGCGCGCCCGGCCCCCTCGCCCTGGCGCGCCGGGGCCCGCCTCGCTCGCGGAGCGCGTCGCGGCGCTCGATTGGGCCGAGATGACGGCGCAGCTCGACGCTTACGGGTGTGCCACCACCGGTGGCCTGCTGACGGCCGAGGAATGCGCCGCGCTCGCCGACATGTATGGGTCGGACGCGGCTTTTCGCAGCCGCATCGTCATGGGCCGGCACGGCTTCGGCCGCGGCGAATACAAGTACTTTACCTATCCGCTGCCTGAAATCGTCGCGGCGTTGCGTGAGGCCCTCTATCCGCCGCTCGCCGGCATCGCCAATCGCTGGAATGAGGCGCTGGGAGCCGAGCTTCGCTACCCGCGCGATCACGCGGCCTACCTCGCCCGCTGCCACGCGGCCGGCCAGACCAAGCCGACCCCGCTGCTCCTGCACTATGGCGCGGGCGATTACAATTGCCTGCACCAGGATCTCTACGGCGAGCACGTCTTCCCGCTGCAGGCCACGTTCCTGCTCGCGCGCCCGCGCGACGATTTCACCGGCGGCGAATTCTTGCTCACCGAGCAGCGTCCGCGCATGCAGTCGCGTGCCGAGGTCGTGCCGCTCGCGCAAGGCGAAGGCGTGATCTTTCCGGTTCACCATCGGCCGGGAGCCGGCACGCGCGGCATCTACCGCGTCAATATGCGACACGGCGTGAGCCGGTTGCGCTCGGGGAGGCGCCACACGCTCGGGATCATCTTCCATGACGCCAAGTGAGCCGCCGGGCGGGCGGTTACGGCAGTGCGTCTTATAGGCGGCTCTGGTCCTTGCTCTGCCCGGCTGGGGTGCGCAAGCGCGCAACGAGGCGCGCCACCGCCCGATAGGCCGGCATGGCCACCCATTCAAGCATCCGCTCCACCGCCTCGTCGCTGATGCGCATCGTGCGCCAGCGATAGAGCAACCCGTGGACCAGCCAGACGATCAGGAAGGTGAACACGCCGGCGAAGACGACATCGGTAAAGAAATGCGCCCCGCCCGCCATCCGCAAGAGGCCGACCGCCGCACCGAAAGCGAGCGCGGCGCCATAGGTGATCGCCCGCCAGTGCGGCGGCGCGAGCGCGGCCGGTGCCAGCGTCCAGAACGCCCCCGAAGGCTCGCCGGCGACGAAGGAACAGTTCTTGGGACAAGTGCCGCGTGGGTCCCACCAGGGGACGAAGTGGTCGTCGCCGCCGAACTCCACGACTTCGATCGGCCGCGGCCGGCCCCAGTGGTCCTTGAGGATCACGTTGGCGAGGAGGCCCGGCGCGAGCGCGAGCGTCGCGATCATCAGCACGATTGCGCGGCCGGGGAGGATGAGCTGCCGGCGCGGCAGCACGAGCTTGACGGCGAGCGCGAGGAAGGCAGGCGCGACGATCAGCGCGATGAGCCATGTCATCATGGTGCGGAGTTGCAGGGGCGTGCCGGCGGCGAGCCAATTCCCGAACCGATCGGGTTCGAAGAACAGCGCGGAAAGGTCGAGGTCGAGCTTCGGAAAGAGGCCGAACGGGAGGCCCACCGCCACGGCGACGCCAAGCGCGATCAGAAGACCGGTGCGATTCATGGGTGGCAGGCTACTGCGGCCGCGGCGCTTCGTCTCTGCAGGTCTGCGACTGGAACTTGATCGGCCGCCAGAGATCGCCACAGCGGTCGCAGCCGGCGAGCAACGCCGCCAACGCCAGGACGCACACCACTTTGGGAACTATCGTATGCGCCGCACCGGCGCCCAATCGTTGACTCATGTCCAACCCCACCGCTCCAGGACCCAGAATAACACAATTCAGGTTACCATGAGGTTGCGGCTTCAGTGCGGCACCGGCCGGCTTTGCGACCGGCGACAGCCCAATACGTAAGCCCACCGACCAGAGGGCTGCAGCAAGGACCTCGCGGTCAAGGATGCGAAGATTACGCACGGCATGCAAGAACCTGGGGTTGTCAATCCGTCATTGCCATCGCCCGCAGGGCCAGCCGCTCGCGGGCGGACAGCTTCTCGGTCGCGCTCTTGAGCTGGCCGCAGGCGGCGAGGATGTCGCGGCCGCGCGGGGTGCGCACGGGCGAGGCATAGCCGGCGTCGAAGATCACCTCGGAAAATTTTTCGATCTGGTCCCACTCCGAGCACTCATATCGGGTGCCGGGCCAGGGGTTGAACGGAATGAGGTTGATCTTGGCCGGGATGCCCTTGAGGAGCTTGACCAGCGCCCTCGCGTCCGCGAGCGAATCGTTCACTCCCTTGAGCATCACATATTCGAAGGTGATCCGCTTGGCGTTCGACAGGCCAGGATAATTGCGGCAGGCGTCCAGCAGGATCCGGATCGGGTATTTGCGGTTGAGCGGCACGAGCTCGTCGCGCAGCTCGTCGCGCACCGCATGCAGCGACACCGCGAGCATCACGCCGATTTCTTCGCCGGCGCGCGCAATATTCGGCACCACGCCGGAGGTCGAAAGCGTGATCCGCCGCTTGGAAATGCTCAAACCGTCGCCGTCGGCGACGACATTGAGCCCGTCCCGAACCGCCTCGAAATTGTAGAGCGGCTCGCCCATGCCCATCATCACGATGTTGGTGACGAGGCGCCCGCCTGCTTCCTTCCCTCCCCCGCTTCCCGTTTCCTTCCCTCCCCCGCTTGCGGGGGAGGGTAGGGAGGGGGTCCCGCGGTCGAGCTCGGGCCCGCCCGCGTTCGGATTTGCAGCGCGCAAGTCCCGCAAGCCGGCCTTGCCTGGCCAATCGCCGAGCCGGTCGCGCGCGACCATGACCTGGCCGACGATCTCGCCGGGCGTGAGGTTGCGCACGAGACGCTGCGTGCCGGTATGGCAGAACGAGCAGTTGAGGGTGCAGCCGACCTGGCTCGACAGGCAGAGCGTGCCGCGGTCGGCCTCCGGGATGTAGACACACTCGACTTCGTGCGGCCGCTCGCCCGGATGCTCGGACGGCAGCCGCAACAGCCATTTGCGGGTGCCGTCGACCGACACCTGCTCGGCCACGACCTCGGGGCGGGCGGGCGTGAAATGCGCATCGAGGATTGCGCGCAGCTCCTTCGATACGCTCGTCATCTCCTCGAAGCGGGTCGCGCCGCGCACGTAGAGCCAGTGCCAGAGCTGCTGCACGCGCATTTTGCGTTGCGCCGGCGGCACCCCGACGCCGCCGAGCGACTCGGAGAGCGCCGCGCGCGAAAGCCCGATCAGCGAGGGCTTGTCGGGCGGAACGTAGCGCTCGAGCGGCGCCTTCTCGACAAAGCCTGCCGGCGCGGCGAGCGGCGG
>WNGL01006927.1_pt1 | contig 13332 bp, 7 predicted proteins | sample 5400591 | NCBI WGS metagenome assembly WNGL01 (sample SAMN13153377, study PRJNA577476) | soil metagenome | isolation source: 80 cm soil or saprolite under Garry oak tree replicate 1 | place: USA:California | collected 2016-06-15
CGCAGATTGTCGAAGCTTTTACTCTCAGCAGAACTTCTCCGTGACCTGGACGAGGAAGAGGCACGCTGCGGAGTTCAACTTTATCGTTACCAGGTAGAAACGCGGCTCGCATCGTCTGCTGTTTGGTCTCCACGGCTGCGACTCTTGGTAAGGTTGTCGAGACCCAGTTCATGCGGGTGTGATCTCCCCGTTCAAATCCCAAAGGTCCTCCCATGATTGGCCTTCTTTCCAAAGAAAGACCTGACCCTTAATGAGCCTGCAGTTCCGGTCAATGGCGCTGATTTCACGCATGTCGTCGTCGGTGAGAAGCTCACTCACCACGCCTTCAAGATTGCTAAGGTACTGATTTCGCTTGACGGAAAATGGAATAGGAACCTGTCCGCGCTGGACAGCCCATTTTATGCAAACGATTGCCGGATGCACGCCGAGGCGGTTGGCAATCCTGACAATCACTGGATCCTGCGTGGGCGAACTGTCTTCAGGCGTCCGGTCGCGCTCCGGGCGCGCTGGAGAGCCAATCGGAGAATAACCTACGGGAACGACACCGTTCGACTGGACAAAGTCGAATAACTCCGGCTGCTGAAAGTGAGGGTGCAGTTCCATCTGGTTCACTGCCGGTTTAATGCGAGCATCGCGCAAGAGAAGTTTTAGTTTTGGAATGGTCATATTCGAGGTACCGATATGACGAACCAAACCTAGATCGACCAGTTCCTCCATCTTTTGCCACGTCTTCACGAAACCATCATGGATGTAGGGTTTTGCATTCTTGCTCCGGGAAGTCACGTCACAACCGGGGGGGTGAAAGTTGGGGAACGGCCAATGCACCAGATACAAATCCAAATAATCCAGTCTGAGGTCTGCGAGGGACTGCTTGCAGGAAGGGATCACATCGTTCTCACCATGCTTGTCATTCCACAACTTTGATGTAATCCACAGTTCTTCGCGCTTAATCCCGCTGCGTAACCCTTGTTGCAGCGCATATCCAATCTGGTGCTCGTTGCTGTACACGGACGCACAGTCAAAATGGCGGTATCCGATGGCAGCAGCATCTTCCACGGCCGCGGCGATTTCCACCGCCGACACATGGTCTGACCCAAACGTTCCCAGTCCGATGGCCGGCATTTGGGCACCCGTGTAAAGAGTCCGTTGAGGCACAAGCCCAGGATCAACACACCCGTTAAGCAGTTGCCCGGACACACTTTGAAGCTTCATTCTGGTTCCTCGTGACTGAGCATATCGAAGCACGATAATCGGTAAAGTTAACGATGTCAAGAATTACGCAATCTTCAAACTAAGGCCTTCGATATACTGAGTCAATCCATGAGCACACGAATGAAAGACATCGCCAGAGATCTTGGAGTATCAGTCATCACGATTTCCAAGGTCCTGCGCAATCATCCTGATGTGGGAGACGAGACCCGGGAACGAGTTCTAGCCCGGGTCAAAGAACTTGATTATCAGCCCAATCTGGCGGCACGGAGCCTCGTCACCGGACGCACCTATCTGGTCGGTTTGGTGGTTCCGGACCTGCTCCATCCTTTCTTCGCAGAAATTGCCAAGTCGCTTTCTGACGTGTTGAGGGGGAGCGGCTATTACCTGATCATCTCCTCCTCTGAAGAAGATCCGGAGCTTGAAGAACAAGAGATCAATCAATTGCTGGCACGCCGCCTCGACATACTAATCATCGCCTCCTGCCGTTCTACCGTTGATCTCTTCTTCCGTATTGAGAAACAGAAAACCCCCTACGTGCTGATTGATCGCGCTTTACCTGGTCTCACCGCAAATTTCGTTGGAGTAGACGACGAAGCAGTCGGAATGCTTGCTACAAAGCACTTGATCGACATTGGCTGCAAAAGAATCGCGCACATTCGAGGGCCGGAAACCAGCCCAAGTATTCGTCGAGTGGAAGGATACAAACGGGCTCTGACCCAGGCAGCCTTGAAAGTCAGTGATGACTACATCATCGCCGAAGCTAAGGGAGACGTGGAAACGCGGCAGCGAGGCGCAGACGCAATGCGCGAACTCCTCAGTCTAAAAGCAAGGCCCGATGGAGTGTTCTGTTTTAATGACCCATTGGCTATGGGCGCAATGAATTACGCCTTAGATCAGGGATTGCGGATCCCGGAAGACGTCGCCGTTATTGGCTGCGGAAATCTCCACTACGACGATGCGTTAAGAATTCCACTTTCAAGCATCGATCAGCACAGCCGACGAATAGGTGAGGAAGCTGCGCGTATTGCCCTTGCGGTACTGAAGTCCAAGGTGCCACCGAAAGTTGAAAGCGTTGTGCTGCAGCCAGAGTTAATCGTGCGCAGGTCGACACAGCGGCACGGAGCTAAGCGTACGGTTGCCGCAGTAAAGGCGCAGGCGTAGATTTCACATTCAGTGTGAATGGTCAAGGCGCTAAACATCAGATGCCTCGGCCAATGTTTCCCTCTCGATCGAGTGCTGCAGCAGTCGTCGGGCCCGGTAGCTGCGTGGTCACACTCACAACGACAAAGGGCGGTGAAAGCAGCGCGACCCAAAACGGTTCGTGACTTCTGAGAATACATCCGGCCCCCTGCCATAGGATGGCTTGCTGGTTATTATTTCCTACCTCGGTGTATCGGTAAAGACTGGATCGAAAGTGCAGTGATAGCAGTGCGTCAGGTGCTTCCCCATGCTTAGCACCTCTCGTTATGAGATAACTTTTGTTTACGACCAACATTTGGCTGTCCGAATCTGAGGGACGCCGAGTATACTTCTGTCGTGCGATAGTGCACACTCGGACCTCCCATTCTCTCGAATGCATACCAGTTAGATCACTCGGCGAAAGACGTAAATGGATGTTTACACGAAGGTTGGTTGTACAAGGGGCGATACTCGGTTTTTGGTCTGCGGCCTCGATTGGGCAGCAGACTCCACCAGCTTCCTCTTCCCCAGTCTTGCATGAGTTCCCCGTGATCTTGCAGCAGAACGTGGAAACCGGAAAAACCCCAGTTGGAACCAAAATCCAGGCGAAACTTGCAGCCGCCACTCTGTTTAATGGCACGGTAATCCCCAAGAACGCTGTCATAACTGGGCGAGTTATTGAGTCCGAAGCCAAGAGCGCGAAGAACCAAGCGCGGCTCGAAATCCGCATAGACAAAGTAACCTGGAATGGTGGATGGGCTCCCCTCGGGGCCTATTTGATGCCCCTGTATTACCCCACCACTGAGCATGCAGTGCCGAATCTGCCGAACGGATCTCCGGATCCGGACTCCAGGACCTTGAATGGAGCCGGCCAGTCGGGCTCCCCCATGGACCGACCATTTCCGGGCAGCGGCTCAGAAGCGAGTCAGGGTGCCATCCCGGACATTGCCACCACCTCGAACCGCCCTGTCCGGATGAGAGACGTGGCACTTGCGCCCACAAGTGATGGTGGCATCACACTTGTGTCCGAGCATGCGAACGTCAAGTTGCATAAGCTGACGACCTATGTCTTTGCTGCCGCCGAATCGCAGGCGAAATAACGCTGATCACCCCCGTTGGCGTAGCTTTCTGATTTGAAGGATACGGTTCTTCAGAGTGCGCGTGAGAAGTTGTGTAGTCCTCCGGGCTTGGTCGAATCTCCCTAGCACCCATCGGTTAGACTCTGTCGAGACTGCTCTGCCGTCCTTACGGGACTCGCCCGTTTTTCCCCACTTTTCCCCACGGCTTGCGCCCCCTTCGACTCCGCTCAGGGCGACCTCTGGGTTGCAATATTTCGCTTGTTTCGAGATTGGAAAGCGTTTCCCACTTTCAGCCGCACCGTGTGTCGAAACCAAACGACGTACGACACAGGTGAAACCCGCGCCCTCCCCAAATTAAATCCGGTTAGATGCCGGTCGTACGAAAATTTCTCATACTTATCGCGTAGCCTAGTCTCGACACCAGCCATCGTGTTCGCCAAAAAATCAATTGTGAACTTTTCCATCGGCAATCAGACGCACCAGCCACCGGCGGGCCGTTTCCGCTCCCTTATCACTAGGATGCAGCCGTAGGAAAGTTCGAAGCGTTTCCGCGGAGTCCTCAAATTTGCCGACCGCCGTCTGCGCTTGCGCCATCAGCAGTTCTATGGCCGGCTCGGAACCATGCGACTGGCTCAGCGCTCGTTGGGCCTCCTGGAGCGCGCCTTCGAATTGCTGCTGATGGTAGAACGCTTTTGCCAGCGCGTAGTGCGTATCCCAGCGGCCTGGATCGATCTCTGCGGATTGCTGGAGCGGCGGGACAGCAAGATCAAAGCGATTTTCGTTGACGAACACCATACCCAGCGCGCACAGAACGAGGGCATTCCGAGGGTCAATTTGCGCTGCCTTTTCGAGGACACCACGCGCTTCCTCCGGCTGGTTGCCGCGGAGGAACACCACTCCCTGTAAATAAAGAACATCGGGATGATTGGGGGCGAGTTTGGCAGCTTCATCCAGAAATTTCTCAGCTTGATCTAGTTTGTTCACCTTGAGAGCTTGCAGAGCTTTGTCCGTCGCTTGTTTCGCCTTAGGAGCGAGCAGAGGACGTGCGTCGCGACCGAGGGCTTCGGTCGAATCGCGTTGGAGAACAATTTCTTCTTCGGCTGCCACCGCAACCGGAACGGATATCTCTTTCTGCGCAGAGCGATAACCGACTGCATCCGCGGTAATCACGTAATCGCCAAGCTCGTTCAATATGAAGACGGTCCGCCCTTTGCTCGTGGTCATCTGTCCAGAGAGAGTGCCCCTCCGGTACACTTTGACGGTAACGAGTGGCCCGATCAGCTGGCTGGAATTTTCCTTAATCGTGATGGAAAGCTCCGCATGATCGCCGCGAATCCCTCCCATATCGGAGGCGCGGTCCTGGCTAACCAGATCCGCCGCGGCCCACATTGCCATCGCACCGCAAGCAAGGACCATCCGAACCACAGGCTTGCTTCCGAGTCGCCTCGCGGCGACTCTCCAGACGTTGAATCGTCTCGAACCGAACATTTTTCACCCCCACCTTCAAGGTTCTTCGAAGCTTCCCGCCCGCATGATCGTCTCGGCTCCACCTATCAGCCGCTCTCGGGATCAGGACTGCTTATCTGAGAGCGGCTGCCAGCTTCCGCCTGTACTCCCCATAACAAAACAAAACCGCTCGCACCTGCTTCGATGCGAGCGGTTCGGGAAACAAAAGTCTAATTACCTCATTATCCCGCTCGCAGGTGAGTGTGAGCGGGACGAGAAAGCCGAAAGTTAGAAGTAAATCTTCCCGGAGAGCTGGACAATCCTCGCAGGGTACGCCGACGTGAACTGACCAAACCGACTGTCTCCTTTACCGTTATCAACGTTCTGGAATTGGGTATGGTTAAAGGTGTTGAAGGTCTCTAAGCGAAGTTGCAATCCGCTCGTTTCGCCGAAAGCAAAGGTCTTGAAGAGAGAGAGGTTCCAGTTGTCGCGACCCGGTCCTCGCAGAGCGTTGTGGGCCAGATTGCCCCAGCCGCCGGGTACTGGATCCGAAAAGACTGTGGTTTCGTAGTACTGGATATGCTGGAAGGGGTCTGTGGACGCCACTGGCTTATGCATATAGGTGATTTTGCCGTTCAGATCCGGCCGATTGCCGCCGCCCACCTGATTGCCACCTCCCGCACTGATATTGATTGGCAGGCCTGACTCCGCGGTGACGATGCCCGAGATCTGCCAGCCACCCAAGGTGGACTTCATCAGGCGACTCGAGCTGTTGCGCAGCACCGGGATGCTGTAGATGAAGTTGGCGGAGAAGTTGTGAGTCCGATCGAATAGACTCGGCCCAAGATCGTACCGCCACCCCACGTAAGGGTTCGAAACAGGGTTCAAGTCCTGACCGCTGCCTCCGGTAGATGGATCGATGGAGCGTGAAAGGGTGTAGTAAGCGCGAAGCTGCAGGTCCCTACTGAATTGTGAGTTCAAGTCAATCTGCAGGGAGTTGTAGTGGCCACTCGCCTCGTTCTGGGCGAGGCTGAGAGTTCTGAACCCTGGGTACGGGAGGCTGGGAGTTGTCTGGTATTGGAAAGGCGAACCTTGTGAATTCAAGGTTACCAGATCGCTCAGCGAGGGGAGATTAATGTTGCGATAGTCGTTCAAATGGCGGTTCTGATTGCCAACATAAGCAACCGAGAGAACCGTCTTGGGACCGAAAGAATGCTGAACGCCAGCGCTATATTGAGTGCTGGTCGTCGGCTTGTAGTTGTCGATGGCCAGGCCAGTGATGTTCGCTGGGTTAATGGGGAATGAAGGCGCAACACCAGTGTCGAGCTTAATGTTCGGGTCCTGGAGCTCGACGCCGCTAAGTTGAACGTCCAGGCTGAACGGGATGTTCGAACCGGCGTTATACATGTCGTTGCCTTGAATGCGCTCGTACATGATGGTGAATCCGCCGCGAACGACGGTCTTGCCACTACCGGTCAGGTCGTAAGCAAAGCCGAGATGCGGACCGAAGGTCGCCCAGTGGTTGTTCACCAAGCCTTTGGGTACGCCGTTCTTCCCGGGGATGCCGATTCCGTTCAAGTACAAGGGAACGCCCGCCAGTATCGGGTTCGGGCTGGTCCCGAGCCCAGGACTTGCGGCAGCGCAGCCAGGGTCGGCCGGAGCCGGAGCGCTGCAGATATTGTTGTTGCTGTCAAATCTGGCGGCCTGGGAGGGGTCATAAAGGGAAGGATAGAAGTTCCCCATGCGGTTGCTGGATTCATACGCGTGAGGCACACCATCCCAGCGCACGCCGAGGTTCAAGGTCAACTTGTTCGTCGCGCGCCAGTTGTCTTGAACATAGGCACCCCAGGAAACGTTAGGCCAGATGCCATGGTCCTGGACGGCAAGCTCTTCATAGCCGCCATTGTTGCAGCCGGAACAGGCAGTGCCAAGCAAGAAGTCAGCGAAGCTATTTCCGGTGTAAGTACCCTTGGCGGGGTCACCAGTGAAGGTGAATGCGCCCTGGGTCGTTCCGAAAAGGTCTTGAACTTTCTTGTAGAGGGCCCAGCTTCCGCCCATCTTGAATTGGTGGGCGCCTTTGATCCAAGAGACGTCATCGCGGATCTGGTAGTCGTTGGCCCTGTTGACCCATGGCCAACTGGCGATCTGGAAATTGGCGCCGCTTTGTTTGTCCAGAGTAATGTTGGGCATGCGATTCAGGTTGTTCGGTCCGGTGAACAAGCGGGAGTTGGTGAAGTCGCATGGCAAAGAGCAACTGGGGACAGCCAAGCTCGTTAAACCAGTGGCCGCGTATGGAGTGATGTTGATGCGGTTGCCGTTGTAGTTAAACGCCACTTCGTTGACGAGCGACGGGCTAATGGTGTGGGTAGCGTGGATGACGGCGCTGTAAGCTGGATTGTTAAACGTATCTCCCACCGTGGGCAAGTTATCACCGCTCCACTGCGCCGTGTTATATCCTTGGGAAATTTGCTCGGCGATGAAGTGCCCGAATACGCTAAATTTATCTGAGAAGTTGTGGTCAATGCGGACCATTTCCTCCTTCAAATTTGTCGCACTGTTGGCGCCGCCCACGAAGCTCCCGACACCGAATTGGCCAATCGAGGTTGGCGCCGGGATAAAGCCAGTGGCGAGCAGTGTAGTCGCGTTCGGGTTGATCATGCAGGCCGGGATAATGTTGCCAGGGAACTGCGAGCCTTGCGTGATGCCCAAGGGCGCGACTCCGCCGGGGCAGTTGGCAAACAGAACGGAGGAAGCCACTCGGGACGCGCTGGGAACCATGATCGGCTCGGGATTAGGATGGGTTTGAGGGTTTGTTAGAAGAAACGCGCTGAAATCGCCGGTGTAAGTTGCGGTGTTGGGAACCGTCTGGTTGGTTGATCCGCCGTCGATATACTTGCGCCACTCCATATTGTAAAAGAAGAAGGTTTTGCTTTTGTTCGGGTTGTAGAGGTGGCCGAAGGTAACGGGACCACCGACATTGAAACCAAAGATGTTCATGCGCAGTTCTTGTTTCTTGAGTGGAGAGGGAAAAAAGTAGTTGCGAGAGTCGAAGGCGTCATTGCGGTTGTTTTCCCAGGCCGAGGCATGGAGCTTGCTGCTGCCGGACTTTATCGCCATGGTGACAGTGCCTGCAGAAGCGAGGCCGTAGTCGGCACTATAGTTGGAAGTCAGCTGACGGAACTCCGCAATGGCCTCACTGGAGGGGGCAACGGACACGCAGCCTCCGCAACCGCGGTCGTAATTCTCACCGCCGTCGAGCATGTAAGCATTGTGGGCGGTGCGCTGGCCGTTGAAGCTGACGTTCGTATCGCCACCGACCGGGACATCCTTGTAATTGGTGATATCGCTCGATGCGCCGGGCGCCAATGCAGCCAACTGAAATAGACTGGTGCCGTTGACCGCGAGCTGCGATATCTGCTGGCCGGTGATCAGGTTGCTGACCTCCCCGGTATCTGTCTGCGTGCGGATGGCGGTCGCTTCAACCGTGACGCTCTCCGTTGCGGCGCCCACTTGCATCTGGAAGTCCACGCGGGCACGGTCGCCCACCTGGAGCACAACGCCTTTCTGTTCGGCAATCTTCAGCCCCGGGGCTTCGGCCTTCACGTCGTAATGGCCTATGCGGATGTCTGGGAGGACGTACTGGCCCGCCTCATTCGTTGTAATGGTGTGCACTACGCCGGTTTCCGCGTTCGTTGCGGTGACCTTGGCATTGGCAAACACCGCACCGCTCGGGTCGGTGACTGTGCCGACGAGTGTGGCTTGTTGAGCAAAGGCGGTAAGGGACGCGAACAGAGCAAACGCGAAAAGGACGCCAACGTAGCGAAGGATACGACTTTTCACGGAGCTAACGTTGCTCTCGTGAGACGAGGACGAGCACTTCATAGCAGCCTCCAATGGGTTGTTTTTCTTCCTCGAGGAAGATCAATCCCAACGCAACTCTTGATAACTTTATCGATAACTCAATCGCGGTTAAAGAAAAGTTGTGGGTTACCTTGTAGCGCTAATGCACGAGCATTGTCAAGCAAAAATATGTACTGAATTAATACTCAATCGTTTTAGCCTCCCGGTATCACGTTAGTTCGTCTCAATAAAAACGTCTCTCTCGGGATTTTCGTCTGCTACAATCGTCCGGTTCGTTAACGTTATCGATACTTCAATGTCACCGGACAGGCGTCAGTTTCTTCTCTCGGGAGGGGTCGCGGCAGTTGCCGTTCTTGGCCGGCAGGTTTCCCTCGCGGAATCAGCCGTAGAAAACCCTGAACCTTTTCAGTGGAAAACTGATGCTCTGATCTTCAGCTTCGACGTGACAGCCGGCCGATTGCGACAAAAACGCCTCGTTCTAGCCGGCACCCAAGCCTCCGATGACTCTTCCGGTGTAGAGGTCGCGCTTCAATGCAGCGGCGAAAATTCTCCCGACCAGGGAATGAAATCCGGCATCGGGCAGCCAGGCATGCGTTTGCTGTTTGCCGGAAAACGCGAAGAGTCCGCTCGCGGAGGCAAGCGCCTGGTGTGCACACACACGGACGCAAATCTTCGCCTACGCGTGGAATCCATTTACGAATCATTTGACGGGCTGCCGGTTGTGCGCCGGTTCTCGCGAGTCACTAACGAGGGGAAGTCGCCCGTGGGCATCGACTTTCTGAGTTCCGCAATGCTTCACGGACTTGCTGATCCACAGAATTATGACCGTGAACTTCGCATCCACCTCGCGGTCAATAGCTGGATGGCCGAGGGGCAGTGGCGTACCATGCGTCCATCAGAAATGGGCTTCGTCGAAAACGAACGCACCAGCTGGTCGGAGGCGCAAGCGGGAAGCATCGGCAGTTGGTCTACTGAACGTTATTTGCCGATGGCAATGGCCGAGAACACAAAGCTTGGATTGACTTGGTTCTGGCAGATTGAACATAACGGCTCATGGTATTGGGAGATCTCCAATGTTTCTGCCCGTGACAATAATGCCGACGACGTGTACGCGTATCTCGGTGGTCCCGACGATCTGCACTCCGCCGCGTGGAAAAATTTAAAGCCTGGGGAAACCTATCGGACTGTTCCAGTAGCTGTGGGATGTGTACGCGGCGGGTTCGGCGAGGCAGTTGAAGCGTTGACACGATACCGGCGCGCAGCCTGCAAGAGGCCGCACAAGGACAATGCGCGATGTCCGGTGATTTTCAACGATTACATGAACTGCCTGTGGGGCGATCCAACTGAAGCAAACGAGTTGCCGATGATCGCCGCGGCGGCCAAAGCTGGTTGCGAATATTACGTGATTGACGCCGGATGGTATGCCGGTCTGCATGAGGATTGGAGTCAGACGCTTGGAACATGGCAAGCTTCCACGACACGTTTTCCGCACGGGCTGAAGTCTCTTCTCGATCAGATCAGGCACGCCGGAATGGTTCCCGGTTTGTGGCTGGAGCCAGAAGTGGCCGGGCCGAAGTCAGTGCTCGCGCAGAAACCAGACAATTGGTTCCTCGTGCGTCACGGAAAAAGGGCATTGAAGAATTCGCGACTTCTGCTCGACTTCCGCAATCCGGAAGTACGGGCTTACCTCGATCATGTGATCGCACGGATCGTGAACGATTACGGCGTTGGGTACATCAAGATGGATTACAACGTCGATTCGCTGCAGGGCACCGAGCTCAACGCGGACAGCTTCGGCCAGGGCTTGCTCGAGCACAACCGTGCTCATCTCGCCTGGTTAGATGGCATCCTGAACCGCTATCCAGATCTGGTAATTGAAAACTGCGGCAGCGGCGGCGGCCGTATGGATTACGCCATGCTGAGCCGTTTGCAAGTGCAGTCGATGACCGACCAAGAAGATTATTTGAAGGTCCCGATGATTCTGGTTGGCGCATCCGCAGCCGTTTTGCCCGATCAACTTGCTATCTGGTCTTACCCGCTGGCAAAATCTGACGCCGATCAAGCAAGCTTTAACATGGTTGCCGCCATGATGTGTCGCATTCACCAGAGCGGACGCCTCGATTCGCTTTCCGCGGAAGCCGCAGCGCAGGTTGCCGAGGGCATTCGGATTTATAAGGAAGTTCTTCGTAAGCACATTCCCGCGGCGGTGCCGTTTTATCCGCTCGGAACGTCGGATGTAACAAATTTCCAGGCGCCGGTAGCCTTAGGCATGAGGTCGCCGGAACAGACATTGCTTGCGGTCTGGAGAATTGATGGATCTGCGACAACGAAAATCCCGTTGGCAATTACAAATCCTAAACTCCTCTACCCAACAAATCTCGGCATCAAGATCACCGCTGCAGATGGAGCTCTCAATGTGGAGTTCCCGCGGCCGCGCATGGCTTGTTTGATCTCAGGGTAAAGCTCCGTTCGCTTTCCCGAATGGTACCCGTGACTACCGGAGAAAATTATAGATGTCATTGAGACTTGCTTGTAAACCCAGTCCCTCAATCGTTCGGAAGTCAGTTCGCAGGTGTCACCTTCTGGCCATTTTCGCCTTCGTGAGTTTGGCCCTGACTGCCTCCGCGATAGCTGCCGACAAAGTTGAACTGACGGTTGATGCATCCAAAACCGGCGCCAAGATCGACCGCAACATCTTCGGTCAGTTCGCCGAGCACTTAGGCCACGGTATTTACGATGGCATTTGGGTGGGGCCGGATTCTCCAATTCCAAACACTCGTGGTATTCGCAATGATGTTGTAGCCGCACTGAAAGCAATAAAGGTGCCGAATGTCCGCTGGCCTGGTGGCTGTTTTGCAGATGAATACCATTGGCGAAACGGAATCGGTGCGCACCGAAACGTGACGCTCAATCCGAATTGGGGTGAGGTGGTTGAGCCGAACACATTCGGCACTTACGAATTCATGGACTTCCTAGATCAAATCGGAGCGGAAGCGTACGTTTCAGTGAATGTCGGCTCCGGCACTCCGCACGAAGCAGCCGACTGGCTGGAGTACATGACCGCTCCTACGAGTACGACTCTCGGCAAAGAGCGTGCCGCCAATGATCATGCAGCTCCTTACAAGATTGCCTACCTTGGCATTGGGAACGAGAGCTGGGACTGCGGCGGCAACATGACCCAGGACTACTACGTGAACCAGATGAAAATCTACAGCCGCTTCGTCCGTAATTACAATCCGGCGCAGCAGGATAAGAACCAGATGCTGAAGATCGCGGTTGGCCCCGGCGGCTCTGAACCTCGCTTCGTCGATTGGACAGAAGCTGTGATGAAGGCGTATCAGCAGCACACGTGGAGCTGGGACATCAACGGGCTCTCGATGCACTCGTACACGGTGGTACGTTGGCAGGATAAGTTTAAATCTCTGGGTTTCAGCGAAAGCGAGTACGCGCAGTTCCTCAAAGAAACGTCGTCAATGGATGGTCTTATTAATCAGTATTCGGCCATCATGGATAAGTACGACCCACAGAAGAAGGTGGCGCTTGTAGTGGATGAATGGGGCAGTTGGTACGCTCCGTTACCGGGCAGCAATCCCGGGTTCCTGGTCCAGCAGAACAGCATGCGTGACGCGATTCTGGCGGCGTTGAATCTGAACATCTTTGCGCGGCATGCCGACCGCGTGCGCGGGGCCAACATCGCTCAGATGATCAACGTGCTTCAGGCAATGATCATGACTGACAAAGAGAAGATTGCTTTGACTCCGACCTATCACGTCTTCAAAATGTATGTGCCCTTCCAGGACGCAATGTTCGTGCCTGTGACTTTCGATGCCGGCACCTACACGCACGAGAACATCAGCTTGCCGCGGGTGGATGCAATTGCAGCCAAGGACACTAACGGCAACTTGTGGTTGGAAATTACGAACATCGACCCGAACCAGCCAGTCGAGATCGAAGCAAGCCTCGATGGCGTCACGGCCAAATCTGCTGTCGGGGAGACCCTAACCGCGCTGAAGGTAGATACTGTCAACACTTTTGACGCACCAAATACGGTCGCGCCGAAACCGATGTCAGTGAGAGTACAAAACGGCAAGCTGATTTTTAAGGCTGAGCCCAAGTCCGTAACCGTCCTCTCAATTAAACAGTAAAACAGACTGAGAAGAGTGTTCCACGTTTGAAGGTACTGGCAATGCGCGTGGCGTTCGCGCGCCATGGCTCAAATTATGTCATCAGGAGCGAGGAGATAACTGATGTGGTGCTTCCGATTATTGCTTTTGTTGTTAGCGAGTTTTTGCTGTGCACAGCCGAGCGATTTTCATCCCGCTGAGACGAACGTCTGGGGAGCCGACTATCCCAGAGTTGATAGCACAGGGAGAGTGCAGATTCGTGTTAAGGCTCCTGACGCCACGAAAGTCCGCTTGAATTTTTGGAGTGGGCCCAAAGTGGATATGGAAAAGCAGCCCGACGGATTCTGGATGGTTACAACACCGCCGCTCGTTCCCGGCCTGCATTATTACACGTTGATCATTGATGGCGCGGAGGTCAGCGATACCAACAG
>WNGL01023184.1_pt1 | contig 13325 bp, 9 predicted proteins | sample 5400591 | NCBI WGS metagenome assembly WNGL01 (sample SAMN13153377, study PRJNA577476) | soil metagenome | isolation source: 80 cm soil or saprolite under Garry oak tree replicate 1 | place: USA:California | collected 2016-06-15
CAGTCTGCCGACGACATCCGAGGTGGCGGTGATCCGATGGAATACATGGCCTTTGCGCCGCGACCCAGAATGGACCCGCCGCCCCGGAGCTTCGCCCCCCGATGCGCATGCATGCATCATGGTACTGGTCCCGATCGACCAACCGAATACAAGTCTGCGACGCGATATCGCGTCCAGGGCGGGCTCGCCTCGGAAGTCGTCCTCATGCCGCCAACGACATCTCCTGGTCTCGACCTCAAGCCTGGCGCCGGGCTCGCGACGGTCAAGGGCTGCGTCGCTGCGCGATGGCCCTATGGCCACCCTTGACCGCCACTCCGCCCGGACGCCCAGCCGTCTTGAGATCGAGACCAGGAGATGTCGGCCCCCGTCGAACAAGGAGATGATCGCAATGACCTGACAACGATTCCTCTTGACCATGCCCCATACAAGTATTCCAGAGCAGCTGCGGCTCCATCGCCAAGGCTGCGGCGTACCGGATACCCGCTTTTCGCGGGTATGACGGCGATCTCGTTAACCCTTCGGAAACCATCATGGGCGACCAATGGGCAAACCCTCCGCCCCTGGGAATGCCCATGCTCTCTCGTGAACAACGCAACCCCCTCAGCGAGTGGTGGTGGACGGTCGACCGCCTGCTGCTCGCGGCGATTATCGCGCTGATGCTGGGCGGCATCATTCTGTCGCTCGCGGCCAGTCCGCCGGTGGCGACAAGGATCGGGCTCGATCCGTTCCACTTCTTCAACCGCCACGTATTTTTTCTGCTGCCGTCCTTTATGGTGCTGATCGCGGTGTCGTTCCTGTCGCCACGGCAGATTCGCCGCTCGGCGCTGATCGTGTTCGCGCTCAGCATGGCGCTGATCGTGGCGACGCTGCTGCTCGGCCCTGAGGTCAAGGGCTCGCGGCGCTGGATCACCCTGATCGGCCTCAACATCCAGGCGTCCGAATCCGCCAAGCCGGCGTTCGTGGTGCTGGCGGCGTGGCTGTTCGCGGAATCGGCGCGGCGGCCGGAAATGCCGGCGACGTCAATGGCGCTCGGGCTGTTGATGCTGCTGGTGTCGCTGCTGGTGATGGAACCCGATTTCGGCCAGACCATGCTGATCCTGATGGTGTGGGGTGCCTTGTTCTTCATCGCGGGCATGCGGATGATCTGGGTGCTGGGGCTCGCCGGCGCTGCGAGCGCCGGGCTGTTCGGCGCCTATCTGCTGGTTCCACACGTCGCAGGCCGCATCAAGCGCTTCGTGAATCCCGGGTCGGGAGATACGTTTCAGGTCGATACCGCCATGGAGGCTTTCTACAACGGCGGCTGGTTCGGACTTGGACCGGGCGAAGGCATCGCCAAGCGCAGCCTGCCGGACAGTCATACTGATTTTGTGTTCGCGGTGGCGGCGGAGGAATTCGGCATCATCCTTTGCCTCGCGCTGCTCGCTTTGTTTGCCTTTGTCGTGATCCGCACCTTGTCGCGGGCCTACGCCACTGAGGATATGTTCGCGCGGTTTGCGGCATCGGGCCTGGCGATCCTGTTTGGCGTGCAGGCCGCGATCAACATGTCGGTCAATCTGCAGCTGATACCGGCCAAGGGCATGACGCTGCCGTTCATCTCCTATGGCGGTTCGTCGATCGTCTCATTGGCCTACGGCGTCGGCATGATGCTGGCGCTGACCCGGCACCGGCCGCGCACCGAGGTGGAATCGATCAGCGACGCCAATGCCGCACCAAGCTACGCTTGACCTCGCGGCGAAGACGCGCTTTTCGTCTTGGCGAGAAACGAAGTGACCACGCAATCACTTCGTCATGTAGCCGCTGGATTGCCTCGGCAATAACAGCTCACTAATTTGCAAAGATTGCCCAATGACCACTGCGCCTCTGATTCTGCTGGCCGCGGGCGGCACCGGCGGCCATTTGTTTCCGGCCGAGGCGCTTGGCGTCGAACTGATCCGGCGTGGCTGGCGCGTGCGCCTCGCCACCGACTCCCGCGCGCTGCGCTACAGCGGATTGTTCTCCAGGGACACGATCGACGTGGTGCCGAGCGCAACCGTGCGCGGCCGCACGCCATGGTCGCTGGCCTACACCGGCGCGATGCTCGCCACCGGCACGGCGGTGTCGTTCAATCTGATGCGGCGATTGAAACCCGCGGCCGTGGTCGGCTTCGGCGGATATCCGACCGTGCCGCCGCTGCTGGCGGCGCGGCTGTTCGGTGTTCCCGGCATCATCCATGAGGCCAATGCGGTGCTCGGCCGCGCCAACCGTTTTCTGTCGCGCCGCGTCAGCGCGATCGCGACTTCGCTGCCCGGCGTGCTCGATCGCGATCCACAGCTTGCCGCGAAAACAACCACCGTCGGTACGCCCATGCGTCCGTCGATCCTTGCCGCAGCCGCGGTGAAATTCGCTTCTCCCGAACCGGCCGGTCCGCTGCGCCTGCTGGTGGTCGGCGGCAGCCAGGGCGCGCGCGTGATGGCCGATATCGTGCCGGGCGCGATCGAGCGTCTGGAACCGGCGCTGTGGAACAGATTGGTGCTTACGCAGCAGGTGCGCGAAGAAGACATGGCGCGGGTGCGCGCGGTCTATGACCGGCTCAAGATCAACGCCGAATTGGCGCCGTTTTTCAGCGATCTGCCGGCGCGGCTGGCATCGAGCCATTTGGTGGTCTCGCGATCCGGCGCTGGTACAGTGGCGGAACTCGGGGCCATCGGCCGGCCTTCGATCCTGGTGCCGCTGCCCGGCGCGATCGACCAGGATCAATTCGCCAATGCCGGCGTGCTGACGCAGGCGAATGGCGCGCTTCGCATTGTGCAGGCGGATTTCACGCCTGACCGGCTGGCGGCGGAAATCTCCGCGCTCGCCGCCGAACCTGCGCGGCTGACCGAGATGGCCGAAGGCGCCCGCGCCGTCGGCAGGCTGGATGCCGCCGAACGGCTGGCCGATCTGGTCGCGAAAGTCGCCGGAATCTAGGCGATTGCGCGCAAAATTGCCCCTTGTCATGCCCCGCGAAAGCGGGGCATCCAGTACCCTGCGTGGCTGATTTGAATTGGGGCTTCGCCGAATACCGGATCGTCCTCTTTCGCGGACGATGACGCCAAGGAACCGCCAAGGAACCAACCATGAGACTGCCGCGCGAGATCGGACCCATCCACTTCGTCGGGATCGGCGGCATCGGCATGAGCGGCATCGCCGAGGTGCTGTGCAATCTCGGCTACACGGTACAAGGCTCGGATGTTTCCGAGAGTGCCAACGTCAACCGCCTGCGCGACAAGGGCATCGCCATCACCGTCGGCCACAAGGCCGAGAACGTCGACGGCGCCGACGTGGTCGTGGTCTCGACCGCGATCAAGCGCGACAATCCGGAATTGATGGCGGCGCGCGCGCAGCGCATCCCGGTGGTGCGGCGCGCCGAAATGCTGGCCGAACTGATGCGGCTGAAAAGCTGCGTTGCGATCTCGGGCACCCACGGCAAGACCACCACGACCTCGATGGTCGCAGCGCTGCTCGATGCCGGCGATCTCGATCCCACCGTCATCAATGGCGGCATCATCAATGCGTACGGTACCAACGCCCGGCTCGGGGCCGGCGACTGGATGGTGGTCGAAGCCGACGAGAGCGACGGCACGTTCTTAAAACTGCCGGCCGATGTCGCCATCGTCACCAATGTCGATCCCGAACATCTCGATCACTTCAAGACCTTCGAGGCGGTGCAGGACGCATTTCGCAACTTCGTCGAGAACGTGCCGTTCTACGGCTTCGCGGTGATGTGCATCGACCATCCCGTCGTGCAGAGCATCGTCGGCAAGATCGAGGATCGCCGCATCATCACCTATGGCGAGAATCCGCAGGCCGACGCGCGCCTCGTCGATCTGGTGCCGATGGGCAGCGGTTCCAGCTTCAAGGTCGTGTTCCGCGACCGCAAGACCGATGTGGCGCATGAGATCGCCGGTCTCATGCTGCCGATGGCAGGACGGCACAATGCGCTCAACGCCACCGCCGCGATCGCGGTCGCGCACGAACTGGGGCTTTCCGACGATGCGATCCGCAAGGCGATCGCAGGCTTCGGCGGCGTCAAGCGGCGCTTCACCAGGACCGGCGAGTGGAACGGCGTGACCGTGATCGACGATTACGGTCATCACCCGGTCGAGATCGCGGCGGTTCTGAGGGCGGCGCGGGAATCCACCAACGGCAAGATCATCGCCGTGGTGCAGCCGCATCGCTTCACCCGGCTGCAATCGCTGTTCGAGGAATTCTGCACCTGCTTCAACGATGCCGACACCGTTGTCGTCGCCGAAGTCTATCCGGCCGGCGAGGCGCCGATACCAGGCATCGACCGCGACCAATTTGTGCTCGGCCTGCGCGCGCACGGCCATCGCGAGGTGATCCCGCTGCCGGAGTCCGGTGCGCTGGCGGGCGTGGTGCACGGCATCGCCGGCCGCGGCGATTTTGTCGTCTGTCTCGGCGCCGGCAATATCACGCAATGGGCCTACGCGCTGCCGGGCGAATTGAAGGCGCTGGGGTGAGCGTGAAACGTTTTCCCGACATCACGCCCGATCTCAAAGCAGCGATGCCGGACTTGCGCGGGCGGCTGCTGGCCAACCAGTCGCTGGCCGAACTGACCTGGTTTCGGGCCGGCGGCCCGGCGCAGGTGCTGTTCACGCCATCGGACCAGGATGATCTCGCGTATTTCCTCGCGCACTTGCCGAACGAACTGCCGGTCTATGTCGTCGGCGTCGGCTCCAACCTGATCGTGCGCGATGGCGGCATGCCGGGCGTGGTCATTCGCCTCAGTCCGCGCGGTTTCGGCGAGAGCAGCGCCGACGGCGATATCGTCAGCGCTGGCGCTGCGGCGCTCGACAAGCGTGTGGCCGAAACGGCCGCGGCAGCCAACATCAGCGGGCTGGAATTTTTCTTTGGCATTCCCGGCACCATCGGCGGCGCATTGCGCATGAACGCAGGCGCCAATGGCTCTGAGACCAAGGATGTTTTGGTCGAAGCCACCGGCGTCGGCCGCGACGGCAAGAAGCATGTCTTCGACAATGCCGGCATGAAGTTCATCTATCGCAACAGCGGCGTCGATCCCTCGATCATCTTCACGGCCGCGCGCTTTCGCGGGCTGATGGCCACGCCGGAGGTGATACGCGCGCGGATGAACGAGGTGCAAAACCACCGCGAAACCGCTCAGCCCATTCGCGAAAAGACCGGCGGCTCGACCTTCAAGAATCCGCCAGGTCACAGCGCGTGGAAGCTGATCGACGCCGCCGGCTGCCGGGGCTTGCGCGTCGGCGGCGCGCAGGTGTCGGAGATGCATTGCAACTTCCTCATCAACACCGGCGCTGCGACCGGCCATGATATTGAAGCGCTGGGCGAAACCGTGCGCGCAAGGGTAAAGGCGCATTGCGGAATTGAGTTACACTGGGAAATCAAGCGGATTGGGATTCCGGCATAGTTGTCATTCCGGGGCGCGCGCAGCGCGAACCCGGAATCTCGAAGTGATATAGAGAGAAGAGATTCCGGGTCTGTGCCTTCGGCACATCCCGGAATGACGAAAGAGCGGAACGAATGATGCGGATTACCATTCTTTTCGGCGGCACGAATACAGAGCGCCTGGTGTCGGTGGCCTCCGCCCAGGCCTTGCACGAGGCCCTGCCGGAGGCGGATCTGTGGTTCTGGGACGTCAGTGACACGGTGCATGAGGTTCAGTCTCAGGTGCTTCGCAGTCATGCGAGGCCATTCGAAGACCCGTTCAAACCCGGCACTCGCGGCATCGGACTGGAACAGGCGCTTGATCAGGCAAAAGCCGAGCAGCGCCTGCTGGTGCTTGCCCTGCATGGGGGCAGGGCGGAGAATGGCGAACTTCAGGTCATGTGCGAAATGCTCGGGATTCCATTCACCGGGTCCGGTTCGGCTTCGTCGCATCTCGCCTTCGACAAGATCGCGGCCAAACGCTTTGCCGCCATTGCGGGTGTGATGGCGCCGATCGGCCTGAGGCTGGAAGATATCGACGCCGCGCTGGTCGAGTACGACAAACTAATTGCCAAACCGGTGCGGGACGGATCGAGCTATGGCCTGATTTTTGTCAATTCGACTCAGGACCTCGCTGCCGTTCGCAACGCCGCTAAAACCGAGGAGTATGTGATTGAACCATTCATCTCGGGAGTGGAAGCGACCTGCGGCGTGCTGGAGCAATCGGACGGCTCGGTTATCGCGCTCCCGCCAATCGAGATCGTCCCCGCGGAAGGTGGGTTCGACTACACCGCTAAATATTTGCTGAAATCGACTCAGGAAATCTGCCCTGGGCGTTTTGCACCAGAAATCACCACGCAAATCATGGATCAGGCAGTCAAGGCGCACCAGGCGCTGTCGTGTAGCGGCTATTCGCGTTCGGACTTCATCGTTTCGCAGCAGGGGCCGGTTTTTCTCGAAACCAACACCTTGCCGGGTCTGACCAAGGCTTCGCTCTACCCGAAGGCGCTCAAGGCTCAGGGGATCGAGTTCGTCGATTTCCTGCAGGGTCAGATCGCCCTGGCGACGAAACGCGCGCATAAGTAGTTCGAATCAAAAATACGCCCCCGGACGGGAACCGGGCTGTGCGACGGCCTGGGGCGGCCGACCGGGGTGACCGAAATCCCTAACTTTGGGTTAAATTCCAGGATTCCGGGGCAAACCACTCAAAAGGCGGGTCAAAATCCATCCAGCCCAAACCGCCTTTACCATTTGTTTACCAGTAAGCCCGAAGGTTAACGCTGGCGGCGCATTTGGCGCTTGGCTGCCGGGGCGTGAGCCGTGCGGATTTCCGCTTCGACGAGCGCATCGCGGAGGTCAGCATCCAGCCCGGCATGACCAGGACGTCACTTGTGCCAGAACTCGCAGCGTTTGCGGGCATAACATTTGACGAGCTTGTGCAATGGATGGTGGAGGACGCCTCGCCCGATCGACGAGATCGCCGGGGCCCCAAGCTGACCTGAAAGCGGCCGCCATTGGCGCGGCCGTGCTGTTGCGCGAGCGTCTGGGCTTCAATCGAGCCGGCGCCAGGCAGCGTCCGGAACGCGAATACCATCCGCACCGCCTGATCGCGCTTCTCGAGCGTTACATTCCGCATCGCGCCGGCGTTGCTGCGACCGTCTTGATGCTGCTCGGCAGCGCCGGTTACGGCATCGTGAAGGGTGGTCACCTCGAGGAATTGACCTCGGCGGCCAGCGACACCCGCAATGCGATTGCAAATTCCGCCGGATTTCGGATCACGGCGGTCGCCATCAACGGCCGCAAGCAACTGACCCAGGACGAGGTGCTCGCGATCGGCGGCGTCAACGGCCGCTCGTCGCTGCTGTTCCTCGACGCTGCTGCGGTGCGCGAAAAGCTGAAAGCCAATCCGTGGATCGGCGAAGCGACGGTGCTGAAGCTTTATCCCGGTCAACTCCAGATCGATATTGTCGAACGTTCGGCATTCGCGCTGTGGCAGCAGGGTGGCCGGCTGTCGGTGATTTCAGACGACGGCGCGGTGCTCGAGCCATACGTGTCGCGGCGCTTTGTCTCGTTGCCGCTCGTTGTCGGCAAGGGCGCCGATACCCGTGCAAGGGATTTCCTCTCGATGCTCGCGCGCTATCCGCAAGTGCGCGCGGCGACAAAGGCCGCGATTTTGGTGGGCGAGCGGCGCTGGAACCTGCGGCTCCAGGACGGTCTGGATATCCGCCTGCCGGAGAACGATGTCGGCAACGCGCTGGCGGCGTTGAGCAAGCTCGACAAGGAAGACCGGCTGTTCTCGCGCGATATCGTCGCCGTCGACATGCGTCTGCCGGACCGGCTGACCGTGCAATTATCGGAAGACGCCGCCAAAGCCCGCGAAGAACTGTTCAAGGACAAGAAGCCGAAGAAGAAGGCCGGTGACGCATGACCGGCCTTGATCGCAATCAAACGCCGAAGACGCGCCCGATGCCGCAGAAGCGCACCGCGCTGGTGGCGTCGCTCGATATCGGCACCAGCAAGATTGCCTGCATGATCGCGCGGCTGAGGCCGTGTCCGCCGAGCGAGGCCTTGCGCGGCCGAACCCATGCCGTCGAGTTGATCGGATACAGCCAGATCCAGTCGCGCGGCGTGAAGTCCGGCGCGGTCGTCGATCTCGCCGAATGCGAACAGGCGGTGCGTCACTCGGTGGCGCTGGCCGAACGCATGGCCAAGGTTCGGGTCGAATCCGTGCTGCTCTCGGTTTCCGGTGGCCGGCTGCACGGTCAATTGATCGAAGCCGCGGCAGATATTCGTGGCGGCTCGGTCACCTCAGCCGACGTCACCCGTATCACCTCTACCGGCATGCGCCATGCCACCGGCGAGGGCCGCACCGTGCTCCACGCGCTGCCGGTCGGTTACGCGCTGGACGGCGTCAAGGGCATTCGCGACCCGCGCGGCATGGTGGCGCGGCAATTCGGCATCGACATGAACGTCGTCACACTTGAGGCGACGGTCGCCAAGAACCTGATGCTGGTGGTGGAGCGGTGTCATTTGAATGTCGAAGCCATGGCGGCGAGCCCCTATGTGGCGGGTCTGTCGGTGCTGACCGACGATGAGGCCGATATCGGTGCTGCCGTGGTGGAAATGGGCGCCGGTACCACCACGATCGCGACCTATTCGGGGGGCCGATTCGTCCATGCCAGCGGATTTGCGGTCGGCGGACAGCACATCACCATGGATCTTGCCCGCGGCCTCAGCGCATGCATTGCGGATGCCGAGCGAATCAAGACGTTATATGGCACCGTGCTGACCGGCGGGTCCGACGCGCGTGAGTTGATGTCCGTGCCGGCTGCCGGTGACAACGAACGGGATGCGCCGCAGATCGTGTCTCGAGCCACGATCGCGAACATTGTCCGACAACGCGCCGAGGAGATTTTTGAAATGGTCAGGGACCGGCTCGCTGATTCGCCCTTTGCGGCAGAGCCGAAGGCACGGGTGGTCCTGAGCGGCGGCGCTTCGCAGCTCACCGGCACCCTCGAACTTGCGACCCAGATTCTAGGCCGGCCGGTACGCATCGGCCGCCCGCTTGGCTTTGGCCGGCTCCCCAGTGAAGCGAAGAACGCGTCGTTCGCGGTTCCCTCGGGTCTGCTGGTCTATCCGCAATACGCGCATCTCGAACACGTCGAACCGCGGCATACGCGGCAGCTCATGACAGGGACTGACGGCTATTTCGGAAAGGTCGGCCGATGGCTTCGCGAGGGCTTCTGATGAATCATTTCCGACCCATTCGATTTCCACTAGCACCCGCGGCCGCCGGCCGAGGCGAACCAACGCGCGCTTAATCGAGAGGCAACCATGGCACTCAATCTGACCCCCCCTGATATCAGCGAGCTGAAGCCGAGAATCACCGTCTTTGGCGTTGGTGGAGCTGGCGGCAATGCCGTCAACAACATGATTACCGCCGGGCTGCAGGGGGTCGATTTCGTCGTCGCCAACACCGACGCCCAGGCGCTCACCATGTCCAAGGCGCAGCGCATCGTGCAGATGGGCACCCAGGTCACGCAGGGCCTCGGCGCTGGTTCGCAGCCGGATGTCGGGGCGGCCGCCGCCCAGGAAGTCATCGACGAACTTCGCGACCATCTCTCCGGCGCCAACATGGTGTTCGTCACCGCCGGCATGGGTGGCGGCACCGGCACAGGGGCTGCACCGGTCATTGCCAAGACCGCGCGCGACATGGGTATCCTCACCGTCGGCGTCGTCACCAAGCCGTTCCACTTCGAAGGCCAGCGCCGCATGCGCACCGCCGAGGCCGGCATTGCCGAGCTCCACAAGGTGGTCGATACGCTGCTGATCATTCCGAACCAGAACCTGTTCCGGGTCGCCAACGAAAAAACCACCTTCGCCGACGCCTTCGCGATGGCCGACCAGGTGCTGTATTCGGGTGTCGCCTGCATTACCGACCTGATGGTCAAGGAAGGCCTGATCAATCTCGACTTCGCCGACGTTCGCGCCGTGATGCGCGAAATGGGCAAGGCGATGATGGGCACCGGCGAAGCGTCCGGCGACAAGCGCGCATTGACCGCTGCCGAGGCCGCCATTGCCAATCCGCTGATCGACGATTCGTCGATGAAGGGCGCCCGCGGCCTGCTGATCTCGATCACCGGCGGCAGGGATCTGACCCTGTTCGAGGTCGACGAAGCCGCAACCCGGATTCGCGAGGAGGTCGATCAGGACGCCAATATCATCGTCGGCGCCACCTTCGACGAGAACCTCGATGGGGTGATTCGCGTCTCCGTCGTTGCCACCGGCATCGAACAGGCGCTGATCTCGCGCAACGCAACGCCGCCGGCCGCTACCGGAAACGCGACTTCGACCACGGCGCCGAACAACCGACTGGCCGATCTGACGGCGCGGCTGCACGCCGACAATCAGCGTCTTGCCGAACGCGCCCAGAAGCTGGATCCATCCGGGTCGGCGCAGACGCCTCCCGCCGGTGCGCTGCAGCAGCGCGCCTCGAGCGGCGTCGAACGAGCGGCGCTGGCGGCCATCGCCGCGGCAGTCGCTCCGGATCCCGTGCATGCGGTTGCATCCGCACCGCTGCAGCCCGCGTCCTACGGCGATGTCACGGTTCGCCCGATCGCACCGAAGCCGTCATTGTTCGCGGATCACGATGCAGGGCATGCCGAGGCGCACCATCTCGCGACACCGGAGACGTTCATCCCGCAGGCGGCCGAACGCGCGCCGGTCCGCACCCCCAGGATGCCGAAATTCGAAGAGCTGCCGATGCCGGCGCAGAACGAGATTCGGCAGGCCCGCGCTGACGCCGAGGACGAGCATCCGCAAAAGAGCCGGATGTCGCTGCTGCAGCGGCTTGCCAATGTCGGACTGGGCCGTCGCGACGAAGAGACCGAGCCGCCGATCGCGGCCCGCGGCTCGGGTCCGGCGATGGGCTCGATGCCGCCGCTATCGGACCGCAAGCCCCAACGCTCGGTCGCGCAGCAAACCCATGAGCCGGTATCGGAATACGCCAGACGGCCGCCCCCCCAGGGATTGGACGTTCACGGCCGTCCCGCACCTGTTGCCTCAACGCCACAGGGTGACGACCATCTTGATATCCCCGCCTTTCTGCGCCGCCAGACCAACTGACGATTGTTACAATTCAAACGGCGAAAAAAGGCCTCGGCGGCAAAGCCGGGGCCTTTGTTTTTGGTCGCCAGGGAGCCACGGAATGACGATCAAGCAACTGATTTTAAATGGTAAATTATCTGCTTGATGTCTGGGTGCCAGAACCGGAGTTGGCGTTAACCGTGGCTCCATTTAGCTAACTTTGGGGCGAATACGGCAGAGATAGGGTAACAATCGGTAAAAAAGCGTGAGTTGGCGCGCTTTGGGGCGCTGACTATGGTTTCCGCGACTTGGGGACTTAAGACGATTCGCCGGGCAAATCGGGGCGATATCGTCTCAAGTAAGTCAGTGGTGGGCCTTCGAAATGAAATTTAGCCGGCAAACAACGCTTCGGTCGCAAGCCACCGTGACAGGTGTCGGCGTTCATTCTGGTTTACCGGTAAATTTGACTCTTGGACCTGCTCCTGTGGATGCGGGTTTTATTTTTGTCCGCACCGGTCCGGATGGCTGCGACCGTGAGGTTCAGGCTACCGCTGAATCCGTGACCGCCACCGAATTTGCCACCGTGCTGGGCGACCGTGAAGGTCCGCTGGTCTCCACCGCCGAACATGTGCTCGCGGCCTTGCGCGGCATGGGCGTCGATAACGCCACCATCGAAATCGATGGTCCGGAAGTTCCGATCATGGATGGCAGCGCCGCGGCCTTTGTCGCCGCGATCGATCAGGCCGGTATTTTGACACAGTCGGCGTCGCGCCGTTTCATCCAGGTGCTGAAGCCGGTGCAGGTCGTGATGGGCGATTCGTTCGGCGAATTGCGCCCCTATGCGGCCGGCTTCCGCGCCGAGGTCGAAATTGACTTCGCCAATCCGGTGATCGGCCGCCAGAGCTACATGCTCGATCTGAGCCCCGAAAGATTCCGCCGCGAGATTTCCCGCGCGCGCACCTTCGGATGCATGAACGATGTCGCGCGGCTCTGGAGCGCCGGTTTTGCGCTCGGCGCATCTTTCGAGAATTCAGTCGTGTTCGACGAAACCCGTCTGCTCAATACCGAAGGGCTGCGCTACGCCGACGAGTGTGTGCGTCACAAGGTTCTCGACGTGATTGGTGACCTCGCTCTGTCGGGTCTGCCTCTGCTCGGCGCCTATCGCTCGGTGCGCGGCGGCCACAAGCTCAACCACGCGGTGCTGACCGCCCTGATGGCCGATCGCAGCGCCTGGCGGGTGATCGAGGCGGACACGGCGCGTCGTTCGCGCACCCACGCGGAAGCCGGCAGTGGAATGGTGGGCGGTATGATCGCCCCGGCCTACGGGCCCGACGTTTCCTGACTTCGTCTGCGAAATGTCCTGAACTTTCATCTGCGAAACGCGCGGACGCCGCCTTCGACGTCTCCCGAGTGTCTTTTGACGTCTCCCGAGCGTCTGTTTGACGTCTCCCGAGCGTCTTCTGACGTCTCGCAGGCTTCCTTTTGCCGCAGTAACCATGATCGGCCGCAATCCAATCCTACCGCCTTAATCCGGGCGAAATGCCTGCGTATTCGGTTGGTTAACGGTCTTTTATGAGTTACACAGGCCCGCGGCTGCACGACAAGCGCCACAGGCATAAGGGTTATCGCGTCCATGCCGCTTTCATGGCGCGGCGGGCATCGCATCACAGACGTCAGGTCCTAGATTTATGTCGGCACAGCGTATGATGCACGAATTACGCAAGGTACTGGCCGGCGCCGGTTGTAATTCCGTTGCCGCCCGCAACCCGGTTGCCGTTGGCAACCAGATCGGCCGGCAATTGCGGCTGGCCGTGGGTTTGGCTGTTCTGGCAATCCCGCTCAGCGGATGCGGCACCGGTTCGCTGTGGGACAAGTTTCTCGCCAAGGACGACACCTTCGTCGAGGAGCCCGCCGACAAGCTCTATAATGAGGGCTTGTACCTGATGAATCAAAGGAAGGATGCGAAGGCGGCGTCGAAGAAATTCGAGGAAGTCGATCGCCAGCATCCTTATTCCGATTGGGCGCGCAAATCGCTGCTGATGTCGGCCTATGCGTTTTACAATTCCGGCGACTACGACAGCTGCATCGGCGCCGCGACCCGCTACGTCACCTTGCATCCCGGCAGCGCCGACGCCGCCTATGCGCAATATCTGATTGCCGCCTCGCATTACGACCAAATTCCAGACACTTCCCGCGACCAGGGCCGGACCGAGAAGGCGATCGCCGCGCTTGAGGAAGTGATTCGCAAATATCCGACGTCGGAATACGCCAACAGCGCCAAGGCCAAGCTCGAAGGC